>Ga0335082_10009704_pt1 | contig 10448 bp, 9 predicted proteins | sample Lox_Sample_41_FD_206718 | JGI IMG/M metagenome (GOLD analysis project Ga0335082, IMG submission 206718) | Soil microbial communities from Loxahatchee National Wildlife Refuge, Florida, United States - Lox_Sample_4.1 | ecosystem: Environmental > Terrestrial > Soil > Wetlands | place: USA: Florida...
CGCCGCCGCGGCCTCGACCGGCGGGGTTGGCTGGAGATAGGCCGGCGGGGGTTCCGGCGCCTGGGCGAGCGCGGGCGTCGAGATCAGGCCGAGCGAGACCAGCAGCGGGGTAGCGTTCATCCGGCGTCTCCCGTCGATCCGAAGGAGCGTCGCAGAATGCACGAAGTGCGTCCTTGGTCCTAGAGCCCGCAGGTCCTGCGCCACGCCCCTGTCGACCGGGGGCAGGGGCGCAGGGCTCTCGGGCCCGGCGGCCTCCGGACGTCGAGGAAGCGGTCGGTACGAGCGATGCAACCCCACCGCTCCATGAGACCGTTCCTCGTCGTCTACGCCTCGCGCCACGGAAATGCCCGGCGCGTGGCGGAACGCGTGGCCGACCGCATCCGGACCCTCCGGCGCGAGGCGCAGCTCCAGGATGCACGGACGGAGGCGCTGCCTCCGCTGGAGCGCTACTCGGCCGCGATCCTCGTCTCGGGCGTCCATCTCGGTCACCACGGACGAGAGATGGTGCGGTTCGTCCGCTCCCGCAGGGACGAGCTGGAGCGGCTCCCGGTCCTGCTGCTCCCGGTGACCCTGACCGGGGCGGCGGCCAGCGACCCCCGCCGCACCGACCTGGAACGCGCCGAGGCCGAGCAGGAGCTCCGCAGCTCGGCGGAGAGCTTCGCGCTCGAGACGGGGTGGCGCCCGCGCCGGTGCTTCCCCGTCGCCGGTGGCCTCCACGAGCGCGCGCGGGGCCCGCTGACCTCCTTCCTGGTGCGGAGGCTGGCGCCCTGCGGATCCCTGCCGGAGGAGCTCACCCGGGAGATCGTCTTCACCGACTGGACCGCGCTGAACCGGGAGGTCGATGCGCTGGTGCGGCAGGCAATCGAGCGGAGCAGCGGGGCGGAGACGCCGGTCGCCCCCTCCGGGCGCTCGCCGCTCCGGACCGCGGTGGAGCCGGCGCCCCGCGCGCCTTAGCTGCCGGAGCCCTCGGCGGGCCGCTGCAGGGCGAAGGAGAGTTCAGCGGGGTGCGCGTGCGCGCGGCACCTCACGGTCAGGCGCGCTCCGTCTTCTCTGCGTCCGCGGAGTCCAGCCGCCTCCCCGGTCCCGACATGGCCGTTCGTTCAGCGAACCACCGACCTGTTCAGGTGTCGGTCCCCGACTTCGGCCCGCAGCCCGGCAGCTTCGCCATCGACCTGAACAGGAAGCGCCGCGTGGTGTGGCCCACCACACGCTTCTACACGCCGAAATTCCCGCGCCTCGCGCAGCGCATGCCGAGAGCAGAGGGCGCGGGCGCCGGGTCACCGTGCCTGGACGACGGACGCCGAGACCCGGCGCCGGCCCGCGGCCCGCTCCGACATCCGGGGAGACCGGCTCACTTCCCCTGGTAGATGCCGATCACGTCCCGGAGGAGCTTCAGGGCTTCCTCCTTCGGGCGCTGGAACGCGTTCCGGCCCATGATCGAGCCGAAGCCGCCGCCGTCGCGGATGCCCCGGATCTCCTCCAGCACCGCCGGGGTGTCCTTCGCCTCCCCGCCGGAGAAGATGATGATCCGCTTCCCGTTGAACGTGCTCTGCACCACGTGCCGGATCCGGTCGGCGAGGGTCTTGGTGGGGATGGCGTACTTCTCGTACACCGGCTTGGCCTCGGGGAGGGCGACGCCCTCCTTGGGCGGCTTCACCTTGATGACGTGCGCCCCCATCTGCGCGGCCTCCTGCGCGGCATAGGCGATGAGGTCCACCGCCTGCTCGTTCTCCTTGGCGATGGGAGCGCCCCGGACGTAGGCCCAGACGACGGTCGGCAGGCCGTGCTCCTTGGCCTCCTCGAGGATCTCCCGCAGCTCCTGGAGGAGGATGTTCCGCTCCCCGCTGCCCGGGTAGATGGTGTAGCCGACCGCGGCGCAGCCGAGCCGGACGGCGTCCTTCACCGATCCCGTCACCGCCGAGGCCGGCTCGAGCTTGCTCATCGAGTCCGAGTTGTTGAGCTTGAGGATGAGGGGGATCTCCATCGCGTGGTTCCCGGCGATGGCCTCGAGGAAGCCCAGCGGAGCGGCGTAGCCGTTGCAGCCCGACTCGATGGCGAGCTGCACGTGGTACTCGGGGTCGTAGGCCGGCGGGTTGGGGGCGAAGGACCGGGCCGGGCCGTGCTCGAAGCCCTGGTCCACCGGAAGGATGACCAGCTTCCCGGTCCCGGCGAGCGTCCCGGTGTTGAGGAGCCGGGCGAGGTTCGTCTTGGTGCCCGGGCTGTCGGACGGGTACCAGGACAGGATCTGCTTCACGCGGTCGGTCAGGCGCATGGCGGTTCTCCAGGGACGTCCTCGAGGGCCCGGGTGTTACACGCTCGGACGGGAGGCTGTCACCCCTCGTCCCGACGCTCGGCTCGCGGGCGAACGACCGGTGTCCTGGCTCCGGGATCTCAGGGCTTGTGGGGGACGGCGTGCTCGTGCTCGTCCTCGTGTTCCGGCGGGGCCACGAATCCCGGCCGAGCCTCGGGGTGGCGGATGCGCCCCCCGAGCTGAGCCGTCCGGAGGAGGACGGCGGTGCTCCACAAGGAGAGGAGCAGGAGGGGAAGGGTGACCTCCCGGCCCAGGCCCTTCCGGCGCCATCCCCAGATCCCGGCCGCAGCGACCACCAGGGCGCTGGCGAGGGCGAAGCCGGCGGCGGCGTCGTGCTCGGTCACCAGCGGGTCCAGAACCTTCTTCTGGGCCGTCTCCGCCGCCATCAGGAGATCGGCCGCGGCGTCCCCGGTGAAGAACGAGGCAATCGCGAAGGCCGCCGCCGCCCACGCCACCACGATGCCCGTTCGAAGGAGCAGCTCGGACCTGCGCCAGGTGGCCACCGTGAAGAGGACCAGCGCGGTGGGGACGAGCACCACCGGGACGTGGTTGATGCTGATGTGCAGGTGGGCGAGGTTCCACATGGGCGGGCACACTAGCCGCGCCCACCCAGTGGCTACAGCGCCTTTTCGTAGATCCGGTAGGTCTTGTACCGCCGGGCGCCCATCGACTCGATGGACCGGTTCATCAGCTCGTTGTCCTCGGTGGTCCAGCCGAGCTCCGCCCCGTCGTACCCGAGCCGTCGCGCCGCCCGCAGCGTCTCCAGCCCGAGCAGCGCGTCCAGCCCCCGCCGGCGGTACCCGGGCTTGATCCCGAAGAGCAGGACGCGCAGCCGCTCGATCCGCCGGGCTGCCCAGGCCATGCGGGCCAGCCCCACGGGCAGACCCCAGCGGGTCAGCTGGCCCCCGGCAGCGCGGATGGCGACGTTGGAGTCGGGCAGGGTGATGCAGAAGGCCACCGGCTCGCCGCGGACCTCGGCGATGTGGCACAGCTCGGGGCGAACCCGCACCAGCGGCCGCAGACGGGCGGTGATCGAGTCGAACTCCTCCTCGTTCATCGGGAGGAAGAGCCAGTTCCGGTCGAGCATCGCGTTGTAGATGCTCTTCAGGCGCCGGATCTCCTCGGGGAGCTGGCGGATGTCCAGCGGACGCACGCGGACCTGCTCCGACTCGCGCAACCGCTCGGCCACCCGGACCATCTTCTCCGGCGGGGTCATCGCGGCCGAGAGGTCGTAGGCGTAGAGGTCCCGCATCTTCTTCAGCCCCCAGCCCTCGAGCAGCCCGCCGTAGTACCGGTAGTTGTAGGGCATCATCATCGCCGGCGGGAACTCGAAGCCCTCCACCAGCGCGCCACAGTCGTGGTTGGTCGAGAGATTGACCGGTCCGGTCAGGGTCTTCATCCCCCGGTTGCGGGCGAAGGCGGCCGCGGCGTCGAGCAGGGCGGCGGCGACGTCCGGGTCGTTCGGGCAATCGAACATGCCGAAGAAGCCGGTCTCCACGTTGTGGAACTGGTTCCAGAGCGAGTCGTCGATCGCCGCGATGCGCCCCACCACCTTGCCATTCCGGCGGGCGAGGTAGAGCTCGACCTCGGCGTGGGTGAAGAAGGGGTTCTTCCTCTTGTTCAGGAAATCGCGCCTCTCGGCGACGATCGGTGGGACGAAGTACGGATCGTCGCGGTACAGCTCGAGCTGGTAGCGGATGAACTCGTCGAGCTCGAGCTGGGAGCGGACCGGCGTGACCTCGATCGCGCCGCCGGCGGGGGCCGCGGCGACGGAGGTGGAGGGCTTGGAGCGGCGCTGCGCGGTCTTGAGCTGTCGGACGCTGGTGGAGGTCATGCGATTCCCTGGGTTCGGTACCACGCCACGGTGTTCTCCAGCCCGCCGTCGAGGAGGTACTCGGGGCGGAAGCCGATCTCGGCCGCGGCCCGGGCGGGGGAGCAGGTCCACGCCTCCTGGGCCATCTCCTTGGCCTTGTCGCGGTTCATGATCGACACCGTTCCCAGCAGGCGGCTGCCCAGCTCGGCGCCGGCGCCCGTTGCCCACCCCACGAACTCGGGAACGGAGATCACCCGCGGCTTGCCCCGGCCCATCGCCCGGCTGAGGGCGGTGCAGAACTCCTCCCAGCTGTAAGGGTTGGGGTCGGAGGCGAAGTAGACGCCCTGGGTAGGGCTGTCCGGGACGAGGGTCTTGCCTCGCTCGGCGGCGGCGACCAGCGCCTGGTTGAGATCGTCCACGTGGACGAAGCTGAAGTACTTCGGTCCCAGCCCGGCCTTGAGGTACACCCCGGTCTTCCCCATCGCGATGAGTGGCGGGAGGTTGGTGAGGTCCCCCGGACCGTAGACGAAGGGCGGGCGGACGATGACCGTGGGCACCCGGTCGGAGAACTCGCGGGCGGCCTGCTCGGCGGCGAGCTTGCTCCGGCCGTACATCGAGACCGGCGCCGGGAGCTCCTCCTCGGTGCGCGGCTTGCCGATGCGGGCCGGCCCTGCGGCCGCGAGGGAGGAGCAGACCACGAGGCGGGGAGGGTGCTTCTGCCGGGCGAGCACCGAGGCCAGCATCCGGGTGGTCTCCGCGTTCCCCCGGAGGTAGTCCTCCTCGGTCCTCGCCTTGGTGACCCCGGCGACGTGCTGGACCACCTCCGCGCCGTTCACCGCTTCCTCGATGCCGTCGCCGGTGTGGAGGTCGGCGACCGCGAGGCGCACGCCGAGCGCCTTCAGCCCGTCCACCTTCGACGAGCGGCGGACCAGGGCCGTGACCTGATTCCCGCGGGAGACGAGCAGCCTGGCCAGCTGTCCGCCGACGAAGCCGCTGCCGCCGGTGAGGAGAACCTTCATCGCCGCTGTCTCAGACCGGCTTCCGGTAGATCCGGTAGGTCTTGGTCTTCCGGCCGCCCATCATCTCGATGGCCCGGTTGACGAGATCGTTGTCCTCCAGCGTCCAGGAGATCTCTCCGCCGGAGTACCCGAGCTTCTTCGCCGTGCTGAGGGTGTCCAGGTAGAGCACCGCGTCGATGCCCCTCTTCCGGAAGCCCTCCTTGATCCCCAGGGTGATGAGCCGCAGCCGCCGGATCCGCCGCGAGGCGAGGAGCAGCTTGATCAGGCCGATGGGCAGACCGTACCGCGTCAGCCGTCCGCCCGCGGCCTTCAGCGCAAAGTTGGCGTCGGGGAGGGTCATCGAGAACGCGACCGGCTCGCCCTTCACCTCGGCGATGAGGACCAGCTCCGGGCGGAGGATGGCCTTCATCTCCTTGGCCATGTGGTCGAACTCGCGGTCGGTCATGGGGACGAACCCCCAGTTGTCCTCCCAGGCGGCGTTGTAGATGTCCTTCACCCGGCGGACCTCGGCGGCGAAGTCGTCCATCCGGATCGAGCGGACCACCAGGCCCTCCCGCTGGCGGATCTTCTCCGCCACCCGCACCACCCGCTCCGGCGGAGGGACGGAGCTGGAGAGGTCGTAGGCCCAGAGATCCTTCGCCTTGGTGAAGCCCGCGCCGGTGTACAGCGCGTCGTAGTAGCGCGGGTTGTAGGTCATCATCACCGCGGGCGGCGACTCGAAGCCCTCCACCAGGACCGCGCACTCGTAGTTGGTACTGAAGTTGAACGGGCCCATCATCTCCGGGAAGCCCTGGGCCTTGACCCAGGCCCCGGCGGCGTCGAAGAGGCCCTTCGCCACCGCGGGGTCGTCGATCGACTCGAACATCCCGAAGAACCCCAGCCGGGTCTTGTAGAAGTCGTTCCAGTGGGGATCGTCCACCGCGGCGATCCGCCCGACGACCTGGCCGTCGCGGCGAGCGAGGAAGAGCTCCGCGGTGCCGAACTCGAACCAGGGATTCTTCTTCGGATCGAGGAAGTCCCGCCGCTCCATCTCCAGCGGCGGCACCCAGTTCGGGTCCCCGGCGTAGAGCGTGTAGGGGAAGCGGATGAAGGCCTCGCGGTCCTGCGCGCTCTGCACCGGGGTGACGGTGACGTCGGACGGCGAGGGCGCACCACGCTCCACCACTCTGAGCTTCTTCACGGAAGCGGGCATGCGGTCGGGGCTCCGGGGCGGCGGCTCAGGCGTCTGGCTGCTTGCCGTTCTTCATGAACAGGTTGGCGCCCTTCTCGAGGAGGAGGCCGGGGATCTCCGTCCTCTTCTCCCACAGACGCAAGGGGGCGGAGCCGAGCCGCTTCAGGTCGTCCGGTTGCAGGTTCGCCGCCCGCCAGGTGAGCGTCTCCACCGCGTCGGCCAGCTTCCGCGCCACGTCCCGGCCGGAGAGCTTGGAGATCGCCTCCAGGGACAGGCCGCGATCGGCGAGGAGGCCGGCCGAGGCCGCCGCCCAGCGCTGCGAGGCCTGGTTGGCGGTGACGAAGGTGCCCGGGCGAGCCACCTTCACCGGGGCGTAGGTGGTGGGCCGGGTCTCGGGGATGATGCTCATCCGCCGGCCGATCTTCTCGAACTGCTCCAGCACCCGGTCGAGCTGGGCGTCGGTGTGGGTGGCCATGTAGCTGGTCCGGAGCAGGGCGTGGCCCGGTTCCACCGCAGGCGGGATGACCGGGTTGGTGAACACCCCGGCCTCGAACAGCGCCTTCCAGAAACGGAAGCACTTCACCTGGTCACCGACCAGCACCGGAACCACCGGCGTGACCGAGACTCCGGTGTCGAAGCCCATGGAGCGGAAGCCGTTGTGCATCTTCTCGGCGATGTCGAGCAGGCGCGTGCGCCGCTGCGGCTCGGCCTCGATGATGTCCAGCGCCTTCAGCGCCGAGGCCACGCTGGCCGGCGTCATGGACGCGCTGAAGACCACCGGGCGGGCGCGGTGCTTGATGAAGTTGATGACGTCGTAGGGACCGGCGATGACGCCGCCGAGGCTGGCGAAGCTCTTGCTGAAGGTGCCCATCACCAGATCGGTCTGGGCCTCCAGGCCGAAGTACTCGGCGGTGCCGCGGCCGTGCGCGCCGAGAACGCCCATGGAGTGGGCATCGTCGGTCATCACCCGGGCCCGGTACTTCTGGGCCAGCTCGACGATCTTGGGGAGGTTGCAGAGATCGCCTTCCATGGAGAAGACGCCGTCGGTGACGATGATCTTGCCCGCCTCCGGGTCGGAGCCCTCGAGGAGCGACTCGAGGTGCCCCATGTCCTGGTGCCGGTAGCGCTTCTCCTCGGCGAAGCCGAGGCGGACCCCGTCGACCAGCGAGGCGTGGTTCTGCCGGTCGGTGTAGACGATGTCGTGGCGGCCGAGGATCGCCGAGACCGTGGCCACGTTGGTCTGGAACCCGGTGGAGCAGGCCAGCGCCGCCTCCCGGTTGAGGAACTTCGCCAGCCGGCTCTCGAGCTCCTCGTGGAGGGTGAGGGTGCCGTTGAGGAGCCGGCTCCCGGAGCAGGTCGTGCCGAACCGGCGGATGGCCTCGTGCGCCGCCTCCTTGACCCGGGGGTCGCCGGCGAGCCCGAGGTAGTTGTTCGAGCCGACCATGATGACCCGGCGGCCCTCGATGTCGACCTCGGTGCTCCCGTGGGAGGCCTCGATGGGGCGGAAGTACGGGTACAGGCCGGCGGCCTTGGCGATCCGGTCGTCCTTGAATGCCGGGCACTTGTCGAAGACGTCGCGCATGAGAAGGTCCCCTCCTTCGAGGGACCCGGGAGAGGCCGCGCCTCGAGGCGACTCCTTGTACGGACGACGACCTGCGGCGTCAAGTGAACTGAAGGCCCAGAAACCGCCGTGAAAGCAATGGCTTGAGGGCTTGAAATGGACTGAGCAGAAAGTGGCGCATATCAATGGAAGTGAGCCGAATCTTGCTCGTCGTCGGCCCGGCGCGTCCGGGCACCGGCCCCCGGGCATCCGCGCGGACCAGCCGCGACGGCTCCGGAAGTCCGAGGAACTTCGTGTGATTGAAGGGGCCCGATCCCGATGCTAGAGGCCCCACTATCCATGGCCCCCTCCCGGCGTTCCCCGAAGAAGCTGCGCGTCGCGAAGAGCTCCCGGACGGCCCGTGCCCCCGGGGCCCCGTCCCGCCGGCGGGGATCGCGTCCCAGGGGGGAGCGCAGGGACGGGCCTCGCCCCGAGCTGCGGACCTACGACGCCTCCACCGCCCGGCAGACGGGGACGGCACGCCGCAGCTGGGAGAAGGGGGAGCTGGCCGCGTCCACCGCCCGCGCGCCGACCCGGCGGACGGAGTTCGTGACCGACTCGGGCATTCCCGTGCCTCCGATCGTCCTCCCCGCCGATCGGTCCCGCGAGGACTTCCGGGACCTCGGGCTGCCCGGTCAGTTCCCCTACACCCGCGGTGTGCAGCCGACGATGTACCGGGGCCGGCTGTGGACGATGCGGATGTTCGCCGGCTTCGGGACCCCGGCGGACACCAACCAGCGCTTCAAGTACCTCATGGCGCACGGCACGACCGGCCTCTCCACCGCCTTCGACATGCCGGCGCTCATGGGCTACGACGCCGACCACCCGATGTCGCGGGGTGAGGTGGGCAAGGAAGGCGTGGCGGTCTCCTCGCTGCGCGACTTCGAGATCCTCTTCGACGGCATCCCCCTCGATCAGGTCACCACCTCGATGACCATCAATGCCTCGGCGGTCGTCGCCCTGTGCATGTACATCGCCGTGGCCGAGAAGCAGGGCGTCCCGATGGCGAAGCTCGGGGGGACGATCCAGAACGACATGCTCAAGGAGTACATCGCCCAGAAGGAGTGGATCGTCCCACCCCGCCCGGCGGTGCGCATCGTCGTGGACATGATCGAGTTCTGCAGCCGGAACATGCCCCGCTGGCATCCGGTCTCGATCAGCGGGTACCACATCCGGGAGGCGGGGGCGACGGCGGTCCAGGAGCTGGCCTTCACGCTCGCCGACGGCATCGGCTACGTCGAGGAGTGCGTGAAGCGGGGCCTGGCGGTGGACGACTTCGCCGCGCGCCTCTCCTTCTTCTGGGACGTGCACAACGACTTCTTCGAGGAGATCGCCAAGTTCCGCGCCGCTCGCCGGATCTGGGCGCGGGTGATGCGCGACCGCTTCGGCGCCCGGGATCCCCGCAGCTGGCAGCTGCGCACGCACGCCCAGACCGCGGGGGTGAGCCTCACCGCCCAGCAGCCCTACAACAACGTGGTCCGCACCGCGCTGCAGGCGCTCGCCGCGGTGCTGGGCGGCACGCAGTCTCTGCACACCAACTCGCTGGACGAGACCTATGCGCTCCCGACCGAGGAATCGGTGACGCTCGCGCTGCGGACCCAGCAGCTGATCGCCCACGAGTCCGGCGTCGACCGGGTGGTCGATCCCCTGGGCGGCAGCTACTACGTCGAGTACCTCACCGACGAGATGGAGAAGCGGGCCATGGAGTACATCCGCCGCATCGACGAGATGGGGGGGATCATCCGGGCCGTGGAGGAGGGCTATCCCCAGAAGGAGATCGGGGAGAGCGCCTACCACTTCCAGCGGGAGATCGAGGAAGGCGAGCGGCTGATCGTGGGCGTCAACGCCTTCCAGAGCGAGCGGCACGAGCCGGTGGAGATCCTCAAGATCGACGAGCGGGTCGCCGAGGAGCAGGGCGAGCGGCTCCGGAAGGTCAAGGCCGAGCGCGACGGCCGCGCGGTCGCGGCGGCGCTGGCCCGGGTGGAGGCGGCTGCCCGGGGGAGCGACAACCTCATGCCTCCGGTGCTCGAGGCGGTGAAGGCCTATGCCACCCTCGGGGAGATCTCGGACGTGTTCCGCAAGGTCTGGGGCCAGTACCGGGAGGGCGGGATCTTCTGATGCCGGACCGCAAGCTCAGGATCCTGGTGGCGAAGCCGGGTCTCGACGGACACGACCGGGGGGCGAAGATCATCGCCCGCGCGCTTCGGGACGCGGGGATGGAGGTCATCTATACCGGCCTGCACCAGACGCCGGAGATGATCGTCAGCGCCGCGGTCCAGGAGGACGTGGACGCGATCGGGCTCTCGATCATGTCTGGCGCCCACATGACACTGTTCCCCGCAGTCATCGACCTGCTGAAATCGCAGAAGGCCGGTGACATCGAGGTGTTCGGCGGTGGCATCATCCCCGACGACGACATCCCCCAGCTGAAGAAGCTCGGGGTCGCGGAGATCTTCACCCCCGGCAGCTCGACGCAGGACATCGTGCAGTGGATACGGCAGAACATCCAGCCGCGCGCCTGACCGGGCGGCTTC
>Ga0335082_10009706_pt1 | contig 10447 bp, 8 predicted proteins | sample Lox_Sample_41_FD_206718 | JGI IMG/M metagenome (GOLD analysis project Ga0335082, IMG submission 206718) | Soil microbial communities from Loxahatchee National Wildlife Refuge, Florida, United States - Lox_Sample_4.1 | ecosystem: Environmental > Terrestrial > Soil > Wetlands | place: USA: Florida...
GGTCGAGAACAGCACGTGCGCGCTCGCGAGCGTCGCGTGCCCGCACAGACTCACCTCGACTTCGGGTGTGAACCAACGGAGATCGAAGTGATCGTTGCCGCGCTCTCGCACGTACGCGGTCTCGGAGTGGCGCATCTCCGCGGCGAGCGCCTGCATCCACGTGTCGTCGCCGTGACCGAGCACCACGCCGGCGGGATTGCCGCCGAAGGCCTCGGTCGTGAACGCGTCGACGACGAAGATCTGCATGTCTAGATGGTCGCAGGTTGGAGCGCGTGCAGGAGGGGATTTATTCGATGACAGCCAGGATGTCGCCCGTGCCGACGGAATCGCCGGCTGCGACGCGGATCTCGCGCACCGTGCCCGACGTCTCCGCGTTGATCTGGTTCTCCATCTTCATCGCCTCGAGCACGAGGATCGCCTGCCCGACCTCCACGCTCGCGCCCACGTCGACGAGCACCTTCACGATGGTGCCCTGCATCGGTGCGGCGATGCTGCCGCTGCCGCCGCCGGCGGTCGTCGCGCTCGACGGGCGGGGGCGGGACGGCGCGCCGCCGCGACGGGGCCCGGCCGCGATCGCGCCGATCTCCGGCAGCCACACCTTCACGCTGTAGCGCCGGCCTTCGACCTCGACCGGAACCGTGCGCTCGACGAGCGCGCCGGCTTCTCCGTCGGGCGCGGGCACTGCGAGGGCTGCCGCGGCATCGAGGTGCGCGTGGTACGACGACGAGTCGATCTCGTCCTCGACCCACTTCGTCGAGTGGCGTACCGCCCGGAAGTCGTCGGTCTGCAACAACGCGATGTGCGCGGGGATCGTCGTGCGAATGCCGGCGACCTCGAACTCCCGCAGCGCACGCAGCATGCGGTCGATCGCACGGTCGCGATCCGGCGCCCACACGACCAGCTTGCCGAGCAGGTTGTCGTAGTACTGCGAGATCGTGTCGCCCTCGCGGTAGCCACCGTCCCAGCGCACGCCGGGCCCGGCCGGCACGTTGAGCCGCGTGATCTTGCCGGGTGACGGCAAGAAGTTCTTCGTCGGGTCTTCGGCGTTGATGCGGCACTCGATCGAGTGGCCGCGCCGCACGACCGAGTCCTGGGTGAACGACAACGGCTCGCCCGACGCGACGCGCAGCTGCTCGGCCACGAGGTCGAGTCCGGTGATCTCTTCCGTCACGCAGTGCTCGACCTGGAGACGGGTGTTCATCTCGAGGAAGTAGAACTCACCGTCCTGGAAGAGCATCTCCACGGTGCCCGCGTTCACGTATCCGCACGCGAGCGCCACTTTCACCGCGGCCTCGCCCATCGCCCGGCGCGTCTCGTCGGGAATCGCCGGTGCGGGTGCTTCCTCGATGAGCTTCTGATGGCGGCGTTGCGTCGAGCAGTCGCGGTCGCTCAGGTACACGCCGTTGCCGTGCGTGTCGCAGAAGATCTGCAGCTCCACGTGGCGCGGCTTGGTGAGGTACCGCTCCATGTAGCACTCGGGCCGTCCGAAGTACGCCTGCGCCTCGCGCGCTGCGGAATCGAATGCGGCTTGCGCCTTGTCGGCCGACGCGACGACCTTCATGCCCCGACCGCCGCCGCCGTACGCGGCCTTGATCGCGATCGGGTAGCCGTGCGACTCGCCGAACTCGATGATCTGCGCGACGTCGGTGATCGGCTCGGTCGTACCCGGCACGCCCGCAACCTGCGCTCGCTGCGCCGCGAGCCGCGACGAGATCTTGTCGCCCATCACTTCGATGGCCTCGGGCGGCGGGCCGATCCACGTGACGCCCGCGGCGATCAACGCGCGCGCGAAGTCGGCATTCTCGGAGAAGAAGCCGTAGCCGGGATGGACGCCGTCGGCCCCGCTCTTGCGGATGGCGTCGAGGATCGCGTCGGTGTTCAGGTAGCTCTCGGCCGCGGTCTGGCCGCCCAGCGCGTACGCCTCATCGGCGTAGTGCACGTGGGCCGCGTCGCGGTCGAGCTCGGAGTACACGGCAACCGTCGCCACACCCAGCTCGCGGCACGTTCGCATGACCCGGATCGCGATCTCGCCGCGGTTGGCAATGAGGATCTTCGAGAGCACGGCTGCGTATCCTACGAGCCATGCCCGCGGAACCCGCCAGCTGGAGCGACCCGCGTCTCACCGGAACTCGCTTCACCGACGTTCGATGGTTCACCGTGGTCGACTCGACCAATCGCTACCTGCTCGACCTGGCCGCGATGGACACGCCGGAAGGGGTCGTCGCCGTCGCCGACGAGCAAACGGCGGGCCGAGGCCGTCTCGATCGCTCCTGGGTCGCGCCGCCCGGCGCGGCATTGCTGGTCTCGGTGCTCCTGCGCCCACCCCTGCCCGCGGAGCGTCGGCATCTCGTCACCCTGGCAGCCGCGGTCGCCGCGCTCGATGCCCTCGACGAGCTGGCGCCGGCCGCGCCGGTGCGCGTGAAATGGCCGAACGATCTCGTGATCGACGACCGCAAGGTCGCCGGCATCCTGGCCGAGTCGGACGGCAACGGCGCGATCGTCGTGGGCATGGGGATGAACGTGCGCGGCGACTGGTTCCCGCCCGCCCTCGCCGCCATCGCGGACGCGGTCGACGTCGACCGCGTGGAGCTGCTCGTCGCGTGGCTGCGCGCGTACGACGCGCGTCTCGACGCGCTCGACGACGTCGTCGACCTCGTGACTGCTCGATCTGCGACCATCGGCCACCTCGTGCGGGTCGAGCTCGGCGACGAGACGATCACCGGGACGGCGGAGCGGCTGACCCCCGAGGGATACCTCGTGATCGAGGGTCGAGTGATCACCGCGGGCGATGTCGTGCAAGTACGCGCCGGGTAGTACGAACTAGCACTCGACTTCCAGCACCCGCAGGATCTCGTCGACGACGATCGGCAGCGGTCTGGTGGCGTCGACCAACACTGCGCCGCGGCGCGCGTAGAGGTCGTCGATGACCGCACGCCACACGAGCAACAGCTCGAGTTCGTGCGCCTTCGTACCGAAGTTGTGCGCGGTTCTCGTCAGGAGGCGATGCCGCATCGTGGCCTCGTCGATCGAGAGCAGGAACACCTTGTCGAAGAACGACCAGACGTCGTCGTCGTTGCCGACGGAGCCGCACAGGAAGACGGTCCGCTTCTCGCCATCCTCGGTCAGCTGCCGTACCCGTTCGGGATCGGCGATCCAATCGTTCTGGGAGAGGAACTCGGGCGTGCGATGCGCTTCGAGGATGAGCGGAGTGATCTCGCCGGTCACCTTGTTCCGCCACTGTGCGATCTCGTCTTCGTCGGTGTCGTACGCGGGGAAGCCTCGGCGGGAGAGTTCCGCGCACACGGTCGACTTTCCGGCCCCCGGGGTACCGGTGACGAAGATCAACGGCACGGTGGCGCCACCGGGTTCATGGATCGAGATCGCGCGCGACCAGCGCGCGGAACGCTTCCGCGAGGCACGTGCTCACCGGGCCGCCGACCGTGCGGACGGCGCGGCGGTCGATGTGTGCGATCGGTTGCACCTCGCGCGTCGACGACGAGAGGAACAGCTCGTCGGCGTCGATCAGCGCGCCGATCGGAAGGTCGCGCTCCGATGCAGGTACGCCGGCGTCGCGCGCGAGGTCGAGCAGCAGCGCGCGCGTCACGCCGAGAAGGCAGCCCGCGCTCGCGGGCGGGGTGACGAGCTCGGCGCCCACGACGACGAACACGTTCGATCCGGTCGCCTCGCAGAGATTGCCCTGGGTGTTCGCGAAGATCGCTTCACCCGCGCCCCACTCCTGCGCATAGGCGAGCGCGCGGACGTTCGCCGCGTACGAGATCGTCTTCAGGCCGGCGAGCGCTCCGTGCTCGTTGCGCGTCCACGGCGCGATCACGACGTCGACGGTCGGGGCCGCGGGCTCGAAAGGGAACGCGAGCACAAAGGTGGTGGGCGGTCCGTCGCCGCGGCCTGATCCGGGGGGCGCGATCCCGCCCGTGACGGTGATCCGCAGCCGCGCCTCGCGCAGCTCGTTGGCGGTGAGCACCGCCTCGGCCGCGGCGCGCAACTCGTCTTCGGACGGCAACGAGAGACCGATCGCGGCCGCCGAAGTCGAGAGCCGCTGGTGATGCCGTGTCCATGCGAACGGCACGCCGCCGTACACGCGCAGCGTCTCGAACACGCCGTCGCCGACGACGAGGCCGTGGTCGAGCACGGAGACGCGCGCGTCGTCGAGTGCTACGAGACGGCCGTCGAGCCAGGCCTGTGTGGTCGTCATCTCGCTTCGACCGGCACGCTTTCGGCCGCGCCGACCGCCTGCAGCAACCGGGCCGCCTTCAACTCGGTCTCGGCCCACTCGATGTGGGCGCGGGAGTCGGCGACGATGCCGCCACCGACGCCGAGATAGGTGCGACCGGCCGCGATCGTGAACGTGCGAATCGCGACCGCGAGCTCGGCGCGTCCGCGATCGGCATCGATCCAGCCGATCGCGCCGCAGTACGCGCCGCGCCGCACCGGCTCGAGGTCTTCGATCGCCTGCAGGACGCGAGGTTTTGGCGCACCCGTGACCGACGCGGGCGGGAACGTCGCGCGCACGAGCTCACCGAGCCCGATGTCGGCGCGCCGCGTGCCGCACACGGTGCTCACGAGGTGATGCAATCCGGGATGGGACTCGATCGCGAACAGCTCCGGCACGTACACCGACCCGTATTCGCACACGCGCCCGAGATCGTTGCGCGCGAGGTCGACGATCATCAGGTTCTCGGCGCGGTCTTTCGCGCTGGTTGCGAGGGTCGCCGCGTCGCGTGCGGTACCCTTGATCGGGCGCGTCTCGACCGAACGACCGTCGACGCGCAGGTACAGCTCCGGTGACGCGGAGACGATCGCAACGCCGGGCAACCCGTCGCCGAACGTGCACATCGCCGCGTGTGGCGCCGGATGCTCGGCGACGAGCTGCGTGAACAGCGCGTACGGATCGGGCGCGGCGTCGAACGCGATTCGGCGCGTGAGGTTCACTTGGTAGCACTCGCCGGCTTCCAAGAGCTCGTGCACCGACTCGACGCGTTCGGCGTGCTCGGCGCGCGTCAGGCTCGAGCGACCGGCGCCGAGCGCCACTGAAGTCGCGGCCGGTAGTTGATCGACGAGACGTGTCGTGTCGAACCGCGCGAACGCGAGATCGGGGAGACCGAGGTCGTCGTCGGTGCGCGCGTCGACATGCTCGATCGCGCGCCCCAGGTCGTACGCGCAGAAGCCGACCCAGAATCCGCCGCGGCCGATCTCGTCGAGGGCGGCGAACGCGTCGGTGCCGTTTGCAACGATCGTCTGCACGCAATTTTCACCAACGAGGAAGCGATTCCCGCTGCGCACGACGGCCCCGACCACACCCGCACGGTACCGGCCCGCACCCGCCCCCGCGCGGGAATTGCCCGAATGCGCCATTACACTCTGCCGCCGCGTGTTCTCGCCCCCGTCGTTGCTCACGTTTCTTCGCCGCTTCGCGATTGCCCTCCTCGTCGTGGTGATCCTTGCCGGCGCGGGTATCGCGACCGGCCGCGCCTACAAGCAGCACGAGTACGCGAAGAGCCGAACGGTCCACATCGATCCGCGGTTGCTCACGCCCCAGAAGCCCGGTCAGCCGGCCAACTTCTTGTTGCTCGGCTCCGACAGCCGGGCGTTCGTGAACAATACGGCGGAGGCGAAGGCGTTCGGCACCTCCGCTGACACGGGTGGCCAACGCTCCGACGTGATGATGGTGCTGCACGTCGAGCCCGCGACCAAGACCGGAATCGTGGTGTCGTTCCCGCGCGACCTCGTGGTCGACATTCCCGGACACGGTCTCAATCTCTTGAACGCGGCGTACGACTTCGGCGGTCCCAACCTGCTGATCCAGACGTTCAAGCAGGACTTTCACCTCGACATCAACCATTACCTCGAGGTCGACTTCGTGGGCTTTCGCGACATCGTGAACGCGATCGGCCACATCCACATCTTCTTCCCGACGCCCGTGAACGACGAGTTCAGTGGCTTGCACATCGCGCAGGCGGGATGCGCGTCCCTGAACGGCGACGAGGCGCTCGCGTACGCCCGCTCCCGTCACTACAACATTCCCGACAACTTGCAGAACCCCGCACCGTGGCAACCTCACGGCCAGTACAAGCAGTCGGCGGGCTGGACCGAAGACCCGCTCGCCGATCTCGACCGCATCCCGCGCCAGCAGTACTTCCTGCGCACGATCTCGCAAGCCGCGATCCACAACACCGGCGACGTGTTCGGTCTCAGCTCGCTCCTCGACGCGGTGTTCAAGGACTTCGGTCACGACCAAACGCTCAAGCTCTCCCAGCTCGAACAGCTCGCGCTGACGTTCCGCGATCTCAGCCCCACCAAAGTGCAGATGCTGACCTTGCCGTGGAAGTCGTCGCCGTATCCGCAGTTCCGGGCTCAAGTCGTGCCGCTCTACCCCGACGCCACCACCGTCCTGAACCGGCTCGCCGAGTTCCCGATCCCGCCGCCGACGGTTCCGCGGCCGTTGCCCGCGTCGCGAGTCAAGGTGCGCGTCGTGAACGGATCGGGCGTGAAGGGTGCGGCCCAGCGCGCGCTTGATCAATTCACCGGGGCGGGATTCCGGGTGGCCGGTCCGGCGGTCGACGCCGACCGCAGCGACTACACGCGCACGCAGATCATCTACGCGCCCGGCAAGTTCTTCGAAGGTTTCACCGTGGCGTACGCGCTCGGGACGCAAAATCTCGGCCAGGCGATCGCGGCGAAGAACACGCTGGGCGGCGACGTGCTCGTGATCGTCGGACGCGACTACCCGACGCTGCCCACGAACTTCAAGGGTTTGCCGAAGGCGTCGACGTCGACGAGCGTCACCACCGGTAAGGGCTCGCCGCACTCCACGAAGACAACAACCACGTCGACGACCACGACGACGCTCGTGCCGCAGCGCACGCCGAACACGCTGTACGTCCCCGTCGATCCGAAGACCGGTGGGCCGCTCATCGGTTGTCCGGGCAAGTGACGAATGAGTGCTGACGTGAGCCCCGTCTCGCCGGCCGTGTTCGCCAAGCGCTTTCTCACCGCGCTCGTCGTGGTGTCGGTCATCAGCGCGCTGACGCTCGCCTTCGCCTACCAACAGGCCGAGAGCAAGGTGTCGCACCTCCGCACCGCGAACATCGATCCGAAGCTGCTCGAGGCGGGCGGGAACTTCTTGCTCATCGGCTCCGATTCGCGCGGTTTCGTCGACACCGCACAGCAAGCCCAAGAGTTCGGCAGCAAGCAGACGCAAACTGGCCAGCGATCCGACACGATCATGGTTGCGCACGTCGACGCCAAGAGCGGCCACGCATATCTCGTGTCGTTCCCGCGCGATCTTTGGGTCGCGATCCCCGGTCTCGGGCATGCGAAGATCAACGCGGCGTTCAACTACGGCCCCCAGCGCGTGATCGAGACGATCGAGAACGACTTCAGCATTCCGATCAGCCACTACCTCGAGGTCGACTTCGCGGGTTTCCAGAACATCGTGAACGCGATCGGCAAGATCCCGATCTACTTCCCGACCCCGGCGCGCGACCTGAAGACCGGTCTGCTCGTCAACCAAGCGGGCTGTCAGCATCTCGACGGTACGCAGGCGCTCGCCTACGTACGCTCCCGCTACTACCAGTCGTTGCAGAACGGCGAATGGCGCTACGACCCCACTTCGGATCTCGGTCGCATCAAGCGCCAGCAGTACTTCTTGCGTACGCTCGCGCATCAGGCCGTCGACAAGATGGTGCACTCGCCGCTCGAGATCAACAGTCTGGCCGACAAGCTCACGTCGAATCTCACCAAGGACAAGGAGCTCGACTGGGGGGCGTTGCGCGCGCTGGCATACGCGTTCCACCAAAAAGGTGGCATCGAGACCGTCACGCTCCCCACGCATCCCTTCGTGATCGACGGGCAGGACGCGCTCGCGCTCGACGAGGCCGCGGCCCGGCCGATCCTCGACCGCCTGCTCGGTGTCACGCCGGCGACCGCCGCGAGCGCGGGCGCGACGAAGCCGAGCTCGGTGCGCGTCGAAGTGTTGAACGGCAGCGGCACCGCGGGGCGGGGCGCGCACGTCGCGGCCGCGCTGAAGTCGTACGGCTTCGGCGTGCCCGCCACCGCGTCCAACGCCGACCGCAGCGACTACACGCTGACGGAGGCACGCTACGCGCCGGGCTCCGAGGCCAAGGCCGCGCTGGTGCTGTCGACGCTGCGCGGCGTCGGCCGCACGGTTGCGCTGACGAACGGCGCGCCGAGCGGCATCGACGTCGTGCTGGTGATCGGCCGCGACTACGCCGGGGTCTCGGCGCCAACCACGCAGCCGCCCACGACGGCCACACCACGCGCCACGCCGCCGCCAAGCGGCCTCACGAGCACCACCCTTCCTGCTGCCGGCTGCTAGCGGTCTTGGGCGGGTCATCTAGAATCTGGAGTTATGTCGAGCCTCGTACCGGGTGCCGGCGCGCCCGGCGTGGCTGCACCTGCTGAAAACGTCCTCGTGAGCGGCGCCCCGTGAGAGTCGCCGTGCTCGGGGCGGGCTACGTCGGGCTGACGACCGCGGCGTGCTTCGCGCACCTCGGCCACGACGTGCGCTGCGCCGATATCGACGCCGAGCGGGTTGCTCGCTTGCGCAAAGGCGAGGTGCCGATTCTCGAGCTCGGCCTGCCCGAGCTCGTCGCCGAGGGCCTCGCGGCCCGCCGGCTCGACTTCGTCGTGGGCGCGCCCGAGGCCGCACGGAACGCCGACCTGGTGTTCTTGTGCGTGCAGACCCCGCAGGGTGCCGACGGTGCTGCCGACCTCTCGTTCGTCGAGAACGTGGCGCGGGAGATCGCGCCGGTACTCGCACCGCGTACCGTCGTCGTGAACAAGTCGACGGTGCCGGTCGGCTCGACCCGATTCGTGCAACGCGTGCTGTCGGAGGCGGGTTTCACCAGTGACGGCGTGACGGTGGCGTCGAATCCGGAGTTCTTGCGCGAGGGCCAGGCCGTTCGCGACTTCCTCAACCCCGATCGCATCGTCATCGGTTGTGAGAACCCGGAAGCGGCGGTGCGGGTCAGCGAGCTCTACAAGGGAATCCAGGCGCCGGTGCTCGTGACCGATCCCGCGTCGGCCGAGATGATCAAGTACGCGTCGAATGCGTTCCTCGCCACGAAAGTGTCGTTCATCAACGCGATCGCGAGCCTTTGCGAGGTGGTCGACGCCGATGTGCGCGAGGTTGCGATCGCGATGGGTTACGACACGCGCATCGGGTTCCAATTCCTGCACCCCGGGCCTGGCTACGGCGGATCGTGTTTCCCGAAAGACGTTGCGGCGTTGCTGCACACGTCGCGGACCGCAGGATACGAGTTCGAACTGCTCGCCGGTGTGGTCTCGGTCAACAGCGCGCAGCACGAGCGGATGATCGACAAGGCGCGTGAGGCCGTCGGTGGTGTGCTCGCCGGGAAGCAGATCGCGGTGTGGGGCCTCGCGTTCAAAGCCGACACCGACGACATGCGCGACTCTCCGGCGGTTGCGATCACGCGCCGGCTCGTCGAGGAGGGCGCGGTCGTTCGCGCGTACGATCCCGGCACCGGCGACCGGTCGCGCGACCTCGTACCCGGCGTACAGATCTGCAGCGACGCGTACGAAGCTGTCGACGGTGCCGATGCCGTCATGCTGCTCACCGAATGGGACGAGTTCCGCTGGCTCGACTTCGAGCGCGTCGCCACGCTCATGCGGGGGCGCGCGGTCGTCGATACGCGGAACCTGCTCGATCCCACGGCGATGCGTCGCCGCGGCTTCGAGTATCGCGGGGTTGGACGGAGGTAGATGGCCCGCATCATCATCACGGGCGGCTCGGGCTTCATCGGCTCGCATCTGTGCGACGCATTCATCGCGCGCGGCGACGACGTGATCGCCGTCGACAATCTGTCGACGGGCCGGATCGACAACCTGGCCGGGCTCGTCGATCATCCGCGCTTCACGTTCGTGCGTGCCGACGTGACGCGGGAGATCCCGGTCGCCGGACCGGTCGACGGCGTGTTGCACTTCGCGAGTCCCGCGAGCCCGCCCGAGTACCTCGAGATGCCGCTCGAGACGCTCGCGGTCGGGGCAGAGGGCACGCGGAACGCGCTGGAGCTCGCCCGCGCGCACGACGCCCGGTTCCTGCTCGCATCGACGAGCGAGATCTACGGTGATCCTCTGGTGCATCCGCAGACCGAGAGCTATCACGGCAACGTCGACCCGACCGCGCCACGCGCGTGCTACGACGAGGCGAAGCGCTTCGCGGAGACGCTCACCGCCACCTATCGGCGGGTGTACGGCATGCGTACCGCGATCCTTCGCATCTTCAACACCTACGGTCCGCGCCTGCGCCCGGCCGACGGGCGGGTCGTGTCGAACTTCTTGGTGCAGGCGATCGACGGGAAGCCGCTCACGATGTACGGCACCGGCCAGCAGACCCGCTCGTTCTGCTACATCGACGACGAAGTGCGCGGGATCATCGCGCTGTTCG
>Ga0335082_10009707_pt1 | contig 10447 bp, 10 predicted proteins | sample Lox_Sample_41_FD_206718 | JGI IMG/M metagenome (GOLD analysis project Ga0335082, IMG submission 206718) | Soil microbial communities from Loxahatchee National Wildlife Refuge, Florida, United States - Lox_Sample_4.1 | ecosystem: Environmental > Terrestrial > Soil > Wetlands | place: USA...
CGAATCGTCAGGCCGATCTGTTTCGCCGTCTTCAAGTTGATCACCAGCTCGAACTTTGTTGGCTGCTCCACGGGCAGGTCGGCAGGCTTAGCGCCTTTCAAGATTTTGTCGACGTAGTATGCGGCGCGCCGGTAATTCTCTGCATCGATAGCTGCATAAGACACGAGACCACCGGCGTCCACGAAGTCACTCCCTTCGGACATGAGGGGCAGACGCTTCTTTACGGCGAGGTCGCCAATCTGCTTTCGGTAACCGACGAGCGCCCTAGTCGCGATGAGCGCTCTCACCCGCCCCGCGACCGCATCTCGAAATACACCCTCCAGATCAGGGCTCGGAGCTCGTACCTCCAGCGACTGAAGCTGTACTTTCAGCGGGCGCGCCGCAGCCTCATACTCTCTAAAGACTGTAAAGCCCGCCACCAAGAGGACTCCGACACGCGATGCTGTCGGAACCACTTCCTTAAGAAGTTCCAGTCGTTTTCCATTTAGTTCCTGAGTGAGTCTGGTGAGTCCTGTGATATTTCCTCCGGGACGGGCCAAACTATCGACTAGCCCAGTGGCGACTGGATCATCAGCTATCACCATGACAATGGGGATCGTCTTGGTCGACTCCTTAGCTGCGCGGATCGCCGCTGAAACGGGGGAGACAAGGATATCTACCTTCAGTTGCACCAGTTCGGCCACAAGGCTTGGGATACGGTCCGCTTTTCCCCCAGCGTAGCGATCTACAACCAGAATGTTTTTCCCCTCGATATAGCCGAGGTCTCTCAGTCCTCGCCGGAATGCCAAGTTGTTGGGTGTATCGGGAGCAGTGGTCGCGAGATATCCTATCCGCGGGACGTTCGTTGGCTGTTGCGCCCGGGCTAAAAAGCAGGGAGCAAGGAGCAGAGAGCATAGAGCAAGGCCAATGATTTTGTTGCTCATTGCTTTTCATGACCTTTGCTGACTTCCGACCTCTGATCTCTGACCTCTGTCATTTGATTACTCTGTCCGTCTGAAACAGCACCGACGGCGGAATCGTCAGGCCGATTTGCTTGGCTGTATTCAAGCTAATCACCAACTCAAATTTCGTCGGCTGTTCCACCGGCAAGTCTCCCCGCTTGGACCCCAAAACGCTTTGTCTACGAAAACACCCGCGTGCACGGAGTTGGCTTGCACGGTCAAATCTCGCCAGTTATACTTTGGGTATGAAAACTGCGATCTCGATCCCCGATAAGATCTATCGTGACGCGGAGCGATTATCCCGGCGATTGAAGAAGTCACGAAGCCAGGTTTATACCGAAGCCGTGACGGAGTACGTTGCACGTCACGATCCTGACGCCGTGACCGAGGCAATAAATAGAGTCTGCGCGGCAATCGATACTTGCCCCGATCCAGCCATTTCCGCAGCCGCACGAAGCATACTCGAAGGCTCCGAGTGGTAATTGCCCAAGGCCATGTGTATTGGGCCAATCTTCCAGATCCAACAGGGTCGGGTCCTGGTTTTCGCAGACCAGTGTTAGTTGTCCAGGGAGATGCGCTTAATCTTAGCCGCTTAAGAACCGTTGTCTGTGTTCCCTTGACCAGCAATCTGCGTTGGGCCGAAGCTCCCGGCAACGCACTTCTTCCAGCGCGAACCACGGGTCTTCCCAAGGACTCCGTCGCGAACGCTTCCCAGATCATAACCCTCGATCGTGAGTTACTCACCGAAGAAGTTGGGAAACTATCTAAACGCCAGTTAGACTTAGTTCTCTCAGGCATCGATATCATCCTCGGCCGCTAGGCGTTCGCTGACTTCCGACCTCTGATCTCTGACCTCTGTCATTTGATCACTCTATCCGCCTGGTATAGCACCGATGGTGGAATCGTCACGCCAATCTGTTTGGCTGTCTTGAGATTGATCACAAACTCGAACTTTGTCGGCTGCTCGATGGGTAGCTCGCTTGGCTTAGTGCCTCTGAGAATCTTGTCGACGTGGTTGAGAGCTTGCTGCAGGGTCTCCGACTGGCTCGGGCCATAGGCCATGAGCCCCCCATCATCCACATACGGTGAATTTTCATACATTGCCGGCAACCGACTCTTTGTCGCCGATTCCACAAGCTGTTTCCGATTAAGCTGGGTCAACGGGTCGGTGATGACAAACAGCGCATCCGGCCGCTTGCGTAACATCTCCGAAAAGACACCATCGAAATCCTTGGGTTGACGGACCGCCGAGGGTTGCACTGCCACCCGCAATGCCTGCGCCGCTCGCTCTAGCTCCCGGAATTTAAGGGTCATGCCAAAATCCGCCGCATTCCAGAGGACCGCCACGCGGGCCAACTTGGGAAAGGCTTCTTTCAACAGCTCCAGACGTTTGCCGCTCAGCTCCGTTTCCAGAGCGCTCACTCCGGTGATGTTCCCGCCCGGCCGGGCGAAGCTACCGACGAGTCCGGTGGCCACTGGATCGCCGGCCCCTATAATGACGATAGGAATCGTCGAGGTCGCTTGCTTTGCGGCGAGAGCCGCCGGAAAGGACCGCGTCAAAATCACGTCTAGCGGGAGGCGCGCGAGCTCGACCGCGAGTTCCGGAAGGCGATCCATCTGTCCTTTCGCATAGCGGCGCTCAATAGCGATGTTCTGACCTTCAACGTAGCCTAATTGGCGCAAGCCTTGCTCGAACGGTGTAGGGGATGAGGATGGAGAAGGAGCTTCCCACGTCAACAGGCCGATACGGTAAACTTTCACTGGCTGCTGCGCCTGGGCAAGATGCACAAGAGCTAAGAGCATGGAGCATAGAGCAAGGAGCATAATTTTTTTGTTCATCGTATTCTCTCGCCGTTTTCCTGAGGTCTGACGTCTTCGCCATCCGCTGTTCCCTATCTGCAATCCGCGACCGCTGACCTCTGTCATTTGATTACCCGATCCGCCTGGTACAGCACCGTCGGCGGAATCGTCAGTCCGATTTGTTTTGCCGCTTTGAGGTTGATGATGAACTCGAACTTTGTCGGCTGCTCCACTGGCAGATCGCCAGGTTTCGCGCCTTTTAGAATCTTATCCACGTAAGTGGCGGCGCGCCGGTGCAGGTCGCTAAAGCTGACGCCGTAGGTCATAAGACCGCCGGCTTCGACAAACCCTTGTTCGTTGTAGATCGCTGGAAGGTGGCTCTTTACGGCGAGGCCGACAACTCGTGTTCGCTGAGAATTGAGCACAGGCCCCCCCAACACGAGAGCCGCGTCAGCACGACCCTTGCTTGCAGCTCGGAATGCGGGCTCAAAATCTCTGGGATCTCGTACATCCAGGTTTTGAAGTTGCACCTTGAGCGCCCGTGCGGCGAGTTCCACCTCTCTTAATTGTTGTGTGTGGCCGGGGTTGGTTGACTCCCCGACCACGGCCACGCGGGATAGCCCGGGAACAATCTCTTTCAGAAGCTCCAGTTGCTTTCCACTTATCTCCGGGGCGAGGATCGACAATCCAGTAATGTTCCCGCCCGGTCGCGCAAGACTGGCGACGAACCCATTGCCAACAGGGTCGGTATCCTGCGCCATGACAATAGGAATCGTGGCAGTTGCCTCCTTGACGAGACGGGTTGCTGTCGGGCCCGCCGAGACGATGATGTCGACTTTGAGACGCACGAGTTCAGCCGCCAGCGAAGGGAGGCGATCTAGTTTTCCCTCCGCAGATCGCCACTCAATGACGATGTTTTTCCCCTCTATGTATCCAAGGTCGCGTAGACCTTGGCGTAACGCTTCGATGCGGGGCGCGTTAGCGGAAAGCGCGGGAGCAACTAGATATCCTATCCTCGGAATTTTCGCTGGCTGCTGCGCCTGGGCTGGAAAGCAGGGAGCTAAGAGCATGGAGCATAGAGCAAGAAACATGACTTTGTTACTCATGGAATTTCCGTCACCCGTGGCCTCTCCCGGCAAACGTGGGTAAGAGGCGATCAATTTCGAAATCAAAAACCCCAGTCAATTTTGCATTCTGGATGCAACCCGAAACCTGACACCTGAAACCCGAAACCTGAAACCTGAAACTTTATCTACTTCCCTTTCCACACCGGCGCGCGTTTTTCGGCGAAGGCGCGCGGGCCCTCTTTGGCGTCATCGGTCATACCGATGAGGGCGGATAAGTCCGCCTCCAACCGGAGGCCCTCCTCTAACGGCAGCTCAATCCCTTTCTTAATGGCCTCTTTAATGAACATCACAGACATCGGCGCTCCCTTGAGAATTCTCCCTGCCAAATCCTCCGCGGCTTTCAAGACATCACTTGCCGGCACAGCGATGTTGACCAACCCTAACCGCTGCGCATCGCTGCCGCTCACGGTATCTCCGGTCAAGCAGATCTCAAGCGCCTTCGTTATCCCCACAGCTCGCGTCAGCCTTTGCGTGCCGCCAGCACCCGGAATCAATCCGCGCTTCACTTCGGTCAGTCCCAGCTTGGCGTCTTCCGCCGCAACGCGCAGGTCACACGCCAACGCCATCTCCAGACCACCGCCCACGCAGTAGCCGCGGATCGCCGCGATGGTCGGCTTCGTCATGGCCGCGATGGCGCGCGACTGGGTATGAATCGTTTGCGTGAGTTTCTGATTGCGCCGCTCGATCGGCGAAAAGGCAGTCTCCGCGCGTTCCTTTAGATCCATGCCGGCGGAAAAAGCTCTCTCCCCCGCGCCGGTGAAAATCGCCACGCGGATGCCGCTATCTTCTTCAACTTGCCGGCATGCCTCGATCAGATCCCGAGTCATTTGGCGGTTGATGGCGTTCATCGACTCAGGCCGATTGAAAGTTACAAAGCCGATCTGATCGCGTACCTCAAAAAGTATCGTTTGAAATTCCATTTCCCCCTACCTTTCTCTAATTTAACTTGCAGCGCCGCGACGAAAATTGAAACAGACATTTAACCACGAAGGGCACGAAGAGCACTAAGTTTTAAAAATAAAATTATCTGAACCTTCGTGGCCTTCGTGATCTTCGTGGTGAACTTTATTTTTCCTTTTGGACTGCGACTTTTCGCATATGGTCTATGCGTCATTTTTTTTGGTCAGATTAACGTCCCTTGGCTTTTCTTTCCTGCGCCAACTGCTCGAGAAAGGACAAATCCAACAGCTCATTGACGTTCAATTTCATCGTAGACAGGTTTCGATCGTTGGCAATCACGTTCTCCATCGCTTTGGCCGTGATAATGGGCAGCCCCGGCGTCACCTGGCTGTAGACTCTCCGGGTTTCTTCCAGCTCTTCGACCACGTTAGAGCGATAGTATTCACCGAGGTATTTGATGACGCGATCTTTGTTTTTCTCGTCGCGATAAAAATCCATGCCGTCCGCCAGCCCGCGCATGAAGTTCATAACGGTCTCTCGGTCCGAACGGATGAAGGATCGCATGGTCACCGGTCCGGCAACGGTGTATTCAAAATCCTCCTTGGAAAAATCGATAAACGTGGGGTAACCCGCTTTGCGCGCCTTGAGCGTGAACGGAGATTGAAAGACGCTGGCTTGAACCTGTCCGGCGGTGAGCGCGGTCCAACGGTCTCCCTGGCCACCGATGCCGACGATCTGCACGTCCTTTTCAGGATTGAGCCCAAGCCGTCGAACGGCCACCCGGGCAATGAAATCCGTACTCGACCCGAGTTGGCTAACCCCGATTCTCTTGCCCTTGAGATCTTCGGGGCGCTTGATCGAAGGATGTGCGGCCAGAATGTAGTCCAGGTGGTTGCCGACTGCCCCGATGAATTGAAACTCCTTCGCGCCCTGCGCCCATGCGGCCACCACAGTCGAAGCCCCTTGGAGCTGTAACGGCAAATCACCGGAGAGCGCCGCCTGGATACCCATGAGCCCACCCCTGATGTAAATCGGTTCGAGCTTTAAACCGTGCTTTTCGAACGAGCCCGAGCGGTACGCAACCCAGAAGTAACTAGACGAGCCACCCAACGGGTAGCCAACTTTTAGTTCTCTCAGCTTGGCGGTCTGGGCGAAGAGAAACGAAGGAATGAGTAACAGCGTCCCGCAAAGAAGTGCTTGAGCTTGCCTTAGAATCTTCTTCATAGCTGCTCCTTCAACTCGATTAGTTCATACAGCTTACCGCGAAGCCTTGCCAATGGCTCCTTGCTTCCTGCTACTTCCTTTCAACTACTGTTTCATCGCCTCGTCGACTAAACTGTTGTCGAAAGATTGCCTAACGTCGAACTGCTTGGCCTTCGGGTGATCAATAAATTTTAGTGCGTTGGCCATCGCTATCTCGATAACCCAGAGAGAGCTGGGGAAGGCTTCCCTATAGTATTCGAAGCTGCCTTGTAAAAGCGCCTCATCTTCAACTCGGGTGAATTTCCGTAGCGCGCGCTTGGTTGCGGCGGCATTGTCCCTGGCGAGCTGCTGTCCTTCATTCAGCGCGCGTAAAAAATCTATCGCGACCCTGCGGTTCTTGGCATCCTTGAGCCATGACTCCCGCGCCCCGATGACAGCCGTAGGAAAAAGCCCATACTCGGTTTGCGAAGGTTTGAAGAGCAGATGGAAACCCGCGTTCTTGGCGTTTAAGCCAAAGGGGTATCCGATCATGCACACGTCCACTCGACCGCCCACAAGGGCTGCGTAGGACTCTCCAACGCCGCCGTTTTGGATAAACGTAACCTCGTTGGGTTTAACCCCACCCCACTCCAACATGGAGAGCGCTGAGAAATAGCTCGATGCGCCGAAGCGGGTCACGCCGACTCTCTTTCCTCTGAGATCGCTGACTGACTTGATCTCAGGCTTTGACCAACCATCGATGGTTAGAACCGGCAACGGCGATGCTATCGCGATCAGATCGCTCCCTCCGAGGCGGCTCGAGATGATTGCGCCGCCTCCCGTGTAGCCCATGGGAAATTCCCCGGCGAGAATCGCCGCATTGATAAGCGGGGAGCCACCCATAAATACCGGGGATATGTCGAAGCCGTATTTTTGAAAAATGTTTTCTTCGACGGCTATAAAGAACGGAAGGGACGCTCCAGCAACGGGAGTGTAGCCCACCGTCAGCTTTAGTAAATCCTTCTGCGCGGCCTGAACAGACACGCAAAGCGCAAAGAGCATGGCGCTAAGCGCAAAACCAAAGAATTGTTTTTTCATAAATCCCTCGTACGTTCTTGCTGCTCCCTGCTTACTGCTTCAGCCTGAGGCTGATCCGCCTATGGCGGACCATGCTCGCTGCTATTTAATGACCTTGGCCGCTTGAAATAGCACCGACGGCGGAATCGTTAGGCCAATCTGCTTCGCCGTTTTCAGATTGATTACGAACTCGAACTTCGTCGGCTGTTCTGCCGGGATCTCCGCAGGCTTCGCGCCTTTGAGAATTTTGTCGACATGTTGCGCAGCGTCTCGGCCGTCGGCGCCGGGAACCGGTCCGTAGGACATTAGCCCGCCGCTGTCGACAAAATCTCCCCTCGGATATATCGCCGGCAGCCGATTTTTTGCCGCCAGCGCGGCGATTTGTTTTTGATTAGAATTAGTCACCAAGTCCTGCGTCACAGCGTGCACGGAATTGCCCTCACCCTAGCCCTCTCCCACTTTCGCGGGAGAGGAAATTTTAGAAAAGACGAGTAAAAATTTCTACACCAGCTCAAAGCACGGCAGCTTGATCTCCGGATTGTGCGTCTGTTCGTAACGCACTTTGACGCGGTCGCCGGTCTTGACCTTCTCTCTATTCTCGCCGAGCAAGCGGCTCTCGATGATCACGCCTTCGTCGAGAATCACATTGATGTAGTAAATCGGCACTTCCTCTTTGAACGCTGGATTGCGCGGCACGCGCACTAGCGTGAAAGTATGGATCTTGCCGGTGCCCTTCGCTTCGATCCAAGCGAGCTCGCCGAAGCAATCGACGCAGGCAACCCGCGGGAAGAATTGAACCTTGCCGCAGCTTTTGCATTTCTGGAGCAGAAACTTGCCTTTTGCCGCGCCTTCCCAGAACGGCCGGTCGACCGGATTGATTTTGGGCAAACTCTTTTGTGCTGCTCTTGCCTCAGCCATTATTTTCTCCTTTCCATGACCAGCGCCGCGGTGGTGCCGAGATTGCGCCCGTAGTTGAGCCAGCCAATGCCGGTGACCAGCGCGCGCTCGGCCTTCTTCACTTGATGGCCGTCCGCTTCGCCTCTGAGTTGGCGTAGCGCTTCGACGACGTGGAGAAAACCACCGGCGAGACCCGCCTGACCGACGGACAACTCACCGCCGCCCGTGTTGACCGGAAAATCGCCGTTGTAGGTGAGATCATGGGCCTCCACGAATTTGCCGCCGTCGCCCTTTTTGCAGTAACCGAAGTCTTCGATCTGGATCATGACCGCGATCGGATAGTCGTCGTAAATCTCGAATAGATCGATATCTTCGAGTTTGACTTCGGCAAAGATTTTTTCCCCCACCGCTTTCATGCCAAAAGTAGTTTTCTCGGGCAGCATGTTGGCGACTTGATAGTGAACCTTCTCGGCATCGGTAACTAAATAAACTAGCTTGTCGGTGATCTGCTTCGCTTTCTCTTCCGACGCCAGAACCAGACATTCGGCGCCGGAACAGGGCATGACGCAATCGAACAGGCGAATCGGATCGGAGATCATTCGCGAGTTGAGATAGTCTTGGATCGTCATTGGTTCGCGAAACAGCGCTTGGGGATTGTTCATTGCGTTAAAGCGTTGCGCCACGGCGATCTTGCCGATCTGTTCCAGGCTGGTACCGAAGTTTTCCATGTGCAGCCGCTGAATCAGCGCCATCAAGGAATTGGGGCCGCCGTAGCCATAAACGTCGACGAAATTGCCGCGCTGGTATTCCAGCGGACGTTGATGCGCGACGCTGCGATCGAAGGAGTTGCCGCCGACCAAGAGCGCAACGTCCAAATGCCCACACTCGATGGCATCGGCCGCCCGGCGCACCGCGCCTACGCCACCCGCGCCGCCGTAATCGGCGTTCAAAACCCAATCCAATTCAAAACCCAATTGCTCCGCCACATGGGGCGCGGTGTCGGGACTCGCCTGGGTCGTGATCGACAACCCATGAATGTCGTTCTTCTTGAGCCCGGTCTGATTCAACACGGCGCGAATCGCCGTCGCATAGTGACCGAGTTGCGACTCCTCCGACTTGCGCGAATACTCCGTCGAGCCGTAACCAACAAAACAAACTTTCTTGCGTCGCATCGTTTTTCTCCTTTCAGTCGAAAAACAGTTTCGAGTCTCGTGTTTCGAGTTTCGGGTTTAAAAACCCAGGACCCGAGACGCGGAACTCGAAACCCAGCGATCACGCCTAAGTCAGGAATCGCTCCCCGACCGCCCGATCGATTTCCCCTTCGCGACCGTAAAGCAGCCGCAACATCCGCGCCTCGCGATAGAACCCTTCGTAGGGAAACTCCTTACAGACGCCGTAGCCGCCATGAATCTGAATCGCGGTATCCGCGGCCTCGAAACCCATTTTGGCGGCCCTCTTCTTAGCCAGTGTCGCCGCTCTGAAAAAAGGCAACTCGTGATCCGCCCTCCACGCCGCTTCCAGTGTCAGCCACGTGCAGCTGCGCAGACTGACCGACAAGTCGGCCAACATCCATTGAATGGCTTGCCGCGACGCGAGCGGCCGCCCAAAGGTCACGCGATTGCGCGCGTGCTCGATGGAATCCGCCAGGCAGCGCGTCCCGATTCCTAGAGACCTCGCCGCGATGCGCAGTTGCTCGGAAGCGATCAGCTCCGAGACCTCATATTCATAACCGAGCAATTGCTCCTGACGGACCTTGCAGAAGCTGAGAGTCATTGGAGCAACCGCCGCGTCCGTGGTTAAATCATCTTCTTCACCTATGGACAGCCCGGAGATGTCTCGCTCCAACAGGAAAAGCCCAGCCCGCTCCGACCCTTCCTCTCTTGCTGGAAACAAATAGAGATCCGCCTCCGGATCAAAGACGTCGATGTGCGTATTGCCAAGCACGTAGCCGTCCGCGCCTTCGCGAAAACGGGTCTCAATACCGTGCAGTGTGCCGGTCTTGTGTACCTGATCGAACGCCAAGGACAGCGAAATCTTTGCGTCGACGAGCGGTTTAACATAGGAGTTCTGCCGCATCACCGTTGGAATACATGCCGGCGCAAACGGCAGAATCGTCCGGCCGAACTCACGGTGAATCAACACCCGCGCCACCGCACTCATCGGCGTTGTTTCGGCGTCATCAGAGATCTCTAAGGCCCACAAGCCCACTTGCTTCGCGCGTTGTATGAGAGTTTCTCGGACTTCCGGATCGAGCACGCGGCGGGGTGGATCACCCGGCGGAAGAAAAAGTTCCCTTTGCTTCAGGTACTCTCCTTCCCGCCTGACTAGCTCTCTGTCTACGAACTGCGCGGCAGTTCTTTGAATGAGCTTTTCGTCTTCGCTTAAATTAAGATCCATAATGCATTTACGTTCTATTCACGCTTTGCGTCTTTTGCCTGTCTTCACTTGAACACTTTATCCGCCTGGTACAGCACCACCTGAGGAATCGTCACGCCGATCTGCTTCGCGGTCTTGAGGTTAATG
>Ga0335082_10009710_pt1 | contig 10446 bp, 8 predicted proteins | sample Lox_Sample_41_FD_206718 | JGI IMG/M metagenome (GOLD analysis project Ga0335082, IMG submission 206718) | Soil microbial communities from Loxahatchee National Wildlife Refuge, Florida, United States - Lox_Sample_4.1 | ecosystem: Environmental > Terrestrial > Soil > Wetlands | place: USA: Florida...
GCCGATGAGGACGATCAGCTTCCGGCTGTCCGGCCGTCCCACGCGGCAGATCTTGCTCGTGGTCCTGGAGCTCACGTCCTGAGAGATGCAGCCGCGCGGCATCGCGTACGGGGCGGGAATGCTCCCGAGGTGGTCGATGGGAGGAGTGAGGCCGGAGGGGATCGGATCGTTTCGCTGGGCGGCCTGAACGGCTGCGACGACATCGGGAAGCGCCCCGTCGGCGCCGACGGTGGTCCGCGTGCTGACGAGCGCGGCGGGAGCGGCGAGCGCCGCCGAAGCGGCCGGCGTCTCGAACCGCTGCTGCTCCCTGTCGATCGCGGCGAGGCAGAGCACGGCGCTGCCGAGCACGGCCGCCATCGAGACTCCGAACACGGCACCGGTCGCGGCCCGGCTCCGCGCCCGCCGCCGAATCGGGTTCTCGACGAGCGCGTACGAGGCGCACGACAAGACGAACGCCCCCACCAGCAGGCCCAGCTTGGCCGGAAGCGAGAGCTCGTGGCCCACGTACCCGGCGGCGAGGATCAGCACCGGCCAGTGCCAGAGGTAGAACGCATAGGAGCGGTCGCCGACGATACACATCGGCCGCAGCGCGAGCAGGCGCTCGGCCGCCAGCCGGGAGTGGGTGCTCCCGATTCCGGCGACGATCGCCAGCGCGGTGCCGACCGTGGGCAGGAGCGCGGCTGAGCCTGGGAACGGCGTCTGCGCCGAGAACCCGACCGCCGCCGCGGCGATCGCGAGCAGCCCCGCCCAACCCATCGCGAGCCTGACCGGCGACGGCACGCGCGCGAGGCTCGACGCGCCGACGGCGAGCGCGGCACCGAGCCCCAGCTCCCAGGCGCGCGTGAGCGGCGAGAAGTACGCGGCGGCGGGAAGCGTCGCGGTCTGGTGCATGGACCAGACGAGCGAGAGCGTCGCGAGAGAAGCCACGACGAGGAGCAGCCGCCGGAGCTGCCGCGCCCCGATGGGACAGCGACGCCGCCGGAGCGCCACGCCGAAGAGCACGACCGAGAGCACGGCGGGCCAGACGAAGTAGAACTGCTCCTCGACCGCGAGCGACCAGTAGTGGAGCAGCGGCGAGGGAGGCTGCCCCTGGGCGAAGTAGTCGATCCCGCGCGCGGAGAACCGGAAGTTCGCGGAGAACCCGGCCGCGTAGAGGCTGTCCTGAACGGCGTCCCTCGCCCGAATGAAGTTCAGCAGGAAGAAGGCCGCGACGTCCGTCGCCAGCAGCGTCAGCGCGGCGGCGGGGAGGATCCGGCGCGCCCGGCGGACGTAGAAGTCGATCAAGGACACCGAGCCTTTGGCGCGTGCCTCGGCCAGCAGCAGTCCCGTGATCAGGAAACCGGAGAGCACGAAGAAGACGTCGACGCCGACGAACCCGCCCGGCAGGAAGCCGACGCCCGCATGGGTGAGCGCGACCAGCAGCACCGCCACGGCCCGAAGCCCCTGGATGTCCGCCCGGTGAGGATTCGACGATCTCATCGCAACCGAGCGTCTGCGCGACGCCCAACGGCGGACTAACCCGGGACCAACCGTTGACCAACGGGCGCGCTAGCCGAGCGAGCGAAGCGCCGCGGCGAGCCGCTGGCGCGTCGTCAGGACTTCGGCGAAGAGGTCGCCGCGCTCGCCGACGCGCCGCAGCACCTCGTCCATCGTGAACGCGGCCGGATCGAGCCCGGCCTTCACCTCGTCCCAGGAGAGCGGCGTCGAGACGTGCGCACCCGCACGCGGCCGCACCGAGTACACCGTCGCAACGGTCTTGCCCTCGCCGTTCTGGTTCGCGTCGATCAGCACACCGCGGCGCTTCGACTTGACCCACTGCGTGGTCACGAGATCGGGGTGGGCTCGCGCGAGCGCGCCGGCGACGATCGCGCTGAAGCGCCGCGTGTCGTCGTAGGTCGAGCGCCGCTCGATCGGCACCAGCACGTGCATCCCGCGCGAGCCGCTCGTCTTCGGGAAGGAGACGAGCCCGAACGCGTCGAGCGCCTGCTTCACGAGCAGCGCGACCTCGACGGCCTCCGCGAACCCGACTCCCTCCGAGGGGTCGAGGTCGAACAGCACCCAGTCGGGCCGGTGCGGGCTGTCGGTCCGCGAGTACCACGTGTTGAGGTCGATGCAGCCCATGTTCACCATCCAGAGCAGCGCCAGCTCGTCGTTCACGACGGGGTAGTCGACAAGGCGCGTCTCGCGGGTGTCGCGCGAGGTCGCGGGGTAGGGGAAGCGCTGGATCCACTCCGGCATCCCCTTCGGCGCGTCCTTCTGGAAGAAGTGCTTGCCCTGCCAGCCGTCGGGATAGCGCTTCATCGTGAACGGCCGCCCGCGCAGGTGCGGCACGACGACAGGAGCGACCGCCCGGTAGTAGGCGAGGAGATCGCCCTTCGTGATCCCCTCCTCCGGCCAGAACGGCTTGTCGAGGTTCGACAGCCTGAGCACGCGGCCGCCCTTGCGAAGCTCGTCCGGCAGCGGCTCCTCGCGGCGCACCTCCGCCGCGGACTTGTCCTCGCGCAGGCCGAGGTAGCGCGGCGCGCGCAGGTGCCTGTCGTGCGTCCACTCGGCGAACTCGACCTCGGCCACCAGCACGGGCTCGACCCAGACGACGTCGCCGCGCTTCACCCTCGGCAGCTTCGGCATCGTCTGAAACGGCGCCTCCTTCCGCTCGAGCGGGCGCAGAAGCGCGAGCAGCCGATCGAGCTCGGCGTCGCTGAAGCCCGTGCCGACGTTGCCGACGTAGACGAGCTCGCCGCCGCGGTGGACGCCGAGCACGAGCGCGCCGAACGAGCCCTCGCGGCGGCCGTGCCCGCGCGTGTAGCCGGCGATCACGAACTCCTGGCTCTGCTTCGTCTTGATCTTCTGCCACTCCCCGCTCCGCCGCCCCGTGTAGCGGGAGTCGGCCCGCTTGGCGACGATCCCCTCGAGCCCCTGCTGCTTCGCCGCCGCGAACAGCGCGTCGCCGTCGTCGAATGTCGCCGAGAGCTTCACGCTCGCGTTCTCGTCCAGGAGCGCCGTCAACCGCTCGCGCCGCTCCTTCAGCGGCAGGTCGACGAGCGGCTTGCCCTCGAGCTCGAGCAGGTCGAAGACGTAGTACACGAGCGGCCCAGTTCCCTGCTGCATCACCGAGAAGCTCGACCGCCCGCGCGCGTCGAGCGCGCAGACCTCCCCGTCGAGCACGCAGTCCGTCGTGCGCACCGCTCCCGGCAGCGCCCGCGCGACCTGCTCGAAGCGCGCGGTGAGGTCTTTGCCGTTGCGGCTGGTGAGCGTCGCCTCGTCGCGGCGGACGCGGGCGAGCGCGCGGTAGCCGTCCCACTTCACCTCGAACAGCCAGCCGGGGCCCTTCGGCGGTTCCTCGGCGAGCGTGGCGAGCATCGGCCTGTAATCGCGCCGCTCCACCGGAGGCTCCGAGCCGTCGTGCCGGCGGATCAGCAGCCAGTTCTTCGGATCGCCGCCGAGCTTCGCGGGCACGAGTGTCCACACGCCTTTCAGGCGCTCTCCGTGGAGGTGCACCGTGAGCTCGCCGTCGGGCTTCTCGTCGACGAGCTCGTACGTCCCGTGGTCCCAGATCTCGACCGTCCCCGCCCCGTACTGGCCCGCCGGGATCTCCCCCGCGAAGTCGATGTAGTCGAGCGGATGGTCCTCCACGTGCACTGCGAGCACGCGCTGCCCCGGCTCGAGCGGGACTCCCTTCGGCACCGCCCAGCTCGCGAGCACGCCGCCCCGCTCGAGGCGAAAGTCGTAGTGGAGGCTCCGGGCCTTGTGGCGCTGGACCACGAAGCGCAGCGCGTTCCCCTCTCCGGTGCCGCCGAACGGCTCGGGCGTCGCATTCGGATCGCGCTTGCGCCGGTACTCGCTCAGCTTCGGGGTTGCAGGGCGGGGCAAATGCTGTGAATTTCTGGTTTACAAAGGTTATTCAGGCCCGGGGAAAACCCTGTGGATAGTGTGGAATTCCCTGCAAAACCCTTATGCGAACACGCCCAGCGACCGGAACTTCCGGCGGCGGCTGCGCCGCAGCTCGTCGGCCGGGATGCCGTCCAGGTCGTCGAGCGACTCCCGGATCGCCTCTGCGAGCAGCCGTGCCGCCTCGTCGTGATCGAGGTGCGCACCGCCCTCCGGCTCGGCCACGACGGCGTCGACCACGCCGAGCTCGAGGCAGTGTGCCGCGTCGGGCTTGAACGCGGCGGCGGCCTTGCGGGCCTCGCCCGCATCGCGCCACAGGATCGCCGCGCAGCCTTCCGGGGAGATCACCGAGTAGATCGCGTGCTGCTGCATCAGCACCCGGTCGGCGACGGCGAGCGCGATCGCGCCGCCCGAGCCGCCCTCGCCGATGATGCAGGAGACGGTCGGCACGCCGAGGCGGATCATCTCGGCCTGCGAGCGGGCGATCGCGCCGCCCTGGCCGTGCTGCTCGGCCGCGACGCCCGGGTAGGCACCCGGCGTGTCCACGAGCGTGACGAGCGGGAAGCCGAAGCGCTCGGCGAGCGCCATCACGCGCATCCCCTTGCGGTAGCCCTCGGGATAGGCCATCCCGAAGTTCCGCTTCGTCCGCTCGGCGATGTCGCGGCCCTTCTGGTGGCCGATCACTGCGATCGTCCGGCCGCCGAAGCGGCCGAGCCCGGTCACGATGGAGGCGTCGTCGGCGCGGGCGCGATCGCCGTGCAGCTCGACCCAGTCCTCGAGCAGCCGGTCGATGTAGTCCAGCGTGTAGGGGCGCTCCTGGTGGCGCGCGAGCTCGACGGAGCGCCAGATCTCCTCGTCCGTCACCTCTGCGCCGAGGCGGTCGAGCTGGCGCTCGAGCCGGCCGAGGTCGCCGGACAGCCTGGCGCCGCCGAGGAGCTGCATGCCCTTCAGCTTGCTGAGCCGCTCCCGCAGCCTGAGCTCGGCCTCACCGGCCATCGAATAGGCGAAGGAGGCGGGACAGGGTCGGCCGGAGCTCCGCGCGCGGCACGACCGCGTCGACGTGGCCGTAGCGGAGGTTCGACTCGGCGAGGCCGAAGTCGTCGGGAAGCTTCTCGCGGGTCGTCTGCTGGACGACGCGGGGGCCTGCGAACGACATCAGCGCGCCGGGCTCGGCGAGCACGACGTCGCCGAGGCTCGCGAAGCTCGCGAGGAGGCCGCCGGTGGTGGGATGGGCGAGGACGCTGATCAGGGGCTGGCCGGCCTCGTGCAGCTCCTCGACCGCGGAGACCGTCTTCGGCAGCTGCATCAGCGCGAGGATCCCCTCCTGCATCCGCGCGCCGCCCGAGGCGGAGACCGAGACGAGCGGCGCACCGCGCTCGGCGGCGGAGTCGCACGCGCGGGAGAACTTCTCGCCGACGACGCTCCCCATCGAGCCGCCCATGAACGCGAAGTCCATCACCGCGAGCTCGATCGGATGCGCATCGAGGGTCGCCTGCCCGATCACCATCGCGTCGCCGAGCCCGGTCGCGACCTCGGCCTCGGCAAGGCGTTCGGTGTACGGGCGGATGTCGAAGAAGGCGAGCGGGTCCTCCGAGCGGAGCTCGGCGGCCTCCTCCTGGAACGAGCCGGGATCGACGAGGTGGGCGATCCGGGCGGGAGCGCGCATCGGGAAGTGGTGGCCGCAGTGTGCGCAGACCCAGAGCGACGCCTCGAGCTCCTCGTCGCGGTAGTGCGACTGGCATTTCGGGCAGGTGTTCGGGTGCCGCTTCCCCTCCGGCTCTGAAGGCGGCTGCTTGTGCTCGATGGAGACGTCGATACGACTGGCCATGGACCGAGGCTTGGATCTTAGACCGGGAGCGTCACCCGCCGGTTGCAATCAGAGGCCGAGCGCAGCGGCGAAGCGCTCGAGCGTGGGAACGTTGGCCGGGTCGGCCGTGTGCCCCGTGAAGCCGGCGCCGAGCACCGGCGCGTGAGCGCGCACGTCGGCGAGCAGGCGCTCGACCTCGGCGACCGTGGGCCCGTCAGGCTCGGGCATGAAGACCGACATCTCACCGGGAAGGAGCACGTCGCAGTCGAGCGCGACGTAGACGCCCTCGGCTCCGTGGAGTGCCCGCTTTACCGCGCCGGGGCCGTGCTGGACGCCGCTCTCGGCCAGGTAGTCGACCTCCGGCGGATCCAGGTTGCGCGCGCCGATGTGAGCGACGTCGCCCGGCTCGATCGTGCCGTCCTCGAGGAGGAAGCGCAGCGGCATCCCCCACGCGTTGCCGGAAGGCGAGCTGACCGGCGTGTTGAGGTCGCCGTGCGCGTCGATCCAGACCACCGCGAGCCGCTCGTGGCGCGCGGCGAGGCCCTCGACCACGCCGATGTGCGAGCAGCAACAGCCCCCCAGGACGAGCGGCAGCTCCGGCAGGGCTGAGGCGATCGCGAACGTCTGCTCGGCGAGCGAGTCCTCCTCGATCACGGCCGCCTCGGGATACGGTAGCGGGAGCTGCGCGGCCTCGGCCATCGCCTCCCCCCCGAGGCCCCAGGCGCGCGGCACGCGCACGAGCCCGGCGCGGAACTCGCGGCCGCAGGAGTGGCACTGGTAGTCGGTGCCCAGCGCGACCGCCGTGAACGTGTGGCAGTCGGGGCACTTCGCGCGCAGCCTGCTCATGTGAGCTCCTTCTCGTAGATGTCGAAGCGGTGGAAGACGCGCATCCCGGCGCGCTCGTAGAGATCGACGGCGCCCGTCGTGTTCTCGCCGTCGACGCCGAGGCCGACCGCCCTCACGCCGCGCTCCCAGAAGAGCCCGAACGCAGCGAGGAGCAGGGCCGTCCCGAGGCCCCGGCGGCGCCACGGCGGCCGCACGCCGAGCTGGCGCACCCAGCCCAGCCCCGCGTCACCGGGCGCGGGGCGGCAGATGCAGACACCCGCGATCTCCTCGCCGTCCAGCGCGATCAGCCAGAGCGCGGGCTCGAAGCCGCCGGACTTCGTCATGTGGTGGAGCCACTCCTCTAGGGGGGTGGGCGTCCAGTCCCAGTGATCGGCGAACGCGGCCTCGGACGCCTCGTAGACCGCGTGCTCCTCTCCCGGCCGAAGCGAGCGGACGGCGATTCCCCGGGGCCAGGCCGGCTCCGCCGGCGCGTCGTCGAGCTCGATCCGCATCTGGAACGAGTGCCTGATGGCGATGTACCCGTTCGCCGCGAGGAACCGCGCCGTCGCCGTTCCAGGCTGTGCCGGCGCTCGCACGACGTGGAGCTCGGCTGCTCGCGTGGTCGCCTCGGCCCACTCGACCGCGGCGCCGATCGTCTCGTCGTCGCCGCTTCGCTCCGGGATGCAGAGGAAGAGCCAGATGCGGCCGGCCTCGCGGTCGGGCTGCGCGAGGTCGGCATAGGCGAGCGCCGACCCTCGGTCGTCCTCGACCATGGCGAGCCAGGCTTCTCCCGGGTCGTCGAGCCAGCTCCGGACCTCGTCCGCGTCGACGGGCTGGGTCGGGAGCGCCTCTCGGATCAGGGAGACGGCGACCGGGATGTCGTCCACGGTCACGTCGCGGACGGTGCGGATCACGGGACGAGCTCGTCGAGGGTGTCCGGAAGGGCCGAGAGGTCCGGAAGGATCCGCGTCGCGCGGGCGTCCGGCCCCTCGCCGAGGCGGTCGATCCAGACGCACGGGATCCCGAGCGCGGCGCACGGCTCGACGTCGTGGAAGAGGCTCGCACCGACGTGGACGTGAGCGGCCGGCTCGGCGCCGGTCTCGGCGTAGAACTCGTCCCAGTGACCCCGGGCGGGCTTGTACGAGCCGATCTCCGAGGCGACGACCCTGAGGTCGACCGGGACGCCGACGTTCTCGAGCGAAGCGTCGAGGAAGTCTGGGTCGGTGTTCGACAGCACCGCGATGCTCCAGCCGCGGCGGCGCAGCTCCTCGAGCGCGGCGCGCACCTCGGGGAACGCGGGCCAGCCCGGCAGCGACCGCGCGAATGCGTCGGCCTCGCCCTCCGGCAGGTCGACGCCCTCCTCGTCGGCGAGCGCCTCGAGCGAGAGCCTGAGCACCTCGCGGTAGCTGCGACCGGGCTCCTCCGCCTGGAGCACGGGCTCGACCTCGTGGTAGCGGGCGAGGAGCCGCGGGACGCTCTCGGCCCCGAACAGGCGCTCGAGCTCGGTCGCGACCCCACCGTCCCAGTCGATCAGCGTCCCGTAGCAGTCGAAGCTCGCCCAGCGCACGGCCATGGCCGGAGACTACCCGGGCCGGTACGCCAGGAGCTCGTGGCCGTGGCGGCGCAGCCACGCCCGCGGCACCTTGTAGCCCGGCCGCGCCTGCGCGACGAGGTGCCAGAACCCGGGCCCGTGGTTCGCCTCACGGAGATGGCAGAGCTCGTGCACGACGACGTAGTCGAGCACCGCGTACGGCGCGAGCACGAGCCGCCAGTTGAACGTCAGCGTCCCGCGCGGCGAGCACGAGCCCCAGCGGGTGCGCTGGTCGCGAATCTGGATCGCCGTATACGTGACGCCGAGCCGCCGCGCCTCCGCCTCGGCGACCTCGGTCACGACCGCCCGCGCCTCTCTCCGCCCCTCCGCCTCGCCGACCTCCCTCAATGTCAGCGTGTTAACACGGTAGGACTGTCGGCGTTTGATCCAGCCGGCATGCCGCTCGACGAGGCGATGGATCTCGCGCTCGCTCGTCCCCCGTGGGACGACGACGAGGGGCGGCCGGCCGGGCGGCAGCTCGATCCGGGCACGCCGCGCCCGAGACGAGACGCGCACCTCGTAGGCGAGCTCGCCGGCTACTCGCCGTCCCAGCGGCGGACGACGATGCACGCGTTGTGCCCGCCGAAGCCGAACGAGTTCGAGGCCGCGATCCGCACCTCGTGGGGGCGAGCCTCGTTCGGGATGTAGTCGAGGTCGCACTCCGGATCCGGCGTCTCCTGGTTGATCGTCGGCGGCACGATCCCGTCCCGCGCAGCCAGGATGCAGAAGATCGCCTCCACCGCGCCCGCCGCGCCGAGGCAGTGGCCGGTGGCGCCCTTCGTCGAGGAGACGGGCGTCGCGTAGGCCTTCTCCTCGCCGAGCGCCAGCTTGAGCACACGCGTCTCGGCCGAGTCGCCGACCGGGGTCGAGGTGCCGTGCGCGTTGACGTAGTCGATCTCGAACGGGTCGATTCCCGCGTCGGCGAACGCCATCCGCATCGCGCGGGCCGGGTTCTCTCCCGTCGGGTCGGGCTCGGTCACGTGCAGCGCGTCGGATGAGACGCCGTAGCCCACCAGCTCCGCGTAGATCCTCGCGCCGCGCGCCTTCGCGTGCTCGAGCTCCTCGAGGACGACCATCGCGCCCGCCTCGCCCATCACGAAGCCGTCGCGCTGGCCGTCGAACGGGCGGCTGCCGCGCTTCGGGTCGTCGTTGCGCCGTGAGAGCGCCCGCATCGCGGTGAAGCCGGCGATCGCCACCTCCGTCACCGGAGCCTCGGTGCCGCCGCAGAGCATGACGTCCGCGCGGCCGAGCCGGATCGCGTCGGCGCCGTCGCCGATCGACATGTTCGACGCGGCGCAGGCCGTGCACTGGGACGAGAGCGGGCCTTTCGTGCCCATCTCCATCGAGACCAGGGCCGCGCCCATGTTCGGGATGATCGCCGGGATCGAGAACGGGTTGACCCGGTCGGGACCGCGGTTTCGCAGCGTGTCGGTGCAGTCCTGGAACGACTTGAGCCCGCCGATCCCGGTCGCGACCGATGCGCCGACCCGGTCGGGCTCGTCCGCGATCACGATCCCGCTGTCGGCCTCGGCCTGCCGCGCCGCCGCTACGGCCAGCTGCGCGAAGCGGTCGATGCGACGGGCCGTCTTGTGCTCCATCCACACGGTCGGGTCGAAGTCGCGCACCTCGCAGGCGAAGTGGACGTCGTACTCCGTGTCGTCGAACTGCGTGATCGGGCCCGCGCCGGACTCTCCCGCGAGCAGGTTCCGCCAGGTCGTCTCGTAGTCGTTGCCGAGGGAGGTGAGCGCACCGATCCCGGTGATCACGACCCTGCGCCTGCCGTTTCGGCTCATCCCCTCACATCCCCAGCCCGCCGTCGACGAGCAGCACCTCTCCCGTGACGAAGGCCGCCTCGTCGGAACAGAGGAAGCGTACGGCACCGGCCACGTCTGCCGGCTCGCCGAGCCGCCCGAGCGGCGTGTTCGTGAGCATCGCCTCACGCGCCTCCTCGGGGAGCACCTCGGTCAGGGCGGTCTGGATGTAGCCGGGCGCGACGACGTTCGCGCGCACGTTGCGGCTGCCGAGCTCGCGGGCGAGCGACTTCGTGAAGCCGATGATCCCGGCCTTCGACGCCGCATAGTTCGTCTGGCCCCAGTTGCCGTGGACGCCGACGATCGAGGAGACGTTCACGATCGAGCCCGCGCGCTTCTTCATCATCGGCCTCGTCACGGCGCGGCAGGTGTAGAAGACCGAGCTCAGGTTCGTGTCGATAACCGTGCGCCAGTCGTCGTCGGACATTCGCGCCAGCAGCCCGTCGCGGGTCAGGCCCGCGTTGTTCACGAGGATGTCGACGTCGCCGGCCTCCTCGACGAGCCGTGCCGCGTCCTCCGGGCTC
>Ga0335082_10009711_pt1 | contig 10446 bp, 9 predicted proteins | sample Lox_Sample_41_FD_206718 | JGI IMG/M metagenome (GOLD analysis project Ga0335082, IMG submission 206718) | Soil microbial communities from Loxahatchee National Wildlife Refuge, Florida, United States - Lox_Sample_4.1 | ecosystem: Environmental > Terrestrial > Soil > Wetlands | place: USA: Florida...
GCGAGAACTCCGAGGGCGAATACGCGGGCATGGGCGGGCGCGCGCACAAGGGCCTTCCGATCGAGACCGGCACGGAGGTCGCGGTGTTCACGCGCACCGGCGTGGAGCGCATCCATCGCTTCGCGTTCAAGCTCGCGCAGGCGCGGCCCCGCAAGCACCTCACGCTCGTCACCAAGTCCAACGCACAGCGCTTCGGCATGGTGATGTGGGACGAGGTTTTCTTCGAGGTGGCGAAGGAATTCCCCGACGTGAAGACCGACCGCGAGCTGGTCGACGCGATGACCACGCGCATGGTGCTCAAGCCCCACACGCTGGACGTGATTGTCGCGACGAACCTTCACGCCGACATCCTCTCGGACCTCGCCGCGGCGCTTGCCGGCAGCCTCGGCATCGCGCCCACGGCGAACCTCAACCCCGAGCGCAAGTTTCCCTCGATGTTCGAGCCCATCCACGGCTCGGCCTTCGACATCGCCGGCAAGGGCGTGGCCAATCCGATCGCCACGTTCTGGACCGTGTCGATGATGCTCGACCACCTGGGCGAGCTCGATGCGGCGAGGCGCCTCATGAGCGCCGTCGAGCGCGTCACCGCCGAGGGCACGCTCACGCCCGACCTCGGAGGCGACGCGAAGACGGCCGACGTCACCAAGGCCGTGCGCAAGGCGATCCTCGAGGGCGCGAAGTCCGGAACGCAGCAACTCCCGCCGCTCACGCAGGCAGCCCACTAAGAACAAGGAAACCGCGCCCATGACGCTCAAACGGCCCTCCTGGGGCTCGGGAACGCTCGTCGTCCTCGAGCACGATTCGAAGATCCTTCGCGACAACCCGCTGGGCGACCCGCACGTGCGCAAGCTCGCCGTGTGGCTGCCGCCGCAGTACAACGAAGGCGCCACGCGCGGCAAGGGCCGGCGCTTCCCCGTTCTCTACGACATGGTGGGCTTCATGGGGTCGGGCCTGTCGCACGTGGCGTGGAGGAACTTCACCGAGAACATCCCGGAGCGCGCCGCGCGCCTCATCCACGACAAGGCCATGGGCCCGGCGATCTTCGTGCTGCCCGATTGCTTCACCGCCCTGGGCGGCAACCAGTACGTGAACTCCTCGGCGCTCGGCAACTACGCCGACTACATCACGCAGGAGCTCGTGCCCTTCGTGGACGGCGAGTTCCGCACGCTCGCCTCGCGCGAGCACCGCGGCTGCTTCGGGAAGTCCTCCGGCGGCTACGGCGCGATCGTCCACGGCATGAAGTACCCGAAGACGTGGGGCGCGATCGCGGATCACTCGGGCGACGCGTACTTCGACTTCGTGTACTGGCACGACTGGCCCAACACGCTGAACGAGCTCGCCAAGTACCGCAGCGTGCCGGCGAAGCAGGGGGCCTACGACGTGATGGCGATGGAGAAGGGCGCCGATGCGGGCCTGGACGACGGGCGCGTGAAGCGCTTCCTCGAATCGTTCTGGAAGAAGCCCAAGGTCTCCATGGCCGAGGGGCACACGATCATGAACCTGTGCATGGCGGCGACCTACGATCCGGACCCGAAGGCCCCGAACGGCTTCCGCCTGCCCTTCAACCTCGAGACGGGCGAGCTCATCCCCGAGCGCTGGAAGCGCTGGCGCGACAACGATCCCATCAACCTCGTGTCCAAGTACCGCAGGAACCTGGAGTCGCTTCGCGGAATCTATATCGACTGCGGGTCGCGCGACCAGTACCACATCCACTATGGCACGCGCATCCTGTCCAAAAGACTGCACGAGGCGGGCATCGATCATGTGTACGAAGAGTTCGACGACAACCATTCGGACGTGGACTACCGGATGGACGTGTCGCTCCCGCAGCTCTACAGGTGGTTGAAGCCGGCCTGATCGAGCGTCGTTCCGCGGCGACATTGCTCGCCGTTGCGGCCTTGCTGGGCCCCGGGAGCGCGGCCGCGTTCCTTGTCGGGCCGCTCCCCGATCCCCAGGTCACGCAAGTCGTCGAGTACAGGAACGACATCAGCGGCCACTACTTCCTGGCGGCGCTCCCTGCAGACTTCACGGCGATCGACTCCGGGGCCGCGGGGCCGGGCTGGCACACGACCGGCTTCCAGTTCGGCGCGTTCGTCCCCGGCGCCGGGCGGGCGGCGGGCGAGGTCTGCCGGTTCTATGCGCCTTCGCCGAATTCGCACTTCTACACGGCCAACCCGGACGAATGCAACCTGCTCATCGGCCATCCGGAGTACGGCTGGATCTACGAGGGCGTGAAGTTCGAGATTGCCGTGCCCGTCGATGGCGCATGCGCTGCGCCGCTGATGCCCATCCGCCGTCTCTACAACAACCGCTTCCAGTACAACGACTCGGCGCACCGCTATGTGTTCGACTCGAGGACGGCCGATGCGCTGGTCGCGGCAGGCTGGATCGACGAAGGCGTGGCTTTCTGTTCCGCGAGCACAGCGCGTGTCCCGGCGCAGAGCTTCGAAATCGCGCCGACCTCGATCGGCTCGCGCGCCGACTGCGAGAACGAGGACGTGAACACGGGCACCGGCTGCATCGGCCTGGACGGCATGCCGGCCTCGTTGCCCAATCGCATCGGCCCGTACCTGCCGCCGTTCTACGTGACCGGCAATCCGCTGTGGTCCAGCGCCTATAGCGGCCTCACCGGCTTCTTCTACGACATCTTCACGGCGCAGGATCCTGCATCGCAGCCCGAGGTGAAGGCGCATTCGTTCGTGCAGATGCCGCGATCGCCGACGATGGGCTTCCACCTGAGCTCCATCGACCGCACCGCGCCCGATATCGCGAGCATGGACGCGATCTACCAGTTCAAGACGCGCGCGCCGCAAGCGGGCGCAGCCGACGAGCGGCTGTTTCCCTGGCGACGGGTGAGCCCGGATTTCGGCTATCTCGAGCTCGCGTTCCTCGTGAACGTGCCGACATTCGTCGGCGGCGGCGTCCAGGGGCAGGCGTGGGGACACCCGATGCTCGAGTTCCGCGACACGGCGTCGGGGCAATCGATCGACGTGACGCTGCAAACCTTCGGAAGCGTTGCCCCGGCCGATTTCGCCGGGATCGCGGAGCCGCAGACCGGAAACGTCTTCGTATCGACCGTGTATCGCGCGAATCCGGCGTTCGGCGAGCGTGTCCTCGGCGATTTCACCCCTTGTCCGGCCGCAGCCTGCGGCGGCTCCTTCGCGTTCCGGCTGCGCCGCGCGGATTTCGAGACCGTCATCGCGACGGCGCGGCAATTCAACCCCGCGCTTTCCACGCAACCGGACGACTATATCCTGGTCAACTACCGCTTCCGGATCGGCGTGCTGGGCAGCGCGGAGGTGGGCGCGATGGTGTCGGGCGTTTCGCTGACGATCTACTGACGGCTAGGCGCCCTTGCGCCGGCGCTTCCTCCATGTCGAGGGCGGCTTGCCGAACACGCGCTTGAACGCGGCCGAGAAGGCGCCCGGCGATTCATAACCCGCGTCGTGCGCGATGGACTCGATCGACCGCGGCGTGGTGAGGAGGAACTCCGCCGCCATCTGCAATCGCCAGCGCGTGAGGAATCCGAAGATGGGCTCGCCCATCACGTCGCTGAAGCGCTCGGCGAGCGCGCTGCGCGAAAGGCCCACCTGGCGGCCGAGCTTTTCCACGGTCCACGCTTCCGAGGGGCGGCCGTGCACGAGCGCCAGCGCACGTCCCACGTAACGATCCGCCAGTCCCGCGAGCCAGCCCTTGCCGCCGGGAGCAAGGCGCTCCACGTAGCGCGACATCGCTTCCACGAGCACGAGCTCGGCGAGGCTCGCGCGCTCCGCGCCCGCGCCCACGGCCGGAGCGTCGCTCGCGGAGAGCGTGAGGCCGAGCGCGTCGGTGAGCGAATCGAGCACCTTGGAGTTGCCCAGGTCGACGCGCATCACGCGCGGAAGCGCATCGACGTACGGCTCGGAGAGGTGGCGCTCGAGCGTCGCGGAAAGCACGATCCAGCGCGTCGCGCCGCCGTCGCCTCCCACCGAGACCGGTACGGGCTCGCCCGCCACGGGCGCCCTCACGAGGGAGGAGAGCGCCTTGGCCGGCGCGTCGAGCGGCTTGCCCACGAGGTGCGCATCGCCGTGCGGGAGGAATGCGATCTCGCCGGCCCCCAGCCCGACGGGCTCGGCGCCCGCGAGCTTGAGCTCGAGCGTGCCGTCGATCACGAGGTGGGCGCGAAGCAGCGAGGGGCTCGCCGCGACTGAAACGCACCAGGGAGAACGTCCCGTGGCATCCAGCGTGACGCTGGCCGAAAATCTTGCGAGTCGCAGGACTTCGGAGAGCGCGTCCAAGCTAGTGGAAGTGCGCCGCTTGCGTGTCGGCTTCCTCGGGCAGCTCGGCGTGGACGATCTCGCCTTCGCCGTTGGCGAAGAGCGGCGCCCCGCAGTCCTCGCAGTAGTCGGGCGTGAAAGTGCCCGAGAGCTTCTTCACGTCGGTCACGCCGCACTCGGAGAGCTGGCCCAGCACCTCGTCGAGCGGCCCGGGGCGCGCGCTTTCGTCCTCGCGCCCATAGAGGGGCCAGACGACGCCGTGGGCGACGTCGGAATCCCCGCGCCGCGTGAAGGCGACGCGGTATTCGTCCACGCGCTCCTCGCCGAAGCCCGCGACGATGGCCGAGATCTCCGCGGCCTTCGCCTTGAGCGCGTTCTCGAGGAAGGCCACCGCCGCGCGGATGCCGAAGGGACGCACGCGCCGGTCCGACTCGCGGCAATTCACGTAGTAGGCATCGGGCAGGAGGCACTCGTACACGCAACCGGGCAGGAGCTTCGAGATCGTCGGGCGCGCCTGCGCGATCCACTGTTCGAGGCTGCCGGCGCGCCCGGCGTGCCCCGAGGCGTCTTCCTGCCAGCGAAAGAGCGGCTGTCCGCGCGGCGCCGCCACGCACGCCACGATGAATCGCGTGTCGGCCAGCAGGTTCGCGGTCTCCGGAAGGCGCGAGAGCTCGAGCCGCGGCGTCTCCGCCGCGATCGCGGCGTCCGCGAGGCGCCTGGTGAGACGGCGAAGCTCCGAGAAGTGGCGCGGCAGCTGGTCGATCGAGTACAGGTAAGGCACCACGGCCACGCGCGCGGCCTCGGCGAGCACATGGCCCTGCAGCTGCACGCGCAGGATGTCGGCTTCCTCGCGCGGGATGACGCCCGAGGGAATCCCGTACTTGGACCACGCGACGATGGGGGCGGCCACGAGCAGCGCCTGCCACGCCTGGTCGCCCTGCATCGCCACGAGCGACTCGCTCTCGTTCTCGACCAGCTCGATCAGCGTGTCGTAGGCGCCGAGGTTGGTCTGGTAGAGGTGGTCGAGCGCGCCGTCGATTGGCGCGTCGTTGCCGTTCTCGAGCAGCTTCGCCACGAGCGCGGACATGGTCGACTCCCAGAAGCGGTCCTCGGTGAGGCTTCCGGAGGCGTTGAGGCCGTTGGCGAGCGCGATGAGGCGCTCGGCTTCGCGCGTGAGGCGCGGCGGGGACTTCGCTCGGGTGCGGGGCATCGGCATATTTTATCGCTACAATCGAACGCATGTTTGCCCCCGCGATCGCGTTCGTCGACCTGGAGACCACGGGCACGACCGCGACGCGCGACCGCATCACCGAGATCGGCATCGTGCGGGTGGCCGACGGCGAGTTCGTGGACGAGTGGTCCACGCTCGTCAATCCCGGGTGCAGCATCCCGGAGGACATCCGCATCCTCACGGGGATCACCAACGAGATGGTGCGCGACGCGCCCGGCTTCGCCGAGGTCCGCCGCGAGGTCTTCGAGCGGCTCCACGGCCACGTCTTTGTCGCGCACAACGCGCGCTTCGACTATGGGTTCCTCAAGCAGGAATTCCGGCGCGTGGAGATGAGCTATACCGCGGACGTCCTTTGCACGGTGCGCCTGTCGCGCCGCATGTATCCCGAGGCGATCGGCCACGGCCTCGATGCGCTCATCGCGCGCCACGGCCTGCAGGAAGCGGTATCCGTGCAAGGCGGCGGGCGCACGGGCCGGCACTCGGCGCTGGGCGACGCGCGCGCCATCTGGCGCTTCGTGCAGCTGCTCTATCGCGAGCGCGACGGCGAGGAGATCGAGCGCGCCGTGCGCCGCCTGCTCAAGATCCCGAGCCTTCCGCCGCAGCTTGCGCCCGACGCGCTCGAAGGCCTGCCCGAAGGGCCGGGCGTGTACCGCTTCTACGGCGTGAACGACCTGCCCATCTACATCGGCAAGAGCGTGAACCTGCGCGAGCGCGTGCGCTCGCATTTCTCGAGCGACTACGTGACCTCGAACGACCTGCGCATCTCGAGCGAGATCCGCCGCATCGAGGTGGAGGAGACCGCGGGCGAGCTGGGCGCGCTGCTTCGCGAGGCGCGCCTGGTGAAGGAGCTGCTGCCGCTGCACAACCAGAAGCTGCGCCGCAAGATGAACGCGTGCTTCGTGAGCCTCGAGGACCTGCGCTCGCCGCCGAAGATCCTCAAGGCGAAGGACATCGATTGGGGCGCGCGCGGCGAGGGCTCCGGGACGCTCTACGGCCCGTTCGCGACGCGCCAGCAGGTCCGCGCGACGCTCGAGCACCTCGCGGGCGAGCATGGCCTTTGCTGGCGCCAGCTGGGCTGGGAGAAGCGCGGCGGACCGTGCTTCGCGCGCCAGGTGCGCAAGTGCCGGGGCGCGTGCATCGGCGAGGAGACGCCCGAGCAGCATCACGTGCGGCTCGCAACGGCGCTGGCGCCCCATCGGCTCGCCGACTGGCCGTTCCCGGGGCGCGTGGCGGTGATCGAGCGCCATCCCGAGGGCCGCATCGAGGAAGCGCACGTGTTCGAGCGCTGGTCGCACATCGGCACGGCGCGCGGCGAAGACGAGCTCGCCGAGTTCGCCACGGCACGCGCCGAGATCGGCTTCGATCACGACGTCTATCGCATCCTGCTCAGCTACATCGCGAAGCGCCGCGGCGACGTTCGCCCGCTCGCCCCGGCGGGATACGAACGGGAAGCCGCCTAGAGCAGCTCGCCTTGCGCGCCGGGCTCCGCGGCCGCGTCGGCGAGGCACTCGGGGCCTTCGTTGTTCACGTTGCTCACGGTGCGGCTCACCGCCCGCAGTTCGACGGGCCCCTCGTAGGGCTTCACCAAGCCGCTCGCCGTCGCCACGTCGGCGTCGAGCCAGGCGTCTTCGGCCTCGCGCGGAAGGATCACCGGCATGCGGTCGTGGATGCGCGCCACGGCTTCGTTGGCGTCGGTGGTGACGATCGTGAAGGTCTCGACCGGTGCGCCGCCGCGCGGGCGCCACGACTCCCACAGGCCCGCGAAGGCGAAGAGCGGGCGGCCGGGCAACGTGATCGCGAAAGGCTGCTTGCGCCCGGGCACGCCTTTCCACTCGAAGAATCCGGTCGCGGGCACGAGGCAGCGGCGCCTGGCCATCGCCTCGCGGAAGGCGGGCTTCGCGGCGGCGCTTTCGCCGCGCGCGTTGATCATCTTCGTGCCTACGCCGATGTCGCTGGCCCAGGCGGGCACGAGTCCCCAGCGCAGCATCGCCATCTCGCGCGCTCCGTCCTGCGCGATGCGCACGACCGGCGCCTCCTGCGTGGGCGCGATGTTGAAGCGGCGGCGCACGCGCTCGTTCAGCGGCACCGAGAACGTGTACGCGATCACGTTGCCGTCGGCGTCGAGGAAGTACCGCGAGCACATGCGCCCATTTTACGGGAGTGCGCTATGCTGGCGGCGCGGAGGTGCTCGAGAACATGAAGATCCTGCAATGGACCCTCGCCGTCGTCGGCGCGATCGCCCTCGTCCTCGTGGTGGGCGGCCTCTTCGCCCCCTCGAAGTTCCTCGTGAGCCGCACCGCCGTGATCAACGCCCCGCCCAAGAAGATCTACGACCTCGTGGTCGAGCCCAGGCAGTGGGCGGCCTGGAGCGAGTGGAACCGGCGCGACCCGGGCATGAGGATCACCTACAAGGGCCCGCCCTTCGGCCTGGGCGCGAAGTGGGAATGGGTGAGCAAGAGCGAGGGCAGCGGCAGCATGGAGTTCACCCACGTGGTGCCCGACAAGTCCGTCGAGTACGCGCTCTTCTTCCCCGAGTACAACATGCGCTCCTCCGGGGCGCTGCGCCTCGAGCCCGAAGGCAACGCCACGCGCATCACCTGGACCAACGAGGGCGACGTGGGCGGCAACCCGCTCAAGCACTACCTCGCCCTCGCCATGGACCGCATGGTCGGGCCCGACTTCGAGGCGGGCCTCGCGAACCTGAAGGCGCTCGCCGAGAAGCCGTGACGGACGCCGCCGCGATCCCGCACGGCGAAGCCTCGCGCTCCTGCCCCAGCTGCCATGCCGCCATGCGCCGGCAGGAGTTCGCCAGTCGGGCGCTGAACGGCCGGGGCCTCGACCTGGACATCTGCTTCGATTGCCAGGGCATCTGGTTCGATCCGTTCGAGAGCGCCCAGCTCGCGCCGGCGGCGATCCTTCAGCTGTTCGAGCTGATCCGCGCGCAGCAGGAACCGGCGCGGCCTCTCGCCGTGACGTGCACCTGCCCCGCTTGCCACCGGGCGCTTTCGCTCACGCACGACTTCGAGCGCACCAATCGCATCACGTACCTGCGCTGCACCGCGGGGCACGGGCGCTTCTCGACCTTCATGCAGTTCCTGCGCGAGAAGAATTTCGTGCGCACGCTGAGCCCGGCCGAGGTGAACCGCCTGCGCGCCGTCGTGGCGCAGGTGAGGTGCTCGAGCTGCGGCGCCCCCGTGGACCTCGCGCGCGACATGGAGTGCAGCTACTGCCACGCGCCCATCGCGATCCTCGACGCCGACGCGGTGGGCAAGACGATCGCCGAGCTCGAGGCCGCGCAGGCCGAGCGCCCCAAGGGGATCGACCCGGCGCAGGCGCTCGATGGCCTGCTCGCCGGCGAGCACCGGGAGCCGCCCGACCTCGTCCGCGGCGCCATCTCGCTGATCATGGATGCCATCACCTGAAGCAACCGGAGAACGACATGAATCGCGCAATCCTCCTGGCCGGTGCGGCGCTGCTTGTCGCATCGTGCAAGACCCCCGAGCAGCAGGAGCCTCCGCCCAAGCCTTTCGTGGGCACGCACTGGCAGGTGGTGCTGGACCTGCCCCTGAAGGGCGAGCAGCCGAACATGCGCTTCGGCGATGGGCGCGTCGTGGGATTCGCCGGATGCAGCGACTTCACGGCGCCGTACCTTTCCGATTCGATGGGCGCCGGCACGCTCGTGATCCGCAAGATCGAGATGGACAAGCGCCTGTGCGATGCCGGCACGCGCGCCGTGGAAGACCACCTCATCGAGCAGCTGAAGGGCGTGCAGAGCTACAAGATCCTCGGCGACGCGATGGTGATGCCGGGGACCGGCGGGGAGATCAAGCTGATCGCGGTGCCCTAGTTCGCCCGCGTTTCGCACATACCGTAACGTGACGGGCGGGTGGCGGTGCTAACCTGCCCGCCACGATGAGACCGCTCCTCGCGTTGGCCGCCGCGCTGCTCGTCCCGCTCGCTGCGAACGCCATCGAGGCCTACCGCCTCGCCCGCGGCGAGAAGATCATCATGGACGGCAGGCTCGACGATTCCGCCTGGTCGCACGCCAAGCCGTGGGACAAGTTCTACGAGCTCTACCCGCTCGAGAAGGTCGAGGAGACGCGCGTTCGCACCGAGGTGCGCTTCGCCTACGACCGCCGCGCGCTCTACGCCGCGGTCCGCGCGTTCGATCCGGACATGTCGCAGCTTCGCGAGCCTTTCGCTCGCCGCGACAACGTGCTTTCCGACCAGGACATGGTGATCCTGTTCATCGACCCGGTGGGCAACAGGAAATTCGCGCACTTCGTCCGCGCCAACCCGCGCGGGGTGATCGGCGACGGCCTGTACAACGAGGACACGGGCAACGAGGATTTCTCGCCGGACTTCGACGTGCAGGTGGTCACGGGCAAGTTCGACGGCGGCTGGACCGCGGAATTCCGCATCCCGTTCTCGTCGCTTCGCTACAGCGACCCGCCCTCGGCCGAGTGGAGCGTGCTCGTGTTCCGCAACTGGCCGCGCGACCAGCGCTACCGGATCGCCTCGAGCCCGCTTCCGCGCGACCAGACGTGCTTCCTGTGCCTGAACGAGCCGCTCACCGGCCTCGCGGACCTGCCCTCGACGCAGTACCTCTCGCTCGTTCCACAGCTCACGACGCGCACGGTGGACAACCGCGACATCGGGCTTCCCAACCGCCGCGAGAACGAGGTCGTGGCCTCGATGGACTTCAAGTGGCGACCGCGCGCGGACCTCGTGCTCGACGGCACCATCAACCCCGACTTCTCCCAGGTCGAGCTCGACACGCCGCAGCTGAAGGGCAACACGCAGTTCGCGCTCTTCTATCCCGAGAAGCGGCCGTTCTTCCTCGAGGGCTCCGACATCCTGCAGGGCTCCTACCAGGCGATCTACACGCGCTCGGTCTCCGATCCCGCGTGGGGCGCGCGCGCCACCAGGCGCGACGATTCCTTCGACGGCGCGGTCCTC
>Ga0335082_10009712_pt1 | contig 10445 bp, 5 predicted proteins | sample Lox_Sample_41_FD_206718 | JGI IMG/M metagenome (GOLD analysis project Ga0335082, IMG submission 206718) | Soil microbial communities from Loxahatchee National Wildlife Refuge, Florida, United States - Lox_Sample_4.1 | ecosystem: Environmental > Terrestrial > Soil > Wetlands | place: USA: Florida...
TGGGTGTTTCAGTGAAGGTTGGGGTTTCGGTCGGCGTCTCCGTCACCGTTGGTGTTTCAGTGATCGTCGGGGTTTCAGTGACCGTCGGGGTCTCGGTCGGCGTGTCCGTCGGTGTATCGGTTGGCGTGTCGGTCGGCGTCGGCGTCACCGTCGGCGTATCGGTGGCCGTCGGGGTTTCAGTGAAGGTCGGCACCACAGTGGCAACAGTGACGGTGCCGTCGGTCCCGAACACGGGGAGGCTCACCGTGCTGGGATCCTCCGCAAACACGTTGGAGCTGAGGATTGGATAGTCGGCGGAGGGCGCCGACGGCTGGATATCGAACGTACACGAGTACAGCGGGCCGTCCGGAATCGGCGTAGCGCTCGTCGGCGGACCCTGCACGATCACACTGATGGTAGTGTCCGTCGAGGTCGTATTGGTGATCGTCGCCGACAGGATCTTTCCGAGAGAGCTGACGCTCGGGTCGAGCACACAGCTCATCGGATCCACGCTGAAGATGGCGTTGGGATAGGTGAAGTCGGTGCCTGCCCCGGCCACCTGCAGCCCGCCCGTGATGAGGCTCGTGGTGATCGCCACGCTCCCGCCGGGCAACCCAACGCCGGTGCCGATGTTGATCTGCGCGAACGGGGTGTTGGTGGCCGTCGGCGTCGGCGTCTCGGTCGGCGTCTCGGTCGGCGTGTCAGTCACCGTTGGTGTTTCAGTCTCCGTTGGGGTCTCCGTCGGTGTGTCGGTCACCGTGGGGGTTTCAGTGATCGTCGGGCTCTCCGTCGGCGTATCCGTTGGACCCGGAGTGGGAGTCTCTGTCGCTGTCGGGCTGTCGGTAAAAGTCGGAGTGATCGTCGGTGTGTCGGTCGGAACCTCCGTCGGCGTGTCCGTCGGCGTCGGCGTCACCGTCGGCGTCTCCGTGGACGTCGGGGTTTCGGTGAAGGTCGGGACGACGGTGGCGACCGTAACGGTTCCGTCGCTGCCGAACACCGGCAGGCTCACCACGCTGGCATCTTCCGCAAACACATTGGTGTTGAGGATCGGATAGTCGGCCGGTGGCGCTGCCGGCTGGATATCGAACGTACACGTGTAGAGCGGGCCGTCGGGAATCGGGCTGGCGCTCGCCGGCGGGCCCTGCACGACCACGCTGATGGTGGTGACCGTCGCCGACAGGGTCTTTCCCAGGGAGCTGACGCCGGGGTCGAGCATACAGCTCATCGGATCCACACTGAACACAGTGTTGGGATAGGTGAAGTCGTTGCCTGCGCCGGCAACCTGCAGGCCGCCCGTGATCAGGCTCGTGGTGATCGCCACGCTGCCACCCGGTAACCCCATGCCGGTTCCGATGTTGACCTGTGCGAACGGCGTGTTGGTGGCCGTTGGCGGCGGCGTCTCGGTTGCCGTTTGAGTTTCCGTTGCCGTCGGGGTCTCTGTCGCGGTGTCGGCTGGGTTTGTGGTCGGAGTGTCCGTCGGTGTGTCCGTGGGACTCGCCGTCGGGGTGTCGGTGGGTGTCGCTGTCGAGGTATCGGTCGGCTCCGCGGTTGGCGTATCCGTTGGTGCTAATGTTGGCGTTTCTGTGGGGGTGTCGGTCGGTGTTTCCGTCGGGGTATCCGTCGGAAGCACCACCGGCGTTGGCGTCTCGGTTGCGGTGTCGGTCGCTGTCGGCGTCGGTGTATCGGTTGGGGTCTCCGTTGCCGTCGGCGTCTGCGAGGGGACCTCGGTCGGAGTATCCGTCGGCGTGTCGGTGGGTGTATCCGTCGGCGTCTCTGTGGGAGTGTCCGTCGGTGTTTCCTGCGCCCGCACCGAAGCCGGCATCAGGAGGAGGATCATGAGAAATACGGTGGAAAGCACCGCGCATCGTCTGCGCGTGTCAGGTTGTATGGCGCCCCGACTGGCTCGCCGCCCGCTGGTCCCCACTTTTGGCTGCAAATTCCCCTCGTTGGCTTTCAACAGCATCGGCCGTAACGTTCCGTTCCCGCCAGACTATGTTCCGACGATGCCGTCCTCACCATGAGCATCGCCCGCCTTGAGAGGCTATCCATCAGTCCCCCCCGCGAGGACCCTCTGCCGACCGTCATTCACCTAGTGCCAAGAATCGGCATTCTAAGTCGCAAAAATCTCAAGTTGCAAGGCAAAAACGCACGGCGACCCCAACGGGTACGAAAAGTCTCTCTGTGACAGGTCCGAACCGGGCCGGCCGCCCATCCTGCCCTGGATTCGCGTCAGGGCGGGGTTGCGGCAATTTCAGTGACTACAAAGACGACATCGGCGGCGGTAGCGGCGCCGTCGAAGCAGCCGGACGTCTCATCAAAGATCCGCGCAATGATCGTTGTGAGGTCACCGTCGTCGACCTTCCCGTCGCAATTTACGTCTCCCGGACCCGCCGGTGTCGCGGTCATGATCGGCGTGCCTGTCGGTGTCGGCGTCGGGGTCGGAGGATGTGGTCCGGTCGTCGTTCGCGTCGCCGTGGGCGTACGGGTCGGCGTCGGCGTGCGGGTCGGCGTGCGGGTCCGCGTCGGTGTGCGGGTCCGCGTTGCGGTGCGCGTCGGTGTCGGCGTACGCGTCGGCGTCGGGGTACGGCTTGCGGTCAAGGTCGGGCTTGGAGATACTGGGGGGCTCACGCCGTTGAGCACCACCGCGACACTTTGCGTGGTCATCCCGAACGTCTGATCGTCTTGGTTTGCCACCGCCAGGTCGGGCTTCTCGTCGCCGTTGAAGTCAGCCACTACGATGGCCACGGGCCCAACGCCAACTTGAACGGCTTCGGAGGGCTGAAACGTCGCATTGGCACCGCCCAGAAGCAGGGTGACGTCATTCGATCCGTTGTTCGCGCTAACCAAGTCGATCTTGCTATCGCCGTTGAAATCGCCAGCACCCAGGTCCGCCGGTGCCGCGCCCACCGGGACGCTGGGGGCTGCCGAAAAAACGCGCGGGCTGGTTTGCCGAAAGATGTGCACATTTCCTTCGAAGCTGCTGGTCACGGCGATGTCCGGGAGGCTGTCGCCTTCAAACTGAGCAATCACCGCACCGGTCGGCTCCAGAATGTCGCCCAGCTTCACCGGATCATCGAAGACCGGACCAGGGCCCTTGCCGTACACGATCCACGCGGCATTGCCGTTGGTATCCAACACCAACAGATCGGGACGTCCTGACGCATCGTGGTCGATGTTTGCGACGTACACTCGGCTGGCAACCGCATCTCCCAGGGAGATGAACGTCGGGTCGCTGAACGTATGATCAGCGTTCCCTTGCTGGATCGCAATCTCACCTCCACCGCCGCCGCGACTGTCAGGGCGACTGTCACCGCTAACCAGGTCGGCGATGCCGTCTCCGGTGACATCGGCAAAGGTTATGCACTGTGGCAGGATACCGGTCTTCACGGACGTGGACGTGTATTGGTACGGGGCGCTGCTGCGGTAGATCACGACAGAACCGAGAAAGTCCAAGCTCTGCGGCTCATCGGCAGCCACGGCAATGTCATCAATGGCGTCGCCATTGAATGCCCCGGTTGTCAGTGCGGTTGGAACAAAGCGACCATCGATGGCGACCTGTCCTCCCGGCACGAAGACACCGTTGCCATTGTTGGCAAGTATGGTGATTGTGTTCCCCTCCTCGACAGTGGCGAGGTCAAGCCGGGGTGAGCCGCTGTATTCCCCGGCCGCGATGCCAACCGGTGAGAAGCCCACCGGATACAAACGGGCCTCACCGAGCACCGCCCCTGCTGTCTTTGCCGTTGTGGCGATCACCAGGACCATGCAGCAGGTAGTCACAACGAAGGGCCGCATACAGTTCCCCCCGCTGCTGCCGCCCGCACCCTGGTGGTTCCTCATGGAGGTTGGAATCTACAGGCGAAGCACGAAACCTTGCAAGGCCATTCTGGATCCCGCCCGCACTCCGGAGGCCTCCGCCTGCGGCCCGAAGCCTCCGGCGGACGGGTCCGGCGGACGTGCTGGTTGCTACGGGCTTCCAAGTCCGCGAGACAGCTAGCGCCCTGAACGAGAGGAGAAAATGGACCGAGGAGGCCGTCCGTCACTCGGCGCGCGGTGGCAGCGATTCGAACCAGCGCAAGACGCGGGTGTTCTCCGAACGCGGATAGGTGTGCGAGAGGTCGGCGATCTCGCGGTACTCGAGTGCCGCGCCCGCAGTTGTGAGGGTGTCGCGCGTGACGTGCGCCAAGGCCACGGGGAATAGGAAGTCCTGGGCGCCGTGCACGAGGTAGATCGGCACACCACGCGCCCGTCCGAGGTTGCCGAGCACCGCGTTGGCCGGATGCAGCACGCCGCACAGCGGCGCCAGCGCGCGGTAGACATCCGGGTGCGCCAGGCCGTAGAGCAGCGTGAAGGTCGCGCCGTCTGACAGGCCGGTGAGCAGGATGCGGCCGGCGTCGAGGTGATAGCGGCCGGCCAGCCAGGCGAGAATCTCCAACAATCCGCGATCGTCGACGGCGCTCCAGGTGTCGGCCGCCGCCGTCGGCGCAACCAGCAGGTAGCCGCAGCTCTTGGCTTCACGCACCCAGGTCCACAGGAAATCACGCCCGTTGCCACTGCCGCCATGCAGCGCCACGATGAGCGGCCAAGCACGCTCCGACGTATAGTGCTCCGGCACGTACACCGAAAACCCGCCGTGATGGCCGCCGCGCGCGACGTGTACGATGCCCGTTTCCGGCGAGCCATCGTCGCCGCGGTGGGCCGCCTGGTCGGCAACGTCAACACCCGGCAGGCACCAGTAGTCGGCGAACGGCGGCAAGCCCAGGCGCAACTGGTAGAAGACTTCCTGCGCGCGCGCCACATAGTGTATCGCACCCAAGATGCGCGCGATGCGCTCGTGCGGCGGCGCCGTGGAAAACGAGGTGAACAGCTCACAGGCGCGCTCGACGTTTTCGAATCCTTCGTTGAAGCGCTCCGCGAACGGCGCCAGCTCGGACGGTGGCGGACCGGCGTCGAGCGACGCGCGGCACGCGCCCAGCGTGCCGGCGTGTGCTGCCTCGGTTTGTTCGGCAAGCGCCACCGAACGGTCCGGCGCCAGACGCTCGCTGGCGTGCTCCATCCATGCGAGAAACACGCGGGCGGCGCGCGCCGCGTCGAGTGCGGCGCGCAGATAGCGTGCTTCGTCCGGTGCGATGTCGGCCACGTACGGTCTCCGGCGGCACTGTAGCGCGCTGCGTTCGCCGGGCAAGCTCATGCATGCGCAGCGCCACCTTTCCCGGTAGCGTCATCGCCAGCGGCGTGCTCACGGCGTTGCTCCTGGCCTGGATCCCCGCAGCGATCTTTCGGATCGGCTGAGGTCGCGTGGCCTTCAGCCTCCGCCCACGGCCGCACCCAGGGCAGCAGCGCGAAGGCCGGGAAGGCGAGCAAGAATGTCACGGCGAAGTAGGCCGCGTAGCCGAGGTGCGCGGTCCCCCAGCCGCTGAACGCGCCGGCGAGCGAGCGCGTGAGGCCGAAGATCGCCGACAGCAACGCGTACTCGGTGGCGGCGCGCCGCTTGTCACAGATGTGCATGAGAAAGGACAGAAAGGCGGCGGTGCCGAGGCCGCCGGTGAAACTCTCGCACAACGACGCGGCGTAAATGCCCGGGCGCCCGAGGTCGAGGTAGGCCACGCCCGCGTACCCGAGGTTGGACACCGCCTGCAACAAACCGAGGGCCCACAGACCGTGAAAAATCCCCCAACGCGTCGTCAGCACGCCGCCAGCGAGCGCCCCCGCGATGCTCGCTGCCACGCCGAGGGTGGTCGAGATCAAACCAATTTCCTCGACGCTGAGGCCGCGATCCACCCAGAACGGCTTGATCATCGGTCCCATGCTGCTGTCACCGAGCTTGTAGGTCAGCACGAACAGAAAGATGAGCGGCGCGCCGGGACGTGCCAGCCAGTCCCACAGCGGGCGAAACCAGGCTTGCGACGGGTCAGCGACTGGCACCGGCAGCGCGGGGCTGCGTGCCGCCGCCACCGCCAAGGCCAACAGGATCGCCGCCGCCACTGTGAAGACCGCAGCCCATCCGAGGGTGCCCGCCAGCACCACGAGCCCGCCGCCACCGACGATCAGTGCCAGGCGGTACGCCGACACGCGCACGCCGTTGGCCACGCCTTCCTCGCCGCTGTCGAGGAGGCCAATGGTGTAGGCATCGATGGCGATATCCTGCGTCGCCGACGCCGTCGTCAACACAATCAGCAGGGCCCAGAGCCAGACGCCAGGCTGCGACGGCGACAACAGCGGCAGCACGCCCAACACCACCGCCATCGTCAGCAGCGCCGCGACGATCCACCGCTGTCGCGTTCCGAAACGATCGACCAGCGGCGACCACAGCACCTTCAGAGTCCACGGCGCCCCCAGCAGACTCATCAGCCCGATCTCGGTGAGCGAAACCCCGTGTGTGCGGAAGTACACGGGCAGATTGTCCACGACGATGCCGAAGGGAAACCCCTCGGCAAAGTACAGCACGCTGACCCAGAAGAGCTTCCGCCGCAGATCCATCCACCCCGCCGCCGATCGCGTCCTTGTAGCACATTATCCCTTCTCTTGGCTCACGCAGTCGTGCTAGGAACGGGGCGTCCCGAACATTGCGGAGGTTTGTCATGGCCCACTATGAGCGTCTGGGCGCACTCGATGCGTCCTTCCTCGGCATTGAAGACGAGAGCTGCCACATGCACGTCGGCGGCGTCCTGATCTTCGACATCGGCCCGTTGCGTACACCTAGCGGCGGGGTCGACATCGACCGCATCCGCCAGTCGATCGACGCGCGCCTGCATCTCGTACCGCGCTTTCGGCAGCGCCTGGCGTATATTCCCTACGAGCGCATCCCCATCTGGGTGGACGACGATCGCTTCCGCTTGGCGTACCACGTGCGGCACACCGCGCTGCCGCATCCCGGCGACGAGCGTGTGCTGAAACGTCTGGTGGGCCGCATCATGTCCCAGGCACTCGACCGCAAACGCCCGCTCTGGGAGATGTGGGTGGTGGAGGGACTGGAGGGCGACCGCTTCGCGCTGATCAGCAAAACGCATCACTGCATGATCGACGGCATCTCCGGCGCCGATCTGATGTCGGTCATCATGAGTCCGTATCCGCAGCCGAGCGACGCAACACCCGAGCCGTGGAAGCCGCGGCCGCGGCCGAGTGACGCGCGCCTGATCTTCGATGAAACGCTGCGCCGTGCCGCCCAGCCGCCAGCCGTCGTGCGCGCCGTCTACGACACTGTACGCGACCCGGAGACGAAGCTGCGCGAGTTCACCGAAGCTGCCGCCGGCATCGTCGAAGCGTTCGCACCGGCGTTCAGCCCGGTGTCGCCAACGCCGCTGAACGTCGAAGTCGGCCCGCATCGACGCTTAGACTGGACGGAGATGCGGGTTGCCGATCTCAAGGCGGTGAAGAACGTCCTCGGCGGCACGCTCAACGACGTCGTGCTGGCCACGGTGAGCGGCGCGCTGCGCACGTTCTTCGCGCAACGCGGTCTCGATCCCGACGAGCTCGAAATCCGCGCCATGGTGCCGGTGAGCGTGCGTTCGAACGACGAACGCGGCAACCTGGGCAACCGGGTCACGCAGCTCACTGCGCCATTGCCGGTGAAACTCACCGACCCCGTCGAGCGCTTGCAGGCGGTGCGCGAAACCACGGCGGGCTTGAAGGAGTCGCGGCAGGCACTCGGTGGTGAGGTGCTCACGGCGATCAGCGACTGGACGGTGCCGAACCTGCTGGTGCAGGCAGTGCGCCTCGCCTCACGGGCGCGGCCGTACAACCTGATCGTCACCAACGTCCCGGGCCCGCAAATTCCCCTCTACCTCGAAGGTGCGCCGATGCGCACGTCGTACCCGGTCGTGCCGCTGTTCGCGAACCTGGCGCTGGTCGTTGGCCTGTTCAGCTACAACGGTGGCCTCTACTGGGGCGTCAACGCGGACTGGGAACAGATTCCCGACCTGCACGATTTCATCGTCGCGCTCCAGGACTCGTTCCGCGAGCTGCAGCATGCCGCGCATGCAATGCCCAGCCGCCCGGCGGCACCGGCCAAACGCCGGCGCGCACCGCGCAAAGCAGCGCAGGCGTCGTGAAGAGAGACAACAGACGACAGACGGACAGACAACAGACTAGAGACGACGCAGTCTGTTGTCTCCGCGTCCTTCTTTAGATCCATGCCGGTTGGTGATCTCATCCGTGCCAACGCCGTCGATCCGGCGCGCGCCTCCCGTGTCCTGCTGCGCTTCGACGACGCGCGGGTGACGCATGCCGAGTACTACGACGAGTCTGTCCGCTGGGCGAACGCGCTGCGGCGGCTGCGCAGCGCCGGCCCGTTTCACGTCGGCGTGCTCCTCGACAACATCCCGGACTATTTCTTCGCCCTCGGCGGCGCCGCGCTTGCGGGTGCGGTCATCGTTGGCATCAACAACACGAAGCGCGGCACCCATCTGGCACGCGACATTGCGTACACCGACTGCCAGATCCTCATAACGGAAGAGAAGTACCTGCCACTGCTGGAGCCGGTCCTCGACGAAACCGGAGTCGCCGCGGAGCGCGTCCTCGTCACACGGCGTTGGAACGATGGCATCGCCGCCGCGAACGCCCGCTTCCGCGATCTCGATGCCACGCTCGATGCTTGCGGTGCGGGGCCTGATCCGCAGGTCGAGGTTGCCGACCGCGACCCGTACGTCCTGGTGTTCACGTCAGGAACCGTCACCGCGCCGAAAGCCATCATCTGCAGCCACGGACGCATGGTCGAGACCGGCAAGAACATCGGTGCCAATGTCTACGGCATGACGGCCGACGACTTCGGCTACATTGCCATGCCGCTGTTCCACGCCAACGCGTTGATGTGCGGCTTTCTGCCGGCGCTCTACTATGGTGCCGGCGTTGGCATGATCCGCAAGTTCTCCAAGACGCGCTGGCTGAGCGACATCCGCCGCTACGGCGCGACCTTCTTCAACTACACCGGCAAACCGCTGGCGTACATCCTGGGCACGCCGCGGCAACCGGACGATCACGTCAACCCGTTGCGCATCTGCTACGGCAATGAGGGCTCGCACCGTGTGGTCGCCGAGTTCGAAGAGCGCTTCGGCTGCAGGGTCATCGATGTCTTCGGCTCGAGCGAGGGTGGTGTCGGCGTCACACGCCAGCCGGGCGATCCGCCGCGCAGCATCGGGTTCCCGGCTGCGGGCATCGCCGTCGTCGACGCGCTCGGCATGGAGAAGCCGGCGGCGCGGTTCGACGCCGCCGGCCGTCTGCTCAATGCCGATGAAGCGATCGGCGAGATCGTCAACATGCAGGGCCTGGCGTGGTTTGAGGGCTACTACAAGAACCCCGAAGCGATGCAGCAACGGACACGCAACGGCTGGTACTGGACCGGTGACCTCGGTTACAAAGACGAACGTGGCTACCTCTACTTCGCCGGACGCGATGTCGAATGGCTGCGCGTCGACGGCGAGAACTTCGTCGGCCGGCCCATCGAGGAAATCCTGCAACGACATCCCGACGTGATGCTCGCCGCGGTGTACGGTGTGCCCGACCCCGACGGCGGCGACCGCGTCATGGCAGCGCTGCTGTTGCGTGATGGCGCCGTCTTCCACCCGGCTCGATTCCAGGAGTTCCTCGACGCGCAGGCGGACCTCTCACCGAAGTGGACGCCGACCTACATTCGCATCGCGTCGGAGCTGCCGCAGACCGCCACCAGCAAGGTGCTGAAGAACGAGCTGCGCCGGCAGAAGTTCCGCCCCGACCTGTGTGCCGACCCGATCTACTGGCGCGCGCGTGGTGCCGAACCCTACCGGCGCTTCACGGCCGGCGATTACGCCGGTCTGCACGCGCAATTCGTCGCGGTGGCGAAGCTCTCCCTGCTCGACCTCTGAGCCGGCGCTGACCCGTGAGTTAGCCCATGTCGCGGTATCACCTGATATCGCAGGAGTAGAAATTCCACCCCGAAACTAGGAAAGCGGGAACAGGACGTTGGGCGCTTTGCAGTTTCTGCCTTGATCTCCATCCCTGGTACGGATCGTGGTACTTGTGGGACCTACGGAGTACGCAGATGCCCATCCTGACCAAACTGCGTGAGTTCCTCGACAAGCAAAAGGTCCCGTACGAAGTGCTGACGCACCGGCAGGCCTTCACCGCGCAGGAGGTGGCGCAGGCGCAGCACGTGCGCGGCGCCGAGCTGGCCAAGGTGGTGATGCTGCGCAGCGGTGGCCAGTTCTTGATGAGCGTGCTGCCGGCACCGCACCGCGTCGACCTCGACCGGGCGCGCGCCGCGACTGGCAAGCCTGACTTGGCCTTCGCTACCGAGCAGGAGTTTCAAGGCCTGTTCCCGGAATGCGAAGCCGGGGCGATGCCGCCATTTGGCAACCTCTACGGCCTGCCGGTGTATGTGGATCAGACGCTGACGCGCGACACGGACATCGTGTTCAACGCCGGGACGCACACACTGACGGTTAAGATGAAGTACGCTGATTTCGCGCGTCTCGTTCAACCCAAGGTCTGCTCCT
>Ga0335082_10009714_pt1 | contig 10444 bp, 9 predicted proteins | sample Lox_Sample_41_FD_206718 | JGI IMG/M metagenome (GOLD analysis project Ga0335082, IMG submission 206718) | Soil microbial communities from Loxahatchee National Wildlife Refuge, Florida, United States - Lox_Sample_4.1 | ecosystem: Environmental > Terrestrial > Soil > Wetlands | place: USA: Florida...
AGGTTCTGAATTCGCGGATGCAGTCGATGGGTTAGAAGAATAAGTTAATACTCAGGCGCGTAGACCCCAAAGATTGCCGACGTAATTATGTCAAAGTCCTGCGGAGGCGATTCTCTGCTCCGACACATCGTGGGTCATCGGTTGCGGTGGTGGCAGCGCTTTTTGTCCCCGTCCCGGCCTCTCAGCAAGAAAATTGTAATCGCACGCATGACAAATGAGCGTTGAGAGCGGGAGTTGCTCGGCACAGGTCGGACATGGCTTCACTGCCGGGATACGCTTGCTTTCAAAAAAGCGATCGGCAGCGCAATTATTCGTGGGAGTACTCCGCACTCGAGAAGATTTGAAAAACCCACCGTGTTTCCTTTTCACTATCCTTGCCGTCAGAAGAACGAGAATCAATGCTATTGCAGAAGATTCAAGTATATCTAAGCCTTCGGCTAGCATAAGCGTTCTACCATCCATGAATAAGAGCATCGCCAACGTCAAAAAATTTCCCATGCTGGCTTTGTAGAGCAACAGGAATGCCCAAAACCCATGTTCATTGATTACCTCCGAATGGCACCCATGTTCGCAAACACCCCAAGGACGTCCATTGCCAAACCGCCCCAATTTTGCCCAGCGATCGAACAACGGGTTTTTTAGCCCGCATGTACTGTGGGACGGCCGGGTGAAGTTTCAGTCCGAAACTCGTGAGGAAACAAGCTGATCAACGGCGAATTTCGGGCGCCCGATCCGGTGAAATGATCTGGCGTAAGATTTGTCGACCAGAATGTCACGTCTGATCCTAAGGACTTTCCGCGGCTTCAGCGCTTTCCTATGGGCTCCAACCCGCTTTTTGTGATGGCGTGGGCCGCGTCCGGCGAAGCGAGGAATCGAATAAGCACGTGAGCCGCCTCCGAATCCCTGGCGCTTAGAGCGACGCCGGCCGAGAATACGGAGATTTTCTGCACTTCCGGCGGCAGCGGTGTCACATGATCTATGCCGGGCACGGGAAGCAGCTCGCTAATCTGCTGGAAGCCGATTTCCGCCTCTCCCCGCGCGACCACGGCGCCGACTCGCTCGCCGCCTTCGATGCGCCGGCATTTGCTTAGCACCCGGTCAGCTATTTCCAGGCGCTGAAGCAGCTCGGTGGAGAGGTAGTCGCCGCTTACGCTGGCGGAGTACGCGATGGATTTCGCTTGCAGAAGCGTGCGCTTCAGCGCTTCGGCCGTGCTGATGTCCGGCTTGGGGGTTCCCGCCCGGACCGCCATACCGATGGCTGAACGTGCGAGGGGAGTATAGCTTTCTGCGATAATCAAGCCTTCCTTGATAAACCCAACGAGTACGGCATCCGCTACAATAACAACGTCAACAGGTTCGCCACTTCGCAGCCGATTCGGGATGGAGTTCTCCCCCGTCCCTATGGACGTTGCGGCGGTCACGAGCTTTTTCTTCGTAAGAAGTTCGAGTTGGGGAATGAGTTCAAGATATGCCGCGGTAAAAGCGCCTGAGGTCATGACCCGGATGTCATCTGTCATAGTATTCATGGTTGTCCTTTTATCCCTAAAGCCGGCGAGCGATCAAGTTATGCGATGCCCGTGCAAATTGTTCAAGGTTCAAGGTTCCAGGTTCAATGACGATGGCTGGAATGACGAGCCATGGCTGCGGGTTGTTAGTGAAGGCCCTGTGATGTCTCAGATTGGACGTTGAAGTTTTGAACACTTGAACTTTGGACGATTTTGTTCACATTTAGTATCAAGAGGAGGAGCTATCCCCATGCCGATGATTGATGCCGATACCCATGTCGACGAGTCCGAAGCCACTTGGAAGAACTTGGACGGTACTCCCTACGCGAAGTACATTCCGGTGACGATTGCGATGCCGGCGGATGAGGCCAAACGAGCCGGCTACAACCCGACGAACAGCCGCTGCTGGGTGGTTGAGGGCAGGCTGCAGAATCGTGCCATCCGAGACGAAGTCAACCATCCTCCCCGGGTCCTACGGGAACTTGAGGACGTGCCGGGCCGCCTCGCGCACATGGACAAGATGGGCGTAGGAGTACAGGTTATCTTCCCGACTTTCTTCATCCGCTACAATACCAGCAACGCGGAAGCCGAATGGGCTCTGACCACTACCTACAATCGTTGGCTTGCCGAGAAATGCGCGCAAACAAACGGGCGGCTACGCTGGGCGGTGGTGCTGCCGCTGCTTCGTCCCGAGAAGGCTATTGAGGAGCTGCGTTGGGCGAAAAAGCACGGCGCCTGCGGCATCTTCAAACGGGGATTCGACCTCGACAGGAAGGTCACGGATTCGTACTTTTTTCCAATCTATGAGGAGGCCAGCGCCCTCGACCTGCCTCTGTGCATCCACACCGGCCATCCGCTTCCGGCGCACGAATGGGATAGAGGTTTCCCCATCATGTACTCTTTCACCGAGCTGGTGAGCTCCGGTCTTCCAAAGAAGTTCCCGAAACTTCGGTTTGGGCTCATTGAGTCGGGGGCCTCCTGGATTCCCTATACGATCTCCCAGTTGGGAGCGGTAAAACGCCAATCGCTTCGCGGTCAACAGAGTCGATTGCCCCGCCTGTTCGAACTGGAACCAGACTTGTTCCGCGCCAACCGGCTGTTCGTCACCATCGACCCGATTGACGACATCGAATCTCTACTGAAGTTTGGAACTGAAGATAACCTGATGATCGGCACCGACTACAGCCACACCGACATCTCCGCCAACCTGAGCGCGCTGGATGAAGTCCGCGGATGGGTGGACGAGGGCAGGATCAGCAATGCCCAAGCCCACAAGATTCTGGAGACCAACTCCCAGGCGTTCTACGGAATGTAGAAAAAGGTGCCCCGGCCAAATGTAGGTTCGTAACATGAAGGTCGTCGTTCGCGGATTGACCAAAGTTTACACAACAAGCCAGGGCGACGTTCGCGCTATCGGTGGCGTCAATCTCGATGTGCGCGACCGCGAGTTCTTCGGCATCATAGGTCCGACGGGCTGCGGCAAGACCACGTTGTTGCACGTCATCGGCCGCTTGGAAGCCCCGACCACGGGCACCGTGGAGTTCGTCGGCGAGCAACATGCGAAGTCGCCGGTTTCCATGGTGTTTCAAGAGGCGGCGCTGATGCCCTGGCGCACGGTCGAAGAAAACGTGCCGTTGGGCGCGGAGTTTCGCCGGGAAGCCCGGTCGGTTTATAAACAAATCAGCCGCGTTTTCCTCGAAGTGGTGCGGCTGTTGGATTTTGCCGGCGCTCGGCCGCACGAACTTTCGGGCGGCATGAAGCAGAAGGTTGCCATCGCGCGGGCGCTGGCAAACGATCCCGAGGTGGTGCTGATGGACGAGCCGTTCGCCAGCCTGGATGCGCAAACCCGTGTCGTCATGCGCGAGGAGCTGTTACGCATCTGGGAACGCGACAAGAAAACCGTGATTCTCGTCACCCATAACATCGAAGAAGCGGTCATGCTTTGCGATCGCATCGCGGTGATGAGCGCCCGGCCGGGGCTCATCAAAGAGATTGTCACCGTCGACATTCCGCGCCCGCGCAACATGAAAAGCATGAAGGACCCGGACTTCGCGCTGTGCATGGAAAAGATCTGGAACCTATTGCGCTACGATGTTGACGCGGCGCTCCAGACCAACCAACGCTAATAGGCGGGATAACAGGCCGCAAGAATATATTCGGCCTCGGGTAAGACAGTCACAGGCACAATAATCTCATCACGCGAGAGCTCGAGAAATATTTTCGCGCTTAGCTATTTCGCGAAGCTTTCTGAGAGCTTCCTCGTCCGCAATGCCGTAGTTCTCCTCACCGCTCACCTCCACTCATGCGTATGCCTGGTAACATACATATGCCTCTGAGGAACAACGAACCCAAAGCCACTGACACTTCAGCGAAAAAGGTTAAGGAATTTCCGCCACGCCCGGTGTCTCACGATTTCCTCCAGTGCGCTGGGTTGGGGCCGGGTTCGGTGGACTTGCAGATCGACGCTCGCTTGCTGTAGATTGCCGGCATGACTAGCAACGACAAATTTGAAGTAGACGTGCGGGATATCGAGTATCAGTCCCTGGCGGGCAAGCCCTGGCTGGCTCGCATCTATCAACCCAAGGGATCAGGGCCATTTCCGACCATCGTGGACGTGCACGGCGGCGCGTGGCACAACGGCGATCGGACCAATAATGCCGGCATCGACCAAGCGCTGGCGGCCAAGGGCATCCTCGTGGCCGCTATCGACTTCCGGCAGCCGCCGGAGGCGGGCTATCCCGCTTCGATCTGCGATGTGAACTTGGCCGTTCGCTGGCTCAAAGCGCATGCGGCCGAGCTCAACGGAACGACCGTTGTAGGAGCCTTCGGGAATTCCAGCGGAGGGCACCAAGTCGTGCTCAGTGCGCTTCGACCGCGGCACCCAAAATATTCAGCGCTGCCGCTGGCCAACCATCCTGAGATCGATGCCAGCCTCTCATACGTGATTGCGGCTTGGCCGGTGATATGCCCGCTGTATCGCTTCCACTTCGCTAAGGAGTTCAACCGCCACGAACACATCAAGGCCCATATAGCCTACTGGCGCACGGAAGAAGCGATGGCCGAAGGCAGCCCGCAGACGATCATCGAGCAGGACGAGCAGGTTGTTCTACCGCCGATATTGTTCATGCTGAAGGCGAACGACCAGAACCATCCGTTGGAAATGCAGGAGCGCTTCATCGCATCCTATCGCAAACGAGGCGGTGCCATCGAGGTGCACACGTTTGATGGTCTGCCGGAGCACCGCATGGTCCCGTCGCCCAGCCAGCCGGAAACGATGCGTGCCATCGAGACCATCACTGCATTCATCCGGCGCCAAACTAAATAGAACACGGCAGGTCTCTCTCGCCCATGGCTAAATCTGCCGAGACCCTGAGTGCGCTGAGAGGAATCGTTTTAAATTCAATCTGGTGTCGGGCTAAGTTCCGGATCCCGCCGCGGAAATCTTCGCTCGCGAATATGCTCTTCCTCGAGCCGGCGCAAATGCGCTGCCATTAGATTACTTCTGCCCAAATAGCCGACGATACGACGTGAGTCTTGACGGCTTACCACTGGTAGGCGGCCGATATTATTGCACAGCATTTTGGCCGCGGCTTCGTGAAGGACTTCATCGGGGAAGGAAACGATCAGGTCGTGGCTCCCAGCCTCGATCACCGTTGTTCCGTTATTCTCGCCACGCTCCAGCGCCTGCAGGACATCCCCGCGCGTGATAATTCCGGCGAGGTGGTGATTTTCATCGACAATCAGCAAACCCTCGTGGCGTGCCACTTTTGGGTCACGTTGCGCAATGCGGTCTGAAAGCTCCATAACCAGCATGGTCGCCGGGATGGTGGGGGCGTTCCTGTCCATTACGTCCCCCACGCGCACCATGGTGAGCGGATCGACGCTGTATTCGCGCATGATGTGATAGCCCCGTCGTGCCACTTTTTCAGTGAGGATGGAGCGCCGCAACAGCAATACGGTGACGCCGTGAGCCGCGATACATCCCAGGAGCAGCCCTGGGAGCAGATTGAGGTCCTGGGTCAATTCAAGTGTGAAGATCATCGCCGTCAACGGCGAGCGCATCGTCCCGCCCATCATCGCAGCCATGCCGATAATGGCCCAAAGCCCACTGTCACCGAGGGGTATCAATGTTGCCGCGGCCGCGCCCAGTGCTCCTCCCATCATCAATAACGGCGCGAGCACGCCGCCCGACGTGCCCGAGCCGAGCGCAATGGACCAGACAAGCGACTTTCCAATCAGAATACCGAGGAGGGCGGGGCCAACGATTTCTCCGCGCAAGAGCCGATGAATTGTGTCGTATCCGACGCCAAGCACTCGCGGCTCGATCATTCCGCCCAGGCCGACGCACAAACCGCCGATGGCCGGCCACCACATCCAATGGATGGGTAATTTCGTGAAAAGATCTTCAAAAGCGTAAACCAAAGTCGTCAGGAGACCTGACCCGAGGCCGGCCATAATTCCAACCAGAAAGGCAAAGACCAGACCTTCGCTACCCAACAATGCGTGGGGATGAACGGGAAAGATCGGCCCCGACCCTAGCAGCGGGACACGTAGGGCGGATGCCGAGACAGCGGCGATCGCCACAGGAATAAATGACCGCGGCCGCCACTCAAAAAGAAGCAGTTCGATAGCCAATAAAGCGGCAGCTACCGGAGAGGCGAAAATGGCAGCCATGCCTCCAGCGGCGCCTGCAACGAGAAGTGTCTTACGTTCGGCTGAAGAAAGGTGAAAGAATTGCGCGAAGATGGAGCCTACCGCGCCGCCTGTCATAATAATGGGGCCTTCGGCGCCGAACGGGCCGCCGGTACCGATGGAGATCGCGGAGGACAAAGGCTTGAGCACGGCGACTTTCGGCTCCATCCGGCTACGCCCAAAGAGAATGGCCTCAAGGGCTTCGGGAATACCGTGGCCGCGAATTTTTTCCGACCCGTAGCGAGCCATCAAGCCGATAATCAGGCCGCCGATCACCGGAACGAGAATGACAAAATAACCGAGATGGTGATGATCCGGAGATTGAAACACCGATGAGAAACGCTGGTAGAAGGCGAGATTGGTAATTACCGCGATCAACCAAACGAGGACATAGGCGACGACGGCACTCAGGCCGCCGATAATCAATGCCATCCAAGACAGAATCAGAACTCGTTTGTCCCTCGTAAAGTCCGCTAGCCGATCTTCGACTTTTTCTGTCAAATCACCCATCTCGATATCACCTCGTTGATTCACATGGTTCAACCAAGAGCACACACGCGGCGCTGTCCAAGAAACCTTCAGCGCGTCTGCCGGCTTAGTCGTCAGGATTTAGATCGACTCGCGGAGTGCGAAGGGAAAATCAAAAAAGCACGGTTGTATGACCTTTGTTGCAGGAAGTTTGCGCTTACAAGGGAGCCTCTATTCTGCTGGTCCGACTTGAGGACGCCATTTGTCGAATTTACGTTCAAGTTGGGTGAGTAGCTCCATGCCAATCATGCCACTCAATGCGAAAATGAGAACGCCGACAAAAACTTTATCGGTCTGAAATGTCGCGCCGGCCACCGTAATCATAAAGCCGATTCCGGCCGTGGCGGCATATAGCTCGCCGACCAAAACGCCCACCAATGCACGACCTACCGCCAGACGTAGGCCGGTTAGCATGAAAGGAATCGTCGAAGGAAGGACCACTGCCTTGAAGACCATCCACTCCGACGCGCCGAAGCTTCTCGCACAGTTCAAAAGGCTAACCGGCGTTGTTTTCACCCCGTCGCGTGTGTTGATCAGGATGGAAAATACGGCTCCGAGAAAAATGATGCCGACCTTGGAAAGAATCCCGATGCCTAACCAGATAATGACCAGTGGTAACAGAGCGACACGCGGAGTTGCATTCATGGCGTTTATAAACGGATCGAAAATGTAACTCATTCGTTTATACCAGCCCACCATAATGCCGAACGGAATCGCGACCGCGACGGCCAAGAAGTATCCGCCGAGAAACTCAATTCCGCTTACATACAAGTCGTGGTAAATTTCTCCGGAGGCAAATAACTGAACTGCGGCCTTGTAAATCAGAGACGGAGAACTCATGAACATCGGATTAATCCATTGGAAGATGTTACCCACCAGCTCCCAAACAATCAGAAAAACACCAACGGCTAAACCGCCGAGTATCTTCTTCTCTTGCTTCAAATAAAGCTTATAGAGGCGAGAGGCTTCCGCGACCTTTACATCGAGCAATAATTCTTGAGCAGAGACGTTGTCATTAGCCATGTTTGATGTTCCTCCTGGATTTGTTTTTTAACGAAGCGGGGTGCCGACTCTTATTCGGGGTCTCTGTAGATGCGAATGTGTTTTCTGTGAGACTCTGAAGTACGCTTACGAATTTTGACCCAGCCGACTGAAGCTCGCTCAGGTGATGCAAGGCAAGTTTACGCAGGAACTGCTCACCGTCGCGAGTCAGCTTTACCAGTACGTTGCGTCTGTCGTCGGTAGCCCGGAGGCGAACTAAGAATCCGCGATCTACGAGCCGATCAATGAGGCCCACAGTGCTGTGATGCTGAAGCTGCATTCTTTCCGCTAACACGCCGATGGTGGGCTTTACCCCATGGGGTAATCCTTTTACGGCCAATAGCAGTTGGTGCTGCTGAGGCTCGATTCCCGCCTGACGCGCGGCATCTTCGCTGAAGCGTAAAAAGCGACGGATCCGATAGCGGAGTTCTGCCATAGCTTGGAAGTTGGGTTGAGGATGGATGGCTCCCATAACCTATATCGTAACACGATAGTATCGTAATACGATATTCTTTGCAACACCGGCCAAGACTTGGTAGTTACGGAGTGGTGTTCACAGCGAACTTACTTGATTAGGATGGCGTCGAAGCCTGGTTTGATCTTCCTGTCGTGGCGGCCCGAGACTGGGGCATCTTCCGCTACTCGGAAAGTTCCCATGTGCCGGGCACGAATAGGTCATAGGGGCTGATCTGTATGGCGCTAATCCCTTGCGCGTAACAATACGAAAGAAACTTAGTCAGGGTAGCGAAATTCTCTTTCAGGCCGTAAGCCCAAGGATCGCGACCTTGGAAAACTTCAAGCTCTTCGTGGAGGTACTGATTCTTCCAGGCCATGGTCAGACTGGGAATCGACCGGGTCCATTCCCGGCCTGACTTCTTGGCCCGGCAAAAGAGCTCGAAGAGCTTCTGCGGAAGCTCAGGGTATTGTTCAATTATGGATCGTCGCATCACCAGAACATGCATGATCGGGATGATTCCAGTTTTTTTAAAGTAGGCGGCTTCCGTCTCTCGCGCGTTAGGAAACAGTGGGCGCACCCTCGCATCTCTAGCAAGCTGATCGTATTTTCGATTCTCAGTGGTCATGAGCACGTCTACTTTCCCATCGACGAGAGCACGACAGGTCATCTCGTATTCGTCGCTTCCTTCTCCGCTCAGCCGTTCTATGACCGAGCCGTCCCGCGGTGTGATAGTTTCTTCCGATCCCTGTTCATGCCAGTGATGAAGTGCCGAGACGTACCAATGCGTGTCCTTTGGCGAAAGGGCGTGCTCCTCTACCAACATCCCGCGTAGCCAGATAAAGGCCGTCTGGACCCACCGCAGACCACCGATCTTTTTGCCAGTCAAATCTCGTGGCCCGTCAATACCGGCAGAATGATTGCAGAGCATGAAACTGTGCCGAAACAGTCTCGAGGGAAATACCGGGATGCCGATAAAGTCACATTGATCTCGGGTCAGATAGTAGACCAACTCGGCGAGGGACATTTCGGAAACGTCGTACTCGCCATTGAACATGCCGGAAAACATCTTAGGGACGTCATTGCATTCGTTGACGCGCAGGTTGATGCCTGGAGGTCGAAGCTGTCCGTGAATAATGGCGCTCGTTCCATCGTAATTGCGACAGGCGAGGGTGACGGGAGAGTCGGCCATCTACCCCTCTAAACTGTCCATCCTTCTTCGGAGAGCTCGACGATGTTACCATCCGGATCTTTCAGATAGAGAGATTTTCCAGGATCGCCGGACGGAGCCGTCATGATAGTAATTGCCGGCTCACCCGGGTAAAGGAACGGCGGCGCGTTATGGATTCTTTCCTTGATCTCTTCGATGTCGTTGACCTGAAAGCCGATGCGTTCGAATCCGCCCTTGCTGCCGGCGGGATTTCTTAGCAGTCCTAAAGTCGTCGTGCCGGCCGAAAGAAAGATGGCGCTTGGCTTCGCGCTTCGTGCGGTTAGTCTGCGAACTTCTTTTATCGGCAGGGCCGATCGGTAGAAATTTGCCAGCCTCTCGGGATCGGCGGTTCGAATACCGACATACCTGATGGCAGGGAGTCTTTTTTCACCTCCTGCTTCCCATCCTCCTTCTGCGATCTCGAAGATAATTCCGTCCGGATCAGTGATCCGCCATTCCTCATAGCGCCCATCCTGCGGGCTGGCAACCAGCTTGAGAGGAGGCTCTAACGCGGCAAGTCTCTGCTCGATTTCCTTGACGCTTTTCACCGTAAAGCCGATATGATTGATCCCGACATCCGGCATGATCTCCCGACCGTCGACGATCCGGTTATAAGAGGAGCCCGGGCGAATCTGCAGGCAGTTTAAATTGAGATAACCGTCGCTCATATAAAAAGCGTACGGGCTGTTCTGGAACCGGTTCCAAACCTCTTCAAAGCCAAAGATGTGATGATAGAACCGGGCCAGCCGTCGATTGTTCTTCGTGCAGATGGCCAAATGTTGAATCTCAGCCATGTAGGCCTCCCTTAATAATTCCCATGCCAGTCTGCCGAACCATTTGTTTCGGACCTTTGGCGCGGTCGGCAGCGAATTTTTAACCGGATAATTCTCCTTGGGTAGTTTATCCGGCCGGCTCGAGCTTATAAAAACGAGCCACATTGTCGTGCAGCATTTTCTGTTTGGTGCCGTCAGAGAGATCCTTTCTATCGCGGACGACGTTGACCGTATGCGGCCA
>Ga0335082_10009715_pt1 | contig 10444 bp, 12 predicted proteins | sample Lox_Sample_41_FD_206718 | JGI IMG/M metagenome (GOLD analysis project Ga0335082, IMG submission 206718) | Soil microbial communities from Loxahatchee National Wildlife Refuge, Florida, United States - Lox_Sample_4.1 | ecosystem: Environmental > Terrestrial > Soil > Wetlands | place: USA...
CGGCACCAGAGGTCGGCGAATGGGTGCAAACGGCTGCTTTGAGGCGATGAATTCGAATCAGTCAATGACAGGATATGGTCAGGTCAGCGACCGTCAGCACGCGACCCGCAGTCGTCATAGCGACCGCTCCAAAGCGGCCGTTCAGCTGAGAGAAAGCTGACAGTAGTCCGATTTGAGGTCTATTCGGTCGAAATCTCCCCTTTCTTGTCGTTCGCGCTCTGCAAGAACGGCGACTCGATGTGACCAAACACAAGTGCTTGACAAGCGGAGGGCGAAACGCCGTCGGTTTGCGAGCGACTTCAAGACAAAGTCGAGTGCTTCGGCTGGTGGGGGGCCACATGTATCAGGCCAATCTCATCTTGATCGAAGACAGTGAACGCTTGGACGACGAAAGCCAAAAACACCTGCACCTTCGGTGACGGAGCCCGCGTCTTGCGATACATCGCGTAGATCGCTTTGCCGCCCGGGCAGCGCCATTCTGGCAGCAACCGCTGCAGACGACCTGCGGTCACCATGCTAGGATCAAAGAATCCCATGCGAACGACGCCTGCCCCGCTTGCGGCGGACACCAGCAATCCTTCGCGGTCGTCACTAGTTGCACTGGGAAGGACCTTCAGGCTTCTACTCTCCCCATTGCGCTCAAATTCCCACTCGTCAAACGGCTTCGTCTGCCAAGGCGGCTTGTGTACGAGACAGATGTGATGGATAAGGTCCTCCGGCTGGGAGACAGTGCCGGCGTTGGCAATATAGGTCGGGGACGCGTATAGCCCATATTGGATCTGCGCGATCTTTCGGGCCATCAAATCGCTGTCCGGCGGCTCACCTATCCGAAGCAGCAGATCGATGCCTTCGGCATACATCTCCTGAGGCGAGTTCAGAATCTCGAAGACTAGTCTCAAGCCTGGGTATTTGCGAATGAAGCTACCCAGAGCGGGCATGACTACGTGACGGCTAATCGGTACGTTCAGACCCACGCGCAGGGTGCCTTTTGGTGAACTCGGCTCATTGGCCAGGGCACCTTCCACTTCATCGAGCTTCTCGAGGATCTCTCGCCCACGCTGGTAGAGTTCCGATCCCTCTTCGGTGACTTTCAGATGGCGCGTAGTGCGGTGGAACAGCGCAACGCCTAGCTGCTTCTCCAACTCGGCGATTGCACGACTAACACCAGAGGGAGTGATCTCGAACGACGCGGCAGCCTTAGCGAAACTGCCAGTGTCAACTGCGCGGACAAACAGCTCAAGTCGTCGAATACGGTCCATGGCCAGTCCTCCGCGACTCATGAGTTTTACACAATACACAAGTGCCTGGATCGCCCTCGACATCGCGGACCCGACGGCCTAGCATCCTCGCTGCTTACTATTCGATCAAGGAAGAAAGGAAACCAAATGACAGGAAGAGTATCGCTCCTCCCCGTTGCAGCAGCCTTACTTGCGGTCGCTGCAGTTTCCTTACATGGCCGCATTGTATATGGTGCGGGCGTGACCGATACTGAAATTCGGATTGGACAGACCATGCCCTACAGCGGGGCGAATACGGCGTCCGGGTCGGTTGGCAAAGCACACGCTGCATACTTCGACATGATCAACGAACGCGGCGGAATACACGGACGACGGATTAAGCTTATCTCGCGCGACGACGGATACAACCCTGCCAGAACGGTAGAAGAGACTCGTAGACTGATCGAGCAAGACAATGTGTTGTTGATGTTTGGCTCCGTGGGTACCGCTTCGCAGACCGCAGTCCACAAATACCTGAACGTGCATCGGGTGCCGCAGCTATTTATCACCAGCATTGGCCTCGATTGGGGTGATCCGAAGAACTTCCCATGGACCATGGCGTTCCCGCCAAATCAAAGAATAGAGACGGCCCAGTTCGCTCGTGTGATAAAGCAACTTCCCGCGGCCAAGGTAGGCGTGCTCTATCAAAACGATGACTATGGCAAAGGCTATCTGCGCGCGCTCAAGGAAGCGCTGGGAGACAAGGCAGAAAGCCTGATTGTGCTAGCGGCATCCTACGAAGGCACCGACACGACTATCGACTCTCAGCTGATCGCTCTACAGGCCTCCGATGCCAATGTCTTTCTGGATTTCTCCACTCCCAAATTCGGCGCCTTTGCGATCCGCAAGTCGTACGACCTGGGGTGGCACCCGTTACACTTTGTTACCGGCCCGAGCGCTTCGGTTGGCGCGACACTCTACGCCGCCGGCTTAGAAAAGTCTGTCGGTCTCATATCGGCTGGTTACCTGAAAGATCCGGCGGCGCCGCAGTGGCAGAGCGATCCTGGTATGAAGCAGTGGCTCGCCTGGATGAGAACGTACTATCCGCAGGGAGATGTCACGGACTCATTGAATGTCGTTGCTTATACGTCCGCACAACTTCTTGAATACGTCCTGACCCAGTGCGGGGACGATCTCTCGCGTGAAAACATCATGCGCAAAGCAACTGACATAAGGAAGCTGGAATTACCGATGTTGCTTCCGGGAATCACCATCAGCACCAGCGCTTCAGACTACTATCCAATTCGCCAAACCCAGCTGCGGAAGTTCGACGGAAGAGGATGGGTGGAGTTAAGCGATCCTGCACATGGGCGTTAGGCAACCGCCCACCGACAATCTCCTTCCAAGGGCCTCGGAGCAGACGCCATGAGTTCTTTTCCGCAAGATGCGAGTCGGCCCGGCCCTAGCACATTCAGCTCTCGCGAAGCGATGGAGCGGCTTAATCAAGATGCGGCTCGTCTTCATATATGGATCCGAACACAGGCCAATCAGCCGGCCCAGGCTCCCTGGTGCCACGACGCCCCGCGGAGTTTCGTGGGAGAGACGACGAGCGGTCGCGTCGGTGCAGGGCAGTTGAAGGCACTCGCCCATCGGTGGTCGTGGACTGAGATTGCTCCCTATCTTGATCGCATCGCTTCGATCGCGCGCTCGGCTGATATGTCGCCGTTGGAATTCACTGAGCGTCAGCAACTTCTGCTTGTCAATCCCGGGTTCGCCGGCCGCCTGCAAATCAGCAATTCGATCCGATGTGCGGTGTCCATCTACAATCCGGGCGACAGGGCCGCCGTTCATGTCCATACGCCGAATGCGAGCCGTACCATCCTCTCGGAGGGTGGCGGGTACACGACTGTGGATGGCGAGCGCTGCGACACCCACCGTGGCGACTTGATCCTCACACCGAGCGGTGCTTGGCACGGCCACGGCAACGATGGATCCGAAGCCACTGTCTGGGTGGACGTCCTGGATTGGCCATTGCTCGAATTTCTCGATTGCATCTGGCTCGACCGTGGGGAACCAACCGGAGAATCGACAGGTGTGAACACCACGCCGTCTGGTCCGGTGCGAGAATCGGCAAGAATGTACGGGTACGGTGGTATGCTCCCCGGCTTCGCTTCGCATCGGCACGACATCGGATGCGACTACACGCCAATGGTGCACTACCAAGGCGACAAAATTCGCGATGCACTTCGCGCACTACGTGACCAGATCGGCGATCCTTATGAAGGAATAACGATAAAGTTCGTCAATCCTACGACGGGCGGTCCTGTCTTTCCAACTTTGGACTACTCGGCGATCCTGCTCAGGCCAGGGGAAGAGACGCAGCTCAAGCGCGAAACTTCCAGCACGGTGTTCATTGTGATGGAAGGGCATGGTACTACCGAGGTAGGAGGCAAGCCGTTGAACTGGGAGGTCAACGACATTCTCGTTGCACCTAGCTTTCTGTGGCGCCGTCACATCAACCGCGGCGAGACGGACGCCATTCTGTACGCCATCTCTGATCGAGCTCTTATGCAAAAGATCGGCCAGTACCGGGCTCAAGGCTGGCTCTCGAGTGGTGGCGTTGTCGACGTTTCTAGCTAGGATAGCGGTCCCAGTCGGGTTCGGCATGTCGGAGCGAGGCGCAGCTGCCACGTTGAAGCGCTCATGGGCGCCGGGGAATCGATTCAAAATAGTCGTTGACGGTCCGCTTTCGAGCAATTCAGATGGTCCGCGCAGATTTCCGCTTTTGGCCGGACGCTGCCTGTCAGACCAGCACAGCGGCAATCGTGCGGGGCTGCCTTCGACCACCACAATCCTTAGCGGCGCGCCCCTTCTTTGGCAGAGCCACCGGAACCCGACAAGCCAAGCGCCGCCCTCCGTGGCATGCGAATAATGGCGTAAAGCCGCCGCCACTGCAAAATACACAGCGGAACACCCTCTTCGATGCCTGATCCCGAGGTCCGGAAAATGATCGAGCAGAGTCTTTGGGTTTCGGAGAAGAAGTGATCGTGGGTAATATAGCAATGTAGGGGGACGCGCCGAACAGCGTCATCCATTCTTTCAGGAGTCGATCATGAAATGTCATCGCAGCGCTTCGGTCGCTGTCGTCACGGGAATCCTTGTCCTTGCTGCCATATGCGCTCCCACCGCGTGGGCGCAGGCCCAGGGAGTTTCAGCGAAGCCTCTGCTGCGAACGGCGCTTACTGGAGACGACACGAAGGAGGTGGTCATCGTCATCGCCGAGTTTGCGCCTGGAGCCACAACGGGACGCCACACGCACCCGGGAGACGAATACACGGTAGTCCTCGAGGGAACGTTAGAGCTGCGGCTCGAGGGGCGCGAACCTCGGCGCGTGAGCGCGGGAGACGCGTATCACAACCCCAAAGGAGTGATCCACGAAACCAGGAACGTCGGCGACGGACCTGCGCGGGCCTCTGCCACATTCGTCATCGACAAGGGCAAACCTATCTCTCTGCCCGCGCAGTAGCGAGTCTAGAGTCCACCGTGGCTAACTTACATGCAGCGGACTGGCCAACAGCGTCGTTTCTTGGCCAGCCGCTGATGTAGTACGTTTGAGCGACCCCTTTATAGGCGCTCAGATGGGTGTCTCGTAAACATCGATCGCGCCGCTGAACGGCCGCTTCCGAGCGAATTGGGTGGAGAGGCTGAAGGTCTGCATCTGGCCGATAACTGCCGCATGCCGATGGAAACTGTCGACCCATTACGCCCTTTCGCGGCCACGCAAAACGGTCGGTCAAGTCTCGTAGATCGGACATACGGTGCGTCGCTCACCAGCTTGATGGCAACGTGATCGGCCATCTAAGACCGGTGAGGTGGTTGAGCGTACTATCCTGCAGTCGACCCCGCGCGCACCCCGGCCCGGTCCTTGCCGCTAGTCCAAGCTGCTTGACTCTTACACCGCAAAGCGGCTCAACACCTCAGCCGGCGGGCCGGCTCGTGCTGAGCACGTGCCCGCGCTTAATTTCACAGGGGTTCGCCTAGCTTGGCTCATGAATCGGCCGAGCAAACCTAAGCAAAACCGCAAGTTTTCAGCCCCTACTCACGCGCATGACCGCCTGCCGGCGCCGCGGCTAGAGTGTTCTGCAATGAAAAGCAGCGTTCAAATTTCCTATGCGCCCTAACCCGCCGGATTCCTAATGGAGAGCGGAGCCGGCTAATGCCAGACCTGCGACTCAAGCGAAACGCCCAGTGCGACGCCAGCGCCCAATATCACAGCGCAGATCAGCCACACGAACCATTTTTGGAAACTGATCGTCACGCCAATGGTCCTTTCAGCTGCCCGCGGCTCGACGATTGCGCCAGTGCTGACCGCAATAATCATGGTCACGATCCACGCGATGCCAACCGGGGGGCTGAACAAGTTGTCCCACACGGCGCCGGAGACAACGGCAAACACACCGATAGCGAAGCCCAAGATATTCCACAGAATAAACTTCATTCGTACGGGCATGAATTGCTCTCCTTTCACCTAGCGAAAAAGCAGGCTGTTCATCTAAAAAGCCTCGAACCGATGGACATGTTTGCTACATCGAGAGTGACTCGGGTTCCGAGATCCAGCCCGTTCTCTCATTTGATTCGGTACCCGTTACCTCCGGTAAATAGGCGACGTGTAAGGCCTCAACCATGCCGGTCTCATCTACGGAATTCACAAGATGATGACCAGCTGATACAGGTGGTTTCTTCAGGGCGCCGCCGCTCGCAGTGGACGGGTTTGCCAGCCGGCGCAGGCTGAAACGCTTGGCCCATGATTTGTTATTGTTCTTCTCAGTACTGTCATTGCCGGTGTGCCCGGAGGTACGGGTCGAGTCTCTTACACCCGTACCGCCAGGGACCTGCAACACCCTTGCATCAGACCAGCAAGGTTTTGAAGTCGCTATTCGCTTCTGGGACTAAGCACCGAAACGGGCTGGTCGTTATTTCTTAACCTCGCATACGAACGTGCGAGCGTCTTTCGACGTGCAATCATTGATGTGTCGTTCAACCGTATAGGCATAAGTCACGACCTCATTGCCCGGACCATCATAGATACAGGTGATTTTCTGCCCAGTTCTGCTCTTCACCTTGAACGGGATGGTGGGCCTTTGGACTCCAGGGGAGACCAGGTTCAGTGCCGGGTCAGAACCAATCTTTGAGTCGTATTCCTTCTTGAAATACGTAGTGGCCGGACACGTGATGTTTGCGTATACGACATCCACGGCCTGGATCTCGGGCGCGAAAGCTCCCAGGCATACGAGAGAAAGCAATTCGAGATAGAGATACTTTGAGTGCTTCATACTGTCCTCCTAGATTTGAGTGCTTCACACAATCCCCTGAAACGGCCTTACGGTGACCTTACGATGATCAGAGGATAGGCATGCGGAGAAAAAAAGTTAATTCGCCGAAAGGAGTAGTCGCAGGTCGTGAGGACAGCGGCAACGTGGGCTACGGTGCAAAAGCGGGCAGATCCGAGCGTCTGTGGGAGGTCAAGTTGCCTGTTGGCCTACGCGACGGGAATCGAGCGGCGCCGCTTCTCGTCAGCTGCAGCCGCCAGCGCTGACTGGCCTCGCTGAAGCTCACAGGGCTGACGCCAGGAGGCTATCGGACCAGGAGCGCCGCGCTGGCGCACTGTCAGCTGCAAGCCATTGGTGGGCGGCCGGACCGACGAAGTGTCCTAAAGCCGAAATCTTCTCCGAATCATTGGCCTGCAGTTCGGGGGCGGAGGAATCTCTGTCAGCCTATGAGGTCGAGGCGTAGGTGGAGGCGACTCGTAGTGCGCGATGAATGCGCTGAAGTTCTGCACAAGCGAATCGAATTCGCTTGGTCCATGTGCGCACTTCTCCTGATGGATTCTGACGAACTGCGCGCGCGAAATGTGTTGGACGTACGCCCGCATATCGTCGCTCTCGGGGAAGAGCCACCAAAGCGGCCGCTCGTCGCCGAAGTCAAAGAAGACGTGTGCGCGGCTTCCTGCCCAATCTCGTAGCAGTGCGCCGTCGGGCGAGGAAATTCTCCGCTTGGACGAAAGCGGATAAGGCGATTCGCCGTTGGCCCATGCCCTCGAGAATTGAGCTACATCTCTCTCTCGCCGCATTCCATCCACCACCCAAATCAGACTTTGGTAAAAGGCCTCGCGAGATCGGCGCTCATCCGGTCTGATGTTCGAGTGCTGGAACTCAATCACCCAACCATCATGCGTCTTCACGTCTGCGATGTGTCGTTCACCGTCCTCGGCATGATGGACGATCTCTTGCCGATCAGCGGGAAACTGGTCTTTCCAAGCGCGGTGCCACTCCGTTTCATTCTCCCACCACGGATCGCAGAGGCGACGCCCTTTGTGAGCCCAGTGCCGAACCCGGACTTCTCCGCACCTTGCAACCATCGGTCTTCCGCAGTAAGGACACTCGCCTAAAAGATTGGTCTGAGCTTCTTGGCGTTGTCCGTTTGCGAGAGCAAATTTCATGTTTGGATCCGGCTTGTAGCCGCCTAACAGTTATTCAACTGGACCCATCGGTCCGTACTAATTGAATTAGCGAAACACAGCATACGATCGTGACCCACGGTTCCCAGACGCCATTTCCTTTCATCCTTTCCGCATAATAGTTAATAGTACGGACAAGTGAAATGATCCAGCTGGCGGAAGCAAGTTCACCCTTTTTGGCGAATGTCCGGTTTGAGGAAAGAGGGTTGGCCGGCCGCTTATGGCCGATCTCTGCCACTAATCTCAGAAACAAAGTCCGTGCAATCGCTTAATCCACGAGGTGGGTGAGTCACGGGCCCCCTTAGGCAATACCGCCGGAAACTTGTTTGCCACGGGGATTCGAACCCAGGTTACCGCCGTGAAAGGGCGCTTAGAAGTAGCAACCCGTCGCCCACTTCTCGTTATTGCCCCAGCGTCTCCGCAATTCTCGGAGCACTTGTCGCGTTGCACCCTTGTATGCCCACCTGGACGACCTTTGCGAAGTCGATCGACTTTACCATGCAGCGATCGGCTCCGAGCTTGCGGGCCTCCTCGATGTCCGCGCATCATCCGAACTGGTCAGTACAATGACGCCCCCGTGCGGGCAATCCTACGGCAGCGCTCCAAGGCAAGCACTAAGCGCAGTTGCTGCTTGCCTTCACATCGGCGAGACATGACTATCAGCAAGAGCACACGTGGGTGTCACCGCTGACAGTCCTCGCGGGGAAGAGACCAGGGACGAGTGGGAAAAATGGTCGCTGTCCTCTAGAAATTCCACGTTTTCACACGGGTGCGCCGGGAGACCGGCAAGGAGTAAGGGGTGCAAGTCCCCTGCGATGAAGGTATAGCGAACCACATCGGCCCCAAGCCGTGCGCAGGCATCCGTGAGGGTGCCGGCGAAGCGTCGGCAGGGGTACGTGCAGGCCAGCCATCGAGCCGCGAAAGAAAACTGGTACCGGGTGCCGACGCTGTCTGTGTAGCGGAAGGCAACACGTCTGTGTGCGCAATCGCAAGCGCGCGGGCGACCCGGCGTGGTCGTAGAACCTGGCATGCACGCACGCTCTTTGCGCGGGAACCGGGAGATCTCCAGCTTGACCGCCGGCGGCGCTATGCGCTGGCGGCCCGCATCGGGAAGGCGCAAAGCCGACGCCGATGATGCACGAGCTGGAGAAGTCAGACTCACTGGTAGTACCGACGAAATCGGCGAACAACACGGGCTGGCTCGTTGCGGAGTGGGATCGCGAGGAATGCGGAGATGCAACGCACGGCCCGGACTCTGCGCCGGACAAGCTGTGTCCCAAGCGCAAACCCGCATACGTAGGGCCGCTCACCGCGGCCCGGCGTTACCTACTCGCGATAGGAGCCGTATGCGGGAATTCCGCACGTACGGATCTATGCGGGGGGCGCCCAGTAATGGGCGTCCCTACCGCGATCCTTGGCCGGTCAAACGACCGTACCGAGCTCGGTGACCGGCCAAGGAGGCTAGACCTCCGTCTGTTCAGCGATCTCGAGAGCGTCGTCGACTTCGATACCGAGGTAGCGCACCACAAAATCCTCAACGGTGCCAAGCCTGCTGATCTCCCCATCGAGCAACCCAAAGAGTACGAGTTCGTCGATTTGATCCGGTGACTCGACGTTTTGTGCTAGCCTCGCAAGGCGGTTCCCGCAGGGGCTGCAAGACTAGTCAGGCAAAGGAGTGAGTATGTCAGCAAACGCTAGAATCCTAGTGCCGACCACACCGCACGGGCGGCTTCCTACGTGTCCCGAACACGTCGGTTCGCGGCGTAGCGTGTTGAAGATGGCGCTGGCGCTGGGCGCGGTCTCCCTCGCTGCGCCGCTGCGCTCGGCGCTCGCGCAGGATGCCGCAGGCTTCAACCCGAAGGGCCCGATGCCGACGCCCGACCAAATTCTCGGGCCCTTCTACCCGGTGCAGAAGCCCACCGACGGCGGGTCTGACCTGACCCGGCTCCAAGGCCGGTCGGGCCGGGCGCAGGGACAAGTGATCTACGTAATGGGCCGCGTGCTGAGCGTGCGAGGCCAACCCGCCCCGGGCGTGAAGTTGGAGATCTGGCAGGCCAATGCCGCTGGCAAGTACACCCATCCGCACGACATGAACAAGGCGCCGATCGACCCGAACTTCGACGGCTATGCAACCGTTGTCACGGATCCCGAGGGCCGCTACCGCTTCAAGACGGTCAAGCCGGGAGCCTATCCGGTAGTGGCGGATTACGTGCGGCCCCCGCACATTCACTTCGACATCACGGGGAAGGTGAACCGGCTTATCACCCAGATGTACTTCCCCGGCGAGCCCCTGAACGACAAGGACCCGCTCCTGCAGAATTCCTGGGACAAGCCTGCGCTGATCGCAAAGGTGTTACCCCCCACCACGGACGAGGAGCAGGACGCGCAGCTAGTCGTGTGGGACATCGTGCTCATTCAAGGGTGAGGATCAGCCGGCGCGCTGGCTCGTCCGCGCCAACGAGGTGATCCGGTCAGCCTGAGCGGTGGCGTCGCTCAGGTTCCGAGCCGTGTGTCATGATGATCCACTCCGCCATCAGGCGGAGCCGCGCTGGTGTGTGTTTGATTGTCTGCTTAGCCGCGAAATGGCGGCATCCACGAACGTCGGTTCATGGCCGTTATGGAAAGCATTCCATCGCGACCCCTATGAAGCGCAGCCCCGACACTGCTGCGCTTCACACAGTACTGCGAACTACGTTACTTCAACACATCC
>Ga0335082_10009716_pt1 | contig 10443 bp, 8 predicted proteins | sample Lox_Sample_41_FD_206718 | JGI IMG/M metagenome (GOLD analysis project Ga0335082, IMG submission 206718) | Soil microbial communities from Loxahatchee National Wildlife Refuge, Florida, United States - Lox_Sample_4.1 | ecosystem: Environmental > Terrestrial > Soil > Wetlands | place: USA: Florida...
CAGACCGCGGTGGGGATCGAGCGCGTGCAGACGATCCTGGAGACTGACGATGTCATCCCCGAGCGGCGCGGGGCGCGCGACCCGGGAACGCTGAAGGGCGAGATCGAGTTCGAGCACGTGGCCTTCGCCTACGACCCCAAGGCGCCGGTGCTGAAGGACGTCCACACCAAAGTCGCCGCGGGCCAATTCGTCGGGATCGTCGGCCCGACCGGCGGCGGCAAGTCCACGATCGTCAGCATGGTGCCGCGCTTCTACGATCCCGGCGGCGGCCGGGTCCTGATCGACGGCGTCGACCTGCGCGACTTCACCGTCCAGGGGCTGCGCAGCCAGATCGGCTTCGTCCTGCAGGACACCGTGCTCTTCCGCGGCACCGTGCGCGACAACATCGCCTACGGCCGCCCAAGCGCCACCGACGCCGAGATCGTCGAGGCGGCAAAGCTCGCCAACGCAGACGAGTTCATCTCGAAGATGCCCGACGGGTACAACACGATGGTGGGCGAGCGCGGGTTGACGCTGTCGGGCGGTCAGCGCCAGCGGATCGGGATCGCGCGCGCGATCATCCGCAACGCGCCGATCCTGATCCTGGACGAGCCGACCGCGGCGCTCGACACCGAGTCGGAGAAGCTGGTGATGGAGGCGCTCGAGCGGCTGATGAGGGGACGAACCGTGCTCACGATCGCGCACCGGCTCTCCACGATCCGCGACGCGCACAAGATCCTCGTCCTCAAGGACGGCGTGGTCGCGGAGGAGGGCACCCACGACGAGCTGGTCGCCCGCAAGGGCATCTACGCGGAACTGTACCGCGTGCAGGTCGGCGGCGCCCCGCCGCCGGCGTAGCGAAAGGAAGAACCATGTCCCGTTCACTCATCATCATGCCGGACGAGGGCGTGCAGCCGCTCCTCGACGCGATCGCGGGGGCGAAGCAGCACCTCCGCGTGAAGATGTTCCTGTTCGACGACCCGGCGCTGCTCGGGGCGGTGATCGCCGCCGAGCAGCGCGGCGTGAAGGTGCGGGTCATCCTCAACCCGGCGCGACGCGGGGGCGAGCCGGAGAACGAGGCGACGCGGAAGAAGCTGGAGAGCGCGGGTGTCGAAGTGGTCGACGCCAATCCCGAGTTCGCGGTCACGCACGAGAAGTCGGCGGTGGTGGACGACGAGCTCGCGTTGGTGCAGTCGCTCAACTGGGAGACGAAGAACCTGACCGAGACGCGCGACTACGCGGTCACCACGGGGCATCGCCACGAGGTCGAGGAGGTCGCCGCGTGCTTCGAGGCCGACTGGCACCGCAAGCACTTCAAGCCCGACCCGCACGCGCACCTGATCTGGTGCCCGCTCAACGGGCGCGACCGCATCGCCGAGTTCATCGACCGCGCGAAGCACACGCTGTTCGTGCAGAACGAGCGCTACCAGGACCAGGTGATCATCGAGCGCCTGGTGCGCGCGGCGGCGCGGGGGGTGAAGATCCATGTGATGGCGCGCCCGCCGCACACGCTGAAGCAGGACAAACTGGTCGAGGGCGTCGGCGGCATCCGCATCCTCGATGACGTCGGCGTCAAGGTCCACAAGCTGAAGCACCTCAAGCTGCATGCGAAGATGCTGCTCGCCGACGGCGAGCGCGCGATCGTCGGCTCGATCAACTTCTCACCCGGCAGCTTCGACAGCCGCCGGGAGCTTGCGATCGAGGTCGACGACCACCACGTCGTCAAGGCCCTGCACAAGATCGCGGAGCACGACTGGGAGCACTCCCACCCGCTCGATCTCACCGACGCGGGGTTGCTCGCCGATCTCGCCAAACGCGGCGGCAAGGGAGCCGAGAAGCTCGCGCTGAAGGTGAAGGCCGAACCGAAGCCGAAAGCCGGGGCCAAGGCCAAGGCGAAGCCCAAGGCCAAGGCCAAGGCGAAGGCGAAGCCCACGGCCACGGCCACGGCCAAGGCCAAGGCCAAGGCCAAGGCCAAGAAGAAGCCCTGAGCCGGCGGTCGGTGAGACCGCTCGCGCGGCCTCACTTCTCCATGTAGACCTTCACGAAGTCCTGGAACCAGCTCTGCGCCTGGACGAAGCCCTTGACCTTGGGCGACATCGCGCGCGGGTTGAGGTCGTGGACCACGAAGAGGTAGGGCGCCTCGTCCACGATGATCTGGTGCGCGGCGATCACGCCCTTCTTCATCGCCTCCGGGTCGGCGTTCTTCTCGACCGCGCCGATGATGCGGTCGTAGGCCTCGCTCTTGAAGTGGCCCCAGTTCGCGCCGTTCGGCGAGCCGTTCGCCGAAAGCAGGTAGCGCGCCATCGTCGCGACGTCCATCGACGGGCTCGAGATGTTGAGCGCGTCGGCGCCGCGCGCGTCCTTGTGCATCGGCCCGTTGCGCCACGCCGACAGCACGAGGTTCCACTCGACCACGTCGAAGCTCACCTCGAAGCCGCAGGTCGCGAGCTGCTGCTGGAGCAGCTCGTTCATCGGCAGCGGCAGCATCTGGCCCGAGCCCGACGCCGAGATCATCGCCTTCACCTTGATCGGCTTGCCGGCGTACCCGGCCTCCGCGATCAGCTTCTTCGCCTTCTCCGGGTCGTAGGTGTAGTGCTGGGTCGGGTGGCCGAAGAGCGGATGCGACTGCTGGAAGTAGCCGACCGAGGGCTCGGCCAGCCCGCCGAGCATCTTCACCATCGCCGTGCGGTCGACGCAGTAGTTGATCGCCTGCCGCATGCGCCGGTCGCGGAACGGCGAGTCCTCGCGCGCCATGTTGAGCATCCATGGCCAGTAGTGCGGGTAGGTGTTGGTGACGATCTGGTAGCCGGCGCTCTTGAGGCTCGCCACTGCGTCGGGCGGTGGCACCTCGATCCAGTCGACCTGCCCGGAGCGGAGCGCGGCGACCCGCGTGTTCGCCTCGGGGATCGGCAGCAGCACGAGCTTGTCGAGCTTCGGGATGCGCGGCTTGTCCCAGTAGTCGGGGTTCTTCACCAGCTCGGCGCGCTCGCGCGGCGTCCAGGCGGCGAGCTTGAACGGCCCGGTGCCCGCCGGCGCCTTCGACTGGGCCTGCCACGAACCGGCCTGCTCCCAGTTCTTCGGGCTCGCCATCAGCGGCCAGACCATGAGCTGCGGGAAATACGAGAGCGGCCGGATCGTGGTGACGCTGACCGTGTACTTGTCGACCTTCGCGTACGACTTGACGTACGGGTTCCGCGCGCGCGTGAGGCCGGCCGCCGGCGGCTCGAACTGCTTCGACTTCTCGTTGTAGAAGCGCTCCATGTTCCAGACGAAGGCGTCGGCGTCGAACGGCTCGCCGTCGTGGAACTTCACGCCCTGTCGCAGGGTGAAGATCCAGATCGAGGGATCCTTCGCGTCCTGCTTCCATGCCGTCGCGAGCCCCGGGCGGAGGTCGGCCGGCGCGTCGGCGCGCGAGAGGTCCCAGAGGATCAGCGATTCGAAGATCGGGTAGCCGAGGAAGCGCATCCCCTCGAACCCGTTGTTCGGCATCCCGGTCGTGGTCGGAATGTCGGAGGCGGTCATTGCGATGCGGAGCGTGCCTTGCGCTCCGGCGGCGAGCGGCACCGCGAGAGCGACCGATGCGAGCGTTGCTGCGATGCGGGGCGTCATGGCGGGTCTCCCTGGGGTGTCGGCGAGCGACGGACGACGCCGCGAGCGGCAAGTTGCGTGCCACGCGCGCCGGAGCCTTCACACGCCCGACGTGCAGGCCGCGGGGTGGCGCCTCCCGCTCCGCTCTGCCTCGAAAATGTGCATCGGCGCCCGCGCGCTCCCCGAAAGCGTGCAGGCGCGATGGCCCGGCACGGATTTCCCGGCGAGCCGGCAGTGCGGTGAGCGTTCCTCACGCGCGCGGCAAATGACGGCTATCCTCCGCCCATGTCCGCGCCGGCGCTCATCGCCTGTCACGAGTGCGATCTCCTCCAGCGCGAGGTGCCGCTCGCCCCCGGCGGCACCGCGCGCTGCACGCGCTGCGGGGCGGTCCTCTACCGCAACACGCGCGACGGCCTCGACCGCACGCTCGCCTACGCGCTCGGGGCGGCGGTGCTGTTCCTCGTGGCGAACGCCTTTCCGATCGTCGGGCTGGACGCGCAGGGCAACCACACCTCGACCACGCTCTTCGGCACGGTGCGGGCGCTGCACGAGGACGGCATGACGAGCGTCGCGGGGCTCGTGTTCGTCACGACGATCCTGATGCCCGCCCTCAATATCGGCGCGCTCCTCTACATGCTGCTGCCGCTCAAGCTCGGGCGGGTGCCGCGCGGACTGCCCGCGGTGTTCCGCCTGGTCGACGCGGTGCGCCCGTGGGGCATGGTGGAGGTGTTCATGCTCGGCACGCTGGTCGCGCTCACGAAGCTCGCGGCGCTCGCCTCGGTCGTGCCCGGGATCGCGCTGTGGTCGTTCGGCGCGCTGATGTTCCTCGTCGCCGCCGCGGCCGCCGCGTTCGATTCGCACGCGTTCTGGGCCCGGGTGGAAGCGGCGCGGTGAGCGCAATGACGGCGGCCGGGGCGGGGCTACTCGCCTGTCACGCGTGCGGGCTGGTGCACCGTCCGGCCGCCAGCGCGCACGATCTCGCGTGCGCGCGCTGCGGCGCGAGCCTGCATTTCCGCAAGCCGGACAGCATCACCCGCAGCTGGGCGCTCCTGATTGCCTCGTACGTCCTGATCGTGCCGGCGAACCTGCTGCCGGTGATGGAGACCGGCTCGCTTTTCGGCTCGGAAACCGACACGATCCTGAGCGGGGTGATCTTCCTGTGGACCTCGGGATCGTGGCCGCTCGCGGCGATCGTGTTCATCGCCAGCATCGCGGTGCCGTTCTCGAAGCTCGGGGCGCTCACCTATCTCCTCGTCTCGGTGCAGCGGCGCTCCGCCTGGGCGCCGCGCGAACGCACGCGGCTCTATCGCGTGCTGGAGCTGGTGGGGCGCTGGTCGATGATCGACATCTACGTCGCGGCGATCCTCACCGCGCTCGTCCAGTTCGGGGGGCTGATGAGCATCAGAGCCGGTCCGGGTGCGATCGCGTTCGGGGCGGTCGTCGTGCTGACGATGTTTGCCGCCGAGAGCTTCGATCCGCGCCTGATCTGGGACCAGGTGGAGGAGAAGCATGGCTGACGCGCCGCGCGCGCCCGAACTGCCGGACCTCCCCGAGGCCGTCGCCGCGCCGAGGCGGCGGTGGGCGCCGCAGCTCATCTGGATCATCCCCATCGTGGCGGTGCTGGCCGGCGGCTGGCTCGCCGTGAAAGCGATCCTCGAGCGCGGCCCGACGATCACGATCAGCTTCAAGACCGGCGAGGGCCTCGAGGCGGGCAAGACGAAGATCAAGTACCGGGACGTCGACATCGGCCTGGTGAAGGAGATCGCGCTGAGCGACGATCGCAAGCGGGTCGTGGCCACCGCCGAGCTCGAGAAGGGCGCCGCGGACCTGCTCGTGGAGGACACGCGGTTCTGGGCGGTGCGGCCGCGGATCACCGCGGGCGGGGTATCCGGGCTCGGGACGCTGCTCTCGGGTCCCTACATTGCAGTGGATCCGGGCCATGGCAAGCGGGCGCGGCGCGACTTCGTCGCCCTCGACGTGCCGCCGATCGTCACCCACGAGGATCCCGGGCGGGAGTTCATCCTGCGCGCCGAGGACCTCGGCTCGCACGAGGTGGGCGTGCCGGTCTACTTCCGTCGCCTGCAGGTCGGGGAGGTGGTCACGCGCGAGCTCGACAAGGACGGGAAGGGCGTGTCGATCAAGATCTTCGTGCGCGCGCCCTTCGACCAGTACGTCACCACCCATACGCGGTTCTGGAACGCGAGCGGCGTCGACGTGTCGCTCGACGCGACCGGGGTGCGGATGCAGACCGAGTCGCTCGTGTCGATCCTGATCGGCGGGATCGCGTTCCAGGCGCCGCCCGACGGCGCCGGCGTGGCGCCCGCCGCCGACGCGAACGCGGTGTTCAATCTCTTCCCGACGCGCGAGGCGGCGATGAAGCAGCCCGACCTCGAGATCCTCCCCCTCGTCCTCGTGTTCAGGCAGTCGGTGCGGGGCCTGTCGGTCGGTGCGCCGGTCGATTTCCGCGGGGTGACCATCGGCGAGGTGGTCCGCATCGGCGCGGAGTTCGACCCGAAGGCGTTCAATTTCGTGCAGCCGGTGGAGATCAACCTGTATCCGGACCGCCTGCGGGCGCACTCCCGCGACTCGGGGACTTTACTGCCGCCGTCGGCCACCCAGGAGGAGCGCCTGAAGCGCGTGCAGCTCTTCGTGGACAAGGGCTTCCGCGCCCAGTTGCGTACCGGGAACCTCCTCACCGGGCAGGCGTACATCGCGGTCGACTTCTTCCCCGACACGCCGAAAGTGAAATTCGACCCCTCGAAGCGGCCGCTCGAGATCCCGACCATCCCGGGCGCTTTCGAGGAACTCGAGGCGACGATTGCGAGCGTCGTGAAGAAGCTCGACCGGGTGCAGTATGAGCAGATCGGGGCGGACCTGCGCAAGGTGATGGCGACGCTCGACCAGACGCTCAAGAGCGCCGACGTGCTCGCCAAGCGGCTTGGCGACGATACGACGCCCGAGCTGAACCGGACCCTGGAGGACGCGCGCCGGACGCTCAAGAGCGCGGAGGGCGCGCTCGCGACCGAATCGCCGCTGCAGACCGATCTGCGCGAAACGCTGCGCGAGCTCACCCGGGCAGCGGCGTCACTCCGTGCGCTTACCGATTACCTCGAGCGCCAGCCCCAGTCGCTGATCCGCGGGAAGCCGGCGGAGGAGCCCAACTGATGCGCCTCGCCCGCGCGGTTGCCTGCGTTGCCCTCCTCGCGCTCGCGGCGTGCGGGAGCCCGCCGAAGGAGCGCTACTACACGCTGACTCCGGCGGCGAGCGCGCCGGCGCCCGCGGCCGGCGGATCCGCAATCAGCGTCGCGGTCGGACCGGTGACCCTGCCAGAGGTGATCGACCAGCCGCAGATGGTGGTGCAGGTCGCGGCCAACCAGGTGGCGATCTACGAGTTCCAGCGCTGGGCGAGCCCGCTCAAGAGCGAGATCGCGCGCGTGATCGCCGCGAACCTGGCGCAGGAGCTCGGGACGGCGCGCGTCTGGACCTACGCGCAGACGACCCTCGCGAACCCGGACTACCAGGTGCTCGTTGACATCCAGCGGTTCGATTCCGTGGTGGGGGAGGCAGTGACGATCGACGCGCTCTGGTCGATTCGCCGCGCGACCGGCGGCGCGCCGCGGACCGGCCGCTCGTCGGTGCGCGAGACGGTCTCCGGCACCGGCTTCGAGGCCCTCGTCGCCGCGCATAGCCGCGCGCTCGCGCGGGTGAGCCAGGACATCGCCGGCGCGATCCGCGCGCCGTAGCCGCCCCGCCCACGAGGGCGGCGACATCGTGCCGCCGCCCCCGGGCCTTCCGTGGGTCAGTACAACACGACCGGATTGGCCGGCGAGCCGGTCGCGCCGATCATCTTGAGCGGCGCCCAGACGAACGCCGCTTCGTAGATCTTGGCGTCGATCAGCGACTTGGTGTCGACGTTCTCCAGGTTCCAGATCCCGCGGCGCGTCTGCATGCCGGTGTGGCAAGGCACCGCGTCCTGGTCGCCCGCCTCGCCGAAGGGCTGCGCGTCGTTCGCGGAGGTGTCGCCCATCGTCAGGGCGATGTCGCGCGACGCCATGTACTCGCAGGCGCTCGCGCCGAACCCCGGTTCGCCCTTGGCCCAGATCTCCCGCGCAGCGGCTCGCTGCGCCGAGGTCATGGTCTTGTAGCGGTCGTTGCTCCAGGTGTTGCCCTGGCCGGTGTGCAGCGCGACGCAGTCGCCGGCCCCGATCTCGGCGAGCTTCTCCATCTTCACGATGCCCTTCACGTCGTCCGCGGTGACGATGCCGGGCGAGGTCGCGCTGTCCGGGATCGGCAGCATCTCCGCGGTCGCGGGGAGCTTCCCCTGCTGCTTGCGGTACGCGACGGCGTCGAGGACGACGAGCCGGCACACGAAGCCGAGCTCGGCGACTTTCTCGACGCCGAGCGGGCCCATCCCCATCACGCGGCCGCCCGGACCGCGTTCGTAGGCGTCCCAGGTCAGGCGGCCGTTGTACATCATCGGCCCCTTGGAGGTGTTCACGCCGATATGCCCGGGGCCGTCGAACTGCGTTCCGATCTGCCCGAGCTCCGCGGTCACCAGCTCGTCGTGATAGACGAGCGCGTTCCTGCCGAACGGCCCGCCGGTGGGCGTTCCGGGGATCGTGAGCTGCCACCCCCGCGCGCCGAAGGCGGGAATCTCCCGGTGGTAGTACTTCCCGATCGTGATGGACTTGTACTGTTTGACGGTCGCCAGCGCCCGCTTGATGTTGTTGGAGTTCTTGGTGTGGTTCGCGCTGCCCGCTTTGTCGTCGGCGCCCCACTTGGACGGCCACCACTTTTCGGTGAACGGCGCGTCGTTGACCGGCCCCTTGAGCGCCTGCGCCACGACCAGTCCGGCGAACCCCGCTAGCGCCACGCCCGCCATGCTGGAGAGTTTCATGGTGTTGTCTCCCTGTGCGCCGGCTAAACCGGCGAGGTGTTGCAAATGAAAGAGTTGTACGGTGAAGGTGTAGCGACCCACACCGGCCCCGAGTCATGCGGAGCCGCCCGTGAGGGCGGCGTCGAAGCGTTGACAGGGGTACGTGCGGGCCGGGTATTCAGCCGCGAAAGAACCTTCCTCCGGGGTGCCGACGCTGTAGGGAGAAGCGGAAGGCCACACCGGGCGCGTCGACATCGCAAGACGCGTCCGGACCCCGCGCGGTCACAGACCCCGTGCACGTACGGAAACACCTTGCGTGGGAGCCGGGAGATCCCTTGTTCGCCCAGCGCAGCGGGCCGTGTCGGGAAGTCGATCGACGTACGCCGATGATGAACGGACAAGGGAAGTCGGACAGATCCGCAGTACCGGCGAAGTCGCCGAACAAAACCGGGCAACCGGTGGCGGAGGCGATGGAGGGAAGGGGTCTGGCCAAAGGGAACCTGCCCGAGCAAAACGCGCTCCGGATGCAAAGCCGGGACAGCGTGCGCAGTGCGCTCGAGCGGGTACGTCAAGCGGCAAAGAAAGATAGGACGAGGCGGTTCACCGCGCTCCTGCACCATGTCTATAGCCTCGACACGCTGCGAACGGCCTACTTCAGCCTGAAGAAGGAAGCCGCCCCCGGGGTGGACGGGCAGACTTGGCGTCACTACGGCGAGGATCTGGAGGAGCATCTCCGGGACCTCTCGGAGCGGCTCAAACGGGGCGCCTACCGGGCGAAGCCGGTGCGTAGGGTGTACATCGCCAAAGACGGTGGCGGGCAACGCCCGCTGGGGGTGACCGCGCTGGAGGACAAGCTCGTCCAGCGTGCCGCCGTCGAGGTGCTGAACGCCGTCTACGAGACCGACTTCCTCGGGTTCTCGTACGGGTTTCGCCCCGGGCGCAGCCAGCACGACTGCTTGGATGCGCTGTACGTGGGGCTGCTCACGAGACCGGTGAACTGGGTGCTCGATGTGGACATCCGTGGCTTCTTCGATTCGATCGATCACGGCTGGCTGGTGAAGTTCATCGAGCATCGCATCGCCGACCGGCACCTCGTGCGGCTCATCCAGAAATGGCTGAACGCCGGGGTGCTGGAGGATGGCAAGCGCACGCGTATGGCCGAAGGTACGCCGCAGGGCGGCAGTGCATCGCCGCTCTTGGCCAATATTTACCTTCACTACGCGTTTGACCTGTGGGTGCGGGCGTGGCGTCGAAAGCGGGCGCGCGGCGAGATGATCGTTGTGCGATACGCCGACGATATCGCGCTCGGATTCCAGGTGAAGTCCGATGCCGAGCGGTTCCGCGTGGAACTGGCTGAGCGGTTGGCCAAGTTTGCGCTGACACTGCATCCCGAAAAGACCCGGTTGCTGGAATTCGGCCCTTATGCGGCCGCGCGCCGTGCACGCCAGGGACTCGGGAAGCCCGAGACGTTCAACTTCCTTGGCTTCACGCATATTTGTGCGACCAAACGAAGCAATGGACGTTTCACCGTGCTGCGGCAGACGATGCGCAAGCGCCTGCAGGCGAAGCTGCGCGAGGTGAAAGCCGAGTTGCGGCGACGCATGCACGCGTCCATCTCTGCGCAGGGTCAATGGCTGGGCACGGTCGTCGATGGGCACTTCCGCTACTACGGGGTTCCCATGAACCGCCCGGCGCTGCACCTGTTCCGGCTCCACGTCGGTCGACTCTGGCATCGCGCGCTGTGCCGGCGCAGCCAGCGCGGCCACGTGCGATGGGACCGCATGCGGCGTCTGCTCCAGCGTTGGTTGCCTGGTGCGCGCGTGTGCCATCCCTATCCTCTACGTCGCTTTGGCGTCATCACCTGAGGCAAGAGCCGGATGCGGGAAACCCGCTCGTCCGGATCTGTGGAGGGGGTTATGGGTAACCATGATTCCTACTCCGACTCAGGACGTGCGGCCGGACGGCCGCGAATCGCGCCACGGTACGCGCTCGGGCGGCAA
>Ga0335082_10009717_pt1 | contig 10442 bp, 8 predicted proteins | sample Lox_Sample_41_FD_206718 | JGI IMG/M metagenome (GOLD analysis project Ga0335082, IMG submission 206718) | Soil microbial communities from Loxahatchee National Wildlife Refuge, Florida, United States - Lox_Sample_4.1 | ecosystem: Environmental > Terrestrial > Soil > Wetlands | place: USA: Florida...
CACGGAGGCACAGAGTCACGGAGAAAACATCTAACGATTCCTCTGTGGCTTAGTGACTCCGTCGTGAAATCGATCATGCTTTCTTCTTGTACTCATCAAACTTTGTCAGGAACCGATCAACATCCTTCTTCTGCAGGTAGTAGGGCGTGGAGAGCCGCAGCTTGTGCGGGTCTCCGCCGCGGATGCGGATCTTATGCGTCTTCCATAGCCAGTTTTCCAGATCGATTCGATTGATCGGTGGAACGTTCACACTGACGATTCCACATCTGAGCGCTGCGTCCGGGGATGTCCACGACTCGGCTCCGCGCTTCTGCATCTCGGCGAGCATGTAGTCGGCCATCATGCGATGACGCTTCTCGATCCGCTCCATCCCAATATCATTCGCCAGCTTGATGGATGCGCGCAGTCCCCAAAGTGCTGGGACGTTTGAACTACCGATGCGCTGGAAGCGCTCAGCGCGAATCTTCACGTCGTCCCACCCCTCGGTGGCGATTGTGCTCCACAGGCGGTCGATGACTTCGTCGCGGACGTAAAGAAATCCGGAACCCTTTGTGGCAAAGAGCCACTTGTGCGGGCTGGAGGAATACATGTCGCAGCCGATGTCGTGCACGTTCAAGCGCATCATGCCGGGTACGTGGGCGCCGTCGACGGCGGACAGGATTCCCTTGTCGCGCGCCAGCTTCGATAGTTCCTTGGCGGGCAGCACGACTCCCGAGAACGTCGTGATGTGACTGAAGAACAGCACGCGCGTGCGAGGCGTGATGGCATCGTTAAATAGGTTAAGCACTTGCGCGGCGTCTTTGACGGGGCGGGGAAGCGTCACCTTCTTGACGACGATTCCATATCGTTTCGCTTTTAGATCCCAGGGGTGCTCTCCTCCTGGATGCTCCTGGTCGGTCATCAGAACTTCATCGCCGGGTTTCATGTCGAGGCCGTTCGCAATGTAGCTGTTGGCCTCAGTGGCGTTGCGCAGCAGGGCGATTTCATCGCGCTTGCAGCCGACGAATTCGGCAAGCGGATCACGGAATTCGTTCCATTTCGCGTAGCCCCAGATCGGGTAGTCCTCAGGATCCTGCTGATCCATCTTCTCGGTGGTGGTGTATCCATCGAAGATGGCTCGGAGCACCGGCGCGGGACTGGAGCCGACAGTGCCGTTGTTGAGATAAACCTCGTTATCCGGGATGAGGAACTGCTTGCGCATCTCGGCCCAGTACGTGTCCTCGTTCTTGTCGAGCAGAGAGTGATCCGGAAGCGGCGGAGCTTTTTCGAGTTGAGCGAAAAGTCCTCCGCGCAGGGCGAGGGAAGCGGCGAATCCGGCAGTGGCGGTCGTAAGGAAGTGACGGCGGTCGAGCATGGGGGCCCTCCAGCGGAAGGTTATACCATGGCTGACTTTTGGACCTCTGACCCCACACCTCGGTAAGAATCTCCCGGCAACGTTTCGGGGTCGTGGTTTTCGGCTGTTGAGACGATCGCTTCTCGGCGTTGGCGGACGAAAGCGTCCCTTAAACCGGGGCTCGGTCTTCCTTATTCTGACAATCTGAACAGCCGTCCTTCCGAAATAGATTTGCTGCGGGTTGCAGAGTCGCCGAAGGCCGACCTATCCTATCCGGTTCAGTTTCTTTTGGATCGGCCCCGAGGGTTCCGGTTCCGTTTGATGAATCTGGACAAATTATTAGGTTAGATATAATCTAAAGTGTCAGATGAACGCCAACGGTATTAAACGGTCCCTCGAGGGCGCCGGGTTGCGCTGCACAGCGCAGCGCTATGCCGTGATGTCGTTCCTGATGGATCACAAGGGGCATCCCACAGCTGCGGAAATTTTCAAAGCTGTGAACCGCGTAGATCCACTCTCGTCAAGGGCCACAACCTACAACAATCTGCGGGACCTGGTGAGGGCAGGGTTGGTGCGTGAAGTGGCGGTTGAGGGCCGCGCGGGGCGGTTTGACCTCAGTGGCATGCGGCACCATCATTTCATCTGTGACCGCTGCGGCAATGTAGAGGATATGGAGTGGTACGACGTGCCACGTCCTCGCTCACGTTCCCTCGGCAAGCGCGTGGTTCGCGAATGTCAGCTCATTTTTCGGGGGCTTTGTACGAAGTGTGCGGAACGCGCGAGTCCCGTTCCGCGTCTCGGCGATAAATAACGGATCAATCGCGTGACCGCCAAGCGCGGCCGTTGATTTATCCGAACCGGCAAATCAAGCGTAGATCATTCGTCACAACATTGATTGATCTGGAGTAGAGGAGAAGAACTCATGGAAAAGGAACTCGTCAAGGAAGAGCAGAACGCGTCAACTCAAGCCAAGTGCCCATTTTCGAACACGCATACAAATCGTGACTGGTGGCCAAATCAGTTGGACCTTCGAGTATTGCATCAGCACTCCAGCCTGTCGGACCCGATGGGTGAAGAGTTCGATTACGCAAAGGAATTCAAGAGTCTTGATCTGAATGCAGTGATTAAAGACCTGCACGCGGTCATGACGAATTCGCAAGAGTGGTGGCCCGCGGACTTTGGCCACTACGGACCGCTCTTCATCCGCATGGCCTGGCACAGCGCCGGGACATACCGCATTGGAGACGGTCGCGGTGGCGCCGGAGCTGGGCAGCAGCGCTTCGCACCCCTGAATAGCTGGCCTGACAACGTGAACCTCGACAAGGCGCGGCGGCTGCTATGGCCGATCAAACAGAAATATGGGCGGAAGATTTCATGGGCGGACCTGATGATTCTGGCCGGCAACGTCGCGCTGGAGTCAATGGGCTTCAAGACGTTCGGCTTCGGTGGCGGCCGCGCGGACGTGTGGGAGCCGGAAGAGGACGTCTTCTGGGGTCCGGAGGGCAAGTGGCTGGCGGACGAGCGCTACACGGGCGACCGGGCTCTGGACAATCCTCTCGCCGCGGTTCAGATGGGATTGATCTATGTGAACCCCGAAGGTCCGAATGGCAAGCCGGATCCAGTGGCGGCGGCCCGGGACATTCGTGAAACGTTCCGTCGCATGGCGATGAACGACGAAGAAACGGTCGCGCTGATTGCCGGTGGTCACTCCTTCGGCAAAACCCACGGCGCGGGTGATGCGGCCAATGTCGGTCCGGAGCCGGAAGCAGCCACGATCGAGGAGCAGGGCCTCGGCTGGAAGAGCAAATTCCGCACCGGCAAAGCTGGAGACGCAATCGGCAGCGGTCTGGAAGTCACCTGGACTACGACGCCAACGAAGTGGAGCAACAACTTCTTCGAGAACCTGTTCAAGTACGAATGGGAACTCACGAAGAGCCCTGCCGGAGCGAATCAGTGGGTCGCAAAGAACGGCGCTGGCGCCGGTAGCGTGCCGGATGCGCATGATCCCTCCAAGCGACATGCACCAACCATGCTGACCACTGACCTTTCGTTGCGCTTTGATCCGGCGTACGAAAAGATCTCACGGCGCTTCTATGAGCATCCAGATCAGTTCGCGGACGCGTTCGCGCGGGCGTGGTTCAAGCTGACGCATCGCGATATGGGACCGATCGTGCGGTATCTCGGGCCGCTCGTTCCGAAGGAGCATTTGCCTTGGCAGGATCCCATCCCGGCGGTGAATCATCCGCTGATCGGGGAGCAGGACGCTGCCGCCCTGAAGGCAAAGATTCTCGCTTCAGGCCTGACGGTGTCGCAACTGGTCTCGACGGCCTGGGCATCCGCGTCGACTTTCCGCGGATCGGATAAGCGGGGTGGGGCGAATGGAGCACGCGTCCGCCTGGAACCGCAGAAAAACTGGGAAGTCAATCAGCCGGCGGATCTCGCGAAAGTGCTGCAAAAACTAGAAGCGATCCAGAAGGAGTTCAACGCTTCGCAGTCGGGTGGAAAGAAGGTCTCGCTTGCGGACTTGATCGTCCTCGGTGGCGACGCGGCAATTGAGAAGGCCGCCAAGGAAGGCGGGGTCGATGTGAAGATTCCGTTCAAGCCCGGCCGGATGGACGCGTCGCAAGAACAAACGGACGTCGAGTCGTTCGAGCCCCTGGAACCGAAGGCTGATGGATTCCGCAACTACTTCAAGGGCAAGCAGCGGCTGTCGCCTGAGGAGATGTTGGTTGACAGGGCTCAGCTCATGAAGTTGACGGCGCCGGAGATGACGGTGCTTGTAGGGGGCTTGCGTGTCCTCGGTGCCAATGCCGGGAAGTCGAAACATGGCGTTTTCACCAAGCGGCCTGAGACGCTGACAAATGACTTCTTCGTCAACCTGCTCGATATGGGCACCGAATGGCGGCCCGCTCATACCTCGAATGGCTCCGGAGACGAGTATGAGGGGCGCGACCGGAAGACGAACGAGGTCAAATGGACTGCATCGCGGGTGGACCTGATTTTCGGGTCACACTCCCAGTTGCGGGCTCTTGCTGAAGTCTATGGATGTTCGGATTCCAAGCAGAAGTTCGTGAAGGACTTCGCAGCGGCCTGGAGCAAGGTAATGAACCACGACCGCTTCGATGTGGCTTAATCGCTGTTTTTGAGGCTCGGAGTGGCGGCGGACTGAATTTCCGGTCCGCCGCTCGCTTTGCTCGCCGGTACCCGAGATGGCTGTTCCGTACCTGGGCCCTCGGCTCCTTCGGATAACCCCCGGCTCATATCGGGCGTCTAACTAGGAGGCACGATTAAGGGTCTTGGTGTCCCTGGACCGGGCGTATAATCAAGCCAATAAGGAGTACCCCTATGAAGCTCAGATGGCTGGCCAGCGCGTTGGCATTGGCGGCGTTCGCCTCGGCTCCGTGGATAGTAGCGCAGACACCGGGACAGGATCCGACGAATCCACAGACGAATCCGACACAAAATCCCCAGACTCAGGCTCCGCCTAAGCAGTCGCCACAACAGGTGCCGGGTACCGATCCAGATGACGGCCAACCAAAGGCGAGCGACATTCAAAACGCGCCCAAGAAGGAACCAGCCGCGCTGCCCACCCAGGACGACAGCCAGATTAAACACGACGGTGGCAAGACCGACGTGGACGCAGTCGGTAATCGCAACGTCGGATGCGGACGTGGAGTAGGCAACTGGTACAGCGTCGAAAAGCAGGTCGCAATGGGCCGTGCGTTTGCCCAGCAGGTGGAGTCTCAAGTAAAGCTGGTCAACGATCCGGTGGTGACGGAGTATGTCAATCGCGTCGGACAGAATCTGGTGCGAAATTCTGACGCGCAGGTTCCCTTCACGATCAAGGTGATCGACTCCGATGTTGTCAACGCGATGGCTCTGCCGGGCGGATTTTTTTACGTGAACTCGGGTTTGATTCTCGCGGCCGATGAAGAAGCGGAAGTAGCGGGCGTGATGGCGCACGAGATCGCCCACGTGGCGGCCTGCCACGCGGCGCGCGAGCAGACGCGGGCTACCCTGCTGCAGATGGCGTCGATTCCGTTCATTTTTGTAGGTGGCGGCATCGGATACGCCGGATATGAGGCTGCGGGCCTGGCGGGGATGTTCGGAATTCTGAAATTCTCGCGTGGGTTTGAGGCCGAGGCGGACTATCTCGGAATCGAGTACATGTATCGCGCGGGATATGATCCGTCGGCGTTCGTATCGTTCTTCGAAAAAGTGCAAGCGATGGAAAAGAAGAAGCCGGGCACTCTGGCGAAGGCATTCGATACGCATCCGCAGAGCGCGGACCGGATTGCGAAGTCGCAGGATGAGATCCGGAAAGTACTGCCAGCGAAGCAGCAGTATATTGTGACGACGTCGGAATTTGATGAGGTGAAGTCACGGCTCGCGGCGATTGAAAATAAGCACAAGTTGCTCGACGAGAAGGATGCCAACAAGCCGAGCCTGCGCCGGACGTCGAATCCGAGCGATAAGGGGGACGACAGTAAGAAGGATGATGACCGTCCTACGCTGAAGCGCCGGGAAGATTCGAACTGATTAGTTCGGATTTGGAGGCCCACGGGTTTCGCCCGTGGGCTTTTGTTTTGACCACACTACGTTACCGGCGAGAGTCTTCACAAAATCTTGACATTCTGAATCCCGCGGATCCGTTTATAATCAATAAACTGTGCCGAAGTACTCCATCGTCGTCCCACTACATAACGAGCAAGAGAACGTCACCGACCTTTACGACCGCCTGAAAGTGGTCATGGAAGCGCACGGGGAGAGCTTCGAAATCGTTCTGGTGGACGATGGCTCGACCGATCACACCTTCGCGATGCTGCGTGAAATCGCGGCCGTCGACAGCCGCGTCACCGTCGTCAAACTGCGCCGGAATTTTGGGCAGACTGCCGGGCTCGCAGCAGGATTCGATCATGCGCGCGGCGAGTACATCATTGCGATGGACGGCGATCTGCAGCACGATCCGAATGACATCCCAATGTTCCTGGAGAAAGTCGCCGCAGGGTACGACATTGTTAGCGGATGGCGGAAGAACCGCGTCGACAATTTCTGGATGCGGCGGATCCCGTCGCGCATCGCAAACTGGATGATGGCGAGGATCAGCGGCGTCGACATTCACGATTTTGGAACGACATTCAAGGCGTATCGCCGCGACATCCTGGAGCAGGTTCCCCTATATGGGGAGTTGCACCGGTTCATCCCCGCACTGGCCTCATGGCATGGGGCGACGATCTGCGAAGTGCCAATCAAGAACGTGAATCGGGAGCGTGGCGCCTCGCACTACGGGATTACCCGAACATTCCGCGTATTCTTCGACCTGCTGACGATCCGGTTTCTGCTGAAGTATCTCTCGCGTCCACTGCACTTCTTTGGCGGCTTCGGGATGATGAGCATCTTCGGTGGTAGCGCGATTGTGGCGTGGCTCGGGGTGGAGAAGTTCCTGCGGCATGTGCCGATCATGGCGACCCACGGACCGCTCATGATGGCAGCTCTCGGCTTACTGCTTGGCGGATTGAACCTGCTGGCTATCGGGCTACTGGGAGAGATGCAAGTGCGTCACTATCACGAACCCAGCCGTCGCGCTCCGTATTCGGTGGACCGCGTTCTGCGCTCGCAGAACGAAGAGCACAGCGTCTCGGAATAACTCATCCAGCAATTCACCACAGAGACACTGAGTCACGAACGGCCTCCTTCTTGGGCAGCTCCTTCATAGCGATATACCCGCGCGTTCAGGCCCACTGCGCGGCCAATTGTCCTTTGCGAATCCAGATGATGAAGTCGGTAAGGGGCGGAACTCCGCCTAGTTCGCGCAAGCGAGTGGCGTTTTGTCCGCGGTGATAGTGGCTGTGCATGGCGGCTTGCATCAGGGCGTGACGACGACTGATGTTCATCGGCCGCGAGAACCAAGGGGCATTCACAATCTCCTCGAGTTGGTCGTCGGCTACTTCTTTCAAGACTTTTGCCATGTTAACGTGGTAGCGCCTCGCATCGGCTTTCAGATCGGCCATGGTGTCGTAGTCTTTCAGTTCCTTGAAGAAGAAAGTGTCGGGCCTGGGACCGATCATCCACAGGAATGCGTACTGTACCTGGTGAATGTGGACTAGACGTTCGCAGAGAGTCTGGTCGGCCAGCGCAAGTGGATGTGCCTCGAATGCACGCCAGTGCTCGGCGTCGGCCCACTCCTGGTGGGCGTAAAGTTCGGTGAGATAGGGATGCATGGCGCAAAGTTTAGCAAAGGCTGGAACCACGAAGGGCATGAAGGTTCACGAAGGACACCCAGTTCTGACAAAGTCGGCCAGAAGTGGGGAACGCGCTCATCCATAATCGGTCGGACGTTCAGCGAGACAGTTTTGCGTGCGCTTCTTTTGACGTCGGTGGGCGGTCGCAGTTGTAGATCAGGTAGGCGACGCTTGCATCCGTAGCGCGACAGCTTGCAAGAACTCCCAGAATGCTGCAGAGGCGGCTGGCTGCGGCGAAACTTTCATTCCAGGACCTGGCAGAGCAAACGCGGCAGGAGATCGCCGAGAAGTACCTGGCGAACCTGTCGCTCTCGATTGCTGAAGTGTCGTATCTGCTGGGATACTCTGAACCGAGTGCGTTGCATCGCGCATTCAAGCGATGGAAAGGAATGACGCCGCAGGAATTTCGGGGGGGCGTCGAAGCACTGAGGATACTCCTAAGGCGAGCGTATAATAAGCCGTTTGCGTTCTTGAGGAGTTCTCCCGCCATGTCGAAATCAACCCAAACATCCTATGAGTTGCAGCTTGCCCGGCGCATGTCGCGGCTGGGCACCGAAACCGCCTTCGAAGTGCTGAACAAAGCTCGCGCGCTGGAGCGCCAGGGAAAGAGTGTCGTGCATCTGGAGATCGGTGAGCCGGATTTCAATACTCCCTCGAATGTGGTCGAGGCGGCAGTGGATGCGCTGCACAAAGGATGGACGCACTATGGCCCATCGGCGGGATTGCCAGACCTGCGGCAGGCGCTGGCGGAGTATGTGAGCCGCACGCGGGGGGTGAAAGTTTCCAGTGATGAAGTTGTAGTGGTTCCAGGTGGAAAGCCGATCATCTTCTTCACCATCCTTTCACTGATTGACGAAGGCGATGAGGTGATTTATCCAAATCCGGGATTTCCGATTTATGAATCGATGATCCAATACGTTGGAGGAAGAGCCGTACCGATCGCGTTACGCGAGGAGCGCGACTTTGCGCTGGATGTAAATGAACTTGAGTCTCTGATCAACGATCGGACGAAGCTGATCATCATCAATTCGCCGCAGAATCCCACCGGCGGTGTGCTGCCGCGGCGGGACATTGAGCAAATTGCGAAAGTGATCGGCGATCGGAACATCATGATTCTTTCGGACGAGATTTATAGCCGTCTGTTGTTCGATGGGGGGCAGCATTTCTCCATCATGTCGGTTCTTGGGATGCAGGAGAGGACGATTCTGCTGGATGGATTCTCGAAGACCTATGCAATGACCGGGTGGCGCATGGGATACGGCGTGATGCGGGCTGACCTGGCAGCACACATGACTCGGCTGATGACGAATTCGAACTCGTGTACGGCGAGCTTCACACAGATGGCGGGGATCGAGGCGATCCGCGGCGATCAGAGCTCGGTCGATCACATGCGGGACGAGTTCCAGCGTCGGCGCGATGTTTTTGTCGCGGGGCTGAACAAGATCAAGGGATTCTCATGCCGACTGCCGAAGGGTGCGTTCTATGTGTTTCCGAACATCACGGGCACTGGATGGAAATCGAAGCCGCTCGCTGATGCCTTGCTGGAGCAAGCGGGAGTGGCGGCACTGTCGGGAACGTCGTTTGGAGCGTTTGGGGAAGGCTATCTGCGATTCAGCGTCGCGAATTCGTTGGAGAATCTCCAGTTGGCGCTGGATCGGATCGATCATTGGACGCAGAAGAATCTGTGACGCTCCATTTGGAAACAACCTCACTACAGGAGACACAGAGGGCACGGAGATTCACATCTGGGGGGCTATGCCACAAAAAAAGAGTGGTCGAAGTTCTGGCGCTCCGAGAGCGAGTCGGCCGCATGCGGCTGGCTACGGTTTTCCTGAGAGCACGAAGGGGCTCCTGCCGTGGTCGTGGGCAGAGCAACGACTGAAGAAATCCCATAACTATTGGATCACGACCGTGAAGCCGGACGGCGTACCCCACTCGATGATAGTGTGGGGGTTGTGGCAGGACGGCAGATTCGTGTTCTCGACGGGAAGCAAGTCGCGGAAAGCTCGGAACTTGGAGCAGAATCCGCGATGTATTGTGTGCAATGAATTAGCGCACGAGGCGATCATCGTTGAAGGTGTCGCGGAGATCGCAGATGTGGCGGCGCGGCGCAAGATGATTCCAGCGTATGAGCGAAAGTACAAATTTGATTTGTCGTCGATGAAGGATGACATGCTCTCGATGAAAGAGCCGGTCTATACGGTGCGCCCGCAGACAGTATTCGCGATGTATGAGAAGCACTTTCAGAGCAAGTCCACGCGATGGAAGTTTGAGTAGTGCCGCCGGCACGGGTGGAAGCGATATTTGTCCATCATTACTTTCGTTACCCTCTGTGAACACTGCTGTGTACGTGTTTGTGCGATCCCGCCCCCTATAATTTCTTCGAGCCCCACAGTGTAGCGTCACAGGAGACGGCGATCGGAGCCGCGCCGGCTCGAGTTCGGCTTGCGCAAGAGAGTGATGGGCAATCCCCAACAAAATCCGAAACAGGGCACGGCGTGGATCTACAATCCGTGGCTCGACCTGATTGTAGGCTGCGGCGCGTGGTCCGCTCCGCTGCTGCTCGTCTCCTATTGGGCAGTGGCTTCGAGTGCGCGGACATGGTCGGTAGTTTTCTACGCGCTAGCGCTCTTCTTTAACTACCCACACTACATGGCAACGATCTACCGTGCGTACCATCGCGCGGAAGACTTTGAAAAGTATCGCGTCTTCACAGTACACATCACGGCAATCATGCTACTGACGCTGGTGGCGTCCCACTTCTGGATGGGGCTGCTTCCGTGGATATTCACGATTTATCTGACATGGAGCCCGTGGCATTACAGCGGGCAGAACTATGGGCTGTTCATGATGTTTGCGCGACGGGC
>Ga0335082_10009718_pt1 | contig 10441 bp, 10 predicted proteins | sample Lox_Sample_41_FD_206718 | JGI IMG/M metagenome (GOLD analysis project Ga0335082, IMG submission 206718) | Soil microbial communities from Loxahatchee National Wildlife Refuge, Florida, United States - Lox_Sample_4.1 | ecosystem: Environmental > Terrestrial > Soil > Wetlands | place: USA...
CACCAGGGAGACACCCCGACGTTCTCCAGAGCTCGGAGTCCACCGGGGAGGTCACGGTCGCCGTTTCGGCCCTCAGACAGACCAGGACCCTGTCCCTGGACGATATCTCGCAGGACCTCTGGTCGCGAATCCTCCGTGATGGCCTGCTCGCGGCGAGCACCGGCTCCCCGCCCTGCTGATCACTTGACGGCGGGCGGCTCCGGCTTGGGTTTGCTCTCCATGGCCGCGTCCACTCGCTCCGGGACCTCGCACTCGAGGCCGCATGCGATCCCGAGATGCTCGTAGAGGATTCGCCGGATCTCGAGGATGGTCGCCGGCGTGCTCTGGGTCGAATGGGTGGAGCGGACGATCTTCTCCGAGGCGACACCCTCGAGGTGGGCGCTCTCGTATCTGACGACCGTGTCGTTCTGTCCCTGGGGCGGCCCCTCGTTCGTGACGGGGATGATCGAATGGGCCGTGACCCCGGGCGCGATCGGGCTCGCCGACAGCGTCCGGACGAAGCGGTTCCCGGGCCGCATGTTATCCACGGCCGTGGGCGCCGCCTCTTTCGGCAGGCCCGTGTTCCTGGTCGTCAGCTCGGCGATGCCGGTCACCACCCTGAGGGGAAGCGTGACGAGCTTCCGTATTATGCTGAGCACGAACGAGGACACGCGGAAGCTGCCCTGGTGGGGCGTCGCGATGAAGACCACCCGCGTCACATACGGCTGGTGCTCGAAGAACATGGAGCGCTCGATCAGCGCCCGCGTCTCGGGGCTCACGTCAACCTTGTCGAAGGGAACGTCGGTGACGGCGTCCCAGAAGCGCGTGCCGCTGTCGGTGACCATGAGCCGCGTCAGCAGCCCGCCCTGGCTGTGCCCGATCACCACGAGCCGGTCGAGGGCCGGATCGCGCCCGTCGGGATCGAGCTCCTTGCGGATCTGCTGGAGCGACTGGCGCAGATCGCTGGCGGAGAGCAGGATCGGATTGCTCGTGTTGTAGGTGAAGAGCCAGAACTGGATGCGCCCGCGGAGCTTCGGATCGTTCTGGAGCTCGTTGATGATGTCCGCCCACCGCGCCGGGCTCGAGGCGGTGCCGTGCACGAGCACGACCGGCACCCGTCCCGGCCGGTAGGGGTGCATCATCACCAGCCCCACGGGGAACGGCGGCCTGAAGGCGGAGAGGAACGCACCGATCTCGGTGTCCCAGACCGGCGCACCCTCGAGCTGGTAGGCGAGGGCCGCCGTGGGCTCGAGCTCGAGCGGCACGTTGCGCCCCTCGTTCTCCACCGTCGTTGCCGCATCGGCCGCGTACACCTCGATCCGTGCCCGCAGGTTCCCCGTGGCGATGCCCTCCGATACGTCCTCGATGCGCAGCACGGCCGTCACCGGCACCTTGAGCCGCGGGGGGAGCCGCTTGCGCGCCTCCTCGGCCTCGGGTCCAGTGCCGACCGCGGTGAGCTCCGCGGCGAGCGGGGCGCCGATGCCGGCCTGCCGGTAGCGGTTGAGGAACCCGCGCACCTTGAACTCGCCAAGGGAGACAAAACGCGTCATGCGATAGCTGGACCAGAGCAGCATCTTCTCGTCCATGCTGATCTCGATCCGTCCGAAGGGTAGTGGTCGCGAGCCCGGCTCGAGCACGACCGTCGCCTCCTCGCCGACCTCGAATCCCTGGGCGAGGCCAAGATTGTAGAGGTTGGTCGCCAGCCGGAGGCGCGGGTCGACCGGGGCGATGCGCTCTTCATCCGACTTGCCGAGCAAGAAGGCCCACGCGTACACGGCGGAGGCGAGGAAGTACTCGGGCTTCTTGCTCTTCACCGCGTGATAGAAGGAGAGCTCCGAGAGGACGAAGAGGTACTCGCGGCTCAGTCCCTCCCCGGGGCCCCGGAGCGCCGCCAGCACCACCTCCGGGTCCTCCTCGAAGCGGTCCACGAGCCCCAGGCGAATCAACAGCTGCTCGGAATACTGGCTCGGCCGGTCAGCCGAGAGCACGCTCACCGTCAGCGAGCGGTACATGGCCTGGGTGTTCACGCGGGTGACGCCGACAGGCGTCGCGCAGGCGCAGACTACCAGCAGGACGGCCGAGAGGAGACTCGCACGCCTGAGCAGGAGCGGCAGATGGAGACGGCACCCACGCCGGCCAGCGGCCCGGGTCGAGAGCGCACGCGCGAGCGAGTAGGGCGCCACGATCACGCGTCCAGGAGTGCGAGCACGAGCAGCCTGAGACACACGAGAGTCACGCTCGCGCGTCGAGACACCCTGGCGCTGCCCGCTCCCCGGCGATGTGTTCAAGCCCTCCTCGCTTCAGGAATTGATTGTAATGCAATAGAGGTGCCTGCACTCTTTCACTCGTAAGCACCGGATTCCACTGCTAGAGCGAGTAGACAGGTCTGCCGCCGACACCGGGCGACGGCACCCCAGTGGGACACGGTAGCCTCGCTCAGCCACCCAGGCGGGATCAGATCGTCTAGATTCGACCCTAGGGCTGGGTGGGCTCCGTGTCTCGTGATTTCCTCGGATGAGGCATCCGTGTCCCAGCTGGCATGTTCGGAATGCACAGGCAACTCCGCATAACAGGGGCGCTGTCAACATCGGCATGTTGGTTGCTTCGCGTGCTTGCTATGCAGGTCACGCTCATGCTGTTGCCGCTGCTCAGCGGTGCCGTCGGCTACTACGTCGGTGATGTGAGTAAGGCCGTGTCTGGCTTCGTCATCGCCCTCGGGCCCCTCCTCTGTGTCTGGCTCTTTGCTGGCGACGAAGCATCGACGGCGACGGTGCGCCCGGAAGAGGTCCTGGAAGCGCCCCAATCCGAGATTCCAGACAAGGTCGCGCTGATTCCCCCCAGCCCTACGATCTCAGGAGGGTAGAGAGAGATGGCCGTGCACAGGCAAGCTGTTGCGACCGCCCTGCTTCTCACCGCGATGGCCCTAACGATGGTCGACCCGGCATATCCCCAGGGGGTCGATTCCGACGTCCAGGCCGTGCTGAACGAGCTATACCAGACCACCCCGATCGCCAAGACGCTCGCGACCGAGGCTAAAGCCATCCTGGTCTTCCCCAACGTCTACAAGGCCGGCTTCATCGTCGGCGCCCAGCACGGACGGGGCGAACTGGTGAAGAACGGCCAGCACGCCGGCTACTACAATATCGCCGCCGCGTCGTACGGGCTGCAGGCCGGCGTGCAGGGCTTCTCGTACGCGATGTTCTTCATGAAGGACTCGGCGCTGAGCTATTTCGAGAAGTCCGCGGGCTTCGAGGTCGGCGTGGGCCCGAGCGTCGTGGTGGTGGACGCGGGAAAGGCCAAGTCGCTCACGACGACGACGGCACGGGACGACGTCTACGCGTTCATCTACGGCCAGAAGGGGCTGATGGCGGGGCTCGGCCTGCAGGGTTCGAAGATCACCAAGGTGGGCCAGTGAGCCGCAGCGTGGAGCCGCCTGACGCCGACGCTCGCCACGAGCCCCCCTCGCGCGGGGCGTTCCCGGAGGATGGGCGGTGATGCTCGACGCCAGCACGGCATCCGGCTGAGAGGCGCGGCTCGGGCAGTTTGACGGTCACGAGTCGAGGAAGCGATCCAATCGATCGCGGACTCGATAGTAGGAACCAACGAGCGGCAAGAACCACGGCGTGCCGCCGTAGCCGACGTGCCCCGGCAGCTCGAGTTCCTCGAATGGGCCGACTCGATCGCCGCCGCCGATGATCTTTTGCGCGGTCCGGTGGCCGAGATAGGTCATCATCGCCACGCCCGACCCGTTGCAGCCCAGGCAGAAGTGCATGCCGTCCTGCACCTGCCCCATGTGCGGCAAGAAGTCGAAGGTGAAGGCGACGTTCCCGGTCCAGGCATGCGTCACCTTGGCGTCCTTCAGCTGCGGAAACCGGTCGGTCATGAAGCGGTGCAGCACCGGCGCCGACACTTCCGGTGTGACCGCGGTGAAGCGCGCGCGGCCCCCGAAGAGCATGCGCTTCCCGTCGGGCGAGAGGCGGTAGTAGCACAGCACTCGCGGTGTATCGCTGATCGTGCGGCCCTTGGGGATGAGACTCTTGGCAAGACCCTCCGGCAGCTCCTCGGTGGCGATGATGTGGCTCGCCACGGGGATCAGCTTGCGCTTGAGCTGCGGCGTGGCGTCGCCGGTATAGCCGTTGGTTGCGACGATCACCTGCTCTGCCGTCATCTCGCCGCGCGACGTCCGCAGCCGGAAGGCGCCGCGCTTGCCGGTGATCCGCTCCACGTTCGTGCCCGACGCCAGCCGGACCCCGTACCGCCGCGCCGCATCCAGCAGACCCTTGTAGTAGAGCGCCGGGTGCAACTTGCCCGAACGCCTCACCAGCATTCCCCCCTGGTAGAAATCGCTGTCGATCTCCTCGCGCTGCTGCCCCTTCGGCACCATCACGCATTGCGCGTCCGCGTACCGGTTGAACATCTCAACCTTGGCGGCGAGCTCGTCGTAGTGCCTGCGGGTACAGGCGCCGGCGAAGCGGCCGCTGCGCTCCCAGAAGCATTCGATCTTCTCGCGCCTGATGATGTCCTCGACGAGGGTGAGCGAGTCGGAGGCCCCGCTCAGCAGACGCCCAGCCAGCGCCTCGGCAGCGCCGTCATCGACCCGGCGCTTGCCCCCCAACCCCTTACCCAGGCTCACCCCGCCGGACACAGCACCGCCGCTCAGGGTCGAGGCGCCGAAGCCGAAATCGTTCGCCTCCATCACCGCGCACCCGACCCCGGCCCGCGCCAGCTCGATCGCGGCGTTCAGCCCGGCATAGCCGCCACCGATGATCGCCACCTCGGTGCCGGCCGACAGCTCTATCGGCGGCTCGGCCTGCGGCCGCCACGCCTCCCACCACCACGGCATGGCCTTGAAATCCGGATGGAAGACACCGCCCTTGGTCATCACGTTCTCCCTTCGCTGTCGGCGGCCGCTCGCTCAACGGCCCGGCATTCCTCCGCCCCTGCCGAAGCGCGCCGCCAACGCAAGCAACGCAGAGACGAGGACGATCTGCAACGCCGAGATCGCCGCGATCGTTGGATCGATCTCCATGCGGATGTTGTCGAACATCTTCTTGGGCAGCGTCATGTTGGCCCCGCCGAGGAACATCGCCACCACCAACTCGTCGAACGAGGAGATGAAGGCGAGGAAGGCGGCGGAGACCAGGCTCGGTCGGATCTGCGGTAAGGTGACGTGCCACACCGCGCGCCAGCGGCTTGCGCCGAGGCCGAGCGCCGCCAGCTCCTGATTCACGTCGAAGTCGCGCAAGCCCGCAACAACCAACGCCACCACGAACGGAAGCGCCAGCAATGTGTGGGCGACCGCAATGCCGTACCACACGCCGATCAGCTTGAGCTTGGCGAACAGGCCATAGAGGGCGATCGACAGCACGATCGTGGGTACGATGATCGGCGCCATGGACAGCTTCTCGATCGCGTCCCGGCCCCAGAACCGCGCCCGCGTGAGACCGAACGCGAGCGGCACGCCGAGCAGCAGCGACAGCACCGTCGTCGCCACGGCGACCTTCAGGCTCAGCCAGGTCGGCGTCAGCCAGTTCGGGCTGTTCAGGTAGCGTTCGTACCACTGCAGCGACCAGCCGGGCGGTGGGAACTGCAGGTACTGCGCCGAGCTGAACGAGATCGGGAACACGATCAACAGCGGAAGCTGCAGAAACAGATAGACCAGGCTCGCGAAGCCGACGAGCAGTAGACGGCCCGGGCGCAAGCGCCTCACGCCGACCTCGTCCGCGCGATGCGCGAGATGCCCCAGAATGCCGCCAGCGTGAGTGCCAACAGGATCGCCGACAACGCACCGGCAAAAGCCCAGTTCAGCAGCTCGCGCACCTGCTCCTCGATCAGGTTGGCGACCATCACCACTCGACCACCACCGAGCAGGGCGGGGGTGATGAAGAAGCCGAGAGACAGCGTGAACACCAGCGTTACCCCGGCCGCAACGCCGTTCATGGTCAGCGGTAGCGTGATGCGCAGGAACGCGCGCCAGCGCGGAGCCCCCAGCCCCACCGCGGCGAGCACGAGGTCCGGATCGACGTTCTTCACCGCGTTGAACACCGGCAGGATCATGTACGGCAGCAGCACGTGGACCATGCCGATCAGCACACCCGCCAGGTTGTTGAGCAGCGGCAGCGGGCTGTCGATCACGCCCCAGCCGATGAGCGCGCGGTTGACCACCCCGTTGCGGCCGAGCATCACCATCCACGCATAGGTGCGTACGAGAATCGACGTCCAGAACGGCAGCAGCACGAAGGCGATGCCGACGAGCTGCCAAACCCGGCCACTCGTCGCCATGACGTAAGCCACCGGATAGCCCAGCGCGAGCGTGAGCAGGGTGACGATCGCGGCAATTTTGAAGGTCTCGAAGATCACCCGCAGGTAGAGCTCGTTGGTCAGCGCCCTCTCGTAGGCGACCAGACTGCCGCCCGCGACGCTCAGCGCGAGCAACCGCAGCAGCGGCGCGGCGAACAGCGTCAGGAGCAGGAGCATCGCCGGCACGGACAGCGCGATCGCGCCGCCGGCGGCACGGCGACGGGCGCGATCGGCGGGCGTCAACCGGCCCCCCGGATCACGTGTGCGTCCTCGGGCGCGAAGCCGACCGTCACGCTTGCGCCGGCAGACACCGCGTGATGCCCACGCACCATCAGCTCGACCCCCTCGGCAACCCTGACGCGCAGCTTGTGCGCCTCGCCGAGATAGACCGCCTCCACGACGGTGCCGGTGAACCGGTTGGTGGCCGAGTCGATCGCCATCTTCTCCGGCCGTACCAGCAAGCGTACGCGCCCGCGCCCGGCGCCGAGTCCGCGCACCGTCACGCTCGTGCCGCCGTCGAGCAGGACCCGATCCGGAGCGGCGATCTCGCCGACAAGCAGGTTGGACTCGCCGATGAACTGCGCGACGAACGCGTCGGCCGGCCGGTCGTAGATCTCATCCGGCGCGCCGATCTGGCGGATCGCGCCGCCGTCCATCACGGCGATGCGATCGGACAGCACCAGCGCCTCCTCCTGGTCGTGGGTGATGAACACCGTGGTCAGGCCCAGCCGCCGCTGCAGGCGCCGAACCTCGAGTTGCATCGACTCGCGCAGCTTGCGATCGAGCGCGCCGAACGGCTCGTCGAGAAGCAGCAGCGTCGGATCGAAGACGACGGCCCGCGCCAGCGCGACACGCTGCTGCTGCCCGCCGGACAGCTGCGAGGGCAGGCGCTCGCCGTAGTCTCGCAGCTCGACCAGCGCCATCGCCTGGATGACGCGGCGCTCGATCTCGGATCTCGGCACGCCGCGCATCTGCAGCGGGAACGCGATATTGCGCGCCACGCTCATGTGCGGGAACAGCGCGTAGTTCTGGAACACCATGCCGATGTTGCGCTTGGCCGGCGAGACATCGGTGATGTCGGCGCCGCCGACGGTCACGCGGCCGGCATCGGGGAACTCGAAGCCGGCCACCACCTTGAGCAGCGTCGTCTTGCCCGACCCGCTCGGGCCGAGGATGGTCAAGAATTCGCCGGCCGCGACCGAAAGCGACACCCCGCCGAGCGCGACGACGGCGCCGTAGCGCTTGGCGACCCCGTCGACCCGGAGCTCGGCGTCCTTTACTTCTTGAGCAGCCACTGCTTCCAGCGTTCCATGCTCCTCTCCAGGTTGTCGTCCCACCAGGAGACGCTGAGCCAGAACTGCTTGGGGAGGTTCTCCGGGTAAGTCGGCATGTGCGGCGCGGCCTGCGGATCGATGTACTTGATGCTCTCGAGATTGAGCCCGGGATAGCCAAGCTCGTTGGCGTAGATCGCCTGGCGCTTGGGATCGCTCATGTAGGCCAGCATCTTGTTGGCCCAGTAGAGATCCTTCGCGCCCTTCGGGATCACGAAGGTCCCCTGCTTGAGCGAGCCTTGGGTCCAGTCGACCGCGATCGGTGCGCCCTTCTTCATGAGGTCGTAGAAGCGGCCGTTCCACCCCGTGGCGAGAACGACTTCCTTGTCGAGCAGCAGCTGCGCCGGTTGCTGGCCGGTGGTCCACCACACGTTTACGTGCGGCTTGATCTCGTCGAGCTTCTTGAACGCGCGATCCATGTCGATGGGATAGAGCTTGTCGGCCGGCACCCCGTCAGCCAACAGCGCGTATTCGAGATTGTCGACGGGATGGTTACGCATGCTGCGCGGCCCCGGGAAGCGCTTCACGTCCCAGAACTCCGCCCAGCCCTTCGGCTGCTTGCCTGGCGCGAACACGTCGGTGCGATAGGCGAGAACGGTTGAGTACACGGAGGAGGCGAAGAGGTACTCGCCCCTGGCCTCCTTCGGATAGGCGGAGCGATCGACCATTTTCGCATCGATCTTCTCGACCAACCCGAGGCGCTGCACGAGAGCCCCGTCCTGTCCGCCGATCTCCGTCAGGTTCCACTCGATATTGCCGGAGCCGACCATCGCCTTGAGCTTGCCGAGATCGACCGGTGAGGTCTCCACGACGCGGATGCCCGTATCCTTCTCGAAGGCGTCGAAGTACGCCTTGCGCAACGCCGTGTTCATCGACCCGCCGGAGGCGTTGACCACGATCTGTTTCGGCTTCGGCGGCTCACCCTGGGCGAAGGCGCTGCGCGCGGTCAGCAGGGCCGCGCCCGCGCCCACCATGACCTCGCGACGGTTCAGCTCGATCGGTGTCATAAGTTCCCTCCCCATCCATCCGCGGTACAGCAAAGAACGACTCCAGTTCGCATCACGTGACCCATACAGGGCAATCCAGGCCCCCCTGCGGCGCTGATCCTGCCAGAGTGCGTCGGGAAGGTCAAACCGGAGCCTCGACGCAGAAGGCGAGAGTTCTCCAATTGGGCGCCGGCCAGCGAGACCTAAACGTCCCGTCCCTAGCGGCCGCTTACGCTTCCCTCGTGGCTGCCCTTGACCGCCGCCGGCCGCGCAGCTACGCTCGACACACAATTCGCGCCTGTCGCGGGGGCTGGAGGGCGACCGCGTGACCTGTCCACCGTGCCAGCAGGAGGGTTATGATGAGCAGGCGTCAGGTCTTCGCCCTCATCGGGTTCGGCGTCGCCGCGCTGGTCACCACGCCTGCGCTGTCCTGCACCACCGTCTGTCTTCTAGTCAAGGAGCAGGCCGTCGTAGCATACAATTATGATTTCTATCCCCCTGAAGGGCTGATCCTGGTCAACAAGCGCGAAACGAGGAAGGTCAGCTCGCTCCGGAGCCAAGGGGCTGCCTGGGTTGCTACTTACGGCAGCGTCACGTTCAATCAGTTCGGCCGCGACAACCCGATGACCGGTGTCAACGAGAAAGGTCTCATGGTCTCCCAGATGTGGCTGGACGAGACCAAGTATCCTCCCGCTGACACCCGCCCGGCGATCGGTATCCTCGAGTGGATCCAGTACAACCTCGACCGCCACGCCAGTGTCGCGGAGGTCCTGGCCAACGCCGAGACCGTGCGGCCGACGAGCCGGGTGCCGATCCATTATCTCGTCGCGGATGCCACCGGCGATGCGGCGGCTCTCGAGTTCATCGACGGTAAGCTCGTCGTCCACCGCGGTGCGGCTATGCCGGTCAGGGCGCTCGCCAACTCGACCTACGTCGACTCGGTCGCCGCGTTCGAAAAGGCCAAGAGCAAAGGTGAGATGCCAACCTCCGCGTCTTCGCTCGATCGGTTCGTGCGCGCTGCCATGCTAGCGGGTGCTGGCAACGAGGATCCGGTCGCGGGCGGTTTCGAGATCCTTGCCACGGTCGCGCAACCCGACTTTACGCGGTGGAGCATCGTTTACAACCTCAGCGTCGGCGAGGTTTATTTCAGAACCGAGGGCAATCGCGCGATCCGGCACTTCGCCTTGGCCGGGTTCGACTTCTCCTGCGGCACCCCGGTCAAGATGCTCGACGTGACCTTCGGCGGCGCCGGCGACGTGGGCGCCGCGTTTGTCGACTACAACGTGGCTGCCAATCGGACCCTCATCGAGTCAGGCTTCACGAAAACGCCATTCCTGCGGGAGATCCCAGCTGCGACGAGAGACGCACTGGCCGCGCATCCGGGGTCGACATCGTCGTGCGCTGCGCCGGACTGACCGCCGGGACTAGGAGCCGGGAGACGCGGCGGGGCGCCCACCGACGTGGAAGCCCCGCCCCCTGCCGCTCGCTCTTAGTTCTCGCCCGGCGTCTCGCACATCCCGCCCGGGAGGTACGTGCCGCCCTGGTACTCGCAGATGGACTTCGCGCTCTTCGCAGCCCGAGCCGCCTCGCCCTTCGTCATGTCGCAAGTCTCCGATGACGCCGACCACACCCCGCCGTGAGCCTGGCAGTCCTTCGCCATGTTCAGTCGCATCTTGCCGCCACATCCCGCCAGCGGGACCACCAGGGCCGTAGCCAGTGCCATCCCAACGAGCAGCCTTCTCCGTTGCATCTCCGATTCTCCTCTCACGATTGCGTGTTCACCGCAATGGCCGAGCCTCGACCGCAGTGGTCGGGGTCGCCGAGGAACCTATCACCCGGGGCGGC
>Ga0335082_10009719_pt1 | contig 10441 bp, 10 predicted proteins | sample Lox_Sample_41_FD_206718 | JGI IMG/M metagenome (GOLD analysis project Ga0335082, IMG submission 206718) | Soil microbial communities from Loxahatchee National Wildlife Refuge, Florida, United States - Lox_Sample_4.1 | ecosystem: Environmental > Terrestrial > Soil > Wetlands | place: USA...
TCACCACCGAGGATGCGGCTTTCGTTCGAGTAGCGGCGGTATTCAGGGGAAAATAGAGTGGGTCTCGATCGTAGCGGCTTCATAAGTGAACGCGAGTTCTACACCGGCCATTACTTGGAAACGGCGCTCGAGGAGGACTTGCGTTCCACTTTTGCAGAGTGGACGAGCTCCGGCCTATCTCCGCTAGACACCCTGCGCAGCGCAGCAGTGTCTTACCGAGCGATGCGCCTGGAGCTCGAAGCAACGACTGTCCCCAAAACGCGCCTGGAAATCCAACGGGGATGGTTGCGGGAGCTGTTTGCGGCTTTGGGCTACCCGTGCGAGCCCGACATTCGACTTCTCGAAGACGGCACACGGTTGCCGATCCTTGGCGAGATTGCAACATCGGATGGGCTACCGCAGCTCTGGCTTCTCGAAGCCTGCGATTCTACAAACGAGTTCGGCGATCCGTTGGCCCTGCAACTGTCCCGCGAGCAGTTTGAGGCATTCGAAGGAGCCGAGACTTCTGAGGCGGAGCTGGATGACGAACGCCCGGAGATCGAAGAAGTAATCACTGACGGAATCTTCGGCCTCGAAGATCCGCCACGCTGGATCCTACTCGCTCACGCCGGACAACTTGTCCTGATAGATCGCACCAAGTGGTCCCAGCGGCGACTGCTGCGCTTCGAATTCCCGGAGGTGTTCAACAGCAGCGACTCCCTAAAGGTCTTCGCGGCTATTGCCAGTGCAAACAGCGTCTGTCCAGAGGGCGGCAACAACCTCATCGATCGGCTGGACGAGGGCTCACATAAGCATGCTGCCAAAGTATCGGAAGACTTGAAGTACAACGTGCGCGAGGCCATTGAGCTGTTGGGAAACGAAGCCATCTTCTATTTGCGCGAGGTGTTGAAGGAAAAGGTTTTCGGAGTCGTCTCTGCTGAAGGCCTCAGCCGGGAATGCCTGCGCTATCTCTACCGGCTTCTATTCCTCTTCTACATTGAAGCGCGTCCGGCTCTCGGCTACGCTCCCATGGACAGTGAAGAGTACCGAACCGGCTACAGCCTCGAAAGCCTGCGCGACCTAGCGCTGGTTCCGCTCGATAGCGAAGAGAGCCGCAACGGATACTTCCTGGACCGGTCTATCCGCAAGCTCTTCCAATTGATCTTTTCAGGCTTCTCCCCAGCGCGCCAAATGACGGTACAGGCAGCGGCCACTGCCGCAGCCTCGGATGGTAATGGTGCTGCCAGTCACATTCACACCTTCGAACTGCATCCATTGCAAGGTGACCTTTTCGATGAAGAGAAGACGCCTACGCTGCGGCGTGTGAAATTCCGCAATCACGTGCTCCAGCAAGTGCTGGCGTCGCTCGGATATTCGAGACCAGGCGCCGCCCTCGGGCGGGGGCGGATAAGCTACGCCCAACTGGGAATCATCCAGCTCGGTGCCGTATATGAAGGCCTGCTCTCATATACGGGCTTTTTCGCCCAAGAGGACCTCTACGAGGTGAAGAAGGCCGATACGGGCGAGGTGAATCCTCTGGACCAGGCATGGTTCGTCAAGAAGGATCAACTTGTACAGTACGAGGAAGACGAAATCGTCTATGACGAGACCGGCCGGGCCAAGGTCTACGAAAAGGGCACTTTTATCTACCGGCTGAACGGTCGCAATCGCCAAAAATCCGCTTCCTATTACACGCCGGAAGTCCTCACGAAGTGTGTCGTTAAGTATGCGCTCAAAGAGCTGCTCGAAGGAAAGACGGCGCATGAGATTCTCGAGCTCACCGTATGCGAGCCCGCGCTGGGCAGTGGGGCCTTCCTGAACGAAGCCATCAACCAGCTCGCAGACGCCTATCTGGAACGGCGGCAAGCCGAGCTGAAGAAGCGTATTTCCGAACAGGAATTCGAGCGGGAGCGCCAGAAGGTAGTGAGTTTTCGGCAAGTCTGCGCAATGGGGGGTATAGCCCGCTCGCACCGATCTGACGGCCCTTAGCGGGGATGCTTGATGTACTTGGCCAGGAGGTAATCCATATCGTCGCCGACGCCGTAGCCAAAGTCGTGACTGATTTCTCGCACACGGTTGAGTCGAGTGATCAGGCTATCCCGGCCGCCAACCGGTAGCGTATTGGTCGACTTGAGGGCTTGTTCGAACATGCCCACCAGCGCGTCGAAAAATCCTTCGTCTTGATAACCGACATCTTGGCAGTATCCTGCCGCTTGCTCGCAGTAGAACACCCTCAGCTCGGTGAGTCCCGCAGGATCGCCCACGGCCTTTTTGTAATGGGAGATGGCCTGCTTGGCCTTGACGACGGATGTGTCCTGATTGCGAAACGGGTCCGGCCAGAGCCAGCGATCGAGGGTTCGTTTGTACGGCTCCAATACGTCCTCGCCCAAGCCAAAGCGGGCGTGCAGGAACATCTGGTTGTCTTTGTGGGCGGCGTAGAGATGGTGAATCAAGTCCACGAGCCCGGCCCGGTCAAACGCGGCGAGCTTGGCTTTGACATCGGTCCAGCTGGGTTGCGATTTCGATTCAGATTTCGTCATAAGCATCTTCTATGATGGCGCGCATGCGCAATTCTCCACGGAGCGCCGGACTCAGAAACAGTAGCCTTGCGCCAGCCAGTAGTGCCAGTCGGCGATGGCCTCGACGGTAGATTCATCCGCGTCAACCGCAGTGAGTTGGGAGAGTGGCACGGCCACATTGCGGCTGTGCCAGCGAATCAACACCAGCATGTCGTGGGCACAGGACTCTTCCGGCGCCAGGCCGCGGACTTCAACCGTTTCTCCCTTGCGGAGCGGAGAGACCACCTTGGACGCGATGCACCGAGCCGAGAAAGGAAACTGGACTTTGTTGTCCAGGTAGTAATACCAGCCGAGAGCCTGTTCTTCCGGCCCATAGGCGTCGACGATGGCTTCGTTGTGGATACGTTCTTCGCGAATGCGGTTCTTGCGTGGCTTGGGCACAGGCGTGCTCGATTCGATCACCAGTTACTCTGTCGTTCTGTCCTCTTCGTCCGTATAGGATTCCAGCACGGCTTGCATCCGTTCGAACAGACGGTCCAGCTCCCTTTGTAGTTTCTTGTCCTTGGCGTGGTTGGCTTCGGCCCCAACATAGCCGCTCAGTTCTTCCAGATCATCCAGCGTGAACGAATACACGGACGCCTTGTTGGAAGCGGGTGCGATGCGCAAAGAAGCCGTGAGTTCGTCGTCGGCGAAGGTGTGTTCGAGAATCAACTCGCGTTCTCGGTGGCTCAGCTTCAGAAGAACCTTTTCGCCGGCACGCACGTGCTTGCGGATCATGAGCGAACTTCTTCTTTCAAGATACGGCGCACCGAGGTACGACCGATGTCGAGGCGACGGGCGATGGCCGACTTGCTGAGTCCCGAACGATGAAGTTTGCGAATCTGATCTGCGTGCAAGGAGACGGTAGCGGCGGCTTCCGCGACGATCTCACATTGCGTCGCCACGGGCAGAGGAATGCCGACACTCTCCTGCAAGTCGGCCAGGCGATTCCAGGGAAAGCCGCTGCCATAGCGCAGCAACGCGATCATGCTGGCCGTAGTGGGGTCGTACTTCTCTCGACCGACGCCCGCGGGAGCTTCTGCCGTGAACACTTCGCCGCACAAGTTGCAGCGCAGCTTCTCCAGTTCGTACACGGTGGCGGCAATCGGCGCCTGGCCTCGCAACCGCACCAGCAGCCCCGGCTCGCTCAGCGGGTAGACTTTGCCGCGCTGACACCCCGGGCAGCGATCTCCGCGATACAACGTGGCGTGCGGCACCGCGATGCGCTGAGCCCCAGGATACGCCTTCGCTCCCGTGCGCCCGTGTCCGGGTTTCTTCGAACCTACCTCCGGCGACGGTGCCCTCGGAGTCGGGCTGCGCGGGATGCCGGCCTGTTCCAACACCGCCTCCGTCTTCTCGCTGCGCGTATGGCACAACAGGCGGCGCAAACTGGCCAGTGTCGCTTTCCGCGTCTCCAGCAACTCGGTCACGTAACTCAGCGTGCGGATGGCCGCTTGCAGCTTCTGATAGCCGGCCTCACCCAGTGCTTCCCGCACCGTCTCCAGCAACGCTTCCAACTCTTCCGGGGTGACCTCCAGCGGTGGAGTCGCGGGCGGCATCTTAGGTCTCCTGCAGTAACTCGCGAAAGCGCGGCGTCAGGGGATAACCCAACACCTCTTTGATCGAGCGATTGGGGCGGTGGGTCTGATCGTCTTTGCCTCGTCCCGTCGTCGCTCCCAACCGAAGCCAGTTGGCCGCGCGATAACAGGTGCCGCGAAACCGCTCCGGGTCGACGAAGGTTTCCACAAAGTAGATGGGATGGTGATAGAGGCGTTCCCAATCCTGCGAGAGACGCTTTGTCACACGCGCCAGAAGATGCGAGGCCAAGTGCTCGACCTCGACCCAGGGCAAAATCAGAAAGCGCGGGTTGTAAGCCAGGAAGCGAAGGTTGCGCCTCCGCGCCTCCGCGCTCCAACCCAGGAAGCGGTCGCGGCTGCCCAGGTGCCGCGGCGCCGAACTCCACGCCAGGCACGCCACCGGACGCCCTTGCGCCCAGGCCACATACTTGAGGTGCTCGCCCACCGGCTGCTCGTAGCCCAGGTAATGATGCTGTTCGATGAGGCTGTTGAACAGCGCTTCCTCGGGTGTGCGCCGCACCGGCTGAATCGCGATGGGTTGCAGCTGACGGAGCGACACGCGGATCGGCGTCGTATCGATCAGCATCCGTGCGGGTGGCTGACGTTGGGCCAGCGGATTCAGCGAGGTCTGACGAACGGGCGGCAGCGTGATCTCGCCCGCCCGGTGCAGCATGAGCAACAGGCCGCGGCACACCATGTCGCGCAGTGCGCCGTTAGCCTGCTTCCATTGCCAGGCCTCACACAGTTTCTCTGACAGCCTGCGGCGGCTGAGCGAGGGATGCTCGGCAATCAACTGCCGAATGAACAGGATGTCTTCGGCGCCAATCTCTCGGCCACGATAGCGGTGGGTGGGCACATCCGCAGTGTGGCAAAGCAATAACCGGAACGCAAGCCTGCAGGGGTTAACTCCGCTGATTCCGGGATGACTACGCGCTCACCCGCCGCCACACCGGCGCCGCCACCGCATCCGGGTTTCCGGCGGCCAGCAGCAACTGGGCTTGATGCGCTTCCAGCACGCGGGTGGGTTCCTTCCCACTCGGCCACCATACGAAACGTCCCTTTGACAGCCGCTTCTGCGCTAGCCAGAAGCCTTGCCCGTCATAGACCAAGATGCGGATCGAGGTTCCGCGTCGACTGCGAAACAAAAACAGGCAGCCCGAGAAAGGATCGGCCTCGAGCTTCTCCTGACACAACTGCGCCAGCGAATCAATGCCCTTGCGTCCATCCACGGCTTCGATCGCCACCAGAATCCGCATCTGCGGCGTAATCTGGATCACCGCCTCACCGGGTTCGCGGCTCCAATAACACTCGGCCCAGCGCGGCCAGATCGGGCGCGCCCATGCCTTTCCACTGAATCCGCATCTTGCCCTGCGGACCTTCCAACTCGATCAGGCACTCCGACCCGGCAATCGCCGAGGAGCCCACCACCTCCAGGAAGGACGGCAGTGGAGCTGGCCGGGCGCGGCTCGCCTTCTGGGTTGCTGCCTCCGCTCCTGCAGGCAGTGCTGCCGTCAGACGGTGTATCCTGCGGCCCTTGCGTGAAACGACGGTTGCGGAAATCCCGTCCGATTCCGCCATCCGCTTCAGCTTGCCGTACTCCAAGCGCAGAACGTTCGCGGTGTGGAACACTCCGTGTTCGCGCGCCACCTTCGCTGCTGCTTTCCACAGTCGTGGCGGGATCGGCAAGCGCACCCCAGGGTGCGCGCTCCGCCAGCGTGCGAAGCGCTGGTAAATCCTCTTCATTCCATGCGGTATCTCAGGTGGGTCGTTCGCCATCGCCAGCCCTCCTCTGTTCAAACCGGAAAGACTGACGCTAGCAGCCGCGGTCACCTCAAGTCACGCAGCTCTGCCGAAAGGACACAGTTTTCTCGGACGTTTTCCCGCGCCACCATAAAACTAGGGTCTCAGGAATTGAGGGTTACAGACCGGCCCGGAAGATCGGCGTCTAGCGCAGTAAGCAGTGCCATATTTAGCGATACACGCCCGGGCATTTCAGTTCCGTCCGGTAGGGGTTTCCCCTTGCGACTGAGACGGGGTGGCGCTCCGCATCGATTGCCAGTTGTACACCGGATACTTCGGGCGCTTCACCGGTGTCGGCGGATGCTGCAGCAGTTCATCGAGAACCACGGCGACCGCCTTTTCGAGCTGCGGATCGCGGCCCTGGCGCCAAGCCGCTGGGTCGAGCTCGACTTCGATATCGGGCGAAACGCCTTTATTCTCGACGTCGAATTCACCAGTATCTGGATTGAAAATTCCCCAGCGCGGAGCGGTGACGCGGCCGCCATCGATCAGCCGCGGATAGCCGCCGATGCCGATCAGTCCGCCCCAGGTGCGCGTGCCGATCAGGGGGCCGGTGCCGAGGCGGCGGAACATCCAGGGCAGCGCATCGCCTCCTGAGCCCGCATATTCATTGATCAGCATCACCTTCGGTCCTTCAATCGACTGCGGGATGTAGTTGTCGCGACCTTCACGCGTCATGGCGACGGCCAGCAGCGGGCGCTTGAGCCAGTCGACGATGTAGTCGGCAATCCAGCCGCCGCCGTTGTAGCGCTCATCGATCACAGCACCTTGGCGGTCGGACTGCGCGAAGTAATAGCGATTAAAGTTGGTGAAGCCGTTTACCGCCGTGTCGGGCAGATATACATAGGCAAGTCTGCCCTTGCTGAGTTCATACACTTTCTCGCGATTGCCTTCCATCCAGGCTCGGAGGCGGAGAGTTTGTTCATTAGCGATGGGAACGACCGTGACGGAGCGTGCGTCATTGCCGTCGGGATCGGGTCCAACTTTCAGCTGGACCGATTTGCCAGCGGTTTCCTGGAAGAAGCTGAAGATCTCGTCGGTACCGTGCAGTTCGCGGCCGTTGACGGTGAGAAGATATTCCCCTTCTTTGACGTTCACTCCGGGTTCGGTGAGAGGAGCGCGCAGATCAGGGTTCCAGTTCTCACCACGATAAACCCGCCGGAATCGATAGCGATTGTGATCGATCTGGTAATCGGCGCCGAGCAGGCCGCCGCTCACGTGTTTGACCTCAGGACGGTCGCCGCCCTGCACGTAAACGTGCTGCGCTGTGATGTCACCCAGCATGTCGGCGAAGATGTAGTTGAGGTCAGCACGGCTCATCACATTGTTAACGTAAGGCTCGTAAGCCGTTTGCACGGCCTTGAGATTCAGTCCATGCAGATTCGGGTCGTAGAAGAAGTCGCGTTCGATTCGCCAGACTTCGTGGTACATCTGTTTCCACTCGGCGCGTGGATCGACAGCCACTTCCAAGGTTTCGAGTTTCAGCTGGCCATCGGATTCTGCCTTGGGATCCGAGGGCTTGCCGAGAGCGTCGACGGATTTGATAAACCAAGTTCCGTGCGGAGGTCCGCCAGGGGCGGCAGCGGCGCCCTCTCTCCTTTCGGGGAGTTGTTCGTATAGAACTTTCTGTGCATTCGCCGAAACGAAGAAGTTGCCGACATTCTCGAGCAGTTTGTCGGTCTTGAGCGTGCAAAGATCGAATTTGTGAATTATCGCAGTCCCGCCACCATCATCTCCGTCGTTTATGGTCGGGCCTTCCGCCAAATAAAGAATGTGCGTCTTGCCCGCGACCATTCCCTGGTAGTTACGGGAAGGAAAAGGCAGCGCCAAGATCCTCTGGTCGATGTTTTCGAAATCGATGCGGACGACTGGAACTGCCTTTGAATTTTCTCCCGACTCCGCTGCAGCCTGCTTATCCTTATCTTTGTCGGAATCTTTCTTGGCGGCGGATTCCGGGCCTGCTTCGCTGCCTTTGGCCTGCTCCTCGGCCGAGCACTCATCTTTCTGAGCTTTCTCAGCAGCTTCCTTTCCTTTATCGGGCTTGTCGCTCTTGACGGTCTCTTCATCGCTCTGTGGAGCGAGCGGAGATTTCAGATTTCTATCGAGCACGATCAGATAGCCGCTGCGTGTAACTGGAACCTTGAATGCTCCCATGCTGCTGGCGAGAGCAGGACCCACATCGGTGCTGGCCGTGAAATAAAGGTATCTGCCGTTGCGATCAAAGTTGGCGAAGGCGGCGTCGCTCATGCCATCGGTGACCTGTTGCGGCGCCTTGTCACCCAGGGTGTAAATGAAGACGGCGCGCATGCCGCTGTTGAGTTGGCGGGTATAGGCAATTCGCTTACTGTCCGGAGACCATGTAGGATCAAATCCCTCCCCTGGGCCATTGTCAAAGGGGTTCGTATCGACCAGCACCGGCTTACCCGATTCGATCTCGACGTACCAGAGGTGTAGCGCCTTGTCGCTGTATGCAATCTTTTTGCTATCAAACGACCAGACCGGAGAATAGAAGAAGCTGGAAGTGCCAAGATTGATCTTCTTCACCTCGCCCAAGCCGTCTTGCGAACGCAGATGCAGGGCGTATTCACCTGACTCGTCGGAGAAGTAGGCGATCCACTTTCCATCGGGCGACCAAGCCGGGTCACGATCGGCGACGGCGGGAGAATTGGTGAGATTGCGGATGTCTCCATGCTCGGCAGGCACAGTCAGAATTTCGCCGTGAGCTTCAAACAGGGCGCGGGCACCGTTGGGCGAGATATTCGCGGTCTCAATCTGATCGGCCGCCTTGATGAAGTGCGGGCGAACGGCGGGGAAATCTCCGGCTACCTGAATGCTGACGCCGTGCTGCTTTCCGGTAGCGGGATCAAAAAGATGAATCGATCCGAATTGCTCGTAGACGATGGCATCGGGCCCCAACGACGCCGACTTGATGTCATAACCGTTGCTCGCGATCGCCTCCGTGGCCTGCTTGGTGTTCATATCGTAAAAGAAGAGATTGACCGGACCGTTGCGGTCGGAGAGGAAGTAAATGCGGTTGTCGAACCACATCGGAGTGGAATCGTTTGAATCCTTGCGCGGCACCTTTTCGACGGCGGAATTGGACAGTCTCGCGATCCAGATGGGCGAGGCAGTCCCACCTCGATAATGTTTCAGGCCGCGCTGTGACTCCCAGGTCTCCTTGAAATTCGTGTACGGAACATAGGCAAGATTAGTGCTATCCGGTGAGTAGGATCCTTCTTCGGCCATGGGTAGCGGTAACTCTTCGGGCAGACCACCATCCACGCTGACCGTAAACAGACGATTGAAGCGCGACCAACTGTTGCGTGGCGAGCGAAACAGGATGCGTTTGCCATCGCGCGTCCAGCCAACGACCTGATCTCGCCCTGGATGGCTGGTAAGACGCTTCGGAATTCCTCCTGTGACCGACATGACGTACACGTCTTCGTTTCCGTCATATTCGCCCGTGAAGGCGATCAGCGAACCGTCGGGAGAGAAAAAAGGATTCGTCTCGATTCCGATGTCGCTGGTGAGATGGCGGGCCTCTCCGCCGTTGCGGTCGACAATCCACAGATCTCCGCCGTAGCTGAAAGCGATCTGGGTCTTACTGACCGCGGGCATTCGCAACAAAGCTGGGACATCGTTGGCTTCGGCGTCCGCGGGCATCAGAAGGCATGCGGATAGCGAGATCAGAAGAAGTGCTCCAGCCGAGGAATGGCAGAATTGGCACGAGGTGAGACGCATGATCCCTCCTTCACAATCGAGGTCGCTGGCGCGGAGGTTTAGACCGGGAAAGCGAATAAAGCATTTCAGGAACTAACGCCCGCAAGTCTAACACGGGAAAAGAGGGACATACTTCGTGTCCGCCAATTGTCCGTTCGAGTGGCGTTCAAGATACGGTCAATCCGGAATATCCCAGAACTCATAATGCTCAACTGTTTTTCCGTACTGCTGATGAAGTCAAAAAGTACTTGCTCAGTGCCACGACTTGCGACAGCAATTGTCGCCGGTCCCTGTCGGCGGCCAGTGATCCGTCAGAGTGCGAAGTCTGTGCTCTGATTCTGACGTCGAATCGGGAACATGGTCCCTGGCGTGTGCACCCTGTGCTGGCGAAGTACTCGAACCCGAACCGGTTTCGCTTCTCTCATGGTCGGCGACCCGGAAGCCATCCACTTTGACGGTTTGTCGGCTATGCTTCCTCGTGCCCAGCTCCTCAGGAACGGCCGTCAGGTCAGAGAGCGGAATCGCCGTTCTCAGCAGCTTAACGCCGAGCAGCTCACCGGGTCCGCCATCCGTGCCAATTGAGCGAGAGCAATATCTGATGAATCGGTGTCTGCGGTGCTGCAGTTAGGGGTCAGCTATTAGGCTTAGCCACTTCAAGTCTCGAAGGGTCTAAACGGAGTTTTCGGGCAAAACTCATGTCGGTGCTAGGGAGACTCTGATTAAGCTCTCCCTTTCCACAGGGAGTATAGGTTAAATTCGCGCCAGGATGAAACAGAGGACACTGGCGATGATGACTGGCTTTGAGCG
>Ga0335082_10009720_pt1 | contig 10441 bp, 6 predicted proteins | sample Lox_Sample_41_FD_206718 | JGI IMG/M metagenome (GOLD analysis project Ga0335082, IMG submission 206718) | Soil microbial communities from Loxahatchee National Wildlife Refuge, Florida, United States - Lox_Sample_4.1 | ecosystem: Environmental > Terrestrial > Soil > Wetlands | place: USA: Florida...
GTTTCAGGCCGTCGACTCTGCCTCGCAACTCGAAGCCGAGTTCGCGAGTGGCCGCAAGGTCAGGGTGGACTCGGTCGTGGGCTGTTCGCGCGTGGGCGACTGGGCAATGTTGAGTGTCGATACGGCGTCTGTCGCTCCGATTCCTCGCGGAGATCCGGAAAAGGTTGAGGTTGGCGGGCGCCTCATCGTGTTCAACGTTGACGCTGGAGCGCGTGTCATTGGCGGTGTCGATATCGCGGGAAGGCGAGCGGTGAAGGATTTCGGACCGCGAATTCAGATCTCTCCTTCGGTGGCACCCGAAGCCGCCGGTGGTCCTCTGCTCGATCTGTTCGGACGGGCAGTTGCAATCCTGGGTGGCAGCGTCACGCCCGGGGCCCGTTTCGAAGGGCGCGTGATGAATGTCAGCGCCGGGCTGTTCAACAGCTTCAGCGCTGAGAACGCCGCAACGCCGTTGATGCCGGTCTTCGACAGACTGGAAGGCGACGGAAAGACGCTGGATGCGCTCGCCAAAGACGGCACGCTAACGATTCCTATCGTTGCTCAGCCGGAGTTCATGTACGGGGCTACCACTGCTGATCTGCCCAGGCGAGCATCAGACCCCCTGCCAAAGGAGATTTCGGACTTCTCCGCCCGTGATCCACAAATCTGTGTATCCACCATGTGGATACGTAAAGGAAAGCGTTCGAAGGGGATGATGTCAGCAAGGGTGTATGACGCCATGAATCGCCTGAGAGTCAATGTGGAGCCCAAGAAAGTCACCCTGGGAGAGATTCCAATGCGCGTGGCATTCACGTTCGCCCCGACTTCGCTGGCTCCCGGCGTCTACCGCGTCGACGTTAACTGGGACGATCAGCCCGCATGGCGCACGTTCTTTCGGATCACCGATTAGGCCGGGCTGTGCTCAATGGCCCAGTTGAGCGAGGCCGCGGGCACGACGAACTCGGCTACGCCGGTATTGCCCAGGTAGCCCAGTGACCTCGTGCCGGCGGGGCTGGTGACCCACGCATCCAGAACCAGGCGGCGGGCCCAGGAGAAAAAGCGGATGCCGGGGCCGGACTCCGGGCTCTCGTTGCGACGGAAGGCGATCAGATCGAGCAGGGCGGTTTGCGCGGCGGCCGGCGCGGTCAGGAAATCGGTGTGGCCGCGGTGGCGCATCGCCTCGTCGAGCCAGGCGAGCCCGCCGGTGAAGATCGCCAGCAGTTCCGCATTCTGGCTCGCCATCAGGTCGATCCAGGCGGCCGCGCCCACTTCCATCGCTCCGGGAGAATCCTTGTCGGCCGGCAGAATCAGGCCGGAGAGCACGTGCAGCGTCTGGAATTCATGCTGTGTAAGCGCCTTCGGGACCGCCTGCGCCGGCGCCGTCAGCGCCAGTGGGCCGGCAGCAGCGGCGATGGCCGCGGTGCGCAGAACGTCGCGCCTGGAAACGTCAGACATTGCCTTTCCTCATCTCCTCGGCCAGGTATTCGGCGGTGCGCCATGCCAGCGCGCAAATGGTCAGAGTAGGGTTTTTGTCGGGATTGCTCACGAACGGTCCGCCGTCGGCAACGAACAGGTTCTTCACTTCGTGCGCCTGGCAGTAGCGGTTGAGCACCGACGTCTTCGCGTTGTCGCCCATGCGCACGGTACCCACTTCGTGAATGATCTCGCCTCCGGTTGAGATCTCCGTCTTGTCCGGCGGCTTTTCGTACTCGCCGCCCATGGTGTCGAAGATCGAGGCGAACGTCTCACGCATGTGCGCGGCCTGCTTCAACTCGGCGTCCGACCATTGGAAGTGGAAGCGGAGCACCGGAATGCCCCAGCGGTCCACGACGTCCGGATCGATTTCGCAGAAGCTGGCGGCGTTCGGGATCATCTCGCCGCGCCCCGCGAAGTGGACCCACGTTCCGTAGTTGTCGCGGATCTCCTTCTTCAACGGCAGGCCGTAGCCTTCGATTTCGGTGAAGCGGCCAGCCAGCGGCATGCCGTAGCCGCCACCGATCTCGATGTGATAGCCGCGCGGGAAGCCGAGGTCCTTGCGGTCGGCCAGCCACCACGGCATGAAGACGTGCATGCCGCCCATGCCGTCGGAGTTGTACTTCGGCATGCCGTCCAGCGCGGGAATGTGCGCGCCCATGCCGAAGCCGACGCTGTCCATCAGATTGCGTCCCACCATGCCGGAGCCGTTGGCAAGACCGTTCGAGAAGCGCGGCGACTTCGAGTTGAGGAGCAGCCTGGCCGATTCGCAGGCGCTGGCGGCAAGCACCACGGTGCGACAGCGGATCTGCCTTTCTTCGCGCGTGGCTTTATCGATGTAGGAGACGGCAGAGACTCGACCCGAATCATCGGTGAGGAGTTCGCGCGCCATCGCGCCGGTGAACAGCTTCAGGCGGCCGGTGGCGAGGGCCGGCAGGATCTGCACCTGGCTGGAAGAATAGTTCGACGCACCGATGCAGCCGCGCCCGCACTGCCCGCAGTAGTGGCAGGCCGGGCGGCCGTTGAGCGGCCGGGTCAGCACGGCCATCCGATTCGGGATACACGGTATGTTCAGCTTGCGGCACGCGCGCTGCACCAGAGCTTCGTGCACGCGCGGCGGCGGTGGCGGCAGGAAGACACCATCGGGATTGCCGCGCAGATGTTCCTCGGTGCCGGTGACGCCGATGAATGCCTCGGCCTTGCTGTAGTAAGGCGCGAGCTCGTCGCAGGAGATCGGCCAGTCGGTGCCGAGGCCGTCGCGACTGTACGGCTTGAAATCGTAGTCTGCGAAGCGGAAGGAGAAGCGGCCATAGTGGTTCGTGCGCCCGCCGAGGATGCGCGACCGGAACCACATAAAGTGGCTGCCTTCGGCCACGGTGTACGGTTCGTGTTCCAGTTCCCAGCCGCCGAAGGTCGCCGTGAAATAGCCGAACGGATACGGCTTGCCAAAGTACGACTGGCAGCCGGGGCCGAGTCCGCGATGCTCCACCTGCCAGGGCCACATGTGTTCCTTGAAGTCGTGAATGGGATCGAGCATCGGACCTGCTTCGAGCAAGGCTACGCTGATGCCCATGCTGGTGAGGATTTGGGTGACCGTACCGCCGCCGGCTCCCGACCCGATGATGACTACGTCATAGACGGGAGCGGACTGCGGCGCGACCTGGGGCATGGTCTTTGATTATAGGCCGTGCCGCGCGATTGCTCTAGTGAGGACTGGGACGTTGCTCGATCCCGGAAGGTTCAGGATGGCGCAGACTAAGTCCTCTCGGGATGCGTCTCTCGATATCGTTACAACGACACGGGGCGGACCGCCCCGCATATCGAGATGCGGGTCGTCTGCCCGCGGTCCGCCCGAGTCGTCTACACCAGATGACGGTCCGCCGATTCTATAGCTGTCGCGTAAAGTACAGGAACGGGTACACGTAGCCGCTGGTCTTGTGCGATTCAACCAGGTACGAGCCAGGGGCGAGCGTACCGATGCCGGCGCCAACCGTCGTCTTGCCGTTCACCGGAACGATAAAGAAGGTATCGACGCCTTCACCCACGTGTCTGCTGGCAGCCGCCGCGTTCATCACCGTGCGCGTGCCGCTGGCGTTGTAGAGGCCGTCGCTCACGGTAGCCAGCCAGTAGTTGTGATAGTCCACCTTTATGTTCAGCTTCTTCAGAGGGCTGAAGTCGGCCCCGGCACGCCACGCGCTGATGTTGCGCCAGGCGAACAATCCGGTGACCGAGATCAGCGGCTGGTTGTTGCCGTACATGTAATCGAACTGCTGGTGCCCGCCGTCCTTCCTGCCGTTGTCGCCTGTGGCGAACAGATAGTCGCTGCTGAAGTGGAGTTTCCAGACCGCTGGCGTGACCGTCCAGCCGCCGCCCGCGGCATAGCCCCAGGCCCGGATGTCGTCACTGACATAGGAGCCCGCCTCGCGCACACCTTCCACGGTGTAGTCGAAGTGACCTTTGGTCTTTCCGATGACGCGTCCGCCGATATACAGGGTGTCGGCTGTGCCGATCGCGCCGTCCTTGCTCTTCGCGCCGGCCAGCGTCCTGGCCATCAGATACGGCTCAACGCTCGCGCCCGGAAGCAGCTTTTTGAAGCTGGAATACGCGACATAGAAATGATCGCCGGGCTTGTGGCGGTCCATGCGGTTGGGGTCCGCCAGCACCGGCGAGCCGCCGATGAGATCCAGACCGAACGCCTTTGTTGTAACCGTTCCGCGGAAGACGTCGAAGCTGCGTGTCACGTTGCCCCAGTCTCCTGTGACAATGAGCCGCGTCGACCCGATAAAGAGTTCCTGCCGCCCCACCTTCGCCTTCACCCCGGGGCCCTCCAGGGTGCCCATTTCCACGTAGCCCTGGCGGAACTCGAACGGGTCGGCTATGGAGCCCGACGGGCGCGTGTGGTAAAACATCACGCGCGAATCCTGGATCTGACCGAAGAAATTCAGCCACGACTTCGGCTTGTAGTCCACACCGAGACGAGTACGCGTCAACAGCCAGGAATCGGCGGTCGTTGCGGCAAAGTTCGAGCCATCGGTTGCTTCCCACCGTGCGCGAATCTGAGCGCTGATCTTGACCGTGCGTTCGAGATAACTCCGCTGTTCCTCCGCCATGGCCGGACCGGCGAACACGCCAAAGGCGATGGTGAGGCCGAGCGCGGTGCGCGCGATAACCCACGCGGGTTTTGATTGCATCTGCATATGATTTCTCTCTCTTCAGCGGTGCGGCGCTCGATCAACGGCGGACGAGCACCCGCTCCGGCCTGTTGTATTCGTCGGCATCGCCGTCGACCATCTGCCTCAACGACGCCATGATGTCGCGCAGGCTTTCGGCCTGGGCGGTCAGCTCGGCCCCTGCTGCGGCGTTTTCCTCTGAGTTCGCTGCGTTCTGCTGCGTGACTTGTTCCATCTGTGAGATGGCCTTGGAAATCTGTTCCAGACCGCGCGCCTGTTCCTGGCTGCTGGCGCTCACTTCGTCCACCGTGACACGCACATCGGCGGAGATGCGGTTGTTGTCCTCCATCGCCCGCAGCACATGCTGCAGGCGGTTGCGACCCTCTTCCGAGCGCGTTACCGACTCCTCGATCAGGACTGCGGTGTCCTTGGCCGCCTGAGCCGAGCGATGGGCGAGATTACGAACTTCGTCGGCGACCACGGCGAATCCCAGGCCCGCTTCACCGGCGCGCGCCGCCTCCACCGCGGCGTTCAGCGCGAGGATGTTGGTCTGGAAAGCAATCTCGTCAATGATCCGGATGATCTTCGAAACCTTCTCGCTCGATTCGTTCACGCCGGTGATCGCGTGATTCAGTTCCCGATGCGCTTTGTTCAGGCCGTCGACGATCTGCACGGCCTGCTCCATCAGCTCACTCGCTTTCTTCGCGTTGTCGGCGTTGCGGCTGGTGATGGAGCTGATCTCCACCGTGGACGCGGAGGTCTCCTCAATCGAAGCGGCCTGCTGGGAGGCGCCCTGCGAAAGGCTCATGCTGGAGCTCGACACCTGGCTGGCGGCGCTGGCCACCTGCGTGGCAATCTGTCCGGTCTCGCTGGTGATGCGGCGCAATGTCCGATTCACGCCGCGGATAATGAAGAGCGCGGCAACGCCGGCTGCCAGACACAGGCCGACGAAGATCCCGCATAGCCAGAGGATTTTTGTGACGCGCGATCCCGCCGCGCGTTGCTCGCGGGCGATCTGTTCCTGTTCGAGCACCGACAAACGATCCAGATCGGCGATCATCGTCTTCAACTGTGACCAGGTATGCGCTACCGCGTAGTCCCACGCTTCGGTTGTCTTGCCCGCATCGCTGAGCTGCGCGACCGTTATGAACTCGCGCGTCCAGCTTGCGCGGTTCGCCTCGGCGTCGGACACCAGTTGCCGGCTTTCGTCGGTGGCGAGCAGCGGACGGAGCTTTTCGCAATCCTTACGCAACTTTTCGCTGTCCGCAAAGTAGGTCTGTTTCAGAGACTCGCTCCGCTGCAGATTGCCCGAGTTGTGGTAGAGAATCATGCCGCGGGAGTTCGCCAGCATGCTTCCACCAAGGGCCTTGATCTCACCGACCAGAGACAGCTTTGCGACGGATCCATCGGCGAGCTCGCTGATAGTGGCCTCCAGCGACCGCAGGCCTTGAATCGTGGTGAAGCTGAGAGCTCCTACGAAAGCGAGGACCGTCGCGAAGCTGAGGATGATGCGCGTGCCAATAGTCAGAGTCCGTTTCACATGATTCTCCCGTTACGCCCGAGGTCACGCCTCGAATTGCTTCTCGTCTGTTTAACTACTTATCGTCTGCGCAGCAGACAGATTCTAGGATTTCTGAAATGGAAATGATTGGATGTGTGGTACTTAAGTTTGAATAGAAGACAAAGGAGGGTATATTTGTCGGAGTAAGTCGGGAGTCAGAGGCCGCGTAGAAAGCCATCCAGACGGGTCATTGCCTGCTCCAGAATTGGCCGTTCGGCAGCATAACAAATGCGCACTGACCCCTCGCCGCCGGCCCCAAAGGCGACCCCTGGCGCGAGCCCGGTCTGCGTCTCGATGAGCAGCCGCTTGCAGAAACCGAAGGAGTCAGCCGCAGCGGCGATCTTCGGGAAAAGGTAGAACGCGCCGTCCGGGACGGGCAGCGTGATGCCTGGCATTTTGCGAAGCGCGGTAACGCAAAAATCCCGATTGTCCCGAAGCCGCACGAGCATTTCGGCGAGCGCCCTTTCACCCCACAGGAGCGCCGTTTCGCCGGCGCGCTGCCCGAACGCCGGCGCGTGCGAAATGACGAACTCGTTGAGGACAGCGGCGCGGGCGGCGAGATCCTTGCGAGTGATCAGCCAGCCCACCCGCCAGCCGGTCATGCACCAGGCCTTGGAGAACGACTGTACTACACTGACCGCATCGTCGCGCGTGGCGATGCGCAGGATGCTCGGCACGGGGCTGACCTTCGTGGCGGTGAAGTTCAGGCGGTCGTAGACCTCGTCGGCGATGAGCCAGAGGTTGTGGCGGCGCGTGAACTCGAGCAGGCGCTGCTGGTCATCGAGCGTGGCCACCCAGCCCAGGGGGTTTGAGGGTGAGGTATAAAGCAACAGGCGCGTGCGCGGCCTTACCGCGGCCTCCAGCGCATCGAAATCGATCTGGTATCGTTCACCGGAGAGTACGTGGGGAACCTGCACCGGATGCGCATTCGCCATCTGCACGCTCGATGAGCCGTTCGGCCAGGCCGGGGTGAGCACTAGTCCCTCATCGCCGGGGTCGAGGGCGCAGCGGAGGGACATATTCAGAGCCTGCACGCCCGACGCCGTGACCACGATTTCTGTTTTGGGGTCAAGCTCCACACCCTGCTGCTCGCGGTAATAACGCGCCAGTGCCTCGCGCGTCGAAAGCAGGCCGGCGTTCTCCGTATAGAACGTGAAGCCGTCGGCCAGGGCCTTCTGTGCGGCGCGCTTGATGTAGTCCGGCGTCGGAACGTTCGATTCGCCGAAGTAGAGCTTCAGCACACCATCCATGCGCATGGCGATTTCCGCCAGCTCACGGATGCGTGAATGCTCGACAGCGAGCGCGGAAGAAGCGACCTGTGCCATTGTTATCGGCTCTCCGCGGCCTTCTGCCGGTAGAACTCCTGCATCACATAGAACGCCTTCTTCTTCTCGCCGCGCAGGGAGATGAGGCCTTTGCGGTTGAAGTAATCCTGGATGCCGGGCAACGTCCGGCGCGGACTGCGAAAATCCATCAGAATCCAGGGCGACGTGCCGCGCAGGAATGGGATGCGCGCGAGCATCCTGACCTGGTGGCGGTAGACGCTCTCCTGATACTCCTCGGTGAAGCGTGTAAGGTCGTCGCCATGCGCGCCATACACCGCTCCCGCGCCGAATTCGCTCATGATGAGCGGCTTATCGTAGATGCTGCGCCACGTGACCTGATCGGCGCGGTCGGGCAAACCTTCGTACCATCCGATGTACTCGTTGTTGCCAAGCACGTCAAGGTCGGCGCCGAGCGGGTCTTCAATCACGATCTCGTCGCCTTTGTGCGAAGCGAGCGTGGCCGCGGTGACCAGACGCGTGGGATCCTCGGTGCGCACGACGCGCACCAGATTGCGTAGAAACGTGTTGCGCGCCTCGTTCACCGGCGTCTCGTTTGCCACCGACCACAGCACGATGGCGGCGCGGTTCTTGTCGCGCGCAATGCTCTCGAGGATCTGATTCGCGGCGTTGGCGTACGTGGTCGGGTTCTCCCACTGAATGGCCCAGTAGACCGGCACCTCCGACCACACCATCAGGCCTATGCGATCCGCTTCGCGCACCATGTTCTCGTTGTGCGGATAGTGGGCCAGGCGTACGTAGTTGCAGCCCAGCTCCTTCGCCCAGCTCAGCAGCGTGTGCGCGTCCTCTTTGCTGAAGGCACGGCCACTGCGGAACGGCGCCTCTTCATGAATGGCCACGCCGCGCAGGAAGATCGATTTGCCGTTCAGCAGGATGTCCTGGCCTCGGGTTTCGATGGAGCGAAAGCCGATCAGGTCGTCCACCGAGTCGGTTTCGGCAGCGATGGTGACTTTGTAGAGCTTTGGGTTCTCCGGCGACCAGAGCGTGAATTTAGCCGGGAACGCGATCTCGGCGAAGCCTGCGTCGTTGGTGGTCACCTGCTGTGAGATGCCCGCCTCAGGGATCTTCACTCTGACGGTCTGGCGCGCCTTCGCGCCGTCCAGCTTCACCCATCCAGCCACCGTGCCGGCGTCGCCCCTCTTCAACTGCAGGAAGTAATCCTGCACAAACGTGGACGGCGCCTCGACGAGCATAACGTCACGCGTGATGCCGCCGTAGTTCCACCAGTCGGTGTTCACCTGGGGAACGCCTTCGCGCAGACGCTTGTTGTCCACCTTCACGACGACGAAGTTGTCCTTGTCGCGCAGTTTTCCGGTGACCTCGAAGGCGAATGGCGTGAAGCCGCCTACATGTTCGCCGAGCGGCACGCCGTTCAGCGCGACGATCGCATCGTAATTCGCCGCGCCGAAATACAGAAACACGCGGGTGTCCGGCTTGGGCTCATAATCGAAGGACTTCTTGTACCAGATCGTCCCTTCGTAGAAGAGCAGATCGGGACGCTGCGTATTCCAGTCGCCGGGCACGTCGAGTTGCGGCGATTTGTCGAAGTCGTATTCGACGAGCTCGCTCTTGTCCTTCGCGTGCTGGTTGCGGAAGAAGCCCGCGCCTCCCGGGTGCTGGTGGAAGTCGTAGTAGCCGACCTCGTACGGATCGACAATGGTCTGCCATTTGCCGTCAAGACTGATGGTCCTGCGAGAGGCAACGTTGGCGAGCGGGCTGAGATGCGGGGATTGCGCGAAGGCTGTCGACATGGAGAGAAGCGCCGTGGCGATGAATAGTCTCACGTGAACATCATAGTCGAGACTGCGCGGCACGGCCTCGAACCCGATACAATGGTTGTTTTCCAACCCCTCAAGGAGCAATCATGGCGAAGAAGAGTATCGGCATTCTGACCGGCGGCGGAGACGTGCCCGGTCTGAACTCGGTCATCAAGGAAGTCACCTATCGCAGCAGCGAGAGCGACTGCGAGGTGGTAGGAATCCGCCGCGGCTGGGAAGGCCTGACTCACGTCAATCTCGACGATCCGTCCAGCAAGGCGCGGTACATTCTGCCCTTGACGCGTGAGAACACCCGCACCATCGACCGTACGGGCGGAACATTCCTGCACAGCAGCCGCACCAATCCGGCAAAGATGAAGTCCGTGCCCGACTTCCTGCAGGGACAGGAATTCCCCAAAGTCGAAGTCACCAAGAAGGGCGTCACCAGTACGGTCTTCGACGTCAGCAAGCAGGTGACCAGCAACCTGGCACGACTGGGCATCGACTGCCTGATCGCGATCGGCGGCGACGATACGCTCAGCTACGCCGCGCAACTCGACAAGCTCGGCTTCCCCGTCGTTGCCGTGCCGAAGACGATGGACAACGATGTCCGCAACACCGAGTACTGCATCGGCTTCTCGACCGCCATCACGCGCGCCACCGATGCCATCAACCGCCAGCGCACCACGGTGGGATCGCATGAACGCGTCGGCATTTTCCGCGTCTTCGGCCGCGACGCCGGCTACACCGCGCTCTATACCGCCTACGTCACTTCAATCCGCTGCGTCATTCCCGAATACAAGGTGGATCTGGACAAGCTTATCGGACTGCTGGTCGCCGACAAGAAGAATAACCCGAGCAACTACACGCTCGCGGTTCTTTCCGAAGGGGCGCAGTGGGAAGGGTACGAAGTGAAGGAGTACGGCGAGCCTGACGCTTACGGCCATCGCAAGAAGTTCAACGTTGCCGAGGCGCTGAGCGACGAGATCCAGAAGCGCGCCAGAGAAGAGACCGTCGTCAGCGACCTCACCTACGATCTGCGCAGCGGCGCGCCGGATTTCGTGGACAAGCTGGTTGCCTCCACGTTCGGAACCATGGCGCTGGACTACGTGCTGGGAGGTAAGAGCGGAAAGATGGCGGCGCTCGTGGAAGGCAAGT
>Ga0335082_10009723_pt1 | contig 10438 bp, 7 predicted proteins | sample Lox_Sample_41_FD_206718 | JGI IMG/M metagenome (GOLD analysis project Ga0335082, IMG submission 206718) | Soil microbial communities from Loxahatchee National Wildlife Refuge, Florida, United States - Lox_Sample_4.1 | ecosystem: Environmental > Terrestrial > Soil > Wetlands | place: USA: Florida...
GCCAGGATCACCTGGGTGGGAAATGTCGCCAGGTTCACAGGAATTGCTGTGCCGAGGCTGGCGAAGGAGACCATCTGGCTCATCGCTCCCGAAATTGGGTCAAACGATACCAAACCGGTCGTGGTCACAATGACCCCGCGGCCATCGGCGAGAAACGCGACGCCGAGAGGCGGATCCCCCGTGGTGAAAGTCTGGCGCGTGTTGTCGCTGAGATTGATCAGCGTGACTGCGTTGCGGCTCGGGTCGGGAGGAGTGAGGTTCCCATAGTGAGCTACCAGGAGATATTTGGAGTCTGCGGAGAGCGCCAGAGCTCCGGGCTGGGCCGCGACGTTCATCGAAGAGTGGATAGAGTAATCCGCTGTCGACATCACTTCGATCCGGTTCGCGGTGAAGTTGGCGATATAAAGCAGACCTCTGGATTCATCCAGGGCGATATCCGAGGCGTGGCCGCCGATCGGAACGACGGTTCCGAAGGTGGCGGCATCGCAGGGCGCGGCGCCGCTCAATAGAGCCGCCAGCGCAATGGAGATGAAGCAACCGTTCCAGCGCATAGGTAGGTTTTCGACCTTTTCGATTACAGTACCCGGGCAGTGCGGGAATCAATGATCGAAATGGCTAGTAAGCGCTGCATTACCAAAGTTAGCCGTGTATTTCCGTGGGTTTAGCAATATACTGCACGCGTGGAGAACCCATGCGTTCGGCCTTGAAAAAACCCGATTGGACTACTCTGCCGATACTGGCGGCATTCGCGCTGAGCGTGCTGCTGGCGCCCGTGTTTCGCGCCCAGGACCAGGGCAGCATAACCCGGGTAACACCGGTTCCCGATGGAGCTCTGTTTCAGGTGGACGGAGTCAGCTATGCGCACGCGGTCAGCAACATTTGGCCGACGGGCAGCAAACATATTCTTTCAGTACCGACGCTTTTGCAGTATACGCCGGGCAACAACTTCAAGACATCTTACACGTTCGATCACTGGCTGGTGAACGGGAACAACGTCACCGCGAACCCGCTGGCGGTGACCGCGTCGCCCGCGATTCCCGAGTACCAGGCGGTGTTCAATGTCCAATACGCATTGTCGCTTGTTTTCTTCACTTGTTCGGATCCACTCAACTGTCCGAGCCCGGGGACGATCCTGGTGAACAACGTCCCGGTGTACTCCAGCCAGGACGTTTTCATGAGCCCGGGGGCTGCGGTGACGCTGATGGCGATTCCCAATCCGGGATATGTGTTTGTGGGATGGCAGCCGGGCCCGAACCAGACGATTTCGGGATTCCAGGACATCGTCAATCTGGCTGCGCCAACCCAGGTGTATCCCAAGTTCCAGATCGCGAGGCACATCAACATTGCGACGGTTCCCGACGGCTTGAAGATACTGGCGGACCACACACCCGTGATCGCGGGGACCATACTCGACTGGGGCTGGGACACGGTACATACGATCGGCCCGGTGACGCCGCAGCAGGACAACCAGGGCAAATACTGGGTATTTCAATCCTGGAGCGACAACGGCGCGGCCAACCACGCGTACACCGTGGCCGAATCGAACATGCCGGACACGATTACCGCGACGTACATGCCGGCCGTGCCGGTGACGATTCTGACGCAGCCGCAGGGGCTGAAGATCAAAGTCGACGGCGTCTACGGCAACATCCTGAATCCTAACTTCTATACCTGGGGTATTAACGAGACCCACCACATCGAGGCGCCCGCACAGCAGACGGACGCGCAGGGCAAGACCTGGCAATTCCAATCGTGGAGCGACGGTGGTCCGGCAGTGCAGGACTTCACGGTGCCGTCCAACGCAGACCTGACAGGCGGCATTCGATTGACGGCAACTTATTCGGCACTTACTAAGTTGACTGTCGACAGCTCGCTGACCGGGCTGAATGTGACAGTGGATGGCGCTGCCTGCACGACGCCTTGCGACGTGCTGCGCGCGCCGGGCGCGCAGGTTGCGATCACCGTGCCGGCCAGCGTAGCGCAAGGGGACGGCTCCCGGCAGGACTTCAACGGCTGGCCGAACGGAGGCACCAGCTACACGGTGCTGGTGGGCAACAGCGACCAGAGAGTCGTCGCGACCTATCACCTGATGAACCGCCTGACGGCTCTGACCAACCCGCCGAACGGCGCGGTTTACACGGTCACGCCGTCGTCGGCCGACAACTTTTACGACGCCTCGACCTCGGTGGCGATCAGCCTGGCGGTACAGCCCGGATACAAGTTCCGCGGCTGGACCGGCGACCTGAGCGGCGCCATCCCTTCCGGCGTGCTCGCGATGAGCGCTCCCCGAAGCGTCACCGGCCTGCTGGACCCGGTACCCTATATCTCGCCCGCCGGCGTGATGAACGCGGCCGGCGTGACGCCGCAGAAGGGAGTCGCGGCGGGCAGCATGATCTCGATCTTCGGCGCCAACCTGGCCAATAACACCACCGTCGCTCCCGACGGGATGTTGCCGCAGACTTTGGGCGGAGTGGTGGCGCGCGCCGGCGACCGTTTCCTGCCGCTGGTATTCACGTCGCCGACGCAGATCAATGCCCTGCTGCCGGATGATATGCAGCCCGGGGATCAGGTCATGACGGTCAGCCCGCCGGGCCAAAGCGACGTTCGTGCGACATTCAAGGTAGTTCGGAACGCGCCCGGCCTCTTCCCGGTCCAGGGGAACGGCCAGGTATTCGCGATGGCCACTCACGAGGACGGCTCGGCAATCACGACCGATTCGCCCGCGGTGCACGGCGAACTGATCACCGTTTACGGAACGGGTTTCGGCCCGACAAGCACTCCGCGGCCCGAGGGATTCCCAATTCCGACCTCGCCCGATTACCTGATCGTGGATACCGCCGCGGTGCAGGTGGGCGATGCGGTGATCAGCCCCGAGAAGGCCTTCGCCGCACCCGCCAAGCAAGGTGTCGACGCGGTGCAGTTCCGACTCGGAGATGGCGCTCCGACCGGCACCATCGCGACCTTCAAGGTCACAGTGAACGGAGTGGACAGCAACACGGTCATGCTGCCGGTGCAGTAAGGACCGGCTGAAGCCGTCCCACAGGTTCCAAGAAGACAGGCCTGAAGTCCTGCGATGGCGCGCGCCACGCTACACTGGCCTCGTGATCTCCAGATCGAGTCTGTGCCTGATGGCCTCGCTTGTCCGGGACGGCGCGATCACGCCCACAGAGCTCGTGGAAGAGCACCTGCGGCAGATCGAGCGGCGCAATCCTGCGGTCAACGCCTTCGTTGCGGTGCGCGGGGAGGAGGCCGTCGAAGAGGCGCGTGCTCTCGACCGCGGGGATGCCCGCGGCCTGCTCTACGGTGTGCCGGTGACCGTCAAGGACAGCTTCGACATCACCGGTATGCCGACCCGAGTGGGCTCTCTCTCGCGGCCGGAAACGCCGGCCGCCGAGGACGCTACCGTGGTCGCGCGCCTGCGGCGGGCGGGCGCGATCATTCTGGGCCGAACCAACACGCCGGAACTGCTCTCCAGCTACGATACCGACAATCAGATCACGGGGCGCACCAACAATCCCTGGAACCTGGAGCGAACGCCCGGCGGATCGAGCGGAGGCGAAGCTGCCGCGATCGCGGCCTATTGCTCGCCGGGCGGGATCGGGAGCGACGGCGGCGGGTCGATCCGGATCCCGGCGCATTTCTGTGGAATCGCGGGTTTCAAGCCGACCCCGGGGCGCATTCCCGGCACCGGGCATTTTCCTTCGCTCGGGCATCCGGCGGGTCTGATGACGGCCGTCGGGCCGATGGCGCGCAGCGCCAAAGACCTGCGCCTACTGTTCTCGGCGCTGGCGGGCTACGACGCGCAGGATCCGTTCGGCGTGCCGGCGCCATTGCGCGAGCCGCGGCTCGGGCAGATGCGCATCGGCGTCTGGGAGCAGTTCTACGCCGTCCCGGTGCATCCGGAGATCAGACAGGCGGTGGCCCGCTCTGCGGCCATGCTGGAAGCGCAAGGGTTCACGGTGGCGACCTTCGAGCCGCGGGGAATCGAGCGCGCGCCCAACGTGTGGGCGTTTCTCTTCAGCCAATGGCCGAATCAACCCGCCGAGACCACCGCCGAACAGGTGCTGATCAACCTTGCGGCCCGGGACCGGATGCGCGCCGCATTCTTGCGGCAGCTCGAAGCCGAGGCGATCGCGGCCCTGGCGGCGCCCGTATTCGGCGTGACCGCCTATCGTCACGGCGAGACGCGTTTTGACGTGGAAGGCCGGGACATCGGCTTTTTCCAGGCAGCGATGCCGGTGGTGGTGGCAAACGTCCTCGGGCTGCCGGCGATCGCGCTGCCGATGGCGCTTTCGAGCGAGGGCCTGCCCATCGGCGTGCAGTTGATCGGACGGCCATACGAAGACGAACTGCTGCTCGAATTGGCGATCCGGCTGGAAGAAGCGCGCGGCGTGTGGCAAGGAATCGTAGAATAGAACCGATGTCTCTGAAATTGCCGCTGGTTTTGGGCTGTGCGGCGCTGGCTCTGTGCGCCCAGCCCGCCCGCAAGATCTTCCCCTACGAGTATGTACAGGAGGATCTGGAGAACGGGCTGCGACTGATTACGGTGCCCACGGACTACGCCAATATCGTTGCCGTATATATCGTGGTGCAGACCGGGTCGCGCAACGAGGTGGAGCCCGGACTTACGGGCTTTGCTCACCTGTTTGAGCACCTGATGTTCCGCGGCACGCCGAAGATCTCGCCCGAGCAATACAACCAGACGCTGAACCGGATCGGCGCGGCATCGAACGCTTCGACCTCGAACGATTTCACGGTTTACCATACGACTTTCTCCAAGGAAGACCTGGATACTGTGATGATGATGGAAGCCGACCGCTTCCAGCACCTGAAATTCGCCGAGCCTGAGTTCAAAACCGAGAGCCTGGCCGTGCTCGGCGAGTACAACAAGAACAGCTCGTCGCCGGGCCGGAAGCTGAACGAGGCCCTGCACGAGGCGGCGTATCAGCGCCACACGTACCGGCACACCACCATGGGATTCCTGAAGGACATTCAGGACATGCCGAGCCATTACGATTACAGCCTGAAGTTTTTCGACCGCTACTACCGGCCCGAATACACGACCGTCATCGTGGTAGGAGACGTGCAGCCCAAGCCCGTGCGCGCGCTGGCGGACAAATACTGGAGCGGGTGGCAGCGCGGGAGCTATCATCCGGATATTCCCACTGAACCAGCGCAGGAGGAGGCCCGCACGGCTCATGTTCCATGGCCGACGCAGACGCTGCCCCTGATCACCATCGCATACAAGGCGCCGGCGTACAGCGATACGACTCTGGACACCGCAGCGCTGGACGCGCTAGCGGAGCTGGCGTTTTCGCAGAATTCAGACCTCTACCAGCGGCTGGTGGTGCAAGAGCAGAAGGCGGATTCCATCGGAGGCGATTCACCCCAGGACGTGGATCCAGGGCTATTCAGCATTACGGCGCGAGTGAAGAAAGCACAGGACCTGGACTACGTGCGCGAGCGGATTCTGGAAACGGTGAAGGCGTTTCAGGACAAGCCCGTGGAGGCAGCGCGGCTGGATCGTGTGCGCAAGCGCTTGCGGTACTCACTGGCTCTCAGCATGGACAACTCCGATACGATCGCGGCCATCCTTTCTTATTACGTGGCGCTGCGCCGGACGCCGGAAACGCTCAATGCGCTGTTCGAGCAGTACCAGAGACTAACGCCTGAGGACGTACGGCTGGCCGCACGAAAGTACCTGGTTGAGAGGGCGAGCACCACGGTGACCCTGACCGGTCCGGGAGGCGCGCAATGAAGTTGAGAGCGGCACTTCTATTGTTTGTGTGCGGCGCGTCCGCACAGAATGTAGTCACGCTTCCAGGACCGCCGGGCCCGCCGCCGCCGCCGCTGAAGACGATCGCGCTGCCGAGCCGGTCGCCGCTGGTGACCTTCCGCATCCTATTCACCACGGGCGCCGCGCTGGATCCCGCGGACAAGCCCGGACTGGCTTATCTCACGGCGCAAATGATCGGCGATGCGGGCACACGCGACCTGACATACAAGGAAGTGGTGGATGCGCTGTTTCCGATGGCGGCGGGGGTCGGCGTGCAGGTGGACAAAGAAATGACCACTTTCTCCGGTGCGACCCACATCGACAACCTGGACGCGTATTACAAGCTCCTGCGCGACATGCTGCTCCAGCCGGGTTGGCGCGAGGACGATTTCCGGCGGGTGAAAGACGCCGCGATCAATGCGATCAAGGTGGGGCTGCGCGGAAACAACGACGAAGAGCTCGGCAAGGAGGTGCTTTACGAAAGCATCTACCAGGGTTCGCCGTACGGCCGGTACAACGGCGGAGCGGTTTCGTCGCTGGAGAAACTCACGCTGGACGACGTGAAGTCGTTCTACAAGAGCCAGTACACGCAGGCCAACCTGGTGCTGGGGATCGCGGGCGGCTATTCGCCGCAGTTCCTGGAGGCCGTGAAGAAGGACTTCCGGGCGCTGCCCGTGGGGACGCCGTCGCGGCTGGTGGTGAAGAGCGCCGCCCAGATCGCGAAGACGCACGTGGTGATCGTGGACAAGGACACGCGCAGCGTGGCAGTTTCGATCGGCTATCCGATCGATGTGCTGCGCGGATCGAAGGATTACGCGGCGCTGCTTCTGGTGTCGAGCTACCTGGGCCAGCATCGGATGAGCAGCGGGGTGTTGTATCAGCGGATGCGCGAGTCGCGGGGGTTGAACTACGGGGATTACGCTTACATCGAATACTTTCCCAGGGGCATGTTCCTGATGGAGCCTGACCCGAACCTGGCGCGCCACACGCAGATTCTCCAGGTGTGGATCCGCCCGGTGGAACCTCCCACGGCGAAGTTCGCCCTGCGCCTGGCGATGTTCGAACTGGATAAGCTGCGCAAGCGAGGTATGTCGCAGGCGGAATTCGAAAGCTCGCGCGGGTTTTTGAGTAAGTATGTGAACGTGCTCACCCGCACCAAGCGCGCCGAACTGGGGTATGCCATCGACAGCGATTTCTATGGCATGCCGCAGTACAACGACTATCTGAAAACCGAGCTGGTCAAACTGACTCTGGCTGACGTGAACCGCGCGATCCAACGCTACATCCACACGGACCGCGCGGTAATCGCGGTGGTGACCAAGGGCGGAGAGGATTTCAAGCGTCAGCTTCTCAGTGCCGACGCGTCACCCATGAAATACAATTCACCAAAACCGGCGCAGATTACCGAGGAAGACAAGATTGTGGAGAAGTGGCCGCTCAACCTGCGTGCCGAAGACATCGTCGTCAAGCCCATCAGTGAGGTATTCCAGTAACGCCATGCTCGATTTGAAACTCGTCTCACTCGAAGTTCCCGAAGGCGGCAACCTGATCCTCGGGCAGACGCATTTCATCAAGTCCGTGGAGGACATTTACGAGGCCATCGTCAACACCGTGCCGCAGATGAAATTCGGCGTCGCGTTCAACGAGGCGTCGGGTCCGTGCCTGACGCGTGTGGACGGCAACGACGACGCCCTGAAGGCTCTTGCCGTGAAGAACGCGTCCGCGCTTGCGGCCGGCCACATTTTCGTGGTGGTGATGCGCGAGGGTTACCCGATCAACGTTCTGGGCCGGATCAAGGACGTGCCCGAGGTATGCTCGATTTTCTGCGCCACCGCCAATCCCGTGCAGGCCGTGATTGCGGAGAGCGGGCAGGGCCGCGGCGTACTCGGCGTCATCGACGGATTTCCGCCCAAGAGCGTGGAAGGCGCGGAGGACGTCGAGAAGCGTCGCGGGTTCCTGCGCATGATCGGATACAAGCGCTGACGTGGCGCGCGAGGCAGGATACCGCGCCGGTGCAGCGACCGCGATCGGCGTGCTGCTGCTGTGGTATTCGCAAACGCGGGCGTTTGCGTGGGATGAAGGCTATCACCTGGTGGCCGCGCAGTTGGTGGCCGGCGGCAAGCGCCTGTACCTGGATTTCTGCTTTCCACAACCGCCGCTCAACACGTATTGGAATGCCGCATGGATCCGGTTCCTGGGGGCCGGTTGGCGGCTGATTCACGCGGCGGCCGCGGTCCTTTGTCTGGCGACAGCGTGGATCGCCGCCGGCTGGGCGCGGTCGCGATTTCCCAATCCGGAGTGGCGTCACACGGCGGCCCTGGCGGTGCTGTTCACGGTCGGCCTGAATGTGCTGGTTGTGCAGTATGGACCGACCGGACAGGCTTACGCGTTCACGCTGATCCTGATCGTGATTGCCTACCGGATCACCGTAAGGGCGGTAGAGACGCCAAGAGTAACGATTGCCGGGCTTGCGGGGCTGGCTGCGGGCGCGGCAGCGGCGGCCACGCTGCTGAGCGCGCCCGTGGGGGTGGTGCTGCTGGTGTGGCTCGTGGTCTACAACCGGGCGGGTAGTCGCTGGAAGAAGGCGGGGGCACTGATTGCCGGCGAGGCGGCCGCGTTTCTGCCGCTCTTGTGGCTGTTCGTGCAGGACCCGCGGCGCGTGTTCTTCAACGTGGTCGAGTACGAGCTGCTGTACCGGCAGGTGGAATGGGAGGGGGCGCTGGCGCACGATGTTACGGTCTGGATCTCCTGGCTGGATTCGTCACACGGCCTCGTCCTGGCGGTGCTGGCGTCGGGCGGCCTGCTCTTGGTCAAATTCCGCAGCGCGTGGACGCGGGCACAGCGCGCGGAGTTCTACCTGTGCGGCTGGCTGGCGGGGGCGCTGATCGTCCACATCTCGCAGGCGCATCCTACTTTTGAGCGTTATTACATGCTGGCCGTGCCGTTCTTAGCCATCCTCACAGCAGCGGCTGTCTATTCGATGGGCACGCGCTGGGCGGTGGCAGCGCTGGCCGTGGTGCTGGCCGGCGGACTGGCGAAGACCATTTCCGAAGAGGACGCCTATACCTGGCCGTACCTGGAGCCGCTGGCGCGCAAGGTGGGCGAGGTCACGCCGCCGGGCGCTCCCATCGAAGCGGACGAACAGATATACTTCCTGACGCGCCGCACGCCGCCATCGGGAATGGAGCTGATGGATTCGCACAAACTGGATTTCGCGAAGGCGAAGGCCGGGTGGTTGCACTTGGTGTCGGAGGCTGAAGTCGGGCGGATGATCGAGGCCGGTGAGTTCGCCACGGTCGAGTCCTGCGGCGAGTACGAAGACTTCGACAGGGCGGCGGCCGCGATTTACAGGCAGAGGGCGAAGTTGGCGAGCTGCACGGTGTATTGGGCCGCCGATAAACACTGATCAACGCGGACAAGACCACGATCGGTACTCATCGCCGTTGATCTGCGGCCAATCTCATTTTTCTCCCGTCGCCAGCACGGTCTCGAAGTACGGCGGCTCCGCTTCGCGGTGTACGATCGCGGTATCGATGTTCTTGAAGCCTGCGCCCTTCATGTAGCGGTCCAACTCCAGGTCGGTGAAACCGAGCCAGAGGTCGGCGTACATCTCGCGAGCCTCCTCGAAGTGGTGGCGGTTCAGATCCAGGATGGCGATGCGTCCACCTCGCTTCAGAATGCGATGGGCCTCGGTGAGCGCACGCTCGGGGTGCGCGGCATGGTGCAGGGCCTGGCTGAGGAACGCGAGGTCGACCGTACCGCTGCGAATGGGCACGTCCTCCAGGTCGCCGAGGCGATATTCGAGGTTGGCGATTCCGTGCTTCTTGGCCAGCTCCGAGCCGAACTCGACCATCTTCTCGGAATTGTCGATGGCGATCACCTGCTTCGCGCTCTGCGCCATGAGCTGCGAAATCGTACCCTCGCCGGCGCCGAGGTCGGCGATCACCATGGGCGGCATGAGTTTGAGCAGGGCCTCGGCGATGCCCTTCCAGGAACGGCCAGGCACGTACTGGCGCCCGAACTTGCCCGCTAACTCGTCAAAGTAGCGGCGCATATGGTCCTGGCGGCGCCGGAGGGTGAGGCGCAGAGCCTCGCGATCGTGCGCAACTTCACGGACCTCGGCGGCGGCTTCCCGGAGGAGGCCCATCAATTCCGGCGGAGCGGTCAAACGATAGAACGCGTTTTTGCCCATGCGGCGGTCATCCACCAGGCCGGCTTGTTTGAGCTGCGCGAGGTGGGTGGAAATCTGGCTCTGGCCGCGCGCCAGAACCTCCTGGAGCTCGGCGACCGATAACTCTTCCTGCTGGAGCAGCAGGAGGATGCGGAGGCGGTTGGGGTCAGCCGCCAGGCGAAGGGATTTCAGGATTGACGCCATGGGTCGAAAACAGCTAATATCAATCTATCAAGATTTCTTGATATGAGGAAATAGAAGAATGGCTTCCGCAACAGAAAATCTGACCGCTGCCGAATTCAAGGTTGCCGATCTTTCGCTGGCCGATTGGGGCCGCAAGGAAATCACCATCGCCGAGCAGGAGATGCCGGGCCTGATGGCCATCCGCCGGAAGTACGCCAAGGACAAGCCGCTGGCCGGCATCCGCGTCACCGGTTCGCTGCACATGACCATCCAGACCGCCGTACTGATCGAGACGCTGGTGGATCTCG
>Ga0335082_10009724_pt1 | contig 10438 bp, 9 predicted proteins | sample Lox_Sample_41_FD_206718 | JGI IMG/M metagenome (GOLD analysis project Ga0335082, IMG submission 206718) | Soil microbial communities from Loxahatchee National Wildlife Refuge, Florida, United States - Lox_Sample_4.1 | ecosystem: Environmental > Terrestrial > Soil > Wetlands | place: USA: Florida...
GAACGGCAACTACGCGTTCCACGGCCTCCTGCCATGGCACGAATGTCTGGCCGCTGGCTTCCAACCTGTCCACCACCTCAAATTCAGGCCAAGCGCCTGATGGAATCTCGTGAAGGGGATGAATGAATCTTCTGATCGAGCGATTGACGATCTGGAGGAATCGAATTTTCACGTTGAGCTGCGCGGATGAGTCCGCTTGCAGGAGGCACTCGGTCTGCATCGACCAGGCTTCAGAGGAGCCATTCTGCGATTCACTGTAAGAGCGCGGGCAGAGCACTCCAAAGTTCCAGCGCAGCTGATTCTTTACCGCCGACGGTCGATAGGGATAGAGCATGTAGCCCTCGTAGAGCACGGCTTCCGCGATCTTTTCCACACGATCCAGGTTCATGACCTCACCGTCGCATCAACGGGCATGATCTCGTCGAAAGCCTGCTCCCAGGTCGGTATTCCGCGTTGGGTTTTGTATTGGTACAGGCGTTCAAATACGTCTCTTCGCAGGCTCAGCCAAACGCAGTTGGGATAGTAGGAATCCATCATGTCTCGCCATACTTTGAGGGGGAGTTTGAACCTGGTTTCCTGCTCCCACGAGATTGGCGCTACCTGTAGGAGATCGTCGGAACCGGCATAGAACACCATGCCGCTAAACATCAGGCAGAGAGGAATCTCCCCGTCCGTCAGACCTCCGAAATATTTCGTGGCTGCCACGTTGAAGTCGAACGTGCAGGGAACAGGAAGGTCCGTAACCGTGTTGCCGTGGAAAGCGGGGACGACTACGTTGACGTGTGTCCACAGCAGACTGCGAAGGGTCTGGCTCCAGCGATCGGGCTCGCCGAAGAGGTCGCGCATACGGCCTTGTTCCTCCTGCGTATAGCGCCGGCGGGTCACTTCAATCTGGATCTGGCAACGAAGCGCAACCGTGTGGATCGTCTCGTTCTGGGCAGCATTCTCGATGCGGAGCTTAAACGCAAGCGTGGGCGCTGCCGCAAACGCGACCGCGACCGCGTCTTCGATCCTGAAGCTCAAATCAGGCATTCGCCTCTCCACTTACTACATCTGCTCTGGATCTCAGGTCTGAGAAAAACCGCCCAATCTCCGTCCAAACTTCTGAGCCCCCGGAGAGCCCTTTCCAATTGGCCCGAATCAGGCCGACCAGTCGGTAGCATTCGTCGATGGGGGCGATGTAGTACTCAGCGGGTGATAATTCGTGTGCGTGGCCTACTCTGTTGATGAGCAGCGCTTCGATATCAGGTCGCAACTCCTTCAGAGCTGCGTTCTCCTGCACAATCTCACTCCAGGCATCGAGCGGGAGCAGGGATTCAACCGCTCCCGCAGGGCTAGGGTAGAGCGCGACTGTTCGACCTTCCATGCTTGAGTGGAAGAGGAACGCCACGTTAATGGGAATCAGCAGGCTATCCCACTGTCCATCCGTCATCTGAAAATCAGACAAGAACAGAGCACGTCTGGACACACGCTTGTATTTGCTCCCTGCCATCCCATCAAAGAGGGTCGCGCAAGCTTCACACGCGCAAACAATCTGACGCGATCTGACCTCAACCAGATGCGGATGCTCCCGCGCTAAACCGGCGCTGCACAACTCACAGCGTTCCAGTGGGCGCTGTGAGCGCGCGAACTGGCGGAGAGTCGCAAACGCCTGATCCATTGTCGAGGAGGTCACCGAAGGCATGGTCCGCCTCTCCCCGCACAGATGCAACGCGGTCTCAACGGACACCGTCGCTTTCCAGTTCGGCAGCGACCAACACGCGCGCTGCTGTCGGATGTTTCAGCAAGCTATCCAAAGGCACAAAGCCGGATGTGTCCTCGTCTTCTAATCCAAGAATTGTCAGCGCCGTCACATCCGGCGCCTGCTCATAGATGCCTTCTTCTACGATCGACCGCAGGTTCTTAGCGGCTGCGCCGTATGCGTGAACGGAGGCGCTTAGCTGAAGTTGGACAGCGCCATCACGAATGCTAACCAGTTCCACTCTGCTATCGAACTTGCGCAGGCGCGAGCCCACTGTCTCAAGCGCCTTGAACACGCGGGTCTCCAGGTCTTCAGGATGGAGCGAATAAAGGAGCAGCAGGTTCCGAACGATTGGATCCTGGCCGAGCCTGGCGATCATGTCCTCGCCCTGTGCCCCCGACTCGAAGACGAGCTCCATGATTCTTTCAAGACCGGCGCCGTGGACCTCCATCAGGAGCTGCACCAGCCTCCGGGTGGCTATCACCGAGTCGCTGCCGGGCATCTGGTCGAGTTCACCGACCACGGTACCGAGCTGCCGCATCTTTTGCTGGAATTCCTTTTCGCTCGCCACGCCACTCCTTCCTGGAACTCGGATAGAACGAGAACGTAGCTCCCGATCAAACGCACGGCTGAACTTCAGGTCCTACCCTCACGCTCATCACATGCCACTCATGGACAGCAACGTCAAGGCTGCAGCCCAAACATTGGAGAATGATGCGTCTCAAGCACCTTGCCATTTCCCAGATACATATGCACGCCGCACGGCAGGCATGGATCGAAGCTTCTGACTGCGCGCATGATGTCGATGCCCTTGAACTTGTCCGGGCCGTTTTCCTCGAAGATCGGCGTGTTCTGCACGGCGTCCTCGTACGGACCGGGCGTGCCATAGATATCGCGTGGATTTGCGTTCCAGGGCGTTGGAGGATAAGGGTGGTAGTTGGCGATCTTGTGATTACGAATCACAACATGATGCGACAACACGCCGCGAACGGCCTCGTGGAAGCCGCAGCCTATGCTTTCTTCCGGCACTTTGAAATCGTTCCAGGTCTTTGTTCGGCCGGCGTGAAGTTCGGCAAGCGCCTGTTCTGCGAAGTGAAGCGCCGCAGCGGCAGCATAGGCCTGGAAATAGGTGCGTGCTCGATCACGCTCAATGGCATTGCTCCACTTGGGGATCTTCCACTCGAACTCGACCTCGGGCAGCGACATCGTCTTCGGAAGGTAGATCTTTACACTGTGGCCCGTGGCTTTGACGTAGCCAATGTCTACGATGCCAGCCAGCGCTGTCGCCCAGAAACGCGCAATCGGACCTCCTCCTGTGTCGAGGGCGAGATAGTCCTTTGTGCGTTCGTCGTACCAGCGCGGAGACATGACCCACGTGTATTTGCCTGCAAAGTCCCGCTTCTGTGGCTTCGGGAATGTACTCTGATTCCACGGGTGCCGCTGATCAACTGGATTGCCCAGCGGATCCTTCTTCACGAAGGTCTCTGCGCTCGCCCAATCGTCGTAGTACGAGCTGCCCAACAGAATGCGGATGTTCAGGTTGATATTCACGAGGTCTGTGGTCACTAACTGTCCATCGACCACGACACCGGGAGTGACAAACATGCCGCGACCCCAATCGGTCATCTTTTCGTAGGTATAGTCGCAGACGTCCGGATTGTTAAACGAACCCCAGCAGCCAAGAAGGACACGCCGCCTACCCACCTCTTCATAACCAGGAAGCGCCTCATAGAAGAAGTCAAACAGATCATCATGTAACGGTACGACCTTCTTCATAAACTCTACATACTTCATCAGACGCACAATGTAGTCCGTGAAGAGTTGAACTGTCGGCACCGTACCCACTCCGCCTGGATACAACGTGGACGGATGCACGTGACGACCTTCCATCAGGCAAAACATCTCTCGAGTCATACGGCTCATCTGCAGTGCTTCACGGTAGAACTCCCCCGTAAATGGATTCAGCGCGGTCATAATCTCCGCGATAGTGCCATAGCTATGCAGGCTTGCATGGGGAGCCTCTGTCTTCAGCGCCTTCTCCCACACGCCGGGATTTGTCTCCTTCACCATCTTTTCGCAAAAGTCCACGCCTACCAGGTTGTCCTGAAAGATGTTGTGGTCGAACATGTACTCTGCAGCCTCGCCCAGATTGACGATCCATTCGGCAATCGGCGGCGGCTTTACGCCAAACGCCATATTTTGTGCGTAGGTGGCGCACGTGGCATGGTTATCCCCGCAGATGCCACAGATGCGGCTCGTAATGAAGTGAGAGTCGCGAGGGTCCTTCCCCTTCATGAAGATGCTATAGCCGCGAAAGATCGACGACGTGCTGTGACACTCCGCCACACGACGTGTCCCGAAGTCGATCTTGGTGAAGATTCCTAGACTGCCCACGATCCGTGTGATCGGATCCCAATTCATCTCCACTAACTGGCCGTGCCTTTCAGCGACTTGTTTGTCTTCAGCAGCAAGCGTGCCCATCTGTGGCTCCTTTGTCTTCTGTTAGTAGGCTGGGGGGTGATAGCCGGTGGTTAGCTCGGCGCGTGGGTGCCGCCACTTTGGTTCTTTATTCACTGTCGAATTGGTCAGCGACCGAAGCGCGCGAATCGCTTTGCCATAGGCACCGACTGCCGCAGTGGAGACCTTGGATCCCGGTGGCTCGTCCATAAACGGCATGAACTTATCAGGGAAGCCCGGCATCGTGCAGCCGATGCATATGCCACCTACGTTGGGACAGCCTCCAATGCCAGCCATCCAGCCCCGCTTGGGCACATTGCAGTTCACCACTGGTCCCCAACACCCGAGCTTGACGATGCACTTGGGTGAGCTATACGAAGTCGCGAAGTCACCCTGCTCGTAGTAGCCAGCCCGATCACAGCCTTCATGCACGGTCTTTCCAAATAACCATGTAGGTCTTAGCTGGTCATCAAGCGGGATCATTGGAGCGAGACCAGCTACCTGATACAGCAGGTACAGCACAGTCTCCATGAAGTTATCCGGCTGGACCGGACAACCGGGGACGTTCACAATAGGCAGTCCAGCCTTGGATTTCCAATCCCATCCCAGGTAATCGGCTAGTCCCATGGCGCCAGTGGGATTGCCTTCCATGGCGTGAATCCCGCCGTAGGTGGCACACGTGCCGCACGCTACAACGGCGAGGGCCTTCGGACTGAGGCGGTCAATCCATTCATTGGTGGTAATCGGTTGACCTGTATGAGGGTTGGTTCCCAGTGCTGCCCAGTAGCCCTCTTGTTTGATCTTTTCGTTGGGAATTGAGCCTTCTACGACAAGTACGAAAGGATCAAGATTCCCCTGTTCCGCCAGGTAAAAGAAATTGAGAAAATCGCTGCCGTTCTCGTAAGCCAGCACAGGATTGTGCAGATGCACTTTTGGCAAGCCAGGAATGGCACCCAAGAGGACATCCTCAATGCTGGGTTGTGTCGCCGCGGTGATCGATACAGAATCTCCGTCACAGCCCAGACCCGCCGTGATCCAGACGATATGCACTTCCGCTACGGCAGGTTTCTTCTGTGTGGCTCGGCCGTAAGGAACGTTTTCCTCTGTCATAAGCTGGATTCTCCTCTCGAGAGCAGAGCTAAAGCCGGGCGGCCTTTTCAACACCGCCTGCCTGCGAACGAGCCATAAGAACAGACGCTTGAGCTGATTCACAAGCAGGACACACCTTATTTTGTCTTCAGACAAATACCCGAGGCGCTATAGGGAATTCCCTGATGGAGCAACGTCTGCGATCCGACGGAGATCTGCGCATGGCGACAGGTTCAAACGGGCCACGCGGCAGAGCGAACTCCGCCATCCTCAACCCCTGATTGTCGATTGAATTGCGTGCTGGACGAGTTCACGCCCACTGCGGAGAGATAGTTTGTCTTTGATGTGCGCCTGGTATGTTTCGACGGTCTTGATGCTGAGGTGCAGCTTTTCCGCAATCTGCCGCGTGCTGCGGGCTTCGCCGATGAGACGGAACACCTCAAGCTCACGATCGGAAAGAGTCGAGAGGCGGGAACTCATGTCAGCAGCAGAGCCGCTGATGTATTGGTGCAGGAGCTTATTCGCCATGCGGTCGCTAAGGTAGATCTCTCCGCTAAGAATGCGTCGCACTGCTATCAACACCTTCTCTGTCGCTTCCTGCTTCATGATGTAGCCATTCGCGCGGGCCCGCAGCGCGCGTTCCGCATAGATTGACTCGTCATGCATGGAAAGAATCAGCACAGGAAGATCTGGATATAATGCCCGCAGATCTTTTAGCAGGTCCAGCCCATCAGGACCATTCAGTGAGATGTCTGCAATCAGGATGTCTGGCTTCTTTGCGGCAATTGCTTTCATGGCAGCCTGTGCTTCTGCCGCCTCACCACAGACCGTAAGATCCTGTTCCCGGTTAATCAAGAGCGCCAGCCCCTGACGCAAGAGTGGATGATCATCCACCACAAAGACAGTCCTCTTCTTCACTCGTGGGGCACCCTGCGGTTTGGTTGTCTCCGCCATACGCATGCTATGCACCATCGTTCAACGGAAAGAGGCAGCGAACAACCGTTCCGCAAGTCGTGTCTCGTCGAACGTCGAGGGCCCCGCCAATCATGCCTGCCCGATACTTCATGATGTGCAGCCCCATCCCCTGCGTGCTCGATGGATTTGCGGCGATACCCTTGCCGTTATCCTTAATCGACAACGTGCCCCGGCCCTGGTCGGCCGTCAACTGAATCAGTATCTCCTGTGCTTTACCATGCTTGATCGCATTATTCACGGCCTCTTGAGCAATGTGGTAAAGATGTGTGGCCATCGAGTCATCATGGATCAGGACAGGCACCTCACACTGAAAATGGCATGATACTCCGAAGAGGTCTTCTACTTCAGTTGCCCATAGCTGCAATGCAGACATCAGGCCTTGTGAATCAGAGACTACGGGAAGCAGCCCCCTCGCTAATTCACGGCTCTTGTGGATCGCGTCGTTCACGAGCTTTACGATCTTGGCCGCCTCATCGGCCTCTGACTTGTTCTGCTCCGCCAACCTTGCTTCATGCGCCTTGGCCATAAACGCAATCCCTGTCAGATGTTGGCCGAGACCATCATGCAGGTCCTGGCCGATTCGACGTTGTTCTCTCGCGCTTATATCCAAGATTGCTTTTTCCAGATGTTTTCGTTCGGTGATGTCGATGCCAGTGGCGATGATGTAATTGGACGTGTCTCCACTGCCCGGCAGCAACGTGCTTGTCCAGGCAATCAGCCGCTGATCTCCATGCCGGGTAACCCAGCAGCTTTGGTAATCCTGAGGAAGAATATCCGTACGTAGCACCTCAAAGATATTTCTAAAGCGGTCTGCTTCCTCCGCAACAAGAAACAGGTCCCAAAGGCATTTGCCTTTAACCTCCTCCATTGCATAGCCCGTTGTGATTTCACAAGCTGGATTGAATCGCCGGATTCGTCCTTCATCATCGAGGACAACGACCAATGCTCCCACCGTGTCTAATATCGCTGAGACGAGGTTACGTTCCTCCTGAAGTTCTTCCTCTATACGTTTGAGATCGGAGATGTCGACAGCGACCCCATGAATAAACCAGGGACAGTCGTCCTCCCGCCTCATCTTGGAGATGGGTGGCGATTTGCGATCCGCGCGACGAGGAGATCTCATGACGAGGAAGGCTTCCTTTCAGTGCCGAACGCACTGCCGAATAGAAAATGCGCGCATCCATATTGGGCCTCAAACGAGACTTAGGCAATCCCCGATGATTTCGTTAGATCATCGAAACCACTCGTCTGAAGCGTACAGCCATTCACATGGCGCACATCCTAAGATAGCGACGAATATCCGGCCCCAAAGAGACCAGCAGCGTGATCAGGCCTAACGAAGCCATAGCCATAATTGCTTTCTTCATTCCATACACCTCGTGTCTGAATAGGATTCTGAAAGAAATCCGCTAAGTTGTATGAGTCGCATCCCCCATCGAACATCGTCAAAATCGAGCGCGAAACAGCAAATCATTGCATATTGAAATGAAATCCTGTGTTTGCTTGTCTTCGAAGATATAAGAAAGAACTAAACAACCGACGAGCTTGAACGCTCTGCGGGGAAACCCCTTCTGGCCAGACGGCGATACAAGGTGCTGCGGTGAATTCCAAGCTTGCGCGCCGCGGCAGAGAGATTTCCTTTCGCAGTGATGACTGCTCGGCGAAGCGCCTCGTCCTGTAGGAGAGATAAAGTCTCTGTCTCCGGTTCCGCATGACTTGGTTCTGTAGCCGCTATGCGTGCTGAAGCATAGGAGGCGCGGGTAACGTCGGCGTAGTACAGACCGGAGGCGTGGAGCTGCAGTTCCTGACGTCCAAGTGAAGGCCTTTTGTAAAAAATATCGTCCCAATGGATTGCGCCAATCGCGAGCGTACCGAGTCCGAGGTAGTTCAGCGCCCGGCTGCTTGCTGCGGTGAGTAAACCATCGTGAAACCCAAGGACGCCCTCCTCAGGCGTTCCAAGCCAGGATGGATGCTGGTGCAGCCGAACGACAAGGTCGGTCGCCACTTCGAGGACCCAGTCATGCTCGATATGGGCGACGGCATGGCGGACGAGTCTCCCGGAGGATGAGAAGGTTTCGCATTCATTGCCCGAGATGTTGAGCACACCAGCGAGCCGAGCCGTCGGTGACATGATCGGCATGGCGTTGCAGGCGAGAAAGCGATTCTCGTCGACGAAGTGCTCCGCGCCGATCACCTGCATGAAACGGCGCTCCACAATAGCGGTCCCGATTGCATTTGTTCCCATAACCTGCTCCTGCCAGGACGCTCCCGGAACAAGGAACACCTTGCGGGCACGGCCAAGGAAGGTGGTATCGCCTTGCGAGTCAAGAATGACGCCATTGGAGTTAGCGAGAAGCAGGATTCGTCCGGTATCTGCCAGAGTGTGCTCCAGAAGATGCATCTCTCGGAGAGCTAGCCGTCGAAGTTGATGATTGTGTTCCTGTTGGCGGAGAAGCTCGGCCGTTGAAAGAGGCGTCTGGACAAGGTGTAAGCGCGAGGACATTCCGCGGTCGCGGCAACGCTGCCATGAAGTCTGAATGATCTCTGGAAAAGGATGGCGTGAATGGAGTATGCGAGCGTCGTGCATGAGCGAAGCTCCCCCGGAAAGGGGCTACTTTCAAGGTACTCCCCTGTGAGACCGCTGTCGACTGTGATGCAAATTGCAACAGTTGAATAGCTATGACTTGGCAACTGTTATCGGAAGGGAGCAGAGTGTCTCCCGGAATGGCCTCCGTGATCAATAAGGAGCCCGGAAAGGGAAAACACAATAAATGGCAGTATCAACAGCAGCGCAGATTGACTCTAAACACGACGGACATGAGCTTTTGTTCCGCAAGCGCTATGGGAACTTCATAGGCGGGCAGTGGGTCGAGCCTGTCGGCGGCGAGTATTTTGAAAACACCACACCTGTAACGGGCAAAGTGCTGTGCGAGGTGCCGCGATCTCGCGCGGCGGATGTTGAAAAGGCGCTGGATGCGGCGCACAGGGCGAAAGAGGCGTGGGCCAGAACCTCGGTGACCGAGCGGTCCAACATCCTCCTCAGGATTGCACAGCGCATTGAGGAGAATGCTGACCTGCTTGCAGCCGCGGAGACCTGGGACAACGGCAAGCCGATCCGTGAGACGGCGGCGGCGGATATTCCCCTCAGCGCAGACCACTTCCGCTACTTCGCCGGCGCCATCCGCGCCCAGCAAGGTGGAATCTCTGAGATCGATCACGATACCGTTGCATACCACTTCCACGAGCCTCTCGGGGTCGTCGGGCAGATCATTCCGTGGAACTTTCCTCTGTTAATGGCCGCATGGAAGCTGGCTCCGGCGCTGGCGGCCGGCAATTGTGTCGTTCTGAAGCCTGCGGAACAGACACCGGTGTCGATCCTCATTCTGCTGGAGTTGGTGGGAGACCTGCTTCCGGCGGGCGTTCTAAACGTCGTGAATGGCTTTGGGCGCGAGGTCGGCAAGGAGCTTGCCTCCAATCCACGCATTAACAAGGTGGCATTTACAGGCTCCACGGTCACGGGCCGCATGATCATGCAGTACGCGTCCGAGAACATTATCCCGATGACGCTCGAGCTTGGCGGCAAGTCGCCGAACATCTTCTTCGAGGATGTCCTTCGCGAAGACGATGAGTATGTAGACAAGGCCCTCGAGGGTCTTGTACTGTTTGCGTTCAATCAAGGCGAAGTCTGCACCTGTCCTTCGCGTGCGCTCATTCATGAATCGATCTATGACAGGTTCATGGAGCGTGCCCTGGCACGTGTAAAGGCGATCAAGCAGGGCAACCCTCTCGACAGGGACACCATGATCGGTGCACAGGCCTCTAAACAACAGTTCGAGAAGATCATGTCCTACCTGGATCTCGGCCGGAAGGAAGGCGCCGAACTGCTGACCGGAGGAGGCGCCGCAACGATGGAGGATGGTCTGGCGGGCGGCTTCTATATCCAGCCGACCATCTTCAAAGGACATAACAAGATGCGTATCTTCCAGGAGGAAATCTTCGGGCCAGTGCTCTCTGTAACGACCTTCAAGACCGACGATGAAGCACTCGAGATTGCCAACGACACGCCGTACGGTCTTGGTGCAGGTGTATGGACCCGCGATATGAATCGCGCCTATCGGTTTGGCCGCGGCATTCAGGCAGGACGCGTGTGGACCAACTGCTATCACCTCTACCCGG
>Ga0335082_10009728_pt1 | contig 10436 bp, 9 predicted proteins | sample Lox_Sample_41_FD_206718 | JGI IMG/M metagenome (GOLD analysis project Ga0335082, IMG submission 206718) | Soil microbial communities from Loxahatchee National Wildlife Refuge, Florida, United States - Lox_Sample_4.1 | ecosystem: Environmental > Terrestrial > Soil > Wetlands | place: USA: Florida...
TGCGCTACGCCATCGAGGAAATGACCGAACCCAAGCTGCTGGTGATGAACCTCAAGTAGAGAGCGTGGGCCGGCAGTACGGCGGCGCACGAAGCCACAAATCGATTTCACTGAACCGAACTCTTTCAACCGTGGGAATTGCGATTGTGCATTCACAATCTTGGGCCTGCTATAATCTCCAGTTTTGTTGATCGCCAGGGTTGCGGTTAAATGCCGCTTAGCTTAACGCTGCAGCAACCGGTTGCCCGTCACGGGGCGCCGCGGCACGGAACGTCCTCTTTCGATGCAGATCTTTCACCGCAGCACGAACACACTTTCGCGAGCGACGATCTATGGCGCCATATTCGTTGTAGCGGCGTTGTTTTGGGCTGCGGCAGCCATCCAGCGGTCTCCCTACGTGACCTACGCCGGGGTACGCCGACCGCAGCCTGTGCCCTTCAGTCATCAACACCATGTCGCCGGATTAGGAATTGATTGCCGTTATTGTCACACTTCGGTCGAAACCTCCAGCTTCGCCGGCATTCCTCCCACCAAGACCTGCATGAACTGCCACGCACAAATCTGGACCAACGCAGCCTTGCTGGAGCCCGTACGCGAAAGCTACAAGAGCGGAAAATCGCTGGTCTGGACTCGCGTGAACGATCTACCCGACTTCGTTTATTTCAATCACAGCATTCATATCAACAAGGGTGTAGGCTGTAACACCTGCCACGGTCCGGTGGACCGCATGCCGCTGATGTATAACCAGGCTTCGCTACAGATGGAGTGGTGCCTGGAATGCCATCGTGCGCCGGAAAAGCATCTTCGTCCCCGCGATCAGGTTTTCAACATGCGTTACGAAGAGCCGTCGAGCGGCAAACCGGTCGCGGTGGATGGCAAGGAATATACAGACCAGCTCTCCCTCGGTGAGCACCTGGTGAAGAAATACAATTTGCGCACGGTGACGGACATAACCAGCTGTTCGACGTGCCATCGGTAGATCTTGGTTGATGGAGAACGGGCATCTCGCCCGTCCCTCCGGGCGGCGACGCCCGGCCTCCATAGCAGAACATGAAGATGGAAGAACAACCCGATAAACCACGCCGCGAAGACGTTTGCCCCAGCAAGAAGGGTAAGCTCGATCTGGATGCGGCCCGCGACCGCCTTGCCGAGACCCAGGGTCCGGAATACTGGCGCAGCCTGGAAGAACTGGCGGGCAGCCCCGATTTCCAGGCAATGCTGCACCGGGAATTTCCCAAGGGCGCGTCGGAGTGGCTGGACTCGGTTTCGCGCCGGGGCTTCCTCAAGCTGATGGGCGCGTCGCTGGCCATGGCCGGTATGACCGCCTGCACCAAGCAGCCGCTCGAACCGATTGTGCCTTACGTAAGGCAGCCCGAAGAAGTCGTTCCGGGGCGACCGCTATTTTTTGCCACCGCATTCTCTCTGAGCGGGTATGCCAGTCCGATTCTGGTCGAGAGCAATCTGTATCGTCCTACCAAGGTTGAAGGCAACGGACAACATCCTGCAAGCCTCGGGGGCACCGACATCTTCTCCCAGGCGTCGATCCTGGGGATGTACGACCCTGACCGTTCGCAGACCGTGACTTACCTGGGCGACATTCGCTCCTGGGGAGCGCTGGTCGACGCCATGCGCGCACCCCTGAATGTTCAGAAGAGTTTGCAGGGAGCGGGCATCCGCATCTTGACTCCGACGGTCTCGTCGCCGACGCTCGCTGACCAGTTGCAGGCGTTTATCAAGGCTAATCCCCAAGCCAAGTGGCATGTGTACGAGCCGGTCAATCGTGACAATGTGCTCGAGGGCGCGAAGCTGGCCTTTGGGCAGCCTGTGGAGACGCAGTACAAGCTGGAGAACGCGGAGGTAATTCTCTCGCTTGACGCCGACTTTCTCTACGCGGGGTTCCCCGGATTCGCCCGCTACGTCCGCGATTTTGCCAAGCGGCGCAATCCAGATGCGGGCGAGATGAGCCGGCTGTATGTGGTCGAGAGCACGCCCAGTTCGACGGGGGCAAAGGCTGATCATCGCCTGCCGGTGCGAGCAGCGGACATAGAACCTTTCGCGTCGTCGATTCTGAACCTGCTTACTAACAGCGGTGGGTTTCCGTCTGGACCTACCGGTCCAAAGGGATTTTTCCCCACCCTCATAGGCGATCTGATCGCTCACCGCGGCTCTAGCGTGGTAATCGCAGGCGAGCATCAGTCTCCAGCTCTTCACGCCGTCGCCCATGCCATCAACCAATCCCTGGGCAACGTGGGCAAGACGGTTTTCTACACCGATGCCGTAAACGCGAACCCAGTGAATCAAACCGAGTCGCTCAACGACCTGGTAGCGGACATGCGCGGCGGCAAGGTGGACATGCTGATCATCATGGGCGGCAATCCAGCCTATGATGCGCCTGCCGATTTCGGATTCGCCGACGCGCTCAAGAACACCAACATCCCGCTGCGGGTGCACCTTGGTCTCTACCAGAACGAAACGGCGGAGCTCTGCCAGTGGCACGTGAACGAGGCCCACTATCTTGAGGCCTGGGGCGACACCCGCGCTTATGACGGCACCGTAAGCATTGTGCAACCGTTAATCGCCCCGCTCTATGACGGCAAGAGCACGTATGAACTGGTGGCAATGCTCTCGGGTCAAGCCAGTACTGGCGGCCACGAGATCGTGCAGGCTTATTGGAAGAAACAGCGTCCCAGCGCCGACTTCGACACGTTCTGGCGCAAATCGCTGCATGATGGCTGGGTGGAAGGCACCACGTTCCCAACCCGGCAGGTCGAGAGCAAGACGGCGAGCTTCCCGGTCGCGCCGCCACCCAACCCCAAGGCCATCGAGATCAATTTCCGCCGCGATCCCTCCATCTACGATGGACAATTTTCCAACAACGGCTGGCTGCAGGAACTGCCCAAGCCGATGAACAAGCTCACCTGGGACAATCCGGTGCTGATGGGCCCGGCCATGGCCGAGCGCATGGCCATCAAAACCGAGGACCTGGTCGAGGTCGAACTCAATGGCAAGAAGCTGACCGCTCCGGTCTGGATCCAGGTGGGCCATCCCGACAACTCCGTTACCGTCTTCCTGGGATACGGACGCCGCCGCGCCGGGCGCGTGGGCACCGGCACCGGTTTCGACATGTACCCACTGCGCACCAGCGCTACGCCCTGGTTCACCAGCGGCGTTGTCATACGTAAGGTTGGAGGCACCTACAAACTGGCCTCCACCCAGGGTTACCAGACCATGGAGACGCCCACCGGCGCGCGTCCCCTGGTGCGCACCGCGAGCCTCGAGGAATACCGCAAGGAACCGGAGTTCGCGAAAGAAGAAGAGCCGCCCAAGGAACTGACCCTGTACAAGCCGTACCCCTATGCGGCGGAACCCTACGCCTGGGGCATGACGGTGGACATGAATGCCTGCGTGGGTTGCAACAATTGCATCGTGGCCTGCCAATCCGAGAACAATATTGCTGTGGTCGGCAAGGAACAGACTGTCCTCGGCCGGCACATGCACTGGATTCGCATAGACTCTTACTTTCAGGGCGACCGCGACAATCCCAAGGCCTACTTCCAGCCGGTACCGTGCCAGCAGTGCGAGAACGCTCCCTGCGAAGTCGTGTGTCCGGTGGGTGCGACCGTGCACAGCAGCGAAGGCCTGAATGACATGGTCTATAACCGCTGCGTCGGTACGCGCTACTGCTCCGACAATTGTCCCTACAAGGTGCGGCGGTTTAACTTCCTCCTGTTCCAGGACTGGGAAACCTCGCAGTACAAGATGATGCGCAATCCCGATGTGACCGTGCGCAGCCGCGGTGTGATGGAGAAGTGCACTTACTGCGTGCAGCGCATCAACCAGCATCGGATCGACGCCGAGCGCGAAGATCGAAAGATTCAGGATGGCGAACTGCAGACCGCGTGCCAGCAGTCATGCCCGGCGAACGCCATTGTCTTTGGCAACATCAACGATCCCAACAGCCAGGTTTCGAAGCTGAAAGCCCAGGCCAGGAATTACAGCCTGCTGGCGGACCTGAACACGCGCCCCCGCACCACCTACCTGGCGGACATTCGCAACCCCAATCCAGGACTGGAAGGGGCGAAGGATTCGCCAACGGAGCACAGCTAAGCAATGGACGAGCCACTCCAAAACGAGCGCGCACCAGTCATCGAACCCGGCTACACGTTTGGCTCGGTCACGGACAAGATCAGCGCCATTGTTCTGACTCGTCCCACCTCAAACGCCTGGTTTGTGGGCTTTGGCGTGATGTTCCTGCTCACCATGATGCTGCTCTTCGCCATGGGCTATCTGTTCGTGAAGGGCGTGGGCATCTGGGGTGTGACCATCCCCATTGGTTGGGGCTTTGCCATCGTCAACTTTGTCTGGTGGATCGGAATCGGACACGCGGGCACGCTGATTTCCGCCATCCTGCTGCTGTTGCGGCAATCGTGGCGCAACTCCATCAACCGCTTTGCCGAGGCCATGACGCTTTTTGCCGTGGCCTGCGCGGGAATTTTCCCCGCCATCCACGTGGGGCGGCCGTGGGTTGCCTACTGGCTGTTCCCTTATCCCAACACCATGAATTACTGGCCGCAATTCCGCAGCCCTCTGGTGTGGGACGTATTTGCTGTCTCTACTTACGCCACCATCTCGGCATTGTTCTGGTTCATCGGCCTCATTCCTGATCTCGCCACCCTGCGCGACCGTTCCGAAGAACGCTGGAAAAAAATCATCTACGGCATGCTGGCCATGGGCTGGCGCGGCTCGGCGCGGCATTGGCATCGTTATGAGACCGCTTACCTGCTACTGGCCGGACTGGCCACGCCCCTGGTGCTGTCAGTGCATACCGTGGTGAGCTTCGACTTCGCCATCGGAATCGTGCCCGGCTGGCATACCACCATCTTCCCGCCTTATTTCGTGGCCGGCGCCATTTACTCCGGCTTCGCCATGGTGTTGATGCTGGCCATTCCCATCCGCAAGATTTACAACCTTGAGGGTTTCATCACTGAAACGCACCTGCAGAATTCGGCCAAAGTCATGCTGGCCACCGGCCTGATTGTGGCTTACGGCTACGGTATTGAAGCTTTCATGGGCTGGTACAGTGGGAACCGCTACGACGCTTTCCTGTTGTGGAACCGCCTGCACGGGCCGTACTCGTTTTTCTACTACATGCTGCTGATCTGCAACCTGGGAATTCCGCAGGTACTGTGGATCTCCAAGTTGCGCAGCAATCCCGTGTGGCTATTCCTGATCTCGCTGGTCGTGCTCGTAGGCATGTGGCTGGAACGATTCATCATCGTGGTAGTCAGCCTGCATCGCGACTTCCTGACTTCTTCCTGGGGCATGTACTATCCCACCCGCTGGGACTGGATGACCTTCATCGGGACCATCGGCATGTTCCTGGCTGCCATGTTCCTGTTCGTGCGTGTCTTGCCCATGATTTCGATCTTTGAAATGCGGACTCTGCTGCCGGAAGCGGAGGTCAAGGAATGAAACGCACCAAGGCATACGGATTGATGGCCGAATTTGATTCCGTCCAGACCCTGCTGGACGCGGCCAATCGCGCGCGGGAAGCCGGCTACAAAAAGATTGATGCCTACAGTCCGTTCCCGGTTGAGGGTCTGGCGGAGGCCATCGGCTTCCATCACGATGAAGTGCCGCTGGTGGTGCTGATCGGGGCCTTGCTCGGCGGTCTGGGCGGCTATCTCCTGCAGTACTGGATTTCGGTAGTGAGTTACCCGGTGAATGTTGGCGGCAAGCCATATCATTCCTGGCCGGCTTTTATTGTTGTCACTTTTGAGATGACCATCCTTTTTGGCGGAATCTTTGCTGTGCTCGGCATGCTGGCGCTCAACGGGCTGCCCATGCCCTACCACCCGGTGTTCAATGTTCCGCGCTTCGCGTTTGCGACCAAAGACAGGTTCTTCCTGATCGTGTTCTCCTCCGATCCAAAATACAGCCCGACCGAAGTCCGCCGCTTTCTGGAAGGGCTGGGGCCACGCTCCATTTCGGAGGTGCCCGATTAAACGCCTTTTCCAATGCTTCAAGTTTGGGGCGGAGCATTGCTTCAGCGCTGTATTCGGTGCTGATCGTTTTCCAGCCATCTGCCGAAAGAACGAGTCATCCCGAGCGCGGCTCGAGCTGCGCTGGCGCGGTGAGAGCAAGTCGAGGGACCCCTACTCTCCTCCGGACTCATGCGCCCATAGGGGTCCTTCGACTCGGCTCCGGATGACAATGGGGAGAGACTTGTGCCGCCGTTCAACCCTTGTTTTGCTCTCGGCCCTGCTGGCCCTGGCCGGATGCCGGCAGGATATGCACGACCAACCGCGCTTCAAGCCCTTTGCGCGGAGCGATTTCTATACTGACCTGCGCTCGGCGCGGCCTCCGGTCGAGGGTACGGTCGCCCGCGGCGAGTTGCGCGAAGACACTTATCTCTATACCGGAAAAATCGGCAGCAATCCGGGAGACTATATGCCCTTTCCGCTCACCGCCGACCTAATGGCGCGCGGACAGCAGCGCTATGACATTTTCTGCGCTCCCTGTCACTCCCGAGTGGGCGATGGCAACGGCGTGATTCCGTCCCGTGGTTTCCCGCGCAAGCCGCCCTCTTATCACATCGAGCGCCTGCGCAAGGCGCCCCTGGGATACTTCTTCGACGTGATTACCAACGGCTATGGGGCCATGCCCGACTACGCCTCGCAAATCGCGCCCCAGGATCGCTGGGCCATTGTGGCTTACATCCGCGCGTTGCAATTGAGCCAGGATGCCACGCCCGCCGACGTTGCAGCGGGACAGCAGGTACCTTCCGAGCCGCCGCGATTCGAGGAACTGGGTTCCGGTGCAACCTTGCCCGTAGTTGAACCCAAGCCTGCGCACCGTTCGGCAGAAGAGGAGCCGAAATGAGCACGGTTCCCATGACCAATCTCGACCTGATGGCGCCGCCGGTGGTGAAAACCATCCAGCAGCGTTCCTTGCTGGTCGGATTGGTGTTTGCAGTCATCGCCGCCGTCGGCGCCTGGCGTCAGCCCGACCAATTCTTCCGCGCCTATCTCATCGCTTTCATGGCCTGGCTGGGAATAACTCTGGGCTCGATGGCGATTCTCATGCTTCGACACCTGACCAAAGGCGCGTGGGGGATGGTCATCCGCAGAATCCTGGGAGCGGCCATGCGTTGTGTGCCGCTGATGGTGGCGTTGTTCGTCCCACTGCTGTTTGGAATACGCCGCCTTTACATCTGGGCCCGGCCGCTGGATGCGATTGCGGACAAGCATTTGCGCGAACACCTGCAGGAACTCACGCAAAGTTATCTGTCGGTCAATGGATTTATCATCCGCGCCGCGATCTATTTCGCCATCTGGTGGGCGCTGTCTTTCTTCCTGACAAAATGGTCGGCACAACAGGACCACCCGCCCCGGCGCGACAACAGTGCGCGTTTCAAGGCGCTCAGCGGGCCCGGCCTGATCCTCTACGGCTTTACCATCACTTTCGCCGCCATCGATTGGATCATGTCCATTGACCCCAGCTGGATTTCCACTATCTTTGGCCTGTCGTTCCTGATCGGGCAGGTGCTGTCGGCGCTGTGTTTCGCCGTGGTGGTAGAGCGCATCCTGTTCCGCTACAAGCCCATGTCGGACTTGCTCAAGCCGGAGCAGGTGCACGATCACGGAAAATTCATGCTGACCTTCATCATGGTGTGGGCCTACTTCGCGTTCTCGCAGTGGCTCATCATCTGGGCGGGAAATTTGCCCGAAGAAATTACCTGGTATATGCGCCGCTTGAATGGCGGCTGGGGATACGTCGGATTGTTCCTGGTGCTGTTCCACTTCGCGGTGCCGTTCGTGTTCCTGATTTCGCGTCCGTTCAAACGTGATATCACGCGGCTGGTCTGGCTGGCGGCGTGGCTCATGTTGATGCGATATGTGGACCTGTTCTGGGTAGTCGAGCCCAATTTTTCCCTGACCTTCAACGTTACCTGGCTCGACATCGTGGTCCCGATTGCCATGGGAGGTCTGTGGCTGGCGTATTTCTTCCGCAATCTCAGCGCCATGCCGCTGGTCCCCGCCTATGACGTTTTTGCGGTCGAAGTTCTGGAAGCGGCGCACGAGTAGATGAGTCGAGTGATCAGATGACTGACGACATTCACATCCACGGGCATAACGAGGAAGCGGAGTTTGAGCGCCGAGACCTCGCGGCAAAACCTGTCATCCTCTTTCTGGTTGGCCTGACCATCGGCTGCCTGCTGGTTGCTGCCCTCCTGAAGGGGATGTACAGCTACCTGGATGCGCGCGAGCACCGCCATCAACCCGCACTCAATCCGTTAGTGCAGCAGACCACGGCAGAAACGCGGTCAGTTGCGCCGGGCGACGTCACGAAATTTCCCCAGCCTCGCCTTGAGACCAACGAACGCCGCGAGATCAACGATTTTCGGATGCATGAAGAGCAGACGCTGCACAGCTACGGTTGGGTCGATCAACCCGCCGGCGTGGTGCGAATTCCGATTGACCATGCCATGGAACTGCTGGTGCAGCGCGGACTTCCCACCCGGCCCCAGGCCGGTGCGGTTCCACCGTCGGAAGTGAACATGGTGAAAGAAGCGGCGCGGCGGTCAGATACCAGCCGCCAGCCCACGAAGAAGAAATGAGCACATTGTTGACTAGAAGCAGATCTTCAGTGCTCATTGTGGATTGTGATTCAGGGTGGAGCAGCGCTTTAGCGCTGCATTAAGGCTGGGCCACGGGGGCGGCTTTAGCCGCTGAGGTATCTCGGGGGCTGCAGCCCGTCAGGTACGAGCTTTTGTTGCAGGCCTGAACGCCCGCCCCACCCGGAACTACCGGGCTTTGGTTGCAGGTCCCGCTTCGCCGGCTTTGGGAGAATTAGCAGTGCCAGATATAACTTACAACTCGAAACGGATTCTGGCGACCATCTTCGCCGCGTTACTGGTCTGCGCTCCAGCCTTCGGCCAGGGCATGACCAAGGGCATCATGTCGCCGCCGGCCAACGTGCGTCCGCCCGGCTTGCAGAATGTCGGCATCGAGCAGCATCTGGACGAACAGATTCCCGCGGACCTCAACTTCCGCGATGAGACCGGCAAGCCGGTCCGCCTGGGAGACTACTTCGGCAAAAAGCCGATGATTCTCAACCTGGTCTATTACAACTGCCCCATGCTTTGCGGCGAGGTGCTCAGCGGCCTGGAGAGCGCGCTACGAGTTCTAAAATTCGACGTAGGAAAGGAATTCGACGTCCTGACCATTAGCTTCGATCCCCGGGAAACCCCCGACATGGCCACCAAGAAAAAGGCCGAGTTCCTGAAGCGCTACGGACGCTCCGGAGCTGCCCAGGGCTGGCACTTTCTGACCGGGCCGCAGGAATCGATTGACGCCCTGACCAAGGCCGCCGGATTTCAGTACCAGTACGATCCCAAGACCGGCCAGTTTGCCCATGCCACTGCCATCATGGTGCTTACGCCGGAAGGCAAGATCGCTCAGTATTACTATGGCGTCGAGTATGCGCCTAAAGATTTGCGCCTGGGATTGATCCAGGCCTCGCAGAACAAGATCGGCACGCTGGCCGATCAGGTATTGCTGTACTGCTATCACTACGATCCCACGACCGGCAAATACGGGGCAATTATTTCGCGTGTGCTGAAACTGGCGGGGCTCGCAACCATACTGGGCCTGGGGATCCTGATGACTGTCCTGATCCGTTTGGGATCAGGACAAAACGAGCACGCCGCAAGATGAGATGTGTGGCAGGCAAGGCAAAGGCAAAAGCTGTCGGACAGGAGTGTCCGACCCACACACTGGGAGTGCTGAGGACCGAGGACTGAAGACCGACGACTGACTATGTTCGATACTTTTCCACTTTGGCCCACACGGGCTTCGACGACCGCCGGAAGCGTGGACGCGCTCTTCATCTTCATGGTTGCTTTGTCTGCGCTCATGAGCCTGGCGATTTTCGCCATGATTACGGTGTTCGCGGTCCGTTATCGCCGGCGCAAGGGAGTCGCCGCCGAACAGATCGAAGGCTCGACCGCGCTGGAAGTAACCTGGTCGGTGATTCCCCTTTTTATTTTCGCCGTGATCTTCGTGTGGGGCGCAGTCATTTACTTCAAGGAGCGCACGCCTCCGCGCGGATCCACCGAAGTGTATGTCGTCGCCAAGCAGTGGATGTGGAAGCTGCAACACGAAGAAGGTCAACGCGAGATCAACGAACTGCACGTGCCCCTGGGCCGTGACGTAAAGTTGCTTCTGACCTCGCAGGATGTGATCCACAGCTTCTATGTTCCCGCTTTCCGTATCAAGCAGGACGTCCTGCCCGGCCGCTACACCACGGCATGGTTTCATCCCACCAAGGCGGGGACCTATCATCTGTTCTGCGCCGAGTATTGCGGATCGCAACACTCGGGAATGATCGGGCAAGTCGTAGTGCTCGAACCGGCGCAGTATGAGGCCTGGCTCA
>Ga0335082_10009729_pt1 | contig 10436 bp, 6 predicted proteins | sample Lox_Sample_41_FD_206718 | JGI IMG/M metagenome (GOLD analysis project Ga0335082, IMG submission 206718) | Soil microbial communities from Loxahatchee National Wildlife Refuge, Florida, United States - Lox_Sample_4.1 | ecosystem: Environmental > Terrestrial > Soil > Wetlands | place: USA: Florida...
GGGGACGCTCTTCCTCGACGAGGTGGCGGAGCTGCCGCCCCCCTCGCAGGTCCGGCTGCTGCGCGCGCTGCAGGAGCGGCGCATCCGGCGCGTGGGCGGCAACGTGGACCTGCCGGTGGCGGCGCGGATCATCGCGGCGGCGAACCGCGATCTCTCGCGCGAGATCGCCGAGGGGCGGTTCCGGGAGGACCTCTTCTACCGCCTCAACGTGATCCAGATCCGCGTACCGCCGCTGCGGGAGCGCCGGGACGACGTCCCCGCCTTCCTCGAGCACTTCCTCTCCCGCTTCGTGGCCGAGCAGGGGCGCGGGCCCATGCGCCTCGCGCCGGACGCGGAGCGCCTCCTCCTCGCCTACCGCTGGCCCGGCAACGTGCGCGAGCTCGCCAACGTGATGGAGCGGGCCGTCACCCTCGCCGAGGGCGACGTGGTCGGCGCGGCGGTGCTCCCGCCGGCGCTGCGCGATCCGGCGGTGCCCGACGCGATCGCGCCCGCGCTCCCCGAGGGCGGCATGGACCTGCAGGCCCACCTCGACGCCATCGAGCGCCGCGTGCTGGAGCAGGCGCTGGAGCGGGCCGGCGGCGTCAAGAGCGAGGCGGCGCGGCTCCTCTCGCTGACGTTCCGGTCGCTGCGCTACCGCCTGGCCAAGTTCGGCATCGGCGGGCCTGATCGGTGAAGCGCCCGGAGGCGCCCCGGGAGGCGCCTCCGCGGCCGTGGCCCCGCTTCCGGGGCGCGGGACCTCTTCCGCGCCCCGGCCGCCCGGTCACTTGCACTGCTTCGCGTCCACGTGGCGGCACCGGTGCAGCTCGCGCGGCACCTCGAGGTAGTACACCGGCTGGCCTCCGCAGGTGCGGGTGCCCATCTGCGTGTTGGAGGGGGCGGCGCCCGCGTTGAGCGTGAGGACCGAGTAGGAGATGTTGCAGTCGCTGCTCACGCTGGCGTGGGAGGTGCCGCCGGTGGAGGCCGAGGTCGTCGCGCCCTTCTTGCCGGCCACCACCTTCCACGGGTTGGTGGGGCTGGGCGGCTTCGGGGGACTGCCGTCGCCGCTGCCCCCGCTCGTGTCGGGGGCGATGGGATAGCCGCAGATGCCGCTGGGCGTGCCCCCCAGGTAGGCCATGTCGTAGGCGTAGGCGACGGGAGTGCCCAGGTTGCCGCTGCACGGGTCGGTGTCGGTGGTGACGCCCACCGGGCGGAAGTTCGACCAGAACGTGCAGCCCAGGACGACGTTGGCGCCGGCCGACGTCTTCTCGTCCGTCCAGGGAGGCGCGGGGTTGCAGAGGTCGAGTGGACAGTTCTGCCCGAACTCGTAGAACCAGCCGGCGTCGTCGGCCGTCGCCTCGCACTTCGTGACGCCGCTGGGGCAGGTCGTCACGGTGGCGGTGGGGCTGGTCCCCACGCGCGTCACCGACGCCTTGGTCGTCTCCACCAGGGCGCAGGTGCTGCCCGCCGGGCCGCTGCAGGTGCCGGTGTACGCGACGTCGGTGAACCGGTTCCCGTCGAACGCCTTCGCGGTCGTGGCGTCCTGGAACATCTTCTTGGCGTCCCTTCCGTAGGACCAGACGCCGTAGAAGCGGCTGTGGGGCGGCGCGAGGAACTGCGACGAGGTGATGCTGGTCTGGGCGATGCCGCCGGGCGTGGAGGCTGAGGCGTTGGGCCCGCCCGTCGGCGTGAAGGCGCAGAGCCCGCTGGCGTCGCAGCTGATCGATCCGGTCCGGTCGGTGGTGGCGGCCCCGGGGCACTCCCAGTGCAGGGCCACGCTCTCAGTGAAATTGGCCGTGTTGGCGCAGGTCGCGGCGGTGGCGGGGTTGGTGATGAAGGAGGAGCACCCGGTGGTGGTGGTCGCGCCCCGCTGGAGCATGCCGTTCACGCAGGCGAAGGAGGTGGACGAGCTGCAGGTGCCGTAGTTCTCGGTGGTGGTCGCGGTCACCTTGGTGCAGCCCGCCTGGCAGCAGCCGAACAGGTTGTCGGTCCCGCACGAGGCCGTCTGCTGCATGATCTGCTCGCGGTTGCCGCTGCCCAGCATGGTGCGGAGGGTGTGGGTGGTGGGGTCGAAGGCGTTGGCGGTCATGTAGAAGAACTCGCTCCGCCCGGTCACCGACTGCAGGTCGTCGGTCCTCCGCTGCTCCTCGAAGGCGCGGGCCGCGAACCAGTTGCCGACCCGGCCCGTGGTGAAGTCGATGACGCCCGGGTTCTGGAACCGTGCCACGAACAGGTTCCCGCCCATGTCGCCCCAGGTGGCCGTGTCGACGAAGCCGTCCGAATCGAACCGCGGCGTGGTCGGGTCGCCGATGTCCATCAGCCCGATGGCCCCCGGCACCGGGAACATGCTGGTGCCGTTCCCGGAGAAGCCGAGCTGGCTCTTGAAGTCGTCGTCGGTGAAGCGCCAGAGCGTCGTGCCGGCCCAGGCGTCCACCATGAAGACGGCCCGCCCCAGGCCCAGCGAGGGATCGTACCCGCCGTTGATCATGACGATCCAGCGCTCGTCGAAGCCGCGGTGGTTGGGGTCGGCGATGTTCGACATCTTGACCGGCGCGATGGGCGGCGGGCGCGGCGCGAAGTCCGCCCAGGACTCGCCCATGTAGCGGGCGTCGTCGCTGCAGCCCTGGGGGAAGCTCCACAGCAGCGTCGGGATGGTCGGATCGGTGACGTCCAGCGCGGAGTACTGGGTCCCTCCGGAGCGGCGTCCCACGACGGCGATGGTGTGGAACTCGTCCTTCTGCTTCTTCCCGTCCTTGCCGGAAGCGGCCCCGCTGCCGTCCACCCAGATGTCGCGGACCATCACCGAGCCGTCCACCATGTACTGGTGGCCGTCCACCAGCGCCGCGAGCCGGGGGAGCAGGTCGGGCGGCACGAAGGCCCACAGCTCCTCGCCGGTCCCGAAGCTGTAGGGGAACGAGCCGGTGAGGTCGGGGTGCGTCGTGTCCGGGGTGCCCGAGTCGAAGGCGTGGAGCATGCCGTCGTTGGCGCCGACCAGCAGGACGCGCTTGCGGCTCTTGTTGGCCAGCCGGTAGGCCTCGTACGCGTCGATGGTGTTCCCGTTCGCGTCCTTGTTGCTGAAGTCCATCGCGGTCTGGTTCACGAGCCCGAGGGGACTGTGGATGGCGGCCCAGCACTGCCGCTCGTACCCGGTGTCGCAGCGGACCTCGTCGATGGGGGCCTGCACCGTGGCCGGCGAGGAGTGGAAGACGTCGCCCAGCTTCCAGAAGAACGGGGAGCTGCTGCTGTCGTTGACGCGGTCGCGCTCCTCGCCCTTGCCGGAGCACTTGGTGCTCGGGGTGTTCCCGGGGCCGGCGCAGCCGTCGCCGTCCTGGTCGAGGACGTCCCAGCCGCGCACGAAGTAGATGATCTCCTTGGCGCACTCCAGCGCGGCGTCGGACCCGGCCGACGCGCCGATGCGCGACAGGAACGCGGTGCACCACGCCGAGCCGATGTTCATGTACGGCTTCAGGGTCGCCGCGTTGGCGGCCGTGAACGCGACCTTGGTGCCGTTCACGTAGGTGAAGATGTTCCGCGCCTTGGTGCTGCCCTCGTCGGCGGAGCGGTACCCGGTGCTGCTGGGGCTGGAGAGGACCGCCCCCGCGTCCCAGGGGAAGTTCGCCGGCGTGAGGCCCGAGCCCTTCTTCACGAAGTTGCCGGTCTGCGGGTCCTCGGAGACCTCGTCGCAGTCCGCGTCGACGAGGAACGTCTCCGAGCAGATGCTGAGGCCGGACACCACGTCGGCGTTGCCGTTGAAGTTCGCCGACACGGTCTTGGTCCCGCAGGACACCTGCGGCTCGTCGGCCGGCACCTTGTTCGGATCGCAGCCGTTCAGGGCCTCGTCGAAGAGCAGCCCCTCGAAGACGTGGCCCTCCCAGGTGGGCGTCTGGTTGGGCTTGAAGCGGGTGAGGTACGCCTCGGACTGGGCCGTCTGGACCGTCTGGAGGGAGGTGGTCGTCGCGGCGCTGAACGAGTCCTCCTTGGGGATGACCATGTTCACGGCGTTGTAGACGGCGGTGGCGAGCTCCGTCGCGTTCGAGGCGAGGGAGAAGCTGCCCGCCCCCATGTTGGCCGTCGCCTTGAGGATGTCCCGGGCGCGGGGGTCCGTCTGCGTGGCCACGTTGAAGCCGATGGTGTGGATGGTGAGGAGCTGCTTACCGGTCATGACGGCGTCGGCGCGCAGGTCGTTGTTGTGCAGCCAGGAGGCGACGCGCGGGATCACCGCGGCGACGCTGTCCACCGGCTGGATGCAGTTGCACGGGTTGAGGTTGGTGCAGCTGCTCGCCCCGCACAGCGTGCTCGCGGTGCAGTTCTGGCAGGCGGTCTTGCCGCTGGTCGGCGCGCAGCTCGAGGTGTCCACGTTCGACGCCGGGCAGAAGGCGCACTGCGAGAGGGCGCCGCTCGACCCGCCGCAGTTGACGGTGCTGGTGTACGAGTTGGTGTCGTAGCCCGTGATCGCGGAAGGGAAGGTGATCTCGCTGTTGGGCGAGCCGTCGGTGATGACCACGACCGAGCTGGTCTGGCACGCCCAGCAGATGGAGCACTGGGTGTTGCCCGAGGCCGTCACCCACGCGGCGTTCACGTCCCCCTTGGCCGTCTCGTTGAAGTCGGTCACCTGGCAGCTCACCGACGTGCCGCTCCCGTTCTTGCACCCCTTGCTCCCGAACGCCGTGTTGTAGACGCCCGTCGAGGTGAAGTACTGGCCGATGTTGAAGAGGGCCGAGCCGAGCGGCGTCCCGCCGTTCGCCGGGTCGAAGAAGCCGCCCGTCATCGTGGTGCCGTCCGCCACCGTGTTGTTGCTCGAGTCCTTGTAGATCGACTGGTCGTGGTTGATGGCGCTCACGATGTACTGGCGCGCCTGGCGGAACTTGTCCTGCGTCGGCGGATACGCGTTCCCCTTGTCCGGGCCGAGCGGCACGATGAGGCGCGCCTGCTGCGGCTTCGACGAGGACGGGCTGATGATGGTGAGGCCGAGGCGGATCTGGTCGAGCTTCGCCTGGTTGCCCGTATCGGCGGGGTCCATCCAGGCGAGCCGCTTCACGACGTTGAGCGCGGAGAGGAACTTGGGCGGGTTCGCGTTGAGGAAGTTCCCCTTGAAGAGCACGGCCGGGCCCACCGTGGTGGTGGTCTTGACGTCTCCGTTCGACTTGCACGAGTTGGCGTACGAGACCTTGTAGAAGTAGAAGCCGCCACCCTTCGTCGTCTTGTTCATGCAGGCCGTGCAGCCCGCCCCGAGGCTCACCGGGTTCCCGTCGCAGTCCGTGAGCTTGTTCCCGGCGGTGTCCATCGCGACGCAGGCCGCATTGACCCCGGTGCCGGTGTCGGTCTCCTCACGCTTGGCGCTCCAGACGCCGGAGCTGTTCGCCGTCCAGCTTCGATAGGTGGCGCTGCCGCCGTTCGAGTTGAAGGTGTAGTAGGCGGCCGGATCGAACAGGCAGCTGTTGCCCGAGCACTTGGTGGTGCAGCCGCTGCCGCCGTTGCCCCAGGGCGGGCAGTCCCACAGGACCGAGTTGGTCCGGCCCGGGTCCGCGTAGGTGGTGCTGGGCATCACCTGCTCCATCCACGCCAGCGCGGGGCCCGTGCCGTCGGTGGCCGGGAGGCAAGTACCGGTCACGGTCGCGCGCGCCGAGCCGGTCGGCGCCGTCGGGTTGGCGAGCGTCGGCGACTTGCAGGTGGCGGGCGCGGCGGAGTCGTCCCAGTCGTAGTCGCCGCACTGCGGCAGCTCCGCCATCGACCCGGACACGTCGAGGAGGAACATGACGTTGGCCGGGCCGTTGGGGAGCTTGAAGAAGGCCTCGTCGCCCACCACCGGGCCCGCCACCGTCGAGGCCAGCGAGGTGGTGACGTTGCAGCAGGAGGCCTGGTCGCCGTCGGACCGCAGCGGGAGGAACGCGGCGGCGACGAGGGCGAGGAGGACGGTGGAGAGCGTGCGGGCGCGCATGGTCTGCTCCTAGAGGCCGAACTTGATGCCGAACTCCACCTCGAGCTGGATGCCGTTCCGGTTGATGCACCGCACCATGACCTTCATCGGCCGGCCGCCCCTGGAGAGGGAGAGCGTGTTGGTCAGATCGAAGGCCGACTGCAAGGGGCCGAAGGCCGAGTCCGACAGGTAGGTCACCTGCGCCAGCTGGATGGAGGTGAGGTCGGCGCTGGTCGCGCTGGGCATGTCGTAGTGGCCGCCCTGGGAGGTGGCGTTCGAGTCGATCGGGACGTTGAGCGCCGCGACGTCCAGCGGCTTGATGCCGAGCGCGTGGAACTTGCTCATGAGCAGCGCCCGCGACGACTCGGCGCACGCGACCATGGACTGCTCGCGCTGGCCGGCCATCGAGCCGTACAGCTCGCGCGAGGTGAACTTCAGGATCCCGATGCCGATCACCGACACGACCACGACCACGATCATGGTGACGGCGAGGGAGCTGCCGCGCTGGTTCGTTCTCATGGGTCGCTCTAGCCGCCGCCGGGGTTCTGCTGGTCGGAGGCGAAGCCGTAGGTGGGGAAGTAGGGCAGCTGGGCATCGAGGTTGCGCAACGGGACGCTGGTCTCGACGAGGAGGCGACGGTAGTGGGCGGGGCCCGCCTGCGCCGGCCGGTTCAGCGCGGCCGGGATCTGGTCGTTGCCGGGGAACGTCCACCGCAGGTCCGGGGCAGGCGCGCGCACCACGAGGCTCACCTTGACCAGCCGGATGTTGGCCGGGTGGTGCGTGAGCCGCGTCGGCGCCGCCACCGGCGCCACCGGATCGGAGTAGACGACGAAGCCGTCCACCGGGGCGAGGTCGATCCCCGTCGCGCCGGCCGGGATGGCGGTTCCCGCGGTCGTCCCGACGAGCTGGTGCGCCGTGTCGGGGGAGTTCGGGAAGACGTACGCGAACTGGACGTCCTCGACGTCGGGGGTGACGACGCTCACCATCGCGTTCCCGCCCGCGTCGCTGAGCCCCTGATCGAGCATCAGGTAGGGGCGCGACGTGCCGCTCAGCGGGTCCTGGTACGACGCGACGTAATACCGGTACCGGTCGACCTTGAAGACCTTCGCGTCGAGCTGCAGGTTCGCGTAGTAGGTGGTGTCGATCGTCGTCGGCGGCCCGAGGGCGACCTTGCTGAAGCAGGTGTCGCCGAGCAGCGGGTTCTGGGTGGGGAACGTCGAATTCGCGCTGGCCGTGATCGGCACCGAGACCGTGTCCGTCGAGGTGGGCGACACCAGGGACGACACCTGGAGGTACGCCCAGGTCATCGGGTTGGAGTAGCAGGCGACCTGCAGGATCTGGCCCGGGTAGAGCGGCGTGTTGAGCGGTCCCTGGATGGTGAGCGCCGTGCTCCCCGCGGTCGCGGCGGCGCGCAGCACGTGGCCGAACTCCGGGTCGCGCGAGAGGAAGACGATCTCGTCCGGGCCGTCGATCCGGTCGCGGCAGGTGACCCTGTTCGCGTCCGCACACTGGAGGCTGGTGGTGTTGAAGGTGACGCCCGGCGCCCGCTCCATCCGCACGTTCGACTGCGAGCCGAAGTCCAGGACGAGCGCCGGGTCCACGCCGAACCCCGCCGCCCGGAGGTTGGCGGAGATGTGCCCGAGGGCCATGCGCGCCGTCTCCTGGAGGATGCGGTCCTGGTTGCCGGCCTGGAGCGCGTGCTGCTGCTGCTGGAGGAGGAGGAGCGATCCGGCGAGCACGATGGCGCTGATGCCGATGCCGATGACCAGCTCGAGGATGGTGACGCCGCGGGTTCGGGCAGGGGCGGTCATCAGTGCTCCGCCGGGTCCTGCTTCACGCCGAGCAGGACCACGCTTCCGCCCTGCGGCGAGGTCACGGTCACGGTGATCTGCGCCGCGGAGTCCGCCGTGTACGAGACGCTCCAGGTGCGCTGGTAGCCGCCCAGGGACGCGGTGGGGATGCCCGCGAACCCGGCGGGGAGATCGGCCTCGGCGTGGGTGCCAGCCGTGAGCGGGCCCGCGCCCGAGTCGTACGGCCACACCTCGATGTTGGCGATGAGGTCCTGCGCGATGGCGGTCTCGCGCATGATCTGCCGCGCGCTGCTGTTCAGGCGCAGCCCGGCGTTGTTGAGGGCGATCGAACCCACCACGCCGATCATGAGGATCCCCATGGCCATCAGGTTCTCGAGGAGCGTGAATCCGCGCGCGGCGTTTCGGTTGGGCATGGCTCGTACCTCGACGGTCCTCATCGGTTCCTCACCGTCACGACGCTGCCGCTCCCGGCGGTGACGACGAAGGTCACCTGCCCCGGCGTGGCCGGGTCCGTGGTCTGCAGGCTCAGGCTCTGTCCGCTCGGGCTGACGGAGGTCCCCACCTGTCCCGTGCCCGACCAGAACGTCGCCGAGCCCCGCTCGTCGAAGCGGACGGCGCCGCGATCGGTGCAGAACGAGCAGCTGCCGATGGGGATGTCGGCGTAGGGCGCGACGAGGGCCGCGCCGCCGCCCCCCACCACCACGCCGGCGGGGAGGTCGTAGGAGTCGATGACGCTGCTGTTCGGGCCGGTGGTGAACTTCGCCGGGTCGTAGGCGGGGAAGTTGACCGTCCCACCCTTGAAGAAGTCGCCGTTGCCGTCCTGGTACAGGATCACCCGCCCGATCTGCGTCTTGTACTGGTAGTTCGGGAAGATCAGGACGGCGACCGGCTTCGCATCCGCGAGCGCGGTCTGCCGGGCCTGGTGCAGGAAGGTCTGCAGCTCCAGCGCCGCGCCCGCGAGGCTGGCGCGCGGCCTCCCGCTCGACAAGGAGCGGATCGCGAGCCCCGCCAGGATGGCGATGAGCGCGACGACCACCGCGAGCTCGATGAGCGAGTAGCCCCTGGCGGTCGATCTGGAGCGGCGCACGGCGTTCTCCTCCCGGGGGGTTGCGGTGCAAGATCCGGTGCGGCCGCGACCGTCGTGGCCGCGCGGCAACCCCCCGCCATCGCGGCAGATCCAGTGCGGGTGGGCGCCCGGCGGACGCAGGCGCACATGAAAACAGTGCAGGTGTGCAACTCCGTGCACATCCCGCCGCGCCGTCTCACCCCGCGACGGCGCGCCGGATCCGAGGTCCGCGGGCGAGGTCCACCACCTTGCCGTCCGCGGCGCGGGTCCGCGGATCGAGGAGGCGGGCGAGGGGCGTCGCCCAGGTGGCGGCGTTCCGCGCGGCCGAGGCGGAGCGCGCCCAGCGGCCGTCCTCCAGCTCGAGGAGGGTGCCGGGCGGGTGCTGGCCGAGGGCGTTGACGAGGAGCTGGGGGAGCGCGGGGTGGTACGCGGTCCCCGCGGCGCCGAGCATCGCGCCCAGGACGGCGGCGCGCGTCACCCGGGCGCCGTGGAGCCGCACGAAGCTCGCGTAGTCCTCGCAGACCCGCAGGACGGCGCCGAACGCGGAGGGGTGAGCCGTGCCCGCGAAGTCCGCGTGGTGCTCGAGCAGCGCCCGGATGCGCCGCAGCCGCGCCTCGTGGAACCCCCGCTGGCGCAGGAGGAGACGCGCGCCGTCGCCGCCGTGGCGCCGGCCGGCGGCCGCCGCCTGGCCCTCGGCGGCGAAGGCGTAGCCCGCGTCGTGGAGGAGCGCGGCGAGGCCGAGGTCCTGGAGGGCGCCCTCGCCGAAGCCGGCAGCGCGCCCCAGGGCCAGGGCCGTGGTCGCGACCGTCATGGCGTGCGCCGCGTGGGGCGGGACGTCGGCGGGGATCTCCCAGAGCTCCGTCGCGTCCGGTGGCGCCGACGCCAGGTCCACCACCACGCGCCGGAGCGGCAGAGAGTTGAGGACGCGGCCGCTGGCGAGGTTCTCCCAGGTCCGGGCCAGGAGGGAGAGCCCGCGCTGCACGGCCTCGCCGGCGCCCGCGGCGCGCTCCGCCTCGGTCCTGAACCGGAACCGGCCCTCGACCTCGACGGCGCGCAGGCCGAGGGCCGCGAGCGCCTGGCGCAGCGCGGCGCGGGCGAACGTCTCCGCGGGCCGGGCGGCGAGCGCGGCGACGAGCGACCGGACCTGGGGGCCGGTCAGGGGCGCGTGGAAGGTCATCCCCCCGACCTCGTGCTTCCCCAGCTCTGCCCCCAGCTCGCGGGCGCTCCCCTTTCCCTCGGTGCGGATCCGGACGTCGTTCACGTACACCTGGTCCTCGACGGTGACGAGGACCACCGCCCCGAGGAGCTCGGACAGCGCCGCGATGGCCTTCGCCAGCTCCGTCACGGGCGCGTCGAAGGCGCGGTTGTCCGCCGCGTGGACGCGGCTCATCTTGAGCAGACCGGCGAGCAGGTGGGCGAGCTGCTCGCCCCGCTCGCGCACCGCGGCGGCCAGCTCGCGGTCCTCGCCGGCCCGGGCGCGGGCCAGCGCGCGGCCGAGGGTGGACTGTGCCTGGCCCAGGTCATCCATGCGGGTGTCCCCGGGTCCGGCGGCGCGCCATCGCGGCCAGGCAGTGGCCGCGCAGGTCGCCGTCGGCGGCCTGGGCCAGCGCGTGCAGCCGCGCCTCGGCGTCGGGCAGGGCGATAACCTCCAGGCCGGACGCGGCCG
>Ga0335082_10009730_pt1 | contig 10435 bp, 10 predicted proteins | sample Lox_Sample_41_FD_206718 | JGI IMG/M metagenome (GOLD analysis project Ga0335082, IMG submission 206718) | Soil microbial communities from Loxahatchee National Wildlife Refuge, Florida, United States - Lox_Sample_4.1 | ecosystem: Environmental > Terrestrial > Soil > Wetlands | place: USA...
TTGTCGTAGATGTTCGAGTCGACGACGCGAAAGCGCAGGAGACGCCCGTCGCTGTCGAGGGCCGGCTCTTCGAGCACTTCGAGAAAGCCATCCCACTGCACCGGGGCCAGGCACATGCTGCCGACGCGGGTGCCGACGCGGGCCTCGCCGCGCGTCAGGATGCGCAGCCGGTTAGCGACCGAGTCGACCGCCGGCTCCCGCAACTTGAGGAAGTTGCAGCCCGTGCCGTCGTCCCAGAGCACCGCGATGGCGTCGGCGCCGGTGTATACCTGGGTGAGCAGCGCCTGACGGATGAACGCGTGATCGAAGAGCAGTGGCACCTTGACGGAGCGCCCATCCGCGTGCGCCGGAGATGCAGCGAGTCGCGCGAGCAACAGAGCGAACCACACGGCAGATGACACTCTTCGAAACCTGCGAGTCACGGCTCCCACCCATGGCCCGTGACTGCCCGCAGGTCAACAGCGGAAGGCAGACACCTTGAAACGGACGTGGACTCCTGAGAGAGTACCGTGTGATCCTAGCTCCCAAGGAGGTCTTTCATGCGAGAAGCTGTTGTCGTTGCAAGTTCGCGGACCGGACTCGCCAAGTCGTTCCGCGGGTCGTTCAACCTGACGCGGCCGGATGACATGGCGGCGCACTGCGTCAAGGACGTGCTGAAGAAGGTGCCCCAACTCGATCCGGCGGAGATCGAAGATGTGGTCATGGGCACGGGTTTCCCCGAGGGGCCGCAAGGGTTCAACGTCGGGCGCAACGTCGCGGTGATGGCTGGGCTGCCGATCACCGTGCCCGGCGTCACCGTCAGCCGCTTCTGCTCGTCCGGGCTCAACGCCGTGGCGGTCGCGGCGCACATGGTGCAAGTCGAAGGAGCGGAGGCGGTGATCGGCGGCGGGCTCGAGTCGATCACCATGATGCAGAACGACTTCAACAAGAAGAACCTCTTCAACCCGTGGCTGATGGATCACAAGAAGGACATCTACATTCCCATGGGCCTCACCGCCGAGATTGTCGCCGAGCGCTACAAAGTCAGCCGCGAGAAGCAGGACGAGATGGCGCTGGCGTCGCAGCAGCGCACCGCCGCGGCGCAGAAGGCGGGCAAGTTCAAGGACGAGATCTCGCCGATGCCGGTGACCATGGAGGTGACGGACAAGGCGACCGGCGAAAAGTCCACCAAACAAGTCACGGTCGACCGCGACGAGTGCAACCGGCCCGACACGACGCTGGAAGGTCTGGCGAAGCTGCCGCCGGCCTTCAAGCCCGATGGTGGCAGCGTGACGGCCGGCAACTCCTCGCAATTCTCCGACGGTGCCTCGGCAACGCTGCTGATGTCGTACGACCGCGCCAAGAAGCTGGGCATCCAGCCGCTCGGGTTTTTCCGAGGGTGCGTGTTCGCGGCCTGCGAGCCCGATGAAATGGGCATCGGGCCGGTGTTCGCCGTACCCAAGCTGTTGAAGCAGCATGGCCTCGAGATCGACGACATCGACATCGTCGAACTGAACGAGGCGTTCGCGTCACAGGCGGTCTACTGCCGCGACCGTCTCGGTATCGATCCGGCGAAGCTCAACCCCAACGGTGGTGCCATCTCGATCGGCCATCCGTACGGCATGACCGGCTCGCGCATGACCGGCACGTTGCTGCTCGAGTTGCGGCGGCAGAAGAAGCGCTGGGGCATTGTGACGATGTGCATCGGCGGGGGCATGGGTGCGGCGGGATTGTTTGAAGCCATCAACTGAGCGTCGTGCTCGTGTTCGTGAACGTGTTCGTAGGGAAGCCGACGAGCACGAACACGTTCACGATTCACGCCTTGGTAGCACCACCACGCGCCGCGTGTGACCGCGGCCCGTGCTCTCCGACACCAAGCCGTAGGCCTCGATGAGCTGGTGCTGCAAGCGGCGGAGGTGCGGGTTCTGCGGGCCGAGCGCGACCGCCTGCCGATGGGCAATCACTTCGGCGATCGCGTTCTCCGCTTCGTGCAAGGCGCGTTCGTGCTCGGGATTGTTCCCTGACAGCTCGAAGAGCTCGCGCAGGAAATCGACGATCTTGGCGTGTGCGTCGCTGCTGATGGCGTGCACTTGGGTGTTGTCGACCATCAGTTCGCGGAGTTTTTTCGGGCGTTTCTTGGCCAGGGCGCGCAAGGTGAGTACGACATCGGCTTGGCGCGGGTGCGTGCAGACCGTGGCGTTCACGCCGAGGTCGCGGATGGCGCGATCCAGGTGCTCGGGGCTGACAGCGTAAGGAAAGATGCGCACTGGGCGGCGGGCGCGCTCGGCGGGCGGAGGCTGTACAGCGGTGGGCAGGGCAGGAGGCGGTGCTTCGACATCAACACCTCCGTCGGAGCGGCGCACGCGCACCTCCGGTTGACTCGGGCGTCCGCGGAGCTGTGAGTCGACGACCTGCGCCACGTCCGCATGCACGGCGAAGCGGTCTTGGTCGCGAATCTCGATCAGGACATCGAACGTCGGTGGCGCCTTGCGTTCCAGAACCGTCTTTTGCGTCCGCCGCCGCCGTGCCTCTTCGTCGCTCAAGGTCACGGCCTGGATGCCGCCGACGAGATCGGCGAGCGTGGGGTTCGCGATGAGATTTTCGAGACTGGTGCCGTGGGCGGTGGCAATGAGCTGCACGCCGCGCTCGGCGATGGTGCGGGCCGCGAGGGCTTCGGCCTCGGTGCCGATCTCGTCGATGACGATGACTTCCGGCATGTGGTTCTCGACCGCCTCGATCATCACGGCATGCTGCAAGTCGGGCGACGGCACTTGCATGCGGCGCGCCCGGCCGATGCCGGGGTGTGGGATGTCGCCGTCGCCGGCGATCTCGTTGGAGGTGTCGACGATGATGACCCGCTTGCCAAGGTCGTCGGCGAGGACACGGGCGGCTTCGCGCAGCAAGGTAGTCTTGCCGACGCCTGGGCGTCCCAGCAGGAGCACGCTCTTGCCCGACTCGATGACATCGCGGACGATCTCTCCCGTGCCGTAAACGGCGCGGCCGACGCGACAGGTGACACCGACGATCTCGCCGAGCCGGTTGCGCAACGCCGAGATGCGGTGCAGCGTGCGCTCGATGCCGGCGCGGTTGTCCGTGGTGAACGTGCCGACACGGCCGACCATGTAGTCTAGGTCGTCGCGCGCGATGGGCTCCGGGCTCAGGGTGACGACGCGCGCTGGGAAGCGTGCCTCCGGATAGCGTCCAAGGTCGAGCACCACCTCCAGCAGCGTCGGCAGATCCGGCAACCGCTCGATTTGCGCGCGCATCCGTGGCGGCATGACGTGGAGCAGCAGATCGAGATCGTCGGTGATCTCGATGCGGGTCGGTTTGACGGCATAGTTCATCGCTTGCACGGCGACCCCCTATTCGAGCATCGAGCCAGCGTTAGCAGCCGGCCTTGCCGCACGCCCGTCGGCGCGCGCCGCGCCGTTCCGGACCTGCGTGGCCGCGGCGGGCCCGCCGATGCGGTAGAACAGACTCGACTCGCGTTGATAGAACCCGTCGGTGTGAAACGAATCCGGCAGACCCAGCAGGGTGTAGTCGAGGTGGTGGCAGATCTCGTGGAGCAAGGTGCGCAAGAACGTCTTGAAGGCCACCACCTGTTGGCGCTTCGCGGTCATCATCCACAGCTTGATGGTCGCCGACGCGCCGTTGTGGGCCGGAGTGTAGAGCCCGTGTAGCTCGCCGCGCGTATTGGACGGGCGCGTTCCGCTGACCTGAACGCGCACGCGACGCACGCGCAGCGTCGCCATCACGTCGTCGCTGATGCGCTGCGCGAGCTGTTCAACGCGGTGCGGGTCGCCGCTCTCTAAGACTGCCGGCAGCAGCCCTACGGCGTGCCTCAGGCTGGGAGTCGCCTGCAGCGCGATCGCAGGCGTGGCGTTACTGCGGTCATAGATGCGTTGCTGCGTACGCGTCAGACGGTGACGAAAGTTGGGCACGTCCGCCTCTCCTCTGCCAGCCCACCACCCGACTCCCATCTTGCGACCCAGCGGCGTGGAATGTCAAGTGATTGGAGATTGGGGAACACGGATTGCGGATCCGTTGGCGTACGAATCAGCAGGCTTCAATCACGATCGATCTCGCACCCGGTTCGCGGTGCAGAAGGCTTCGTAGATCTCGACCAACATGTCTCGCTGGTGCGGCGTGAGGTTGGGATCGCGGCGGATCTCGCGCACCGCGTCGACCTCCTCCGTATCCTGCGGATCGAGCACGCCCGCTTGCAGGAACAGGGTCTCCGCCGAGAGCCGTAGGACGTTGGCGATCGACTGAATGATCGTGCCGCTCGGGTTGCGGATGCCGTTCTCGACCTCCTTGAGCACCGCGGCCGAGATGCCGCTCTGCTCCGCCATCTTGTGCAACGAGATATTGGCGAGCTGCCGCTGGCGGCGGATGTAGTCGCCGATGCTGGAGGGTGGCGGTACGTGCTTGGTCTTCGACATGGCAGGAATCTAGTCCGCATAGCGGCCGGCGTGCAAGCAACGCGCGCCGCATGGCGACGCGACTCTCTGGTCGCTGGTCCTTGGTCTCTGGTCTCTGGTCCCTCGTCCTTGGTTTCTGGTCGCTGGTCCTTGGTTTCTGGTTCGGGTTCGGACGGCCATTTCAACCAGAGACCAAGGACCAAGGACCAGCCCACCAGAAACTGTCCTTTGTCAGCAAAACCGCTGCAATGCGGCACAAAATCTATTGACAACCGACCGGTCGATCGGTAAAAGACGACCGATCGGTCGGTCGTATGGCGCAGGTAGCAAGCCTGGAAGTCGCGTCGCGCGACAAGATTCTGGACGCTGCGGAGGATCTGTTTGCCCGGCGCGGCTTTGCCGGTATCGGCATGCGCGAGGTCGCGGAGGTCGCCGGGCTCGGGAAGTCGTCGCTGTTCCATCACTTCGCGAGCAAGGCCGAGCTGTACGCGGCAGTGGTCGGGCGCATCCTCGACTACCTCGACGAGCAGCTGACGGCGGCGCTCGCCGCCGGCGGCGATCCACTTGTCCGCTTCGATCGCTGGCTGGATACGCTCATCGACAACTTCGCCCTGCATCCGACGTATGCGCGCCTGCTGCTGCGCTCGTTGTTCGAGGACGACGAGCTGACAGGTGCCGGCGAAGAGGAGCAACATGCCGACCGCACCATCAAGCACATCTTCGCAGCCATCGGCAACCTGCTGCGCGAGGGCATGGAGGCGGGAGTTTTCCGCCTCGCCAGCATAGCCCACACGCTGCAGAGCATCGCGGGTCTGACCGTCTACCATTTCGCGTCGGGCGAGTTCGGCGACGAGTTGCTCGGGCAAGCGGTCTTCAGCACCGCCGAAGTGCGGCGACGAAAGCAGGAAGTGAAAGCGCTGCTGCATCACGGCCTCGCGGCCGGCGCACGCAAGCAAGGCAAATAGCTCAAGGAGCCAGGACGATGACGAAGAAGATTCTCTCTGATCACCGCAAAGCCTTCGGCGAGTTCGAAGCCGTCGATTTCGTCGACGACCGAGAGGTTGCGCAATTGCGCAGTCGGCTCGACGTCGATGTGCCGCTCGATCTGCACTGGACCTGGGAGTACGGCAGCGAGGTCGAGGAGCTGCGCAACTTGTATGAACGCGGCAAGAAGGGGCAGTGGAACGCCGAGACCGACATCGACTGGTCGCAGCCGTTCCCGCGCGATGAGTGGTTCATGCCGCGCGAGGGCGCGCTGCTGCTGCCTTCCATCATGACGGCGATGAAGATGGACGAAGAGAGCTGCCGTCACGCAGCGTTCGATGAGTTCGCTCACCTCCTCTCGCAACTGTTGCACGGCGAGCAGGCGGCGATGCAGCTCTGCGGCCAGCTGACCAACGCGTGCCCGACGATGGACGCCAAATTCTACGCTGGCTCGCAGGTCATCGATGAAGTCCGACACGTCGAGGTGCTGTCGAAGTTCCTGCAGCGCAAGATGGGCACCCTCCACCCCATAGACCCGACGCTCAAGATTCTCCTCGATATGCTGCTCGAAGCGCCAACGTGGAAGATGAAGACGCTCGGCATGCAGACGCTCTTCGAAGGGATGGCCGTCGGTATCTTCGACACCATCGCCAAGGCGACCACCAACCCGCTGCTGAAAGACATCATCCGCCGCGTGCAGCTCGACGAGTCACGCCACGCCGCGTTCGGCATCCTCTGCATGCGCCAGGTGGTGAAGGAGTCGTCGCCCGAGGAGCTGCGGGAGATGGAGGACTTCGCGTTCTCAATCCTCGAGGCGCTCAATGCCAATCAACAGCTCGACATGTTGCGCGTGTTCGGGCCGAAGTACGGGCTCGATCCGGAAAACGTCGTGCAGAGCGCTCTGGCGATGCCCGAATGGCCGGCACTCAATAGTGAAATCTTCATGCACACCGTCATGCCCAACCTCTACCGTCTCAATCTGATCACGGAGCGCACCGAGCCGGAGTACAGGCGGATCGGAATGATTTACGGCGACCGCTTTGATACGAAGCACGAGTTGCCGCTCGTCAATTGAGAGGTGGCCATGGCGGCAAGCTGGCAGCCGATGCCGCCGCGCTCGGGCGGAACCTGCTCCCGTAGACTCTGAGCCCCAGCGGCGCTGGTGGTGGGGGCACGGCGCGCACCAGTTGCGCCGCGGCGAGAGCGCATTCTGATTGCCAGTACCGCTACGGACGGGGAAATCTTACCCGGCACAGCCTGCTTGCGCATGCGTCATCGCTGTGGCCGTTGCGCTAGCGGTCAGCTGGCGGTAAAGCGACTCTTGCATAGCAAGGTCCATCATGCGCGAGCTTTCGATCGGTCCGAGTCGCATTGAGCTGGTGCAAGGCGACATCACCAAGCAGGAGACCGACGCGATCGTCAACGCCGCCAACAGCTCGTTGCTCGGTGGTGGTGGGGTCGACGGTGCGATCCACCGTGCCGGTGGGCCGGCGATCCTTGCCGAGTGCAAGCGACTCGGGGGTTGCGCCACCGGAGAAGCCAAGATGACCACGGGTGGGAATCTGAAGGCACGACACGTGATCCACACCGTCGGCCCGATCTACCGCGACGGCAGGCAGGGAGAGCCCGAGTTGCTCGCCAGCGCCTACCGCCGCAGCCTCGAAGTTGCCGTTGAGCATGGCCTGGCGACGGTCGCTTTTCCATCGATCAGCACCGGTGCCTACGGTTATCCGATCACACAAGCGGCGCGCATCGCGCTCCAAGCTGTGGCGGACACCTTGCAGGCGCATCCCACCATCACACTCGTCCGCTTCGTCCTTTTCAGCGTCGCAGATCTGGCCACCTACGAGCACGCGCTCGGGGGCATTGTCGCGCGGCCCGTGCGGCACTGACCAATGGTGGCCATCTCCACCGAGCACCTGGAGCTGCTGTACGACGTCAGCCGCTCGCTCCACGGGTTGATCGAGATCAGCGACCTGTTGCCGTTCGTTGTTGACAAGACGAAGGAGCTACTGAACGCCGAGGGATGCTCGGTCATTCTCCTGGACGAGGCCGGACGCGAGCTGTACTTCCCCTGGGTGAGCCCCGAGAACTCGGAGGTTGCGGAACGGTTGCGTCAATTGCGCATGCCTGCAGACAAGGGAATTGCCGGTGCCGTGCTGCAGGTGGGCCAATCGCTGTTGGTCCCCGACGTGCGCGCGGATGCACGCTTCTACTCCGAGGTCGATCAGCAAACCGGCGGCGCGACGCACTCAATCGTGTGCGCGCCGCTGCGCACGCAGCGCGGTATCATCGGCGTCATCGAATGCATCAACAAGCGCGAAGGCTCGTTTTCCCAGGGTGACCTCACCTTTCTCGAAGCCTTGGCGGGCAGCATTGGGGTCGCCATCGACAACGCGCGCCTGTATCAAACGCTCAAGTTATCGGAGGCCCGCTTGCGCGACGAGGTCGCGTTGCTCGAACGCGAGCGCCAGGTCTTGTACCGCTTCTCCGACGTCGTGGGCAGCGGCCAAGCGATGGAGAAAGTCTTCCGCCTCGTTGAGAGTGCCCTGAGCTCTCCAATCACTGTGCTGCTGCAGGGCGAGACCGGCAGCGGCAAGGAGGTCATCGCACGTGCCATCCATTTCAACAGTCCGCGCAAAGACAAGCCCTTCGTCGCGGTGAACTGCGGCGCGTTCACGGAGACCTTGCTGGAGAGCGAGTTGTTCGGCTATCGCCGAGGCGCCTTCACCGGCGCCAACACCGACAAACGCGGGCTCTTCGACGCCGCCGACGGCGGCGCCATCTTTCTGGACGAGATCGGCGACACGCCGCCGCCCATGCAGGTCAAGCTGCTACGTGTCCTCGAACGCGGTGAGTTCATGCCGGTTGGCGCCACCGAGGTACACAAAGTCGATACGCGTGTGATTTCGGCCACCAACAAAGACCTGCTGGCGGAAGTCCGCTGCGGTCGGTTTCGCGAAGACCTGTACTACCGGCTGAGCGCCTTTCCGATCCGGGTGCCGCCACTGCGCGAGCGCCGCGAAGACATTCCGTTGCTCGCCGCACACTTCCTCAAGCGCTTGGCGCAGAAGTGGGACAAGCGCGAAGTGACCGTGGCGCCCGACGCCATTGAGTGTCTGGTGCGCTATCCTTGGCCAGGCAATGTGCGCGAACTGGAGCACGAGTTGGAGCGGGCCCTAACGCTGGCGGGTGATGCGCTGACACTCTCACCGGGACACTTTTCTGAGCGCATCCTTTCCGCCTCATCGGGTACGGGCCACGTGCGTCTGGTCGGTTCGCTCAAGCAGGCACGCGACGCCTTCGAGCGCGACTACATCGCGCACGTGCTGCGTATCGAGAACGGCAACGTATCGCATGCAGCGCGCACCCTCGGCATCAGTCGCGTGATGCTGCAGCGCAAGATGAAAGACTTCGGCCTGCGCTCTGCCGCCCGCAACTAGCCTGCCAATTATCCGTAGCGGCTAACCACATTTAGCAGGGCTGCCGCTCCACGAAAGCAAAGGGAAGCGTTGACGAGCCGCAACAGAAAGTTTGCGGCGGCGCATCATCCAAACTGCGCAGAAGTGCGAGAGCGATTCGCCGTGCATCACATTTTGCTGTGGCATCATGCTTGCGGGACGTCTTTGCAGGGGCAGAGAGAAGGAAGGAGGTCTGACATGTTCGCGATTCCACAACTGATAACGGTGCCGGCTCTGGCTAGTGGTGGGGCGATGACGATTGAATGGCCGACGCTCGGGGCGTTCCTGGCATGGACGCTCATCGCGGCGTTGGTGGGGATGGGGCTCGGGGCGCTGCGTCGTTTGGGCGCGCAGACTCCGGCCGCCCGTCAGGTCCATCCTGTGCTGCGGCGCGTCGCCGACGCGCCGGGCCACGTCCGAGCTGACCACAACCATTTGGAAGCCGCGTAAACACTTTCCTTCCGGGCGTGTAGTGGGTCCTCACTGCACGCCCGGGCACCCAAACATACAGTTATCGAAATCTTCGTTGCAGCGTTTCCCGCACAGGCTCTCTCGTACATCTTCCAGAATTTTGTAGAAGGCCAGTGTTCTCGGCGCAGCGCTTGAGACAGGTCGACTGAATCGCAACGCACTGCGCCGCGTACGGCGCGGCTTCTGGCGGCAAACGATGGTGTGAGGAACAGGCGGTGAGCCAAAGAGTAGCGAGTAGAGGCGTTCGGGCGAATCGCTTGGCACGTTGTTTCATGCTTAGCAGCAACCGCCGCCGATCGGTTTGAACGGACGTGGTTGTCTCGTCGAAGACTGCTCAACTCGGCAGGAGCCGCAACTTGTTCTTCGCCGCCTTCCCGGTCTTTGTGCGCCCGTGTTTGGCTGCGATGTGCGTCAGCAGCTCGCGCGCGATTGCCTTCTCGTCGGCGTCGCCCTCGGCAAAGTTGAAGGCGACGTAGAACAGCTCCTCGGGGGTCAGGCTGCGTTCCTTCCGCAGTTGCTCACCCGCCGGGAAGGCGGAGCGCGCCAAACCGCGCAGCAGCTCGAGCGCCGGGTCGTGACGGCGGATGGTCGCGGCGAGGGCGTGCTTATGTGACTTCAGTTCCGCCACCGCGAGTGCGAACTTGCTGTTGGCATCGAGTGCCGGCGAGTCCTTGAGCAAGCCGAGCCACTTCGCGGTCGTTGCGAAGTCCTTCTTCTTGCGCAACGCCTCCGCCCGGGCGTGCACGCGCTGCGCCAACGCTTCGAGGTCGAGGCTGTTGAGAAAGTGGAAGTACGCGGTGTACAGCCGGTCGTCGCGTTCCTCCAGTGCGTCTTGTAGCTGCTTCCACAACGCGTCGGTGGTGTCGCGCTTCCAGCTACGGTCATGTACGAGGAGGATGTCGGCAAGCGTCCACGCCTTGCGTTCGTCGTCACACTCGAGGAATTCCTTCATCAGCGCCGTGCGCGCCGCCGGCAGTTTCTTGAGCGAAGTTGTCGCCTGATCGCGACGCGCGTAGCTGTCGTCCGTGAGGTAGCCGATCAGTGTCTTTACGACGGCCCCCGACTCGAAACCGCCGAGCTTCTGCACCGCGAAGCGCTTGACCATGGGCTGTGGGCTCT
>Ga0335082_10009731_pt1 | contig 10434 bp, 8 predicted proteins | sample Lox_Sample_41_FD_206718 | JGI IMG/M metagenome (GOLD analysis project Ga0335082, IMG submission 206718) | Soil microbial communities from Loxahatchee National Wildlife Refuge, Florida, United States - Lox_Sample_4.1 | ecosystem: Environmental > Terrestrial > Soil > Wetlands | place: USA: Florida...
TGGGACGGTGGAGGGGGCTTCCTCAAGGGGAGAAACACTGGTCCTCTCGTTCCATCGCCGGACTCCAGCCCTCATAGCACAGCGTGGATCGTCAAAGCAAGGCGAGCACGGACCGGCGGAATTCAATCGTCGACCGTGTTGACTTGTTCCCGGGCGTTCCTTTACACTTTGGCCCGTCCATGTTGCTTTCCCGACTTCGCCTTGCCGCCGTCAGCGTCGGCCTCTTGCTTGCCGGGTGCCAATGGGGCGGCGGTGTCCATTTCGATTTCATCGGGCAGGAGAGCCGCGTCACGTATCTGACGCAGGATCACTACGATCATCTGACCCCCACCTGGAGTCCCGACGGGTCGAGAATCGTCTTCGTCTCCAACCGCTCCGGTTCGTACAAGCTCTGGATGATGAACCGCAACGGGACGGGCCTCAGCGAGTTGACGACGGGAACGGGCGAGGAACGTTATCCGGCGTGGAGCCCGGACGGCGCCACGATCGCCTTTGCGTCGGACCGCTCGGGCAATTGGGATATCTGGACCCTGGGGGTGGCGGACCCGCAGGCGCAGGTCCGGCAACTGACGACGCATCCGCGCGCCGATCTGGCTCCTGCCTGGAGCCGGGACGGCCGAAAAATCGCCTTTGTCTCCTATCGGGATTTCGAATACAGCATTTATACGATGAACGCCGACGGCAGCGACCAGCGCAAGCTCACCACGGGAGGCAACGGCGACTGGGGTCCGACCTGGAGTCCGGATAATCGCGCCGTGGTCTTTGTCTCCACCCGTTCCGGCAACGGCGACCTCTACGAGATCAGCGCCGACGCCACACCCACGGGGCCCTACCGCCGCCTGACCACGACGCCCCAGCGGGACATGATTCCCGCCTGGAGTCCGGATGGAAGCAAAATCGCCTTTGTGTCGCAACGGAGCGGCACCCGCGACATCTGGGTCATGAATGCCGACGGGACCAATCAGGTCCAGCTCACGCGGGACTTGTCCGGTCACTGGGAGCCGCGGTACAACATCGACAGCCATTTCATCGAAGGCATCGGCTATTTCTATCTCGCCTGGAGCCCCGACGGAAACAGTCTCGCCTATACGGCCGTCAATCGCGATGGGCGGGGTGAGATCGCAGTTCTGCGCCTGCAGTAGAGTGCCCCGGCGCCCCGCGCGACGGCCGTCCTGCCGGCGTATCGTGGCGTTGGGCCTGATCCTCGCCGCGGCGGGTTGCGCCTCCTTCCGTCCGGCGCCCCTGCTGTTCAGGACGGTCAATGTCCACCCCATTCCCGGCCTGAGCGGCGATCAACGCTTTGCCTCCTGGAGTCCCGACGGGACCAGTCTGGCGTTGATGAGCAACGCCGCGGGCAACTGGGACATCTGGACGGTGCATCCGGATGGCACACAACTCCGGCAGCTCACGCACGAACCTTCGAGCGAATACACCGCGGCCTGGAGCCCGGACGGCCGCTGGCTGGTCTTCTCCTCCGACAGGGTTCACCGGATCTGGCCGAATCTGTGGCGGCTCAACCCTCTACAGCCCGAACCGGCCGAGCCGTTCAGCCCGGCGGACGGCAAATACTTTTTCCCCGTCTGGAGCCCGGACGGCACCCGGCTCGCGTATCTCTACCTGCCCACCGGCCCGCCCTCGTTTGAGCTCAGGACGATGGCGGTGCCCAGCCGGGAGAGTCACACGCTGTCGAACGACGGCATCGTCTTTTCTCCACCCGCCTGGAGTCCGGACGGGAAGAAACTCGTCTTCGCCTCCAATCGGTCGGGCACGGCGAAGCTCTGGCTGTTGACCCTCTCAACCGGCGAGGCGAGGCCGCTCCTGAGCGGCCCGTCACAGGAAATGCAGCCGAGCTGGAGTCCCGACGGACGATTTCTGGCGTTCACGTCAGACCGGACCGGCAATTCCGACATCTGGGTCATGGAGTTTTCCGCGGCCGCTGCGGGCGACGGTGCCGAGCCACACCTCCAGCAACTGACGCACTCACCCTCGGCCGATCATTATCCACAATGGAGTCCCGACGGCCGTCGGCTCGTCTTCGTCTCCGCACGCTCGGGCCACGAAGCGCTCTGGCTGATCGATCTGGCCCCGTAAGCGACCGCATGGTTCACGATTCACGACGGCTCATCACCGGGTGCCTGCCGGCCCAGGAGTTGATTTCACTCGGGTGTGATGATAGCATCTGCGAAGGTTGATTCACCGACTACTTGCGCAAGGACTCGGCTGATGCTCGCTTCGACGCGTTCGATTGCCGTGCCGGCGGCCCCATTCGCAATCAGCTTGGTTTTGGCGGCCTGCCTGCTGATCCTTTCAGGCCCGGCCTTCGGCCTTGACTCGCCCGCCCTCCACTCGCCGCCGACCGGCTATCACCAGCTTGACGGCTGCAACCGGCACCTTGGACGGCCCTACCAACAGAACACGCTCCAGCCCGGCAGTCCCATCGAACTGCTCTTTTACAACCAAAGCGGGTTGACCGCCGTCCTCTACTTACTGCAGGAGCAGTTTATCAGGGATGGTCAATCCCTGACCGCGCTGGGTGATCTGGGCGCGCTTCCTGTCAGGTTCGTCTCATTTCAATATTCTCAGGGAAGTCCGTTCCCCCGCTCTTCGCCGCTGTCTGGCCAATTTCAGGGCCCCTACTACCAGCTCTGGGTTTATCTGAACGTCGGTTCGACGGGATCGGCTCCGTCATGCTAGGCCGTCATTCTCCTCGTCGGGAGCCCGCAGCGCTCCGCCTGACGGCGGTCGTCATTGTGCTGCTCGGACTGGGACTGCCGGCACGGGAGGGCGTGGCCGGGGCACTCCTGCAGCTGGCGCCCGCAACCCCGCCCAAACAATACCTGCCGATCATTCCGTGCCAGAGTCAGCTGGGCCAGGTTTGGGCGTCGCCCACCTCCTCTCAAGCGCCGACCGGCAATGCGCCTCCGCTGCTGGGCTTCTACCAAGGCCAGTTGACCGGCATGGTCTTCTACCTGAGCGAGAAGCATCTCTATCCGTTGCTTCCAAGTAACGGCCGGTGGGGCTTTACGGGAATGGTCAATGCGACGGTCGATTCCATCACGCTCAGCCCCGCGCAGCTTCGGCCCGATCGGGACCACCGCGCCTATGAATTGACCGTCATGGTGCATCACGATACGCCGATCACGGTGGTCTGCGCTGCGCCGACTCCCCCGGCCCAGACTCAGGGCGCCCAGGTTCCGTCCGCCCCGGGCAGCCCCACTCAGGGCAGCGTAGGCAAGAAGGCAAAATAAACGGGCCCGGCTTCCCGGGCCCGTCAATCTTCCATTCGTGCGCGACATTCGCGCGGTCACGACGCAGCGTGTGCGCGATCTGAATCGCCCATCAACGCAAATCGATCAGTCCATGGGCGTCCCAAACGCCGCCCCTGATTTCGTGCTTCCGAATCCTGAGCGCCGGCCCTCTTCAGTTCGCATCCTTCGCGCACCGAAACCCTTTATCGAATCCGGTGTGCCAGCGGTCGCTGCGCGATTTGGGCGGCAGTTGCTCAAAGGGCAGTCTGGCGGCGACGCGGGCGAAGGGGTAAATCGGTGTGGCCCAGGAGCCTCCGCGCAGAACCGGATAGTGGCCGAATGCGCCCCGTGTGAGCGTACTGCCCGGATAGGGATGGTACCAGTCGTCCACCCATTCGGCGACGTTGCCGATCATGTCGTACACGCCGTAGGGACTGACATCCTCCGGATAGCTGCCGACGGCCCGGGCCCAGCGCACGCCGGATTCCAGCGTATTCGCTTTGCGGGGATCCGCATCATCGCCCCAGGGAAAGCGACGTCCATCGGTCCCGCGCGCGGCTTTCTCCCATTCGGCTTCGGTGGGCAACCGCTTGCCCGCCCACGTGCAGTAGGCCCTGGCGTCATACCAATCGGTGTCGGTGACGGGATAGTGTTCCTCTCCGGGTGGCGGTGTGCCGATCGGCCAACGCTTGCCGAGTTTCCCCATCGGATGCTGCGTATAATTCCATGTCGCGGGCGCGTACCCCCGGCCGGATTTCACGTACTCGTAATATTGCGCATTCGTCACTTCATACTTGTCGATGAAAAACGCCTTCAAATAGACCCGTTGCTGCGGCAGCTCGTCGACGCCGACCTGAATGCCGACCGCGCCGTCGGACGGCTTGCTGCCCATCAGAAAGTCGCCCGCGGGAATGAACACCATGCCTGTCGGGGGGGCTGGGGTCCGGGGTCCAGGGTCCAGGGTAAAGAGCGAACAAGCCGACAAAAGACCAACAAGGGAAAATAGAGGAAGATTGCGAGCCCAGAATTTTACGGTGTTCTCTTTCATTCTGATCCCTGGCCCCTGGCTACTAGACCCCGTCATTTCGCATCCTTCGCGCACCGAAATCCCAACGAGCGGTGCTTATAGGATGGCGGCTGGGCCAGGTTGCGATTGGTCGCCCGCGACCACGGTTCGGCCGGCAGCGCCCACGCTCCACCGCGGGCCACTTTGTAATGCTCACCGTACGCCGACCGTTTGATCGTATTGCCCGGATAGGGTTCATACCACGACGACGTCCATTCGGCCACGTTGCCGCACATGTCATGGATGCCGTAGGGGCTGTCCCCCTGCGGGAAACTGCCGACCGGCGCCGACCATCTCAACCCGGCTTCGAAGCTGTTGCACTTGGAGGCGTCGAACGTGTCGCCCCACGGCCACTGGCGTTGGTCGTTCCCCCTCGCGGCCTTCTCCCATTCCTCCTCGGTGGGCAGCCGCTTGCCCGCCCATTCACAATAGGCCTGCGCGTCGTACCAGCTGACGTACATCACCGGATACTTTTCCTGACCGGCCGGCGGCGTGGGTCCCTCCCATCGGTAATAATCGGGATCCTTCGGATCCGCCGGCAACGGCCGTCCGGAGGCTTGTAAAAACTTCGCGTATTCCTCGTTGGTCACCTCATTCCGATCAAGATAATAAGCCGGCAGGACCACCTCGTGCCGGGGGAGTTCGTCCACACCCACGTGAAACCCGATGTGCGCCGCATTCGCCGCGCTGCCCATCGTAAAGGGACCAGCGGGAATCAGGACCATACCGGCAGGCGCCGATCGACCAGACTGGTCGGCTGACGCCTCCCTTGGACCGGCGGCCCAAGCTGCGACGCCGCACGTCACGGCGGTCATCACCACCGCGATCAGCGTGGCCGGGCGCCGCAGGGCATGCCACCCGCCGCCGGTTCGCCGCATCCGGATCATGCCCGCCATTCCCTACAACGCGCCGGAGTCTTGCGACGCCCGCTGCGCCTGACCGCCGGCGCACCAGAAATCCCCCGGGCTGACATTTTCCCCGGTGCTGCCGCTGATGGAGAGCGGACGGTAAAAACAGGTCGCCATCACCACGCCGTGGCAGCGGAGATTGCACCGAAACGCATTCAGACCGTTGTTCTGGAATACGCTCGAATCGCCGTCGTAATACCAGACCGGATAGGGCGCCGTCACACCCTCAATAGATTGCTGATACCAGTCAAAACAGGCGTTGGGGTCATTCACGGCCCCGCTTGAGCCAAAGGGCTCTTGAATACAGGGGATGCTGCCATTGGAGACCGTGACCGGCTGATGACCCGTGTGCGTGGTGGGGCCGCCGATGGAGAAGTTGATCAGGTGCGTGTCGCTGATCCCGTCCGTGATGCCGTCTTCATCATCCGGCGGCAAACCCGCGTTGCCGGAGCAACTGGGCATCACGCAGTCGGTCCCGTCTCCGTAGATCGTGTTTCTCGCCTGGGCGTTGCTGTGGACGTTGTAATGACATTCGTGGCAATAGGCGCCGGTCCGGACCAGATGGTACATATGAAGATTCAAATCCCACGGTGTGTTTCCAGGCTGGTCGGTTTGCGCGGTGATGTCGGAGGCCGTTCCCCCCCCGGATAACGGCGCCACGGGATTCCCGAAAAAATTGGTCATGGAGGTGTCGGCGGGGTTGGCCCCTGTCCAGTTGGGATCAAACGCCCTTCGGTCATGGCACTGGAAGCAGAGCAGAAAATTATTAAAGTGATCGGGGCTGAAACCGTCACTGAAGAAATTCCGGCTGGAGTTGGCGATGTCGGTGTTGTAGCGGGCCCTGAGGAGCCGGATGTATTGCGAGCCGTGCGGGCCGATCGGTTGGGCGACCCGGTCGGTTTGCCCGTTCGACCAGTAGGGAATGTTGAAGTGCGGCGCGCGGTCCGTCGAACGGAGGCTCGACTCGGTCAACGGGCCGGAGATGAGCGAGCCTTCCGGAGGCGGCGGAACATTACCCGTGGTGCTGGGGCCGAAGGCGCTGGGATCGGTAAACCGGTCATAGTAATTGTTGTTGTGGCAGTCGGTGCATTGGATCGTCAGGGATTGCAGGTCGGACTGCGCCGTCAGTCCAAAGGCCTCCTTGAGCTGGTTGAAGAGTTGCACTGAGCCGTTGCGGCCCGGTCCCACGACGGGGTGGAAGGCCTTGTTGATCCCGGGACCGATGTAACGGATGGTCGTCAGATCCTGGGGAGGCGTCCACCTGGGCCTGCTGGAATTGCCCTCATAACTGCCGCCGGTCGGATTCACGTCGGTCGAGACTTCATTCGACGCATTCCTCCCGTACGTGGCGAATTCCAGCCGTTTGTTGCTGAAGCCCTGGTAGCTCAGATTCGGATTGCTCGCCAGCGCGCCCGGACGCGGGTTCGATCGATAGAGCGTGCTGCCCGGATTGTCATCGCCCTGAAAGAGCGTCGGGACGGCGTTGCCGTGGCAGCGGAAACACACTTCGTACACATACGGCTCCCGACCGCACGGACCCGGCGAGCAGCCCGTTTCCGTGGTTTCAATCCCCACCACCTTGTCGTTGAACGTGATCCCCTTCATCCCTTTGAGCCGGCCCGCCGGGTTGACCGACGGATTCGTCACCTGATGGGGATTGTGACAGTCGACGCACTCGATGTGGCGGTGGGTCAGGTCGTCGGGCTGGCTGATGCCCGGGCCGGCCGGGTTTTCATTGCCGACGATTGGCGGCGGGGGATTGTTGAACTCGACCCCCTCCTGCGGGAGCTTGATGAAAAAAGGTTGGTGGGCGCGGAGCGGGCCGAGGGCGTCATCGAGCTTGAGATTCATCGCGCTGCCGCAATCGGTCTGGGCCGTGGCCGCAATGGCCGCCGGCTTCGGCGGCGCGCCGACCGGCGTCTGGTCGCAGGGCGAATTGATGCCCAGATTATGGTCCTTCGCAAACTGCGAATAGATATCGGGCGCGATCCGCTGGCCGTTGGCTTCAAAACCGGTGTTGGTGCCGGCCGGCAGCGTCGGCTGCCCGAACGGCGTCGGCTGGATCACACCGGTCGTATTGCCTGGCGAATGGCAGAGATAACAGGTATTTTCAATCGCGTCGCCGCCGCCGGGGGTATCGACGCCCTCGCGATGAATACGGATCGCCCCCTGTGCCGTGTGCGGGTCGTGGCAATTCCGGCAGGAGGCCTGGCCGACGTTGTGCACGCCGTCATAGTCATACCCCGGATTGGCGGGGTAGTTCGCCGCCGACGGATAGGTGTTGTGGAGCCCCATGGAGAGCGCGTGGGTGCTGGTGCTGTAGGAATTGCCGCTCGGCAGATCCTTGTTGTGGCAGAAGAGGCAGATGAGCATCTGGCCCTGGCTGTTGGCGGACAGCCCCGTGCCGGGGCAGGGATTCGAGGCATTCGCGCAATTCTCAATGGGCGCCCGCAAAAACTTGGGATAGGTGACCGCGTGGGGATTGTGGCAGGAGACGCACTGCACCGAATCGTAGACGGCGGGGTTGTCCCCCCCGTACCGGCGCAACGGCCCGATGCCGGCCGGATAGAGCGGTTCCTGCGACGGCTTCGGTGGCGGCGGCCCGGGGTTGTTGAATTCCGGATCTTTCGACGTCACCAACGCGCTGTCAAAGACGATGGAGATGGGATGATCGTTGCGCAGATTGGTGCCGAGCCGCCGCGTGTCGCCGGTCAGCTCCCCGCCCGGGCCCAGCGGCATCGTCCCGCCGGGGCCGGCGCCGTTCGTCATCGGGATCTGCGTCAGGTACCCTCCCGAACCGGGCGCGTTGAGGACCGAGCCGATCGCAATCGTCCCGTCATGACAGGACAGGCAGAGCCGGGAATAGCCGGTCGGCGCGTTGGTGTTGACCTGCGCTTCGAGTGAAAAGCTCCAGGTATTGTCGTACAGGGTGTAGCTGGCCGTCGACAGATGGCGGTTCCAAATCGGCGCGCCGAAGGCCATCCCGACCTGCGAGGCGCCATGCGGCGTGTGACAGAAGACGCAGATTTCGCTCGTCGCGGTGGTGAAGACGTTCCGGGTGGCGGCGCTGGGCGTGGACGAGAGGTTGTGCTTGGTGTTTCGCACGTCCTCCGTGATGGTCGGGGGCGGAGGAGGCGGGGGGGCCGCTTGGGCGCTGCGGACCCAGCACAACAGGGCAAGCGCCACGCCGACCGTCACCCGTATGACCATCAATAGAAGACCCGCCCCGTCGAGACAGATTCGCCTTGGCTTCGTCGGCGAATCATAACCAACTTGCAGTCCCCTGTCAATCATGATCCCGTCAATCCCGTCACTGTTCCGCCGGTCCCGGCAGGAGCTGAAAGATCTGCACTCGGTGATTGTAGGTGTCCGCCACGTAGATGCGGTTGTGCTGATCGATGGCGATCCCGCTCGGCAGCCAGAACCGGCCGGGGTCCGATCCCCCGCCGCCCACATGCAGCAGCAGTTGTCCTTGCTGATTGAAGATCTGGACCACGTCATAGAGTCCGTCGACCACGTAGATGTCGCCGTCCGTGTCCACGGCCACGCCCTTCGGCTTGGAAAAACTCCCGATTCTGGTTCCCAGCTGGCCAAACATCCGGAGAAACTTCCCCTCCGGATCGAACAACTGGATGCGAAAATTCAGCGAATCGGTGACGTAGATCGTTCCGTGGCGGTCGACCGCCACCTGGCTGGGGAAATTAAATTGGCCGGGGCCGCCGCCGCGCTTGCCGATCGTCATCACTTTCTCTCCATCAGGACCGTACACGACGATCTTGTGGCCGCCGGCATCCGCGGCATAGAGCCGTCCGTCGGACCCGACGGCGATCCCAGCCACCCGCTCGTAATCCCCCGGCTCGCCGATCCGGCCGAGCAGCCGCCCGTTCGCATCAAAGAGGAAAATGTCGTTCAGCGTCGAATCGGAGACGTAGATGCGGCCCTGATGATCGGCGGCGACGCCGACCGGCGCGATGAGCCTGGCCGGGCCGATCAGGTGAAAGATTTGATGATATTCCTTCGTGCTCATGTCAAACACATGCACAACCTGCTGGCCGGTGTCCGCAATGAGGATCCGGCCCCGGCCGTCGGAAAACACCGCGCTGGGCCGCACAATCGGGATCGGCGACCGGCCGATGATCCGGCCGAACAGGCGGCTTAACAGGGAGGTTTTTTGTCCCACGTCTCCCGAGGTGGCGAGCTGACTCACCCATTCGATCCGGGGCGGATCGGGCGGCAGCGGCCAGATGAGATGGGGCGACGAGGACGCCGCGCCCGCGGCGCACCCGCTCAACACGACGGCCGCTATCGTCACCGCGATCCCACGCCATGCCACACGCCGTGTTCCACGCCGTCCCATGCCCCATGGACCGTTGTTCATTGCACAGTTCCCACGCTGCGGGCTCATCCGGATCAAAGGGAAAACTGCCGTGTCAACCGGAAATAGACATTGTGCGACAACGTCGATGTCAATTCGTCATAATAACTGAATGTGTACTGCAGGTTAAACTGGACAAGGCCGATCTGGTAGGTGCCGTTGAGATTGACCGTGGCAATGGTGACATCCGGCCGGGATTGGTCCGTCATCAGCCGATCCTCCCACCGGCTGTTGATGACGATCTGCAGATCTTGCAGCAGGGGCGGCACGGTCCAGTTCAAACTGGTGAAAAACGAGTTGTAATCATCTCCCAGTTGCGAACTGAAATGGCCCAGATAGCCGCCGCCGAGAGTCGCACCCCGCCATCCGTACAACAGATCCGCGCCCGCGTCAGTCGTCGCCCCATTATCGCCGCTCCCTGTGATGAGTGTATCCCCCGCGCCCGCGTGCAGGGTCAGCACATCGCCCCGGAGCAGCAGTTCCCGCAGGTAGGAGCTGGTGAGATCCCCCCGAAACATATTCAGGGTTTGATTGACCCCCACGCCGCTGAATTGTTCATTCACGTAGCCGCTATAGCTGCCAGTGACCGTGACAAACTGGGTCTTGGTATTGGTCGCTTGAGCCATCCAGCTGGTATTGACATTGGTTTGATTGGCGCCGGAGGAGATGGTATTGTTCAACGCCACGCCACCGTTCATGTTGATCCGAAACAACTCATAGATTTTGAAATAGCTGGCGGACGCCGTGTAATTTTGATACAACGAGGTGCCTTTCGTGTGCGGCTGCGATGCTGTCGCATCGGTTGTGGTCGTAGTGATGCCTCCCGTCCCGCCGAAG
>Ga0335082_10009733_pt1 | contig 10432 bp, 10 predicted proteins | sample Lox_Sample_41_FD_206718 | JGI IMG/M metagenome (GOLD analysis project Ga0335082, IMG submission 206718) | Soil microbial communities from Loxahatchee National Wildlife Refuge, Florida, United States - Lox_Sample_4.1 | ecosystem: Environmental > Terrestrial > Soil > Wetlands | place: USA...
CTCTTCCAGTCCCTTGGCATCGGTCACGTCAAACTTCAAAGCCAGACTACCCCGCTGTTCCAGCCCTGAGCGGTCATTATAGGCGACTTTGGCCCCGAGCTCTTCCAATAGAGTCACCGTGGCTGCTCCAATGCCGCGGCTGCCGCCTGTCACCAAGATAACCTTGTCTTCCAGACCCAGCATCCCTCTTCCCTCCCAAATGATTTGGTTTACCGTCTGAGCCACGTCGCGATGGCTGGAGGTAGATCCCGTTGTACTTTGCCACTCACATACATCCCGATATGGCCGACGGGGAAGGAGAGCACAGTGTAATCTTGGCTTTCACAGTACCTTTCGAGGGCGAGCGCAGACGCCGGCGGGACAAGATGGTCTTGCTCGGCGTAGATATTGAGCACCGGCATGCGGATGTTTTTCAGGTCAACGCGCTTGTCGCCGATGTGTACCTCGCCTTTGATCAGCTTATTGCCCTGGTAGAAGTCCTTCATGAATTGCCGGAAGGCTTCGCCGGCCTGATCGGGGCTATCGAAAATCCATTTCTCCATGCGCAAGAAGTTCATCAGTTCGGCCTCGTTGTCCATGAAATTGATAATGTCGATATACTTCTGCACGCCGAGCAGGAAAGGCTTCAACATCAAATAGCCGGCGTTCATGAATCCGCCGGGAATGTTGCCCATGGCATCCACCATCAAGTCCACATCGACGCTCTGACTACCCACGGCGCAGCCCGCCCAGCGATTCAGCAGCCCATCCGGCACGTGAAAATCGACAGGCGTGACCATGGTGATCAAATTTTTGATCTTTTCGGGGTGAAGGGCTACGTGGCAAAGGCTAAACGTCCCTCCTTGGCAAATTCCCAGCAGATTGATCTTTTCCAGGCCATGCCGTTCGCGCACCACGTCCACGCAGTTGTTGATGTAGCCATCGATGTAGTCCTCCAGCGTCAACCAGCGATCGCCGCGGCTTGGATAACCCCAATCGATGAGATAGACGTCGATGCCCAGTTTAAGTAAGTTGCGCACGAGGGAGCGATCTTCTTGGAGATCGACCATGAAAGGACGATTCACCAGCGCATAAACGAACAGGAGCGGGACCGGAAACGGCTGGGCTACCAGCGGGGTGTAGCGATAGAGCACTACTTTGTCTTCGCGGTACACCTCTTCTTTGGCGCTCACGCCGACCTGGATATCCTCTTCGCGGATGCGGCTGAGAGTTTCGATTCCCTTGAGGACCTTGCGATTGATATCGATGAGTTCTTGAACGGTTTTCTCGGGGCTGAACTTTTTCAGCGACGGCGGCACGTTTTTTTGTCCTTTCCCTAGGGCGCTGTCTGGCTTGATCTCAAGCCGGGAAACTTTTACGAGGTGGGATTCTTGTCAAGTTCCTCGACCTTGGGCTTTTTCCCGTTGGTTGCCTTTTGTTTTGCCGGCTCACTACCGTTCTTGGTCATTTTGGCAATCGTCGCGGTGCATTCCGCCAGGGTTTTCTTGAGCGCTTTGATTTCTTTCCTCTGCGCGTAGAGGGTTTGGTGGAGCTCGTCCACCTCGGTTCGGGTCGGGATGTCAGCAATTTTTAGAAACTGCTCGATGATTTCTCGTTGGCGAATCCAATAAGCCATCGAGGCATTGAGCAGTCTTCCTTGCACGCGGACGAAATCATCCGAGGCGAAAAACGCGGTCAAAACGGGGTCGGCGACTTTATCCAGCGGCAATACCCATTGGCGAATGTCTTGGATGGTTTCGCCCCGACCGGCCATGGAGATCATCTCCTTGAGGGACTCCTCCAGCACTCGCGTCCCGGCATCGGCCAGCATCAGCTGGTATGCAACACCAGCTTCCCGTAACTCCTGCCACGCTTCAAATCCTTTGGCAAATTTATCATTCAGTTCCCGCGTTGACCCCAGGCCCGGGCTCTGGAACAAGCGGCCAACGCTCCGTTCCATCGAATCCCAGTAGAGCCGGCTCAGCTTCATCAAAGCAGACCCGTCTCCCGCAACGGCTGCGCCGAGATGTGTTCCTGCCTGCTGCCAGTTCGTCACCCATGGCTGCGCGAGCTTTTGGAACTCCTCCATGTAGAGACGCCAAAGCTCGCCCGAGTCCTGCGCGGACTTGAAAAGCTTTTCCGGCGATTGCGTCAGGCGCTGGCGTAGCTCCTCGCCATACCGAGCGAGCGCGCTTTGCCAATCTTCTCCGCTTTCAATCTTAGGGGCGATCGCGCTCCAGGCCTGCAGCGCAACTTCCAAGGAGCGCATCCAGGTCTCCTGGCTGGCGAAAAGCCTTTGCGCTGCTGCTTTTGCGGTCGTTCCCGCGTTGGCTGTCCAGGCTTCGATACTCTCTTGTGTAAGTTTGCTCCACTCCGCGGCCATTTTTTGCTGCGGCGGAGCCGCCGGAGAGTTGCGCATGAACTCGAACCATTTTCCCCAGATGGTTTTCTGCGCCTCAGTCCAGGCTTTTGCCATGCTATCCATCTGTTCTGTCCACACTTTGGAGCTCTCTGCCACTGTACCTATCCTTGTTGAGGCCACCCCAGCATCGCGAACCAGATCGTGGTGAATGTTATTTAGCTAGCCGAACCTTCAGCCTTGTGTTCGTTGGTCCAGTGGCGCGCCCAATCGTGCTGAGCTTCCATGATCTTCTCAACGGACTCTCGCCAGGCCTGCACCATCTTTTGGCCTTCAGTATCCCAGGAGCCAGCCATTTTGTTAGGCTCGCTCTTTTTGATTAGAGCGAACCAACTCGCCCAGAGTTGTTGTTGCACTTCGATCCAGCGATTGTTCATCTCCCGAGCCTGTTGTGCCCACTCGGCAACTTCTTTAACTTGACCAGCACCGGACGGGACATTCTCTGCCCACATTTTGATCCACTCGCGCTGCGCCTCCAAAGACTTTTTCACTGTCTCTGCCCAGGTTTCCACCGTTTTTTCCCAGATCTCGCCAGCCTGGGACTGCGGCGCGCCTTTCTGGATGGTTTCTAACCAGCTATCCCACATTTTTTTCTGAGTCCCCATCCATGCCTTGAGCATCTCGTCGGTTTGTTTTGTCCAGTCCATATCTAATCTCCTTTATGATTTTTTAGTGGACGTGGTACCTCGCCCATCTTTTGGAACGGTAACACAGAGTGCGTACTTTTGCAAGCACTCTCAGGATGGGCTCTCGGTTTCGTTGACCTTGCGAAAAGAATGGTACATGTCTATCAAAATTTCACGTTGGCGCGCCGACAGATGCGGATCTTGCATCACCGATCTCACGACGCCATCTTCTTCGCCCTTGGGATCGATAATGCCTGCCTGGGCGTAGAGCGTTTCCGCGGAAAGCCTGAGACCCTTGGCCAACGACTGTAAGATGACGCTGCTCGGCGTCCGCAGGCCCCTCTCAATCTGGCTCAAGTAAGCATTTGAAACGCCGCACATGTCGGCCAATTGGCGAACTGACATCTGCGCCAATTCGCGTTGCCGCCGAATAAATTCTCCCACGCCCATGTCGGGATTGACCCTTTTTTCCGCCATGGGTAAATGCTAACCAGCTTCGTTAACACTTGCAAGCGGACGATCCCCCCACGCCTGGTGCATGGTCCGGCAGTGGTTCAGTTTGGCCAAGATCCCTTACGGAGTTTACCCGGAGCAACATGGTCGAAGGGTTCGGGATGACAAATCGCTTTTGAATGTCATTCCAAGCGCGCAGACTGTGTGGAAACCCAACAGGAGCCCTTCGACCGGGCCCAGGGCAATCGGTAAATATTTGATCTTGGTGGCTCCACAACCCGCTCGTGGTGAGGGCTCTCGAACCATGAGCGGAGTTTTCACCCAGTCTGACACCGTGGTTCTAAATGAACCATTGCTCATCGCCCGTTCCCCTTGACAGCCGAGGGTAGTCCGCGCAATTCTACCGGCAGCGTCTGCATTGTAGATTGGAATCTTATGGCTATGGATCAGCCCTTAGAAATTGAATTCCCTGTGATGCGCTACGATATCACGATGCCGTTGCTGGAGGGACGGATTCCCATTGACGGCGTCAAGCTCAAGCCGGTTAAGTCTTCGTCTATGATCAATAAGGAAGATCCCAAGATGAAAGCCGGCGACTTCGGCCTCTGCGATCTCAACATCGGCTACTTCTTGCCGGCCATCGAAGCGGGCTGGGAAATCATTGGGCTACCGGTTTTTTCCAAGCGCAAACCGGTCTACCAGTTGATATTCACTCATTCCGCGGCAAACATTCGCACGCCCAAAGATCTGGAGGGCAAAAGAGTGGGCTCGCGCACCTACCGGACCGCATTGACGGTCTGGGCGCGCGGGTTATTGCACCAACGGCACGGCGTTGATTTTGCGGAGGCACACTGGGTTATTCAAGGGCAAGAAGTTTTTCCCGTCCACGACCAAATGGTCAAGATCGAATACGTCGATGATAAGAAGAACATGGTACAACGCCTGATCGGGGGCGAGTTGGATGCCATCATCACCGATATTTCAGACACAAAAATGTTTGAAACCCTGGAGAATCATCCTAAAGTAAGGCGGCTGTTTCCGGATTATGTCGCAGAAGATCAAAAGCTTTATAAGGAAACCGGAATCTATACTCCCGTACACATGATCATCATGAGCCGCAAGCTCGACCGCGAGCGCCCGGAGTTGGCGGCAAAGTTCTACGCCGCTTTCGAGCAGGCGAAGACAACGGCTTATGACGATATCCTGAGCGATCGCGGCGGCTTCGCTGTCGTCTATCTAAGGGAGCGCCTCAAGGAGGAGATCGAAGGCTGGGGCGACCCCCGGAAGTACGGAATCAAGGCGAATAAGTCGACCATCGATGCGTTCGTTAAATATAACGTGGAGCAAGGTATGATTCGCTCCACACCGTCTTACGCAGACATGTTCGCTGCGGGGACACTCGACACGTAATTGCACTTATGTCAGGTCTCACAGTCTGGCGACAGCGAAGATCTCGACCGTTAGATTCCTCGGCTCCGCCTCGAAATGCAGCCCAGATCTAATGCTTTCTAAAAACGAAATGAGTTTAGTTTCAGAGGAGACCCAAAATGCTTTCCAACGAAGATAATGCGTTACTAACCCAAACCGATCCAGGTACGCCGATGGGCGATCTCATGCGGCGTTACTGGATTCCCGCACTGCTGTCCGAAGAAATTCCCGTGCCTGACTGCCCGCCCGCACGCGTGCGGCTGTTGGGTGAAGAACTGGTCGCCTTCAGAGACAGCGAGGGGCGCATCGGGCTTCTCGCCGAGCGCTGCGCCCACCGCGGCACCTCACTTTTTTACGGCCGCAACGAAGAGTGTGGGCTGCGCTGCGTCTATCACGGCTGGAAATACGACGTGGAGGGCAACGTGCTGGAGACGCCGGCGGAACCCGGCAGCAGTGACTTCAGCAAGAAACTGCATCACACCGCTTACCCAACTCACGAGGCCGGCGGCGTGATTTATGCCTACCTCGGACCACGCGAGAAAATGCCTCTTTTTCCGAACTACGAGTGGACCCAGGTTCCGCTGAACCAGAGCTACGTAACGAAGTGCCTATTGGAATGCAACTACCTTCAGGGTCTCGAGGGCGAATGCGATTCGTCCCATCTCTCTTTTCTTCACCGCGCGTTTACCAACGAGCGCAATCAGACGCTTTACAAAAGCGACGGGGCGCCGGCTTATGAAACTGAAGAGACGGACTTCGGCGTGCGGTTGATCGCCACGCGAAAAGCCGCTCAAAGCCAGTGCTATGTTCGCTTCTCCGCCTTCGTCTTGCCTGTTTACGGTTGCGTCCCCGCCGGTAGACCCACGAATGAGCTCGATGGCTTTGAGATACATACTTATGTGCCGGCCGACGATACTCATACATGGCGCTACGACATCGGTTTTTTTCGCGGCCGCACGGTGCGAGAGGATGAAGTGCACCGGCGCAAACAAATCGGTCCGGATTATCTTCGCATGCGCAACGCTCGCAACAACTACCTGCAGGATCGGCAGATGCAGAAAACCGTCAACTTTACAGGCATCGAGGATTTTCTCAATCATGATGCCTGCGCCACGGAAAGCATGGGACCGATTTTTGACCGCAGCAAGGAACACCTCGGCGCGAGCGACAAAGCGGTCATCGCCGTGCGCAAGTGTTTACTGAACACCGTCAAAGCGCTCCAGAACGGAGAGGAGCCACCCCATGTGCTGCGCGATGCCGAGGATAATTGGTTCCCGCACCTCGATTGCTTCGCCTACTTGTTGCCGCAGTCCGTTGATTGGCGCCAGCACTTTAACTATTTGACGCCCTCAGCGGCGAAAGAGAACCCGGCCGCCTTCTCATTCAAGCAGAAGGCCGTCTCCTGAAAATGGCCAGCCCTGCGACTAGGCCGCGCTCATTACTGACGCGCCGTCCCGCGCGAAGCCTTCCGATAGTTCTCGCAACCTTCGGGTGGCTCTTGCTTGAGCCCACCGTTTCTGTCTTCTCGGCCGAAGTCTCTTCCTCGTGGAAGACCGCGTGGGAAAAAACTGTCGTGGGGGCGAAGAAAGAAGGACAGATCACAGTCTATGGCAGCGATACGTTTGCGCTGGGCGTCTTCGTTGGGAACACGGAAACCGCCAAAGCCATAAGCGTTGGTCTGCCGATCGGGGAATTTTCACCGGGCCAGTTTAAAGAAGGCGCGGCGGTATCGCCATTTAACGGCACCCTGAGCCTCATCAACCGGGCGCCTCACCCGAACGCAGCCAAGGTTCTCATCAATTGGCTCCTTTCGAGAGAGGGCCAAGCAGCGATCCAGCAGCATTTGGCGAGCGAGGGAAGCATCCGGGAATCACTCCGAGAAGACATTGCTAAAGACGTGATTCCGTCGTCGCAAAGAAGGGACCCAAAGGTAAGATACATAATGATCAGCCGCTCAGCGGACCTGGATAGCGAGAACGAGGCGATTAAGCTTGCCAACGACGCGCTGGCGGCAGCCAAGAAAAAGTAACAACGGGGGTAAAAAAATGAAGCGAAAGAGACCACACGGAACGCGCAGCGCAATTAAGCTCGCTGAAGAAGAGCTCAAGATCGGGGCAAAAATTCTGGAATGGGAGATCGGCGATATTTGGGGCCACGTCGGCGTGCGCCTGCCCGAGGATGAAGGCATCGCCGTTCAGATGTTTCGTCGCCCCGAAAGCGGCAAGAAGGATTGGCTCGTTCACTTCGACTACGAACTGAACAAGCTCGGCGGTGTCGGCACGCCGCCGCGCGAGGCGGCGATTTACACTGGGATCTTCAAGGCGCGACCCGAGGTGAAGGCAGCCGTCCATTCTCACGCGCCCATGTGTGTCGCTCTTAGCCTCGCAGATAAACCGGTTTCCTGCGTCCAGATGCAATCCGACTGCTTTGGCCGCGGCGTGCCGATCTACCCGAAGCCGATTTACATTTTAGACGACGCCGAGGGAGCCGACTTGGCCCGCACGCTTGACCAGGCAGTCGCCGTGATGATCAAAGGCCATGGCATCGTGACCGTTGGTAAGACAATCGACGAAGCCTGTATGGTCGCTCTACGAATGGAACGCACCGCCAAGATCATGGCCATGGCCCAGCTTTTCGGATTTAAAGGCGTTCCGGACGAATTCATCGAACAACTTCGCGGCAGCAAGGAAAAACTCTTCTCGCGCCAAAGAACAAGAACGCCGCATTCCGCGGACTGGACTTACTACGCCGACAAGATCAAAAAAGGCGAGCCCTGGACGAGAGGGTGGACATAGTTTCTGGCCTGTCGAATATGGTGTCTAATGTTGTGCGCTGTAGGGGCGGGTTTGAAACCCGCCCTACACGTCGCGCGGAATGACCTGATTTTCCAATCAATCGTAGAATCAACTAAGCAACGGAGGGACAAAAAATGTCAATCAGATGGTTGTTTACCGTCTTTCTTCTTTTGATCTTGCCGGCCAACCTCCCCGCTCAAGAGCTGCACCTCGTCGCCTACGCTGGATTCGCGGGCTTCCAGGCGCCGGTTTGGGCCCCGAAGGACTTGGGACTGATGGCGAAATATGGCTTCAACGGCGATGTGGTTTTGGTGCCTGGCTCCGTGCGCCAGATTCAAGCCCTGCAAGGCGGCAGCATCCACTTTGCCCAGGTCGACGCCGCCACGGCCATCAACGCCATCAATCAGGGGGCGGATCTCGTGATGATATCCGGCTCGCTTAATTCTTTTCCTTACAGTTTCATGGCGCAAAAAGAGATTCGCAAACCTGAAGATCTCGTCGGAAAGAAGATCGGCATTCTCGCCATCGGAGGGGCGACTGAAACGGCGACGATTCTCGCGCTCAAAGCATGGAACGTGCCGCGCCAATCGGTCACGATCTTTCCTGCCGGAGATCCGGTGGCTAGAATCGCCGCCCTTTCCACCAAGGCTATCGACGCCACGGTGCTTTCCTACCCTGACATCAACGAGGCGGTCCGAGTGGGTATGCATGCGCTGGCGGACATGAGCGAGATGAAAGAAGCTTCGTTTCCCATGAACGTCATGGCCGCGCGTCGCTCGTTCGTGGAAAAGAACCGCGACACGGTTAAGCGCCTTCAGCAGGCGTACGCCGAAGGAACCTACCAGTTCATCAACAACAAGGAGAAGGGAACGGCCGTGCTCGCCAAGTGGCTCAGGTCAAAGAACTCTAAAACGATTGAAGAGACCTATCAGTATTTTGCCAAAAAATTTTCGTTTCCTACCCGCGTATCCCAAGTCGGTCTGCGCAACACGCTGGAAATGCTCTCTCAGAAACCGGGAGCGAAGATCGACATGAACGTGAGCAAGTATCTCGACGAAAGCACGCTGGACGAGCTGGAGCGAGAAGGCTTCTTCAAACGGCTCTCTGGAAAAAGCTGACCTCGAAAAACGATGGGAGCTCATCCGACAAAACCTGAGTGCCGTCACTAGTGAGCGCGGACGGCGAGACCGGAAGCCATGGGCACTCGAGCGCACAGTTTGCTCTAAGGCCTTGACGTACAAAACATCACCCACAGGGGAATGCGGGGTGGCCTTCAAGGCAGTGTCCCATTGCCCACGGCTGTAGGGCTTGCCGTCCGCGCGGGTTCGAAATAATGTCGGATTAGGGCTAACTTGACGGGGCCCATATTGCTCCAATAAAAAATCCGGCAAAACCAGGATAGAGGAGTCTTCCCTATGCGTAGGATTTCAACTTTGTTGTTCGGATCGCTGTTGATCTTCGTGGCGGCGGGGTTTGCCTTCGGACAAACTCCGCAACTCATCGAAGCTGCAAAAAAAGAGGGCGGCAAGGTTACCGTCTACACCTCGATGGAAACTTTCACCGCCGACGCGCTCCAAAAGGCTTTTGCGTCGAAAACTGGCCTGCAAATGGAATATTGGCGCGGCGGCTCGACCGAGGTCGTCGATCGTGTTCTGAGCGAGCACCGCGTCGGCAAGCCGATCGTCGATGTCGTGGCGACCACCGGCGATCATATGAATCTGATGTTTAAGGAGGGCGCCTTTGTCAAATACGACTCGCCATCACTCGCGGCCTTCCCCAAAGATGCTATCGATCCCAATCTCGGCGCCCGTTACCGAAACGTTTTGTACGGTGTCATCTACAACAAAAACGGCATCAAAGCATCGGAAGCGCCGAAGACTCTGGAAGATGTCGCTAAACCTGAATACCGCGGCAAGCTCGTCATGCCGGATCCGGTCAATCACACTTTGACAACCCAATGGCTCGCGAGCCTCGACAGGATCATGCCGAAGCCGCGCGCGGAGAAATTTATCCGCGACCTCGCCGCCGCAAGACCCATATTCGCTGAGTCCATCGTACCTGCCGCCGATCGCGTTGGGACTGGAGAAACGCCAATCGGAATCACTTTCGTTCGCTTCGTGTTAACGTACAATAAACAAGGAGCCAATCTCGATTACGTTCGAGACTACAATATGCTGGGCGATGGGCAGTACATCTCGCTCGCCAACAAAGCGCCGCACACAAACGCCGGCAAGGCCTTCATCGACTTTTTCCTCGGCGAAGAGAGCATGAAGATTCAAGCCGCTACCGGCGAGTTCGTGAATCGTAAAGGTATCTACCCGGCGCTGGCCGATGCGGACAAGATCAAGTTCGTGCAGATGTATCAGTTTGGCAAAGAAGATTACGAAACGAAGAAGAAAGAGTATCAGAAGATTTTTTTACAGTAAAACTTATTCTGAACCCATCGACTGTCGTTCTGAACGCAGTGAAGAATCTGAATTCTTCGCCTCCGGATCAGAAGGACAACGGGAGGCAAGACAATGGCAGGTTTTGTAATCGACGCAGATGGACATGTGATGGAGCAGCACCGGGACCTCTTTGACCACATCAAAGGAAATTTCGGAGAAATGAACTGGCACTCCACGTGGCCGATGTTCGATGCCGACGGCTGGCAGCGCGGCCTCTCGCGCAAGGGCAAGCGCGAAGATCCGGACGCCGAAGCCTGGATCCGATTTCAGAATGAAAACGGCATC
>Ga0335082_10009734_pt1 | contig 10431 bp, 3 predicted proteins | sample Lox_Sample_41_FD_206718 | JGI IMG/M metagenome (GOLD analysis project Ga0335082, IMG submission 206718) | Soil microbial communities from Loxahatchee National Wildlife Refuge, Florida, United States - Lox_Sample_4.1 | ecosystem: Environmental > Terrestrial > Soil > Wetlands | place: USA: Florida...
CCTGCGTGCCGGGGGCGCCGAGCGAGCCCGGGTGCTGGAGGGGATCGAGGCCGCGCTGCGCGTCGGCCGCGGCCGCCTGAGCGTGCGGGTGCTCGATGAGGGCGCCGCGGCGCAGCCGCGCGACACCTGGCGCTACTCGAGCGAGCTGCACTGCGCGGAGTGCGACCTGCCCTACCGCACGCCGAGCCCGCCGCAGTTCTCCTTCAACTCCCCGCTCGGGGCCTGCGAGAGCTGCCGCGGCTTCGGCCGCACCATCGGCATCGACTACGGGCTCGTGATCCCGGACGAGACGCGCTCGCTGCGCGGCGGGGCCATCAAGCCCTGGCAGACCAAGTCCTACGCCGAGTGCCAGGAGGACCTGGAGAAGTTCGCGAAGCTGCGCGGCATCGCGCTCGACACGCCCTGGCGCGAGCTGCCGGCGCAGGCGCGCGCGTGGGTCATCGAGGGCGAGGGCGCCTGGTCGAAGAAGGTGTGGTACGGCGCCAGGCGCTTCTTCGCCTGGCTCGAGACGCGCGCCTACAAGATGCACGTGCGCGTGCTGCTGTCGCGCTACCGCGCCTACACGCCCTGCACGGCCTGCGCCGGCGCGCGCCTGAAGAGCGAGGCGCTGCTGTGGCGCATCGGCGAGGCGCAACTGGCCACCGCGGCGCTCGCGGGCGCGGCGCGCTTCAGGCCGGCGGAGGTCAGCTGGAGTGAGGCGCAGCTTGCCGCACTCCCGGGGCTCTCGCTCCATGACCTGATGCTGCTGCCCGTCGAGCGCGTGCACGAGTTCTTCCGCCAGCTCACCCTGCCGGCACCGCTCGATGAGGCCACGGCGCTGCTGCTGGATGAGATCCGCGCCCGGCTGCGCTACCTGTGCGACGTCGGCCTCGGCTACCTGACGCTCGACCGGCAGTCGCGCACGCTCTCGGGCGGGGAGGTGCAGCGCATCAACCTCACCACCGCGCTCGGCACCTCGCTGGTGAACACGCTGTTCGTGCTCGATGAGCCCTCGATCGGATTGCACCCGCGTGACATGCTGCGCGTCATCGGCGTCATGAAGCGGCTGCGCGATGCCGGCAACTCCCTGGTCGTGGTCGAGCACGACCCGCAGATCATGCTCGAGGCCGACCGCATCCTCGACCTGGGCCCGGGCGCCGGCGAGCGCGGCGGCGAGATCGTCTTCTTCGGCAGCCCGCGCGAGCTGCGCGCGCAGCCGCGCTCCCTCACCGGGCAGTACCTGAGCGGGGCGCGCTCGGTCGCCCCGGCGCGCGAGCCCTCCCCCGAGCGCGCCGCCGCCGCACCCGACGGTGCGGTGGTGGCCGAGGCACGCTCGAACCGCTGGCTCGAGCTCAAGGGCGCCGCCGCGCACAACCTCAAGGACGTCGACGTGCGCATCCCGCTCAAGCGCCTGGTGTGCGTCACCGGCGTCTCGGGCTCGGGCAAGTCGACGCTGGTGGAGGACGTGCTTTACCCGGCGCTGCTGAAGTACCGGGGCCGCCCGACCGAGGCGCCCGGACGCTTCAACGGGCTCTCCGGCGCGGAGCTGATCGATGACGTGGTGATGGTGGACCAGAGCCCGATCGGGCGCACCACGCGCTCCAACCCGGCGAGCTACGTCGGCGCCTTCGATGCCATCCGCGCGCTGTACGCGGCCGAGCCCGCCGCGCAGGAGCGCAAGTACACCGCCGGCACCTTCAGTTTCAACTCCGGCAACGGCCGCTGCCCGACCTGCAGCGGCAACGGCTTCGAGCACGTCGAGATGCAGTTCCTCTCGGATGTGTACCTGCGCTGCCCCGACTGCGACGGCCGCCGCTACCGCGACGAGCTGCTCGACATCCGCCGCGAGGGCGCGGACGGACGGCGCCTGCACATCGCCGAGGTGCTCGAGCTCACGGTGACCGAGGCGCGCGCCTTCTTCGCCGACGTACCGGAGGTGGCACAACGGCTGGGTCCGCTCGCCGACGTGGGCCTCGAGTACCTGAAGCTCGGGCAGCCGGTGCCGACGCTCTCCGGCGGGGAGGCGCAGCGGCTGAAGCTCGCCGGCCACCTGGCGCAGGCCGGCTCGGTGCTCTCCAGCACCACCCACAAGGGCAAGCTGTTCCTGTTCGATGAGCCGACCACGGGGCTGCACTTCGATGACGTCGCCAAGCTGCTGCGCGCGTTCCGCAAGCTGCTGGTCGCCGGGCACTCGCTGCTGGTGATCGAGCACAACCTCGACGTCATCGGCGCCGCCGACTGGATCATCGACCTCGGGCCCGAGGGCGGCGAGCGCGGCGGGCAGATCGTCTGCGCCGGCACGCCGGCGCAGGTGTGCGCCGAGCCGCGCTCCTTCACCGGACGCGCGCTGCTCGCCTACCAGGAGTCGCGCAGCGCGGCGCTGCCCGCGGTCGCGGAAGCCGGCGCGGGCTACGCCGCCCGCGCGGCGCACCCGGCGGTGCTGATCCACAACGCGCGCGAGCACAACCTCAAGAGCATCGACGTCGAGATCCCGCGCAACCGCTTCACCGTGGTGACCGGCGTGTCCGGCTCGGGCAAGTCGACGCTCGCCTTCGACATCCTCTTCAACGAGGGTCAGCGCCGCTACCTCGAGTCCCTCAACGCCTACGCGCGCCAGTTCGTGCAGCCGGCGGCCCGGCCGGACGTGGACGCGATCTTCGGCATTCCGCCCACGGTGGCGATCGAGCAGCGCACCAGCCGCGGCGGCCGCAAGAGCACGGTCGCCACGCTCACCGAGATCTATCACTTCCTGCGCCTGCTGTACGTGAAACTCGGCACGCAGCACTGCCCGGAGTGCGACGTCGCCATCGAGCCGCAGAGCCCGGCCTCGATCGCCGCGCGGCTGCTGCGCGAGTACCGCGGCCGCCGCGTCACGCTGCTCGCCCCGCTGGTGGTGGCGCGCAAGGGCTACTACACCGAGCTCGCGCGCTGGGCGGCCAAGAAGGGCTTCCGCGCGCTGCGCGTCGACGGCGAGCTGCAGCCGAGCGCCCCCTGGCCGCGCCTGTCGCGCTTCCGCGAGCACACCATCGAGCTGCCGGTGGCGGAGCTCGAGGTGAGCGCCCGCGCGGAAGGCGAGCTGCGCGGCGCGCTGACGCGGGCGCTCGACTTCGGCAAGGGCGTGCTGCACGTGCTGCCGGCGAAGGCGAGCCGCGTCACGGTGTTCTCCACCCGGCGCGCCTGCCCGCACTGCGGCCGCAGCTTCGCGGACCTGGACCCGCGGCTGTTCTCCTTCAACTCCAAGCACGGCTGGTGCGAGGAGTGCTACGGCACCGGGCTCGCCCTCCCCGGCTTCGAGGCCGAGCACTCGGGCGAGGAGATCTGGTGGAACGAGTGGTACGCGCACGAGCCGCCGCCGTGCGGCGCCTGCCACGGGCAGCGCCTCAATCCGACCGCGCTCGCGGTGCGCTTCCGCGACCGCTCGATCGCCGCGCTGGCGGCGCAGCCGGTGGCGGCGAGCCAGGAGTTCTTCGCGCGCCTGCGCCTCGGGCCGCGCGAGCGCGCCATCGCGCGCGACCTGCTGGCCGAGATCCGCGCGCGGCTGAGGTTCCTCGAGCGCGTCGGGCTCGGCTACCTCGAGCTCGACCGCGCCGCGCCCACGCTCTCGGGCGGGGAAGCGCAGCGCATCCGCCTCGCCGCGCAGCTCGGCTCGAACCTGCAGGGCGTGTGCTACGTGCTCGATGAGCCCACGATCGGGCTGCATCCGCGCGACAACGCGGTGCTGCTCGATGCGCTCGCCGCGCTCGCCGGGGCGCGCAACACCCTGGTGGTGGTCGAGCACGACGAGGACACCATCCGCCGCGCCGACCACCTGCTCGACCTCGGCCCGGCCGCGGGCGTGCACGGCGGCGAGCTGGTGGCCGCCGGCAGCGTCGCCGATCTGATGCGCACCCCGCGCTCGACCACCGGGCGCTTCCTGCGCGAGCCGCTGCTGCACCCGGCGCAGCCGCTGCGCGCCGTGCAGCGCAGCACCCCGGCCCTCGAGCTCAAGCGCGTGACGCTGCACAACCTGCGCGGCGCCGACGTGCGCATCCCGCTTGGCCGCCTGGTGGTGATCACCGGCGTCTCGGGCTCGGGCAAGTCGACCCTCGCCCGCGACGTGCTGTATGCGAACCTGCGCCGGCTGCTCGGCGCGGGCGCACCGCGCGCCCGGCGCCGCCGCGCCGCGCGCGAGCTCAGCGGCTGCGCGGCGCTCGGGGGGCTCGAGCACCTGGAGCGCGTGCTCGAGGTGGACCAGAGCCCGATCGGCAAGACGCCGCGCTCGTGTCCGGCGACCTACGTCGGCTTCTGGGACGAGATCCGCCGCATCTACGCCGGCACCACCGAGGCGCGCATGCGCGGCCACAGCACCTCGCGCTTCTCCTTCAACACCGCCGGTGGGCGCTGCGAGGCGTGCGAGGGCCAGGGGGTGAAGACGATCGAGATGAGCTTCCTGCCGGACGTGAAGGTGCTGTGCGACGTGTGCCGCGGGGCCCGCTTCAACCCCGAGACGCTCGCGGTGCGCTGGCGCGAGAAGAGCATCGGCGAGGTGCTGGCCATGAACGTGGACGAGGCGCTCGGCTTCTTCGCCGCGCACTCGCGCGTGCACCACGCCCTGAAGCTGCTGCAGGACGTGGGCCTGGGCTACCTGACGCTCGGGCAGCCGAGCCCGACGCTCTCCGGCGGCGAGGCGCAGCGCATCAAGCTGGTCACCGAGCTCGCCAAGGTGCGCGATGAGGCCGTCGCCGGTGCGCGCCACCGGCCGCGGCGCACGCTGTACGTGCTCGATGAACCGACCGTCGGGCTGCACATGGCGGACGTGGAGAAGCTGACCCAGGTGCTGCATCGCCTGGTGGCCGCCGGCAACAGCGCGGTGGTGGTCGAGCACAACCTCGACGTCATGGCCGAGGCGGACTGGATCATCGACCTCGGTCCCGAGGCCGGCAGCGGCGGCGGGCGCATCGTGGCCCAGGGGACGCCGGCGCAGGTGGCCGCGCGTGCGCGCGCCTCGCATACCGGGCGCGTGCTGGCGGCATTCCTCGGCGAGCGCACGCTGCCGGTCGCCGCCGCCGGGTGAGAGGTAGTAGGCTCGCCGCCCATGGCCCACGATCTGGTGTGCTGGAAGTGCGGCGCCTCGCTCGCCGACCTCACGCTGCCGCTGCGGCGCCTGGAAGAGTGTCCGCAGTGTCGCGCGGAGCTGCACGTGTGCCGCATGTGCATCGACTACGACACCGGCGTCGCCAAGCACTGCCGCGAACCCACCGCCGAGGAAGTCAGCGACAAGGCCCACGCCAACTTCTGCGACCACTTCAAGCCGCGCCCCAAGGCCTACACGCCCCCGAACACCGCCGCGGTGGACGCGGCGCGGGCGGCGCTCGAAGCGCTGTTCGGCAAGCGCTGAACGTGCCCTCGCCTCACCGCGTGCCCGCGCCGCCATGGCGCATCCGCGCACCCTTCGCGCTAGACTCGCCGCGATAATAAGCACGCCACCGGCCGTCCACCGCGGCCGCAGCCTTCAGGGAGTCTCGCATGCCTCGGACCTCCAGCCCCGTGCGCGCGCACTGCCGTGCGCTGTGGATCGCCGCCGCCCTGCTGCCCGGGGCCGCATTCGCGGCCGCGCCGCCCGCTGCGGCTGCGCCGGCCGTGCTGGCCTGGGAAGCCGGCGACACTCCGGCCGCCCTCGAGGGCTGGGTGAAGCAGCGCCTGCAGCGCGCCGATGCCGCCGTGGCACGGCTGCTCGCGGTCAAGGGTGCGCGCAGCGTGGACAACACGCTCGCCGTCTACGACGAGGCTTACGACGCGCTTTACGATGCGCAGGCGCAGTCCTCGGTGCTGTACGGCGTCGGTGCCACCAAGGAGCTGCGCGACAAGGCACAGGCACTCACGCAGAGCGCCAGCGCCGCCCTCACCGCCCTCAACCTCAACCCCGAGGTCTACCGCGCCCTGGCCGCCGTGCCCGCGCCCGCGGATGCGGGCGTGCGCCACTACCTGGAGCACACGCTGCTCGAGTACCGCCTGGCGGGTGTCGACAAGGACGCGGCCACGCGCGCGCGCATCAAGGCGCTGCAGGACAAGATCACCGAGCGCGGGCTGGCCTTCGAGCGCGCCGTGCACGATGACGTGCGCAGCATCAGCGTCGACCAGAGCCAGCTCGGCGGGCTGCCGCAGGACTTCCTCGACAGCCACAAGCCCGACGCCAGCGGCAAGGTGAAGATCACCACCGATCCGCCGGACGCCTACCCGGCGCTGAAGTTCGCCGACAACGAGGACCTGCGCCACCGGCTGTGGCTGGTGGACCACCAGGTGGCCTACCCCGCCAATACCGACAACCTGCGTGGCCTGCTCGAGGCGCGCCACGAGCTGGCGCACGTGCTCGGCTTTGCCACCTGGGCCGACTTCGCCATGGCCGACCAGATGATCGGCTCGCCGGCGAAGCTCAAGGAGTTCCTCAAGCAGGTGGACACGGCGACGCGCGAGCCGGGCGCGCGCGAGGACGCAGCGCTGCTCGCGTTCGTGCAGCAGAAGAACCCGGCGATCCAGAAGATCCCGGCGGCGGACGCGCGCTACTGGCAGGAGCAGTACCGGCGCGCCAAGTTCAACTTCGACTCGCAGAGCGTGCGCCCCTACTTCCCCTACCCGGCAGTGGAGCGCGGCGTGCTCGACACGGCCGGTCGCCTGTTCCACGTGCAGATCAAGCCGGTGGCGGGGCTTAAGACCTGGCACCCCTCGGTGACCACGTACGAGGTCTTCGACGGCAGCCGCAAGCTCGGCACGATCTACCTCGACATGCACCCGCGCGAGGGCAAGGACAAGTGGTTCTCGACCTCGGCGCTCAACCAGGGGGTGGAGGGACGGCAGCTGCCGCGCGGTGCGCTGGTGTGCAACTTCCCCGGCGGCATCGCCGCTGACCCGGGCCTGATGCAGTACGGCGACGTGGTGGTGTTCCTGCACGAGTTCGGGCACCTGATGCATCACATCATCGGCGGCCAGCACCGCTTCGCCGGCCAGGGGGCCTTCAACATCGAGGGTGACTTCGTGGAGGCGCCCTCGCAGATGCTGGAGGAGTTCTTCCACGACTACGGCGTGCTCAGCACCTTCGCCCGGCATTACCAGACCCAGCAGGTGCTGCCGCGCGAGCTGTACGAGCGCATGACCCGCGCCGACACCTATCCGCGCTCCAGCGACCAGCTGCGCCAGCTGATGTACGCCACGGCCTCGCTCAACTACCACAGCGCGGACCCGGCGCAGCTGAACTTCGATGCGGTGTGGAAGGAGGCGTTCGAGCGCTACAACTCGACCGCCTACAACCCCGGCGATCACTTCTGGGCCTCGTTCACGCACCTGAACGGCTACAGCTCCAACTACTACACCTACGTGCTCGACAAGGTGATCGCGCTCGACTTCTTCGCGCAGTTCGACCCGCACAAGCTGATCGGCTTGCCGACCGGCATGCGCTACCGGCACACGGTGCTGGCTCCGGGCGCGACGCGTCCGGCGGGGGCACTGGTGCACGATTTCCTCGGGCGCGACATGAGCCTCGAGGCGTACCGCAAGTGGCTGCTCGCGGAGTTCGAACCGAGCGCTACGGCTTCTTCATCCGCTCGCTGAGGCGCTCGAGGAGCTTGGAGAAGGGCGAGTTCTTCTGCACCTCGACGCGCAGGTGGCGTACGCCGGTGTCGTTGAGCGTCTCGCCGCTGCCGGAATCGATCGACAGCTGACTCGCGCCCAGGATCTCGAGCGTCTCCTCGAGAGACTGCGGGCCGCGCTTCTCGCGCGCCCCGACCTTGGCGCCGGCGCGTGCCGGGCGCGCGGGCGGTGGCGGCTGCGGTGGCGACTGCGGTGGCGACTGCGACTGCGTGACCGCCCGGCCGACGGCCACCTTCGGCACCGGGCGCCCGGGTATCTTGCGACCCTGGGCATCGGTGAGTGAGGGCGCGGCCGTCGGCTTGGGGGCGACGGCGGCCGGCTTGGCTGCCGCCGCTGCCGGGGCCGGACCCTTGGCGGCGAGCTTGGCGAGTTCCTCGCGCGCCGGCTCATCGTCGATCAGCTTGAACTCATCGGCCGGCGCGGCGCGCAGGCTGGCCGGTGCGCCCACCGTGGTGGCCTGGCGGTCCTGGTCCGTGGCGCGCGCCTTTTCCTGCCCGCTGACCGGCACCACCGCCACCGAGGCGAACTCCGAGCGCACGTAGTGGGCGACCTGCTTGGCCGAGATGGCATCGCTGAAGAAGCCGAGGCGCAGGCCGAACCACTTGCGCCCGTCGCGGCTGCCCTCGACGGTGTAGAGCGTGTAGGCACTGAAGATGGCGAGCGGCGGCACCTTGTCCAGCTCGACCGGCTGCACCGACCACTGCAGCTGCACGGCGAACAGCACCGGCGCGTTGCTGCTGACCGCGCTCTTGAGCGCCTCGCGCGTGCCGGTGTCGTCGGGCTTGAGCATCGGGATCGCCCCGTGCGCAGGCTCCTGCACCGGTGAGCTGTCGATGGCCTCGCTGCCTTCCGCGCGGCGGGTCTCGAGGAGCCGCAGCACCTGGGTATCGCTGATGTCCTGCGCCGGCGCCTGCGCCACCGGGGCCTGCGGCGCCGGCTCCTTCGCCAGCGGGGCGGGGGGCGCGGGCGCGGCAGGCGGGGGCAGCGGTGCGCGCATCAGGCGCGTCTCGCCCGTCGCGCTGGCGTCGCCGAGCGCCTTGAGCACCTCACGCACGTTCGAGTCGGCGAACACGCCGCGCGTCTGGGTGGTCTCGCCACCGGCAACGGCGGCCTTTGGGGCATTCAGCGTGCCGCGCACCGGGGCGGGCGCGGCATCGAGCAGATTCTGGGCGACGGCCGCGGCGCTGGTGCGCGCCGGCATGCGGGCTGGTTCGGGCGCCTTGGGCGCTGCGACGGCGCTCGCCGGAGCCGGGCGGGCGGGCGCGGCGCTGCGCGCCGCGGGCTCGCTCGGTGCGGGCTTCGGGGCTGCGGCCTTGGTAGTCGCGGGGTGCGCGGCCGCCGGCTTCGGCGCCGCCGGCTTGGGTGCGGCCGGCTTCGCCACAGCGGCCTTCGGGGCCACGACCGGTTTCGCGGCGGCGGGCGGCCGGGCGGGTGCGGGATCCTTCACGATGGGCTTGGCCGGCGCGGCCGCCGGGGCGAGCGGTGCGGCCGCCTTGAGCACCGGCACGCGCGCCGCCAGGGACTCCGGCGGCCCGGGGTCGGCCGGCATGGCAACCGGGGCGGGCGCACCACGCGGCGCGGGCGGCGGCCCGGCGGCGTGGCGGGCCTGCGCGGCCTGCTCGGCGGTGGCGCGCTCGCGCAGCTTCCTGCCCGGGGCCTCGCCGGCCCAGGCGCCAGGGTAGATCTCGCGCACCACGCTCAGCCATTCCTCGGCCTCGGCGAGCGTGGCGAAGTAACCCATATGCAGGCGGAAGCGCTCGCGGCCTTCCTCGAAGCGGCGGCTGACGAAGAAGTTGAAGCGCTTGAGCTCCGGCAGATCGGTCTGCGCGAGCGCCATGGGCGTCGTGGAGGAGCACAGGTTGAGCACGAATGGCCCCGTGCCGGCGGCCGGCGCGAGCGCATCCACTGCGTCGCCACCGCGCGCGCCCGGAGCGAAGTTGGGCGTTGCTGTCATAACTTCCCCGAAGCGAAAACGTCGACCACCACGGTGCTCAAACTCCGCGGGCTCGCCAACGGGGGGGATTGCATCGCTCGCGCCTGGCGCGATCGTGGCAGCCCCGCCGTCATAGGAACCCGTCCTTTAGACCGGTGGCTTTGCGTCCCCGTCTTTCGACGGGTTTGCCCTTATCACTGCAATGAAGAGTGTCAAAGCGTCGCGGATTGGAGTCAAGTACTGAAATGTGTTCAGTCTCTCAGCGTACGCGCGCAGGCGCAGCGGCGTGCTCCTTATGTCTCACGGTGCCGACGCTGCGCCTTCCCAGAAGCGTCCCGCATTTACCAGATGCTGCGCGAAGTACGGATCATCGAGCGCGGCCGCGGTGACGGCCACGCCGCGGTGGGGCGCGTGGATGAAGCGGCCATCGCCGGCGTAGATGCCGACGTGGTCGATGCCGTGCGCGCCGAGGCGGAAGAACAGCAGGTCGCCCGGGCGCAGCTGTGCGAGCGGCACGGGGCGCGCGGCGCGCTGCTGCGCGGCCGCGGTGCGCGGGATGGCAAGCCCGGCGCGCTCGTGGGCATAGAGGGCGAGTCCGCTGCAGTCAAAGCCGCCTGCATCCGCGCCACCGAAGGCGTAGCGCGTGCCGATGAGCGCCAGCGCCACGCTCGCGATCGTGTCCCCGGCACCCGCGGGCGTTCTGGGCGCGGGCCGCGGCGCACTCGCGCAGCCGGCGAGCACGAGTGCCAGCGCCACGGCGAGCGCGCCGTGGCGCACGCCCAGCCGGCGCATCGGTGCGGCGCGCGCCTTCAGCGTGCGCGGGCCTGGGCCTTGGGTGGGGGCATCTGGCGCGGCCGCGGGCTGCTCACCCGCGCGAGCGCCTGCAGGCCGGCCCA
>Ga0335082_10009735_pt1 | contig 10431 bp, 11 predicted proteins | sample Lox_Sample_41_FD_206718 | JGI IMG/M metagenome (GOLD analysis project Ga0335082, IMG submission 206718) | Soil microbial communities from Loxahatchee National Wildlife Refuge, Florida, United States - Lox_Sample_4.1 | ecosystem: Environmental > Terrestrial > Soil > Wetlands | place: USA...
GCGGCGGCCCCGTCGCGTGTGACTCCGCCGAGAACCTCGTGGGCCCGCACGATTGGGGGAAGGAGCTGCATCGGCACGCCGACCGCTCTCGCCGCTTCTTCGGACCACGTGCCGGAGCGCGCGTCGTAGAGGGGCGCGCAGAGCATCGCCGTCGACGGGTCACACGCGGCGATGCCGGTCAGTCGCATCGCCACGAACGCGTGCGACTGCAGCACCAGGGCCGCCGCCTCGAGCGCGCGCGGCTGGTGGGTCCGCAGCCAGGCGAGCTTGGGGCCCAGGAAGTAAGGGTGCATCCGGTTGCCACCGATGGTCTCGGCGCGGCCCGGCCCGAGCGCCGTGTCGAGCGCTCGCGCCTCCTCCGAAGCGCGCACGTCGAGCCAGAGGATGGCCGGAGCCAGCGGTCGGCACGATGCATCGACGAGCACCGCCGTCGGCGCCTGGCCGACCACTCCGACGGCCTCGATCCGGTCGGCTCCCACGCGCTCGACGACGCTCCTGCACACGCGCGTCACAGCAGCCCACCATGACTCGGCATCGGCCTCGGCCCATCCGGCGTGAGGGGCGTCGTGCTTCCATCCCTCGCTCGCCTCGGCGAGCACTCGCCCGTGCTCGTCGAGCACGCCGACGCGCACCCCCGTCGTGCCGACGTCGATGCCGAGGAGGCCGAGGGAGCTGCTCACTTGATCCACATCGCTTCGAGCTTCGCGTACGTGCTCGACGACTCCTTCACGGTGACCGTCGCCGTCTTGAGGCCGGTCATCTGGAGCATCCCCTCCATGCGCCCAGCGACCGACTGCCAGAGGCCGAAGTTGTACCCGGACGCGCCGCGGATGCGCCCGAGGGCGTAACCCTCGCGCCGGTCGGTCCACTCCGCCGAGCCCTGGGAGTTGTACTGCGACCAGATGCGCGGCGCGCGGTCCCAGATGGTCTCGTACGAGACGGCCCGCACGAACACGCGATACAGCCCGCCGAAGTCGATTCGGGCGGCTTCGATCCCGATGCTGTGCGACTCGTCCCACTTGCCGCCGCCGAGCACGTCGCGCACCGCGACCTGCAGCGTCGCGCTCACCTCGACGTCGTACCACTGCACCGGGAGCACGTGCTCGATCTGGTCGCGCACGTGCTTCGGCACCGCCCCCTTCACCGCCTTCAACCTCTCGGGACCGTGCAGCTTCTCGATCGCGAGCAGGAGGCTGCGAATGCCCGCCCCTCGGATCTGCACCGATCAGCCTCTGATTCTCTTGACGACGGCCATGACTTCCTCGTCGCGAAGGATGTGGCTCGTTGCCTTCGCCGCCTCGAGGATCGCCGCGACCAGGTCCTCGCTAGGCTCGATCTTGCGCTGGCGCAGCCAGTAATTGACGTTGGAAGCGCCGCTCATGAAGCCGATGCCGATCTCCTGGTGCCGTCCGAACATGCCGGCCGGGACGCCGCTGTAGACGCGGTCCGCAAGCCACGCGTCGCCCTTCTGCATCGCCTTGATGATTGCCGCGGCGTGAACGCCCGTCGCGGTGCGGAAGGCATCGCGTCCCACAAGCGGGTAGTTGAGCGGGACCTGCCAGTGCACCGCGCGCGCCACGGTCTCGCAGTACTCGACGAGCTTCGTGAGATCGCGCTCGGGAGCGGCGCCGGAGGCGCCCGCGTCCTGCCCCAGTCCGAGCTGCCCGAGGAGGCGCAGGTTCATGAGCAGGAGCTCCATCTGCGCATTGCCGACGCGCTCGCCGATGCCGAGCGCCGTCGCGTGAACCCGGTCGGCGCCGAACTCGAGCGCCCAGATGGCGTTCTCGAGGGCGAAGCCGCGGTCGTTGTGCCCGTGCCAGTCGATGCCGACGTTTGCGCCAGTGCCCGCGATGACGCTGCGGGTGAATTGCACGAGGTTGCGCACTCCGTCGGGCGTGGCGTGCCCCACGGTGTCCGAGAGGCATACGCGGCTCGCACCGTGATCGACGGCCATGCGGAAGAGCGTCGTCAGCGCGTCGGGTCGCGAGCGCGTCGTGTCCTCGGTGACGAACGCGACCGGCAGACCCGCCTTGACCGCGACGTCGATGGCCTCGGCGCTGCGCTTGGCGATGAGCGAGACATCCCACTGCTCGACGTACTGGCGGATCGGGCTCGACCCGATGAACGCGTAGACCTCGATCGGGATGCCGGCGCGCTGGCTGACCTCGATCATCGGGGTGATGTCGCCCACCACGGTGCGACCCGCCGCCGCGATCTTGATCTTCATCTTGCAGGAGGCGACCTCCTTGCACATCGTCAGCACGTCATCGAACGCGCGCTTGCTGCTGCCCGGCAGGCCGATGTCGGCCTCGTCGATGCCGAGGTCCTCCATCAGGTGGAGGATGCGGAGCTTGTCCTCGATGGGCGGGTCCTCGACGCTCGGGTTCTGCAGGCCGTCGCGCAGGGTCTCGTCGAACAGCGTAAACCGCTGGGGGACGAGCCGACCTTTGCGATTCAGCTCGTTCCAGTCGAAGATGAACTCCCCCGCTCGGTCCGCATCGGTCATAGCGGGCATTGTCTTACCACCAGAGTATAGGCCAATGAGCGACAGCAAGCTGCAGTCCGCCCAGCTTCAGGTTGTGCTGCCCGGTACGCGCGCGAGCTTCAGGCGGCGCGTCATCGAGGCGATGCGCGAGCTCGTGCCCGCCACGGGCGGCTTCTCCTTCTTCGGCAAGGAGGACGGCCGCGCGTACGCCGACGCGACGCGTCTCGTCGATTCCGTGGCCGTCGCGGGTCCTCAACCCCGCGACGACGGCCATCACCTCAAGCTGTCGGCTGCGTTCGGGTTCGACCCGAAGAGCGTCGTTGCCGCGCCGCGGCGCGCGTACGTGTCGTCCGAGCTCTGGCCCGAGAGCGAGCGGGCGCGCCTGCCGTACTTCGCGGAGTGCTCGGCGCACGACGGGTTCGTGCACGCGCTGCTCCTGTTCCTGCACGAGGGCGGCGTGCTCTTCGGCCTGGCAGGGCTCGAGCGACGCGCGTCGGAGGGAGAGTTCGGCGAGGGCGAGAAGAGGGCGCTCGAGGAGCTCGCACCGTTCGTGGTCGCCGGTGCGCGGGCGCAGCTCCAGTACGACGAGCTGTCGCGCGAGGCGGCGGCGCTGCGGGCGCTCGGCAAGGTGAGCGGCGTCGTCTACGTGGTGGACCGCGATCGCAAGCGCGTCGTGTGGGCTGCCGATCGCGAGCACGGCATCGACTGGGACGACGACGTCGCGCCGATCGAGGAGCAGCTGGTGGACGCCGCCGAGCAGTCGCTCGCCGCGCGCCAGAGGGGTGATGCGTTGCCCACGCCGCCGCGCTTGCCGGCAGGCACGTTGGTCGCGGTGGCACGCATCGAGGACGAACCCGTCTTCGGTGGTGCGCGCTGCGCGGCGGTGCGCGTCGAGGCGCCGAAGAAGCCCGGGCCCATCGAGGGCCTGAGCAAGCGCGAGCGCGAGATCGCGCGTCTGCTGGTCGCCGGCTACAGCGGCGTCAACGTGGCGGCGATATCGGGTCTGAGCGAGAACACCGTGCGCACCTACGTGCGGCGTCTCTACGCGAAGCTCGGCGTGAACAACCGAGCGGATCTCGTGCGCAAGCTCGTCTCGCCCGAGGTCGCGCCGTCCGGTCCGCCGTCATCGCACATCGCGCCGCCGCCCGACTCGGCGCTGGTCGGTGGGGACGACACGCTGGACTGACCGCCGTGGAAAGCGCGCCCGCGCGTCACTGCGTTCGCTTGATGATGTGGAAGCCGAAGGGCGTCTCGACCGGATCGCTCACCTGGCCGACCGCGAGCGCGAAGGCCGCGGCGGCGAAAGCCGGATCCATGGCATCGCGGGTGAACTTTCCGAGGCTGCCCATTCGATCGACCGATCCTGTGTCGTCCGAGTACTCCTTGACCACGTCCTCGAATGGCGTGCCGGCGCGGATCTTGGCCAGGGCCTCTGCGGCTCGCGCCTTCGCATCCGCCTTGCTGCGAGTGACGCCCTTCGGCGCGCGCTTGGCGCCTCTGTAAGCCACGAGCACGTGCTGCGCGATGATCGCGTCGGGCGGCGGGGCGGGGGCGGCAGACGCGGTCGCGCTCGCGACGACGGCGGGCGCTGACGTCGCCGTCGACGGGGCCGAGGAAGGCTCGGTGGGCACGCTGGAGGCCGGGCCGGCGCTCGAGGGGCCCTTGTCGCAAGCTGACACCAAGACGAGCCCCACGACCGCAGCGATCCACGCTCGCATGCGACAAGGGCTATCACATGGACGCTACAATCGGCCGCCCGATGACTTCGAGCTTCACTCCGGTGTCGTCGATCATCGGCGGGGTCCTGCTCGGGATCGCCGCGTCGACGCTCCTCCTGGCCAACGGCGAAGTCTGCGGCATCAGCGGCATCATGGGAGGCGCCGCCTTCGCGAGGCGCGCCGGTCGCGTCTGGCGCATCGTGTTCCTCGCGGGCCTGGTCGCAGGCGGCGTGCTGGTCGCGTGGGCGGACCGGTCGGCCTTGGCCCTCGCGTCCGAGCAGTCGATATGGCTGGCCGCCGCCTCCGGTGTCCTCGTCGGCATCGGGACGCGCATGGGCGAGGGCTGCACGAGCGGCCACGGCCTCTGCGGCATCGCGCGCTTCTCGGGGCGATCGATCGTGGCGACCCTCGTCTTCATGGCGACGGGCGCCGCCACCGTGTTCGTCGTGCGTCACCTGTTCGGCGCGGGCGCGGGGGCGCCATGAAGCGCGTCCTGGTCGCGTTCGCGTGCGGTGTGCTCTTTGCGTTCGGCCTGGCGATCTCGGGAATGACGCACCCGAGCAAGGTCCTCGCGTTCCTCGACTTCGCGGGCGCGTGGGACCCCAGCCTCGCGCTGGTCATGGCGAGCGGCGTGCTCGTCAACGTGCTCTTCTTCCGCGTCGCTCTGCGTCGGGGCGCTCCGTTACTCGGTGGAACTTTCGCGCTGCCGAGCAGGCAATCGATCGACGCGCGCCTGGTCGGAGGCGCCGCGGTCTTCGGCGTCGGCTGGGGGCTCGGAGGCTTCTGCCCCGGGCCTGCGGTCGTCTCGGTCGCCGGCGGCGCCGCGCCCGTCATCGTGTTCGTGGTCGCGATGGTCGTCGGGATGGCGTTGCACGACGGCGTGGCCGGTCACCGCAGCGACAGCTGACCCAGGTAGTCGCGCTTGCCGACGTCGACGCCGTTGTGGCGAAGGAGGGCGTACACCATCGAGAAGTGGAAGAAGAAGTTCGGCACCGCGTGCTCGACGAAGTAGTCGGGCGCGGTCATCGTCTTGCCTTCCCACCGCGGGTTGCTGATGGTGCGCTTCTCGGCGCCCTCGAAGTCGCTCGCCTTGAACGTCTCGAGATAGGCGACGACCGCCGCGATGCGTGCGCGCGCGTCGTCGATCGTCTGCTCGGTGTCCGCGTGCGAAGGAGCCTCCTTGCCCGTGGTGCGCGCGGCGGCGAACTTGGCGCTGTCGCAGGCCGACTGGACCTGGCGCACGAGCGGGAACATGTCCGGCGCGAGCCGCGCCTGCATGAGCAGATTGGCGTCGAAGTTCTTGGCGGAGGCGTGAGCCTTGGCCTTCTCGAACCAGCCATCCATGTTGCGGAGGAGCTTGCGCATCTCGAGCACGATCACGTGGAAGTTCATGGTCGCCGAAAGTAGCAGAACGCCCGCGCTGCGCAGCGGGGGCCGCGGTCTGGTAGCTTCTGCCTCGGAACATGGCGCCGGAGGACGTGCGACGCGCGCAGATCGCGGGGGCCGTCGCGGGCTTGGTCGTCGGCGGGGGCTTTGCGTTCGTCATCGGCCGCCTGACGGCGCTCCCGAGCTCCACGTTCGGTGCGGCGGCGTCGGCGTCGACGCCCGCCGCGGCAGCGCCCGTCTCGCCGAGCGCGCTGCCTCTCAACTCCTTCCCGGAGGTCTCGTTCGCCCAGCAGGGCGAGGACCTCGTCATCAAGCAGATATTCGCCTCGCTCGGGATATCGAACGCGACCTACCTCGACGTCGGCGCGTACGATCCGGTCAAGGACAGCAACACGTACCTCTTCTACGCGCTGGGGTCGCACGGCGTGCTGGTCGAGCCGAACCCCGGCTACGCCGCAAAGCTGCGCAAGGAGCGCCCGCGCGATCTGGTGCTCGAGGAAGGCATCGGCACCACCGGCGAGACGTCGGCCGACTACTACGAGTTCGCGGAGGACGAGGACAACACCTTCTCCAAGGAGCAGGCAGACAAGGTCGTGCGCCTCGGGATGCCCATCAAGAGCGTCGTGAAGATGCCGCTCGCTTCGATCAACGACGTGATCGCCACGAACTTCGGAGGTGGGTCGCCGTCGCTGCTCTCCATCGATACCGAGGGGCTCGACCTCGCGATCCTCAAGACGCTCGACTTCCACCGGTTCAGGCCCCCGGTGGTGTGCGTGGAGACGCTGGAGGTCGGGACGCGCCACGCGATCGACGACATCGCGACGTTCATGCGCCAGCAGGGGTACGCGGTGCGCGGGGGCACGTTCGTGAACACCATTTTCGTGGACGAGCAGGCGATCGCTCGCGCCGACGCGGCCAAGCCGAAGTAGCGGAGCGCGAGCATGGATCTCGAGGCGCTGGGGCTGCGCAGTCCGCTCGTCGCGTTCGTCGCCCAGCATCCCGGCCAGACGCTTCTGCTCGTCGCGCGTGGGCTCGTGCTCTTCGCCGCGATCGTGTCCGTGCGCGGCCGCACCACGCGTGGCGCGGTGGCGGTCACGATCGCGGGGGTCCTTCTGCTGCTGTCGCTTGCTGCCCGGGGCCTCTTCCTGGTCGACCTGATTGCCACGGCGGCCATCGCCATTGTTTGCGCCCGCGCCGCCCCGCGTCGGCTCGCGCTCTCCGTCGCATTGCTCGTCGCGGTCGCCCTCGTCATTCCCGCGCTGCCGGTGCCGGCGGCAGCGCCTGCGCACGCACCGACGACGGCGCCGGAGGCGGTCGCGTACTGGCGTGCGCGTGGGAACCTCTACCGCGCACATGCGGCGGCATTCGCCTGGGCGATCGGTGAGACGACCCCCGCCGAGGGCTACCTCACGCTCGCATCGATCGACTGGGAGCTCGGCGATCGCGACAGGGCACGGCGCGTTCTGTCCAAGGTGCTGACGAAGGCCACGTCCGACGACGTGCGCACGCGGGCGCGAGAGCTCGATTCGCAATGGATCCCTTGAAGCCATCCCCGGATCGCCTGCGCGTGGTGGCGCTGTCGCTCAGTGCGTTCATCGCCCTGACGGGCCTCGCCTGGCATCAGATGGCCATCCTCGGCGACGGCTTCTGGACCATCGCGACGGGTCGGTGGCTGCTCGCGCACCGGGCTCTGCCCACGTCCGATCCGTTCGCGATCGCGTCGGTGCCGGGCCCATGGACGATCGTGAGCGGTGGAGCGTGTGTCCTCTTCGCCGCGATCGTGCGGATCCTGGGCGAGCGGGGGCTGATGGTCACGGCGTCTCTCGTCGAGGGCGTCGCGGTGTGGCTTCTGTGGTCCCGCGCCGCGAGGACGCCTTTCTCGCGGATCGTGCTCTTGCCGATGGCGCTCTTCTTCGTCCAGGTCGACGCGCAGGATCTGAGTGCCAGGGGCCAGGTGTTCGGTGATCTCGGCATCGTCCTGCTCTTCTCGGTGCTTGGGGCGCTGCGCGACGGGGCTCGTCCGAAACTCTGGCTGGCGGCGGTGCCCTTGCTCGTGGGCGTCTGGGCGAACCTTCACCTCTCGTTCGTATCTGCCCTGTTCTTGCCGGCCGCGTGCGGCGTTCTCGTCACGCTCGAACCTCCAGAGTCTCGCCCTGCGGTCTGGCCGTTCTTCGCGGCCTCGGGCCTGGCGCTCGCCGGGGCGTGCATCAACCCATACGGGCCAGCATACTTGCGCCTCGCGCTCGGAACGGCGTTCGACCCGAGCACGCAGCAGATCGATCTCTTTCGCTCGCCCGACTTCCATGACGCCTCGTGGCTGTTCGCGCCGGCGCTCGCGATCGCGGTGATCGTCGCGCGTGGACGCGACGCGCGGGACCGTATGCGCCTGTCCGAGCAGGGGTTCGTGCTCCTGTTCCTGCTCGCCGCGTGCGCGTCCCGCCGATTCGCCACGACGCTCGTTGCAGCGGAGATCGCGATCGCAGGCCCCATGCTCGACCGGTGGCAAGCCGTCCGACTCGCGCCTGTCGTGCAGCGCGCGACCTGGGCTGTCGCGGGGCTGGCGACGACTGCTGGCGCACTGTGGCTCTCGCACGGCAACGATCCGTTCGGGGACGTGCCCGTCACCGCCGCGGAGGTCGCGCGGGAGGCGCAGCGGTCACGTGCGGCAGCGGGCGAGGCGTTCTCGAACGTCGTCGAGCCGCTGCACTGGGGCGGATACTTCGCCTACGCCTGGATGGGCGACCCGCGTTACTTCATCGATGGCCGCGACCATCTCAGGCTCTTCGGCAACGGCGCCTTCGAGGACGAGGGGACGCTCTGGCGGGGAGATGCCGCGTCACTCGAGGTGCTCGACGCGTACGAAGCCGGTGTGGTCGTGTGGCCGAGGGGGCAGGCGCTCGATCGCTTGCTGCACGCGGACCCGGCGTGGCAGCTCGTGCACGCCGACGCCATCGCCGTCGCCTACGTCCGCCGGCCCTGAGGTGCTCAACCGTCAGGCCGAAGGCCGGCGCCGCGGCTTCGACGTGCCCTCGAACTCTGCGCTGCGGGCGGCGAGCGCCTCGAAGAGGAAGTCCGCGCACGCGCGGATGCGCGCCGTGTGCTGAAGGTCCTTGTGCACGACGAGCCAGAGGTCGCGCGAGACGACCTTCTCCGGGCCAACGACGCGCACGAGGTCCGGTTCCGGGTCGGCCACGTAGCAGGGGAGGATGCCGAGCCCGATGCCGTTCTTCGTCGCCGCGAGCTGCGCCTCGGTGCTGTTGGACTTGAAGACGACGCGGGCTGCGGCAGCAGAGCGCGCGAGCCAGAGGGACTCGACCCACGTGGCGTCGTCCGCCGAGACGAAGGGATGGCTGGCCATGTCGCCCGCGTCAACCTTGCCGTACGACTTCGCGGCGTAGACGGCGCTCGTGAGACCGCAGATGCGTCGGATCACGAGCGACGGCTCCTTGGGCCGCATCGTGCGCACGGCCAGGTCGGCCTCGCGCTTGGTCAGGCTCAGGGTACGGATGTCCGCGATGAGCTCGAGGTCGATGCCCGGCGTGCGCGCGTGGAAGTCGACGAGCAGAGGCGCGAGCACCCGCCCGCTGAAGGCGTCGGCACCGGTGACGCGCACCGGGCCGCTCAGGTTGGCCTCCTGGCCCGTGGCCTCCCGCTCCAGCGCGAGCGCCTCGTCTTCCATGCGCGCAGCGCGCGGCAGCAGGCGCTCTCCCGCCGGCGAGAGAAAGTACCCGTCCTGCGTTTGCACGAAGAGGCGCGTACCGAGCGCCTCCTCGAGGATGCGCATGCGCCGGCTGACGGTGGACTGGTTCACCCCGAGCTGCCGGCCAGCCGCGGTGAGGGACCCGGTGCGGTGCACCGCGAGGAAGTAGCGGGCGTCGTCCCATTCGAACATTTGACTATGCAATAACGCATACCACGTACGCACATTCACTTCGTGCCGATGCGCAAATGCGACCCCATGTTGTGAGCATGCAAACGACGAACGTGCTCCTCCTCGGGGTCGGCGCGCTCTCGGTGGCCGCGCAGGCTTCGCTTCCCCGTGTCGCCGAGACCATCGCCCGCTTCTTCGCCCGGCGACATCATCACGAGTCCAAGTGCCACGGGTGACTAGGGCTTGCCCGCGCACCTGCACGCGCGCTGAATGGAACCGTCGGCGACGGGATTGCCCGAGCGGTCGACGGTGCTCTGCGTGGCCCAGTACAGGTGCGTCGCGTCGACGGCGAGGTCGTGAGGGTAGTTGAGGCCGCCCGCGGACGAGCGTCGTCGGCGCCCCGCCGCTCTTCGGGACCGACTCCAGCGTCCCATTCCAGAAGTCCACCCAGTAGCTGTTCGTCGCGTCCACCACGAGCGCCGTGGGCTGAACCTTGCGCTCGAGAATCTGGGGGAAGCCGCCATACTTCGGCACCGAGGGAGAGCCTCACGGCTCACAGCGCCCCGAAGAACGGCGTCCCTCCCGGAATCGCGTACCCGAGCAGGTACCCCGCGTTCGGTGACCCCGTGACCGGCATGGGTCGGGCTCCCGTGACGTTCGTGAAGTAGCTCCCCCACAGGTAGTTCACCTTGCTCGGGTCGGTGAAGAGCCGCAGCTCCCCGCCGGTGCTCGTCGTGAGCTGCGTCGCGGGGACCACGGTGCCCGTGTTGAAGATGTCGCTCCCCAGGGGGTTCGCGCTCTTCGCGAAGGCGATGGCGTAGCAGGTCGGCGGCCAGAACGGCATGCTGCACGCCGATCCCGCGATGCTGCCGTTGGCGAACACGCTCGTGCCGTCGGTGAAGATGCCGCCGATGTCGGCCACCACGTCGTCGTCGGTGCTGCTGCCGAGGCCCCAGACCTCGTCAGTGTAC
>Ga0335082_10009736_pt1 | contig 10430 bp, 9 predicted proteins | sample Lox_Sample_41_FD_206718 | JGI IMG/M metagenome (GOLD analysis project Ga0335082, IMG submission 206718) | Soil microbial communities from Loxahatchee National Wildlife Refuge, Florida, United States - Lox_Sample_4.1 | ecosystem: Environmental > Terrestrial > Soil > Wetlands | place: USA: Florida...
TCACCCAGGCGGAGATCGCGAGCCGCGTGGGCTGCTCGCGCGAGATGGTGAGCCGCATCTTCAAGGGGCTCGTGCAGGGAAACTACATCACGATCCATCCCGACCGGATCGTGATCAACCGCCAGCCACCCGCGCGCTGGTAACCCGCCGCTACGGGTGAATATTCCGCATCGCCCCCGTCCTCTATTCGGCCGCTCGGCGCTGCAATAGTCGGGCGATTCCCGAGCCTGTCGCCGGTAGTCTGGCGCCAAGCGTCGAGCAACGAAGACGCGAACCCAACCGGCAACCGAACCGACAGGAGAAACAAATGAGCTTCCTTCACGAATACGCGCTTCTCGCCGCGGTCCTGTTTCCCGTCGGCGTCCTGGTCGCGATGCAGGCGTACCTGTACATGAATGGCGAACGCGGCACGCTGCTGATGCCGATGCTCGCGGGCTTCCCGAAGATCGAGCTGGAAGCGGAACCGAAAGCGGTGGACGTTTCGCCGGCCGTGACCGACGAACGCCGCGCCGAGGTCGCCGCGAACGACACGTGCGAGGAAGCGGCCTAGTCTCCAACAGCTTCACAGAAACGCCGCCCGCGATGCATCGACGGGCGGCGTTTCGTTTGGGGCCGTGCAAAGTAGACGCATGGCACGCGGCAATGTTGCTTTTGCCCGCAGCGGGCCGCGCCTAAGGTGGGCTGAGGCGCGACCCAACGCGCCGACCCCGCACCGGTCGCGGGGACCCAGGAGCATGACGCCCTTCGGGGGCGCCCTTTCCCGCAAGGCGCCCCCATTTTCCTTCGTGGATCGCTGCCGCACATGCCGTCAACGCGTACCGCACACCGAAACGCGAAAGCTGCGTGAATAGTTCGTGGACACGGCCGATGGCCGCAAGCAAGATTCACCGTGCAGGGAGAGGAGCGGAAGCGAACGGCCCCAACAACGCGAAGAATCGGGGAGCTGCATGTTCCGAATCCGCAGGTCGATGGGGTGCAGGATTGCCGTGGCGAGTGCCTTCGCGTTGCTCGCTTGCGCCGCTGTTGCGTACGCCGAAGACCCACAGGTTCCCTCGCATCACGAGAAGATCGAGATCACGGGCTCCAACGTGAAGCGCCTGGACGGCGAGAGCGCGCTGCCGCTCACGACGATCACGCGCGAAGAGATCGACAAGACCGGCGCGACGAACGCCGTGGAGCTGCTGCAGTACGTGACCGCCAACGCCAGCGCGGGTAGCGTGTCGCTGGCGACCGGCTTCGGTTCCACGACGTTCGGGGCGCAGACCGCCAACCTGCGCGGCCTGCAGGGCGGCCGCACCCTGGTCCTCATCAACGGCAAGCGCCTGAATGACTTCGCCGGCGCGGTGTCGGGCGTCGAAGGCCAGAATCTCGCCGTCATCCCATTCTCGGCCATCGAGCGCGTCGAAGTCCTCAGGGACGGTGCCTCGGCGGTGTACGGCTCCGACGCGATCGCCGGAGTGATCAACTTCATTCTTCGCTCCGACTACCGGGGCGCCGAAGCGACCGTCTGGTTGGGCGCCCCCACGCGCTCCGGCGGCGGCCAGCAGGAGGTCTACAGCGCGTCCATGGGCTTCGGCGACTTGAGCGTAGATCGCTACAACGCCTTCTTCTCGGCTCACTACAACGACCAGCACAACTTGTTGCAGAGGGACCGCGATTTCTCGAGAAGCGCGTATCGGCCCGAGCTCGGACTCGCTGGGATCAGCAACAACACGTTCCCGGGCAACGTAACGACAGGCGGCATCGGCCAGATCGCCGGCAGCGCGGCGTGCGCCGGCTTTCCCTACGCCTCGGTGTTCGACCCCAGGTACCTCAGCCCGTACCTCTGCTACTTCGACCCCGCGGGTGCGCCAGGCGTCGAGGAAATCCCTGACACGAAAAACACCAACCTGTTCATCTCGGGCAAGTTCCAGCTGAACAGGAGCTGGCAACTCTATGGAAGCGGAATGTACTCGAACGAGGAGACCCGTTCGGTGATCCAGCCGGTGCCAGTCTCGGACAACATCACCTACGGGCCGAATGGCGACAATCGGGCAATCGTTACCGTGAGCCCGGGCACACCGTTCTATCCGACCACGGCCGCCACTTTGGCCGGCGTGAACGGACAGGCCCTCAACGTGCGCTACCGCGCGGTGCTCAACGGCAACCGCACCTGGACGGACACCAACGAGGGTTCCCAGTGGATCGGTGGCATCAAGGGAACGTTCGACGCCAACGCCTTCGGGTCATGGGATGCGGATCTGTCGTACTCGTATTCGAAAGGCAAGGTGAAGGAGGCCCCTGAACGACGGCTTCCCGCTCTTCTCGACGCTTCTGCCGCTGCTGAACAGCGGCCAGGTGAACCTGTTCGGGCCGAACAGCGACACCATTGCCCAGCAGCTCAGGAGCACCAATTTCACTGGGGAAGTCTTCCATGGCTCGTCAACGAACCAGGGCGCGGAGGCCAAGTTGTCCGGGGAGATCTGGCAGATGGCCGCTGGGCCCGTCGGGCTGGCCCTCGGTGCGGACTATCGCAAGGAGAAGATCGACCAGAACTACAACCCGGTCCTGTCCACGGACGACGTGTCGGGTTACGGGGAAACGTATCAGGGCGTGATCGCCAGCCGCGCCGACACGGCGTTTTTCGCCGAGGTGGATGTTCCGCTGACGAAAGCGCTTGAAGCCAATCTTGCGATTCGCACCGACTACTACAGCGACTTCGGCCGCACCAACAACCCCAAGGTGTCGGTACGCTGGCAACCCGGCAGCCGGGTTCTGGTGCGCGGCTCCTATGGCACGGGCTTCCTCCCGCCGTCGCTCTACGAACTCTTCGTGCCCTTGACCCGCGGCCTGTCGGCCGAGGGTCTCTCGGACCCCATTCGCTGTCCGGTGACCCATGACACGGGTTTCGATTGCATCACGCAGTTTCCCATCATCCATGGGGGCAATCCGCAGTTGCGACCCGAGCAGTCCGAGAACACGACGCTCGGATTCGTATGGGAACCGGCCAACGCGGTTTCGCTATCGTTCGACTACTTCAAGATCCGCCTGAAGGACATCGTGGTGAACGGCGGGATCCCCGTTGCAAGCATCCTGGGCAACCTGGATCGGTTCGGGTACCTCGTGAATCGCGGTCCGGCGGACCCAGCCTTTCCGGATCTGCCCGGTCGCATCACGAGCATTCAGGGGGTCTTCCTCAACGTGGGCAGCGTGCACGTCGAGGGCTGGGACGCCGAGGCGCACTATCGTTGGCCGCGGAGACCCTGGGGCCGCCTGCGCTTCGACATCACCGGGACCTACTACATCCGCTATGACTCGCAGAATCTCGACGGAACGTACACGGGCAGCGTGTCCAACCAGATCGTTTCCCCGTTCGCCGGCCAGGTGCCGCGCTGGAAGCATTACGCCTCGCTCTCTTGGGATTCGGGTCCGTGGTCGGCTACGCTCGCGCAGACCTACCAATCCTCGTACATCGACTGGGGCCGAGACATCAACGGCGACCTTCGACGCGCTAGCTCGATGTCGCTTTTCGACCTGCAGGGACAGTACACCGGCTTCAAGAACACCACCCTGACGCTGGGCTGCAAGAACATCTTCGACACGAATCCGCCGCAGACGAACCAGGTGGCCCTGTTCCCGGTTGGCTACGATGCCCTTTACTACGACGCCCGCGCGCGCTTCGTGTATTTCTCGGTGCGGTATGCGTACAAGTAGGAGCGTGCGATGACAACGATCTCGTGGGCCCGTCTCTCTGTTGTGGCGCTCGCATTGACCACGCTGGCCCTGCCTTCGCTCGCGCTCGATTCGCCCGCTGCGCTCAAACGCCTCGTCATCGTGAAATGCGGCGACGGAAAATTCCCGGATGACGTTCGCAAGCGCTGGATTCAGCTCTTCCGTGAGGAGGGTCTCGTAGATGGCCGCGATGCCGTGCTGCAATTCGAGGAGCGTATCGGCGGGAGCCCGCACGGCAACGGTCCATGGACACTCGACAGCGAACAGCGCGCGCGCGAGATCATCGCCACGCGCCCGGCCGCCATCATGGCTTGCGGATCGAAGATCCACCTTTTCAAGAGTCTCACCCAAGAGGTCCCGCTCATCTTCTACATGATCGGCTGGGACCCGGTGGAATGGGGGTTGGTCCAGAGCTATTCCCGTCCTGGCGGAAACCTCACGGGCGCCGCCTTCCCCGAGATGCAGGCGGATGGGACCTACGCTGTAGACGAGAAGCTCCTGGATCTGCTCCGGGAGCTGCGGCCATTGGCGAAGCGGGTCGGCAGGCCCTACGGGGAAGACGAGCTGCGGGATGGGGATCCATCCGTGACCAGCGAGATTGCCGCCTGGAAGAAGACGATGTCCAAGCGTGGGCTCGAATATGTCCAGATCCCGCTTCCCAAGGATCCAGGTCCTGCGGTCGTCATCGACGCGATCCGGCGCGCGAAGATCGACCTCCTCCTCTTTTACCGGCCGATGTCGCCCGAGGTCCGGGATTTCCTCGTGGGCGAGCATATCCCGTTTTCCGGTGGAGACATCTATCACGGCGGGCTCGTCTATTTCTATGCGAGCTTTGATGAGAATCTCCTTAACGCCGCCAAGATCGCGGTGCAGGTCGTGCGAGGAGCCGACCCGGCAACCATCCCGGTGCGCTTCCCGACGCGCTACTACAGCAGGATCAACCTGAACACGGCCCGGGAGATGGGCCTTATCGTTCCACCGTCCGTGCTCATGCAGGCCGACGAGGTCATCGATGTCAATCCGAGGAGCGCACGGTGAGCGCGCCGGATGGATGCGAGAAGCATTGTGCATATTGCGCACCGGAAACCCGCCCGAGTGACGACCGCGAGCGCGTCAATCTTCCTCGAACTCCTTCGCGAGGCCGCCTAATGTGTCCTCACGCGCGCATCCCGCGCGCCGAAACCAGGAGACCACCATGAGACTGCACCGCATCCACTACGCCGCTTTCATCATCCTCGCGATCGCCGCGAACGCCGCGCGCGCCCAGGAAGCCGAGCCCCCCGTCGCCGTGAAGACGGAAGGCATGGCGCTCCATGTGGCCGCCAAGGTGAAGGCGAAGGCCGCGCAAGGCATCACGGCGCTGCGCCAGTACGTGTACATCACGCGGGGCATGCACCAGATCGACCTGCGCTCGATCGTCGCGCGGGATCCCGAGTAGGGGTCGTGAAACGACGCGAGGTCCTTGCCGCAATCGCATTGGCTGCCGCGCCGGCATTCGCTCGCGCGGCGGCCACACCACGAGTGGCACTGCTGGCCGAGTCCCGGTCCGGCCAGGACGGGTGGCGCAAGCGCTTCGCGGCGGAGGGACTGCGCGATGGCGAGAACGTGTCGCTGGAGTTCTTCGGCTGGGGCGTCGGGGAGGAATACCTGCTCAAGGTCGTCGCCAGCGGCCCCGACGCGATCCTGGTTCCCGGAGGCCCGCACATCGCGTTCTTCAAGAAGGCCACGACGCGCATTCCCATCGTCTTCTGGAGCTTCGGGGGAGACCCGGTGGGAATGGGCTACGTGCAAAGCCTTCGCCGTCCCGGCGGCAACATTACGGGTACCACCAACCACGCGATCGCGGTGATGGAGAAGGGCTGGGAGGTGATGAAGGAGATGCGGCCGCAGGCGAAGCGCATGGGCGCGTTCTTCGACGCCGCCTACCGGGAAAATTCCTGGTACCCCAATGTCCGTGACGCCCAGATCGCCGCGGCCTCCCGCCTGAAGCTCGAGCGCGTCGAGATCGTGGTGCCCCCCGACGCCGGCGCGGCAAATGCCTGGCGCGCCGTGCGCGATGCCCGTGTCGACATTCTCGACGTCGCGGGCGGCTATTGGGACTGGGCCTGGGATTTCAACGAGTACCTGATCCAGGCCGCCATTCCCGCCTACTGGGAACTGCCGGCGCACGTGAGGAAGGGTGGGCTCTTCTCGTTGGTCGGCAGCATGGACGAGGCGATGGCCGAAGCGGTCCGGATGGTGGCCCTGATCCTCCGGGGCGCGGATCCCGCGACGATGCCGGTCTACGACGTGCGCCGGATGGAGCTCACGCTGAACCTCGCGACGGCACGCAGGATGAGGCTCGAGATTCCCAAAGCAGTGCTGCTTCGCACGGATACCCTGGTGGAATGATCATGCGGGTCGGTGCGGATCGGGATGCAGATGGCGGGTGAATTTTCCGCACGGGTTGCGTCCGCTATTCGTCCGGGGGTCCCCGCAATTGTCCGGCGCTTCTCCCGGCCCTCCTCGCTAATCTGGCGTCAAGCGTTCGGCAATAGAGGAACGCGAAGCGCTCCGAAACCAGCCGACAGGAGAACGACATGAACTTCATTCACGAATACGCGCTGCTCGTTGCGGTCTCGCTGCCGGTCGCCGTCGTGGTGGCGATGCAGGCCTACCTGTTCCTCAACGGGGAGCGCGGCACCCTGCTGCTTCCGGGCTTCGGCGCTTTCCCGAAGGTCGAGATCGGCGCGATGGAGCCCGCGGCGGTGGACGTCTCGCCGGCGAAGGCGACGGCGCGGCCGGTGGAGTTTGCCGTGAACGACCTGTGCGAGGAAGCCGCGTAGTTCGGATATCTCTCGGGCGGCACGCCGCGGCCACCCGAGCTGGTGAAGCCGCGCTCGGAGATCCCCGCCAGGCCGCCGCGATCTCGGCGCCGCTGGCCGGCATCGAGGGCAGGGAGCTCGCGTCGATCGCGATCCGGCGCCGCATCGTCCTGCTCGGGGACGTAACCGACGGGGCGCTCATGAAGTACGTCATGGACTACGCCGACGCGGACCGCAGAATCGCCCACATCATCGACAAGATCCTGCACGGAACCCCGCCCGGGGAAATTCCGTTCGAACAGCCCGACCGATCCTGGTTCGCGGTCAATCGCACCACCGCGAAGGCGATCGGCGTGGTCCTGCCGAAGGAGCTGCTGCTTCGCGCGAACGAGATCGTCGACTGACGCGGCGCGGTCGTGCGTGAATAGTGCCGTCGCGCGCTGCGGCAATGTTCCTCGCGCGCGGCACGGCTCCCGCCTAGAGTGATCGCAGTTCTACCCCTTGGGGCGCCCATTCCCGCAGGCGCCCCTTTTTCTTCTGGTGAAGTCGGCTTCGTGAATAGTTAACAGACAACCGCGGGCTCGCTGCGCTATCTTGTTAATCGCCGGTCGCGGCATTTCCGGATCGCGGCGGCGGGGAGGCGCACGATGGCACCGTGCACCAACAAGAACAAGAAGCCCTTTCCGCGGCACCCTCCGTGGGGCCGCACCGCCCGCTTTGCCTGGCCGATCGTCGTCGCGATGCCATGCCTTGCGGCGCTTCCGCTGGCGGGGCAGGAACAGCAGGCAGATCCGGTTCGCCTCGAGAAGATCGAGGTGACGGGCACCAACGTGAAGCGCATCGATACCGAGACCGGCTTGCCGGTCCAGACCATCACGCGCGCCGATATCGATCGCATGGGGGTGACGACGCCCGAGCAGCTTCTGCAGAAAGTCTCGGCAGTCGGCGTCGGAGGCCACAGCCTCGCCGAAGGGATCGGCGACAGCTATCGACCCGGGTTGACGGCCGTATCGCTCCGCGGCCTCGGAACGGCGAGCACGCTGGTGCTCCTGAATGGTCGCCGCCTCGCGGACTACGGGCTGAATAGCATCAACGGCGGCAGCGCCGTCAACGTCAACCAGGTCCCGCTCGCGGCGGTCGAGCGCGTCGAGGTGTTGAAGGACGGAGCCTCGGCCATCTACGGCTCCGATGCGATCGGCGGTGTCATCAACTTCATCCTGCGCAAGGACTATCGCGGCGCGGACGTGAGCGCCCGTGGCTCGTGGACACAGGACGGAGGCGGCGATTCGCAGCAGTACACGGCGACGGTGGGCTACGGCACCATCGCCGGCAACCGCTTCAACGTCCTCGCGAGCCTCGAGTACCAGAAGGACAAGGCGCTCGTTGGATGGCAGCGCTCGTCCACCAGCAACTCGGCCCGGCCCGACCTCGGCGGAACATTCGCGTCGATCAACACATGGCCCGCCAATTTCTCGTGGAACGACTCCCCGGGCCGGGTCAATCTCACGGCGCAAGCGGGATGCGATCCGTCTGTGGGCTCGATCCAGGTCACGGGATTGGGCCAGGCGTCGTCATCGCTTCCCTTCTGCCGCTTCGACACGACGCGCTATACCGACATCATGCCGGCGTACGAGCGCCTGGGCTTTTACGGCCGGGCCGTCATGGACGTTGCGCCAGGGCATCGCGCCTTCGCGGAATTCAGCGCAACACGTACGCAAACGGACCAAACACTTGCTCCGTTACCGGTGGGCGATTTCACCTTGCGCCATCTGATCTACTACCCGGCGGGCGGACCGTACTACCCGGCCTCCGTAACGCTACCTAACGGCACAGTCTTGAATCCGACCGGGGACCTGCAGATCAACTGGCGCCTGCTGGGCGCGGGTCCGCGAGTCGAGAGCACCACGACGCATGAGGGAGGTTGGGCCACCGGCCTCGAAGGCAACGTGGGTGGATGGGACTACGACGCGGTGCTGAGCGGGGGCGTATCGAGGGAGACCGACAGTTTGATTGCGGGCTTCTATCGCGAGTCGCTCCTGGGCCAGGCGCTGCAGACCGGGCTCATCGATGTGTTCTCCGGCTCGCCCCTCACACCCCAGGCCCGGGCCCTCATCGACGCCGCGATATTCTCCGGAAAGCTTCGAGATACCGAATCGCGGGTGACTTCGGCCCAGGCGAAAGCGTCGCGCGAGGTGTTGAGTGGTGCAAATGGGCCGACGACCCTGGCGCTCGGAATCGAGTTCCGCCGGGAGGAGCTCGACTATCGGCCGGGCGAGGTCAGCTCGACCCAGGATGCCATTGGAGACGATCCGCCGCTGCAGGCGTTCCATGTAGGCCGCAACGTGGCGTCCGCCTTCGCGGAGCTCAACATCCCGTTCCTTCGCGATCTCGAGGCGCAAGTGGCGCTGCGCTATGACCACTACGCCGATGTCGGCGGTGCCGCCAGCCCGAAGATCGCATTGCGCTGGACACCAATGCCGTCCATGTTGTTGCGCGCATCGTATGGAACCGGGTTCCGCGCCCCGAGCCTGACCGACCTCTATCTTCCCGCGACACCAGTGCTCAATGACGCGGTTTTCGATCCGGCGCGCTGCGCTCTCAACGAAGACTTCGTCCCGGTCCCCATCGGGCGCTTCGTGTCGCCGGGCGAATGCGCAGCTACTCTCGCGTACCTGGTCGGCAATCCCGCCACAAAGCCGGAGAAATCCCGGCAGTGGAGCGTGGGAGCAGTGTACGAGCCCTTGCCCGGCAACTCGCTCGGCATCGACTTCTGGACGATACGGCGCAAGGACACCGTGTTGTTTCCGACCACTGACCAGATCTTCTTGCGCAGCGACCCGGCCACGGGAGGTGGGCGGTTCGTGCGGCAGCCGCGGCTGCCCGATGGCACGTGCCAGGGAGATGGCGCCGTGCCGACGCCGGCCGACGTGCCTTGCGCGATGCTCTACTGGAACTGGCCGACGGAGAACATCGGCAAGTACAACGTCTCGGGGATCGACCTGTCCGCCTCCGCCAGGGCGGTTTCCCAGGCATGGGGGAAGTTCACGTTCAAGATCGACGGAACGTACTACACCCAGTATCGCTATCAGCTGGATGTGGACGGGCAGTACTACGACGACCTCGGAATCGACGGCTACAACGGCGCGGTATCCCGCTGGAAGCACTACGCCACAGTCAACTGGACTCTTGGCCCGTGGGGGGCGACGTTCGCCCAGAACTTCGTCCGCGGCTGGGTCGATTTCGAGCTCCCTGGACGTCCTTCGCGCAGGGTCGGAAACTATGAGACCTACGACCTGCAGGGCGCGTGGGATGCGTTGAAGGAGCTGAAAGTCGTGGGCGGCATCAACAACCTCTTCAACCGGGATCCGCCTGCATCGCGGGGCGGCTCGTTTCAGGGGGGATACGACGCGCGCTACGCCGATCCGCTCGGCCGGACGTATTACCTGACGCTCAAGTATTCGTTCCGATGAGGTGATCGAATGAACCGCCGGCGGACGCTCGCAATGCTCGCGCTTGCCGCGCTCCCGGGAGGCGTGCTTGCGGTCGACCAGCCCGCTCGCCTCAAGCGCGTAGTCCTCGTGAAAATCGGCGACGGGAAGGTCACGGAAGAGAACCGCAAGAGGTGGATCCAGGGTTTTGCCGAAGAGGGTCTCGTCGACGGCCGCGACGTTGCGCTGGAGTTCGAGGAAGGGATCGCGCCGAGCAACACCGGCGACGGGCCGTGGACGGCGGAAAGCGAGCGGCGTGCCCGTGAGATTGTCGCCTCGCGCCCGGCCGTTATCGTGGCCGGGGGCGACAAGATCCACTTGTTCAGGAAGGTCACCAAGGAGGTCCCGCTCGTCTTCTGGGCGATAGGCCGAGATCCCGTCGACTGGGGGCTGGTGGAGAGCTACAACCGCCCCGGCGGCAACATCA
>Ga0335082_10009737_pt1 | contig 10430 bp, 10 predicted proteins | sample Lox_Sample_41_FD_206718 | JGI IMG/M metagenome (GOLD analysis project Ga0335082, IMG submission 206718) | Soil microbial communities from Loxahatchee National Wildlife Refuge, Florida, United States - Lox_Sample_4.1 | ecosystem: Environmental > Terrestrial > Soil > Wetlands | place: USA...
TGTCGACGCGGACCAGCGGGGCGTCGTCTCCGGCATGCTCAACCTGTCGCGCAACCTCGGGCTCATCACCGGCGCATCCGTCATGGGCGCGGTGTTCGCGCTCGGATCGTCGACCGTCGACATGACGACGGCGCGTCCCGAGGCGGTCGCCGGCGGCATGCAGATCACATTCGCCGTCGGCGCGAGCCTGATCGTCGTCGCGCTCGCCATCATGGTCGGAAGCCGTGCTTTCGCCACACGGCCTTCGCTTCCTGAAGACGCGGCATGACGCGGGCCTGTTCCGCGAGTCAGGCCCGCTCCAGCGGCACCGTCCAGTCGTCGATATCCGCCTGCTCGCCGATCAGCGCCAAGCCGTTGGCGATGGAGAGCAGTTCGTCGCCCGATTCGATCCAATCGCGGGGGAAGCGCTCCTCGAACAGGCGGCGCACCGCCGGCACGAAGGAGGTGCCGCCCGTGAGGAACACCTTGTCGATGTCGCCAGCGCCCACCGACGCGTTGCGCAGCGCTTCGTCGAGCGCAGCGGCGATGCGCGCGAGATCGTCGGCGATCCAGGCCTCGAAATCGGCGCGCTTGATGCGGGTCTTGATCCGGAAGTCGCCGGCGGCGAAGTGGAACTCCGTCTCCTCGGCGTGCGACAGCCGCTCCTTGGCCTCGGAGACCGCCTTATAGAGCGGATAGCCGTGGTCGTGCTCGATCAGCTCGACGAAGCGCTCGAGCAGATCGGGGCGCTGGCTCACCTGAACGAGCCGCTTGATGTCGCGGAACTCCTTCGACGTCTTCATCACCGACAGCAGGTTCCAGCGCGCGAAGCTGGAGTAGTAGGAGTTCGGGATCTCCAGCGTCTTGCCCATGCTGTTGTAGAGCGTGCCCTTGCCGAGCCGCGGCGAGACGACATGGTCGATGATGCGGTAGTCGAAATTGTCGCCGGCGACGCCGACGCCGGCGTGGCCGAGCGCATGGGCCGCGATCGCCCCGCCGGCCAGGTCGAAGCGCATGACCGAGTAGTCGGTCGTACCGCCGCCGAAATCGGCCACCAGCACCGTAGCGCTCTTGGTGAGGCGCTGGGCGTAGTAGAAGGCCGCCGCCACGGGCTCGTAGACGTAGCGGATCTCCCGAAAGCCGAAGGGCGCCAGCGCATCCTGGTAGCGGCGCATCGCCAGCTGCCCGTCCGGCTCAGCGCCGACGTAAGTGATGGGGCGCCCGACCACGAGCCGCAGCGGGAGCGCGTCCAGGCGCTCGCCGGCATGGGCGCGCAGGCGCTCGAAGAACACGCCCAGCAATTCCTCGTAGGAGCGGCGCTTGCCGTGGATCACGGTGCCCTGGAAGTTGGGGCTGGCGGCGAACGACTTGATCGACTGCATGAAGCGGCAGTCCCAGGGATCCTCGATGAAGCGCTGGATCGCCCACGGCCCGGCCTCGGCGTGGATGTGCGAGCGGTGGCGCACCACGTCGACCCAGAAGCACAGCGCCGAGCGGAACGCCGCGATGCGCTGGTTCTCGAACGCGAACTCGAACGGCGCCGCCCGCCCCCCGCCGTTTTGCACCTGTGCGACCACGGTGTTGGTCGTCCCGAAATCGAAGCCGAGGGATGTCGTCATGGTTTTCACCTCGAGCGCGCGAACGGCCCGAGCCGCCGAGTGGCTGGTTCAGAGAGAGAAAAATAGGGCCAAAGACGATGATGCGCCCTGGACCACACTAGCGCCAATTCGACCGGCGATCAATCCGGCCCGCCTCGCAGTGAGCCGGCGTCAGTGCCCGAGCACGAGACCGATGCCGTCGAGGATGGCATTCAGCTGATTGCGGCTGATGTGCCCGACCCGTTCCGTCAGCCATTGCCTCCGCGTACAGTTGGCTGCGGGACTTCTTCAGGCGGCGGGCCAATCTCTCGGCCTCCTGGAAGATCGGATCAGGGATGGAAACGGCGGTCTTCATACCCGAAGTATGATCAGAAGACCCCCGCAACGACCGACAATCCTGCAGCCCCCGGGCAGATGGCCGCCTCACGCAACACCGGCCGTCGCATGACAGCCGAGATCGGCGCCCGGATCGCCGCCGGCGGCGGCGACCGCGAGCCGGCCAAGGTAGTGCGTCCAGCCCTTGGCGTGGCCCTCCTGCTCCGCCGCATTGGGCAGGCCGCTATGGGCGAAGCGCACCAGCGTGCCGCCGCCCCGGTCGATCAGGTCGACCTCGACCAGGCCCGAGCCTGGCGGCACGTCGGCATCGCCGTCCCAGCCGAAGCTGTAGGCGAGGCGGTGAACCGGCACGACTTCGCGAAAGCTGCCGCGCGCGGTGCGTCCGTTGATCTTGAGGAGGTAGAGCCCGCCCGGATGCGGCTCCATCGCGGCATCGCTGCCCATCCAGCGCAGGATCTTCTCCGGATCGGTCAGGAAGGCGAAGATGGTCGCGGGCGGGGCTGCGACCTGGATCTCGCGCCGGACCACGAGGGATTCAGCCATTGCCCGCCTCCTTGCTGCCCTGCCCCATGAAAGCATAACGTGGCGCGCGAACCAAACTCGGCAAAGCGCTTGCTGACAACCACTGACTCCGCGGCGTGATCGCCCATGCAGCTTCCCTCGGCGCTCTCCTGGCTGATCGACGCGGCGAGCGCGTCATCGGGGGCCGACCGGTTGCTGGCGGAGCTCGGCGTCCGGCTGATCGCGGACCGCGTTCCGCTTGCCGGCGGCGCCCTCACCCTGGCGGTGCCGCATCCGATCATCGCGCGTCGTACCTGGCTCTGGCGTGCGGATACCGACGCGGTGATTGAAGCCCTCGGCTTCGCAGGTGCTGTCTCCGATGCGGGGGGCGCCGCGGCCCCGCACGGCGATGGCGGACGGCGCTGGCTGGCGGCGCTCGCTCCCGGGGTCGTGCAGGAGGACAGAGCAGGGACCGGAGCGGAGGCGCCCCTGTTCGGCTGGATCGGGCCGCGCCCCTTCACCGCCGCCGAGGCCGAGCAGCTGCGGCAGACTGCGCGTTTCGCGACCGCGCCGCTCGCCGCCCTCGCGGCGCGCGCCACGCTGACCGCGGCGCTCGAGGCCTATCTCGGGCGGCGCAGCGCGGCCCGCACGCTGGCGGCGCCGCTGCGGCGCGGCGGCGGCGAGACCATCCGCGCCGCGCTGCTTTATGCCGACTTGCGCGGATTCACCGCCCTCTCCGAGGCCGCCGCCCCGGCGGAGGTGATCGCGGCGCTCGACGCCTGGTTCGACCGGGTCGCCGGCGCGGTGCACGCCTTCGGCGGCGAGGTCCTGAAGTTCATCGGCGACGGCGTGCTGGCGATCTTCCCGGTCGCCGGCGATTCCCCGCGCGCCGCGTGCGAGGCCGCGCTGCGCGCGGTCTCCGCCGCCCGCGCCGGGATGGCCCATCTCGACGCGACACGGCGGCAGCAGGAACTGCCGCCCTTGCGCTTCGGCGTCGCGCTTCACCTCGGTGAGATCTTCTGGGGCAATATCGGCGCCGCCGACCGGCTCGATTTCACCGCCATCGGCCCCGCCGTCAATCTCGTCAGCCGACTGGAAGGGCTGTGCCAGGCGCTCGACCGCCCGGTGCTGGTCTCCGGCGCAGTCGCGGCCGAAACGGACATGCCGCTGGTCCCTCTGGGAACGCATGCGTTGCGAGGCATCGCCTCACCGTGCGCCGTCTTCACCGTGCCAGATGGCTAGGTAATAGGCGCGGACGTGCGGATCCGATGTCTTTTCGCGGCGCCGCAACCGAGGATGGGATGCGGTGTCGTCCGCACCCTCGTCTTGACTTCTATCGCGTAAGTTCCTATCATGTTCTTGTCGATGGATGCGGTTGCCCCATCGGCTTGATCTTTGACATCGTGTATCGATCACACCCGAGAAGTCGCGTCACGGGCGGCTGCAGAGCACGACGAACTTCCATCGCGGGCGCGGAAGCGGTCGTTACGCAAAATACGACAGCTTAAAATTCCGAGTTTTCGCGTTCGACCCCTGGCGGGGGCGGACGGAAGGAATCCGGCCCCGCGGAAGGATCATTCGCCCGCGGCGCGCAGAGACTCGACCGAAGGCGCCGCCGGTCCGCTGAAGCGCCGGTCGTGGGTGAGGGCGGGGATCATGGCGCGGGCCTCGGCCGCCTTCGCCGGGTCGATGTCGGCGGTGATGATGCCGGGGGCGTCGCCGCCGTCGGCCAGGACCTCGCCCCAGGGCGCCACGATCAGGGAGTGGCCGTAGGTCTTGCGGCCCTCCGCATGCTCGCCGCACTGGGCGGGGGCGAAGACGAAGCTGCCGGTCTCGATCGCCCGCGCCCGGAGCAGAGTATGCCAATGCGCCTGGCCGGTCGGCACCGTGAAAGCCGAGGGCACCGTGAGGAAGCTGGCGCCGGCCTGCGCCAGGGCGCGGTAGAGATAGGCGAAGCGCAGGTCGTAGCAGACCGTGAGACCGACCTTGCCCCAGGGCGTGTTGGCCACCACCGCGCGGTCGCCCGGCCGGAAGGTCTTCGATTCGCGATAGCTCTCGCCGCCCTGCAGGTCGACGTCGAACATGTGGATCTTGTCGTAGCGGGCGACGATGCGGCCGCGATCGTCGAACAGCAAGGAGCGGTTGGCGCAGGTGGCGGGGTCGAGCTTGATCTGCAGGGAGCCGATCAGCAGCCAGGCGCCCAGCTCCGCGGCCAGCGCCCCGAAGGCCGGGATGGCCGGATGCTCGGCCTCCGGCCTGGCCTTCTCCAGCATCTGCGGCCGCTTCGGCTCGATCATGCCGGTATTCTCGGGCGTCAGGATGAACTGCGCGCCCTGTGCGCGGGCTTGCCGGATCAGAGCCGAGGCGGCGGCGATGTTGGGCGCGATATCGCGCGCAGCGTTGAGCTGGATGCAGGCGACCTTGAAGGTCGCGCTCATGCCGGCACCGGCTGCAGCAGCGCCTTCAGCTTGCCGGCGGCGTCGAGGGCGTAGAGCTCTTCGCAGCCGCCGATATGCTTGCCGTCGATGAAGATCTGCGGGACCGTGCGGCGGCCGCCGGACCGCTCGACCATCTCGCGCCGCAGATCCTGGTCGGCCATGACGTCGATCTCGGTGAAATCGGCGCCATGCTGCGCCAGCAGCTTCTTCGCCCGATAACAATAGGGGCAGAGCATCGTCGTGTAGATCTCGATCTTGGCCATGACGCCTGTTCGTTCCGCCTATGCCGTTGCTTTCCTAATAGGTGGCATGGCCGGTAACTTTTGTCACCCTGCCCGGACGCTAGCCAGCGATGCGGACGACGCGGGCCAGGGTGAGGACGTCGACCGCCCGGGCGCCGGACCGCAGCAGGACGCCGGCGCAGGCGGACACCGTCGCCCCGGTCGTCAGCACATCATCGATCAGCAGCACGCGCTTGTCCTGCAGCAGCGGGCGCCGCCGCGAATCGACGGCGAAGGCGCCGGCCACGTTGCGGTGGCGCGCCAGCGCGCCGAGCCCGCCCTGCGAGGGCGTGCGGCGGCGGCGGAGCAGCAGATCGTTGACGGCCGGCTTGCCGGACAGGTGTCCCAGCTCGGACGCCAGCAAGGCCGCCTGGTTGTAGCGCCGCATGAACAGCCGCAGCCAGTGCAGCGGTACCGGCACGATGAGGTCGGCGTCGGCCAGCATGGCCTCGCCCGCCCGCGCCATCCAGCGCGCGAAGGCCGGCGCCGAGTCCGTGCGGTCGGCGTGCTTGAAGCGCAGGATCAGGTCCTTGCTGTCGTCGTCATAGCGGAAGGCGGCGCGGGCGCGCTCGAACACCGGCCGCTCGCCGGCGCAGGCGCCGCACAGGGCAGCGGGACCGAGATCGATCTCGAACGGCAGGCCGCAGGCCGCGCACTGCGGCGCCGCGAGGAAGGCGACGGCCGGCCAGCAACGCGCGCACAACACGCCGACGGAATCGACCGTCGTCCCGCATTTAAGACAGCGCGGCGGCAGGACGATGTCGAGCATCCGATGGCCGGCGCGCCTGATGCCGGCGACGAGCGGTGCGGGGGTTGCCATGAACGGATTCCGGCCCGGAGGACGGGCCGCTGTCAAATGGCTTCCACCACGACTGCATTTCCGCGTCGGCGCATCCCATATGAATCCATCATGAGCGGGACATCACGATGACAATCCAGCACGACCGGCGACGACTCCTCACCGGCATGGCCGCGGCGGCGACAGCCGGCCTTCTCGGCCCGTTGTCCGCGGCGGCGGCGCTGCTGCCGACGCCGGCGCAGACCGAGGGCCCGTTCTATCCGCTGCGCCTGCCGCTCGATTCCGACAACGACCTCGTCAGGGTTTCTGGGCAGCCGTCCGCCGCGGCCGGAACGATCGCCCATGTCGCCGGCCGCGTCCTCGATCTCAATGGCCGGCCCGTTCCCGGCGCCCGCGTGGAGATCTGGCAATGCGATGCGAACGGGCGCTATCACTACGTGCGCGACACCAATCCGGCCGCCGAGGATGCCGGCTTCCAGGGCTATGGCCAGACGATCACGGCCGTCGATGGCGGCTATCGCTTCCGCACCATCAGGCCGGTCCCCTATCCCGGCCGCACGGCCCATATTCATTTCAAGATCCGCGGCAACGGCTTCGACTCCCTGACCACGCAGTTGTATGTTGCGGGCGAGCCGCGCAACACGACCGACGGCATCCTGAACGGCATCGACGTGAGCGCGCGCGAGCGGGTGATCGTGCCGTTCCTGCCGGCGCCGGAGATGGAGGATCAGGCGTTGAAGGCCGCGTTCGACATCGTGCTGGGAGACGCCGTCTGAGATGAGCAGTGCATCCGCTACTCTCGAGATCCGCCCCATGGCGGGCGCGCTCGGCGCCGACATCGGCGGTGTCGACCTGGCGCAGCCGCTGGCCGACGCCGCCTTCGCGGCGATCGAGCGGGCGCTGCACGAGCATCTCGTCATCTTCCTGCACGGCCAGGACCTCACTCCCGAACAGCATCTCGCTTTCACGCGCCGCTTCGGCCCGATCAGCCGCTCGCCCTACGTCAAGCATATGGACGAGTACCCGGACATCATCGCGGTACTGAAGGAGGCCGACGAGCGCAAGATCAGCACCTTCGGCAACGCCTGGCACTCCGACTTCAGCTTCCTCGAGGAGCCGCCGCTCGGCTCTGTGCTCTATGCGCGCGAGGTGCCGAGCCATGGCGGCGACACCCTGTTCGCCAACATGTACGCGGCCTATGAGGCGCTCTCGCAGGGTATGCGACGCATGCTCGACGGCCTCAACGCCATCCACGCGGGCAAGCCCTACGGCGTCGGGGGCTTGCCGAAGGATTTGGCGGTCTCCCGCTCCATCACCATGGAACGCAACAACCCCGAGGCGGACCGCGAGACCGTGCATCCGGTGGTGCGCGTGCATCCCGCGACCGGGCGCAAGGCGCTGTTCGTCAACTCGATCTACACCACCCGCTTCGAGGGCATGACGCCGGCCGAGAGCAGGCCGCTGCTGAAGTTCCTCTACGAGCACGCCATCCAGCCGGAATTCACCTGCCGGCTGCGCTGGCGCCAGGGCGACCTCGCGGTGTGGGACAATCGCTGCACCATGCACTACGCCATCAACGACTATGACGGCCAGCGCCGGCTGATGCACCGCACGACCATCAAGGGCGAGCGGCCGGTGGGGCCGCGCACCTAGGGCTCGCGCGCGGATCGCAGCGATGACCGACTCGATGAATGTGTTCGACCGCCGGCTGGTGCGGCGACATCGCGACCGCGCGGCCGCCGACTTGGGCGCGCACGACTTTCTCTTCCGCGAGGTCGCCGAGCGGTTGGCCGACCGGCTGGACGACGTCACCCGCAAATTCCCGCGCGCGCTCGATCTCGGCTGTCACGGCGGCGAGATGGCGGCGGCGCTGCGCGGGCGCGGCGGGATCGAGACGCTCGCGCAGTGCGACCTGTCGACGGCAATGGCGCGGCAGGCCGCGGTCAACGGGCACGCGACGCTCGTCGCGGATGAAGAGCTGCTGCCGTTCGCGCCCGAGTCCTTCGATCTCGTGATCAGCAACCTGTCGCTGCATTGGGTCAACGACCTGCCGGGCTGCCTGCTGCAGATCCGGCATTGCCTCAAGCCGGACGGCCTGCTGCTGGCGGCGATGCTCGGCGGCGACACGCTCCAAGAGCTGCGGCAGTCGCTGATGGAGGCGGAGTTGGCCGAGGCCGGCGGCGTCAGCCCGCGCCTCTCGCCCTTCGCGGATCTGCGCGACGCCGGCGGCCTGCTGCAGCGCGCCGGCTTCGCGCTGCCCGTGATCGACGGCGACCGCCTCACGGTCAGCTATCCGGACATCCTCAAGCTGATGCGCGATCTGCGCGGGATGGGCGAGACAAATGCCGTGCGGGCACGCACGAGCCGCCCTGTGAGCCGCGCGGTCGCGGCGCGGGCCGACGAGATCTATCGGCGGCGCTTCGGCGACGGAGCCGGCCGGATCGCCGCTACCTTCCAGATCATCTATCTGACCGCCTGGGCGCCCGCCGTCGGTCAGCAGCGTGCCCTCGCCCCCGGCAGTGCGCGCACGCGCTTGGCCGATGCGCTTGGCACCACCGAGATCTCCGCTGGAGACAAGGCGCGCCCGCGCTGAACGCGTTCAACCGCGGCGCCCTGTCGGGCGCCGACACGATTCCGGCCTGGGACGTTCGATTGCGGCTGCGGCGCTACTGCACGCCGCAGACGCGGGGCGACTTGCCCAGCCGCTGCTCGCGCGCGAGCATGCCTTCGAGGCGGCGCATGGCGGCCGAGATTTCGCCGCGCGGGACCGCCGACGCGCCGCCGGCCTGCAGGCTCGCGATCGCCTGCGTGCAGCGCTGCATGGCGCGGGCGCGGTCCTCCGCAAGGTCGCCGATGTTGCCGGCGGCGATGCCCTGCGCGATGAAGATCCCGCGCTCGATCTCCGTCGCCAGCGAGTTGATGGCACTGATGAGATCGCGTCCTACGTCAGCCATGTGTGTATCGTCCTTTCGATGCGACGGATGTCCCGTGGGACACCCTCGACGATGCACATTGTGCCATCACGAGATTAATGCGCAATGAGTTTCACCTGTAAATCGGGTAAATTCTTCGAGAATTACCTGGTAAATTGTAGATTTACCTTAAGTTTTATTTACCGTCTTCGCAACTCTCACAGCGCAATCCCCAGCCGCCGCCCTTCGTAGATCGCCGCCGGCGCGTGGCGCGGCGATACGCAGTCGCCGATCGCCTGGAACGCGATGCCGGCCGCGCGCAGGTCGTCCGCAAGGACGCTCTCTGCGACGTTCGTGGTCGCCAGCACGAGCGCGTCGAAGGGGTGGCGCGAGTCCTTGCCGGTCAGCAGGTCGCGAATCGTGGCGGCGTCGCCGTGCCATTCCAGCACGACCGACTCGGTCATGAAGGCGACGTTCAGCTGGCGCAGGCGCGGGCGGATCACCCAGTCGGACGAGGTGCGCTGCAGGTCGCGGCCGACCAGGGGATCCGCGGTCAGCAGCGTGACGGCATGGCCGTGCTCGGCCAGGTGCCAGGCGGTGCCGCACCCGCGCCAGTTGCCGCCGTCGTCGACGAGCAGCACGCGCCGGCCGAGGCGCGCCGCCTTTCCCATCACGTCCTCGACCGACCAGACGTTGCCGCGCTCGAGGCCCGGGAGACGATCGCGCGTCGGCAGCCCGCGCTGATAGCCCGTAGCCGCCGGCTGCGAACCGGCGGCGAGCACGACGACGTCCACGCCCATGGCCTTCACCTCGTCGGCGTCGACCGGCGTGTTCAGCTTCACCACCACCTGCAGCTTTCTCAGCTGCGCCTCGTACCACGTCAGGAGATCGATGATCTGGCCGCGGCGCGGCTGCTCGCCGGCGAGCCGGAACTGGCCGCCGAGACGCGGCGCCGCCTCGACCAGCGTGACGGAATGGCCGCGCTCGGCGGCCACGCGCGCGGCCTCGAGACCCGCCGGTCCGCCGCCGACGACCAGCACGCGTTTCGGCGCCGCCGAGGGTGCGAAACGATCGCCGCCCCACTGGAACTCGCGGCCCACGGACGGATTGACCAGGCAGCTGATCCAATAGTCGCGCGACCGTCGGCCCCAGCACATCTGGTTGCAGGAGATGCAGGGGCGGATGTCCTCGGCGCGGCCGGCGCGCGCCTTGTTGGCCATGTGCGGATCGGCGATCTGGCCGCGCACGATCGAGACCATGTCGGCCTGGCCGGAGGCGATCACGTAGTCGGCATTCTCGGGCGTACGGATGTGGCTCTCGGCCTGCACCTTCGCGTGCTTCACCACCCGCTTCACCGCTTCGGCATAGGGCGCGCCCAGCTTGTCGGCGTAGAGAAAGGTCGGGATGATCTGGGTGAAGTCGAAATAGCTGCCCGTGCCGATGCTGACGTAGTCATAGAGGCCGCGCGCATCGTGCCAGGCCGCGATCTCCTGCTGCATCTCCAGCGACAGCACGTCCGGCCGCGTGGCATCGACGCTCACGGCGACTCCGATGATGAAGTCCGGCCCTGCCATCTTGCGGATGCC
>Ga0335082_10009738_pt1 | contig 10430 bp, 12 predicted proteins | sample Lox_Sample_41_FD_206718 | JGI IMG/M metagenome (GOLD analysis project Ga0335082, IMG submission 206718) | Soil microbial communities from Loxahatchee National Wildlife Refuge, Florida, United States - Lox_Sample_4.1 | ecosystem: Environmental > Terrestrial > Soil > Wetlands | place: USA...
AGCTCGCGTTCGCGGGACGCTCCAACGTCGGCAAGTCGAGCGCGATCAACGCGCTCGCGCGGCGCCGGCGGCTGGCGTTCTTCTCGCGCACGCCCGGGCGCACGCAGACGATCAATTTCTTCGAGCTTGGCGGCCGCGGTCGGCTCGTCGATCTTCCCGGGTACGGCTACGCGCGCGCGCCGCGGTCCCAGCGCGAGCAATGGGAGCGGCTGGTCGGCGGCTATCTTGCCGCTCGCCGCGCCCTCGTCGGCGTGGTGGTGCTGATGGACGCGCGGCGGCCGTTCATGCCGCTCGATGCGCAGCTGCTCGACTGGCTGCGGCCCGCGCAGAGGCGCCTGCTGGTGCTGCTGTCCAAGGCGGACAAGCTCTCGCGCGCGGATCGTGCCGCGCAGTTGCGCTCGGCTTGCGCGCAGCTTGCAAGGCGCGACCCCGAGGCGCGGGCGATGCTCTTTTCCAGCGAGAGCGGCGAAGGCGTCGCCGAGGCGCGCACGCTGCTGGAGGGTTGGCTCCGAGCAGCGGGCGAGGAATAAAAAACCCCCGGCAAAGGGGATATAAACCGGGGGCAAAACGCCTTAATTGAGATTAAGGCAACCCGCTCAGGGAGGAGAAGCGGGAGACGATTCACACCGTCTACGAGTAAGATTGCCCCCGCCCGCGAAAGTTCCCGGGCCCTAAACTTCCAGACGAATCAGCGCGATGAAGGTCTACGGCCAATTCCCCTCGCTGCGCATGCGTCGCATGCGCCGCGACGAGTTCTCCCGCCGGCTCATGCAGGAGACCGTTCTCACGCCCGCCGACCTGATCTACCCGGTCTTCGTCCTCGACGGCAAAAACCGCACTCAGGACGTGGCTTCGATGCCTGGCATCGAGCGCATGACGATCGACCGGTTGCTGCCCGTTGCCGAGCGCTGCCTCGAGCTGCGCATTCCGGTGCTCGCGCTCTTTCCCGTGATCGATGCCCGGCTGAAGACGCCCGACGGCCGCGAGGCGCATAACGCGCGCGGTCTGGTGCCGCGCGCGGTCGCCGCGCTGAAGAAGCGCTTTCCGGAGCTCGGCCTGATGACCGACGTCGCGCTCGACCCCTACACCTCGCACGGCCAGGACGGCGTGGTCGACGCGAGCGGCTATATCCTGAACGACGTCACGCTCAAGGTCCTCGAGAAGCAGGCGCTCTGCCAGGCGCGCGCGGGCGTGGACATCGTCGCGCCCTCGGACATGATGGACGGGCGCATCGGCCGCATCCGCGCGGCACTCGAGCGCGCGGGCCACGTGCACACGAAGATCCTGGCCTACTCCGCCAAGTACGCTTCGGGCTTCTACGGGCCGTTTCGCGACGCCGTGGGCTCGGCCAAGAGCCTCGGCAAGGGCGACAAGAAGACCTACCAGATGGACCCCGCCAACAGCGACGAAGCCTTGTGGGAAGTAGGGCTCGACCTCGCCGAGGGCGCCGACATGGTGATGGTGAAGCCGGGTCTGCCGTACCTGGACATCGTGCGCCGCGTGAAGGACGAGTTCCGCGCGCCGACTTACGTCTACCAGGTCTCGGGCGAGTACTCGATGCTGCGCGGCGCGGTCGACCGGGGCTGGCTTCCCGCGAGCTGCGTGATGGAGGCGCTGCTCTCGATGAAGCGCGCGGGCGCCGACGGCGTCCTGACCTACTTTGCGCTGGACGCCGCGCGCGAGCTGAAGCGCGCGCGCTAGCCGAAGATCACGGCCACGCCCTGCGCGTCTTCGGCGTGCACGGCGAACGAGCCGTCACGAAGCGCAATCGGCGCGAGCCCGTTTCGACGCAGGGTCGCAGCCGCGCGCGCGCGGTCGGCGACGCGCACGAAGAGCGCCGCCACGTTGGGGCGCGCGCGGATCGGCAAGCCCACGCCGTGCAACCGGTGCCCCAGCTTCCAGCGCGAGGCGAACGCGAGCGGCGCGCCGCCCGTCGTCACCAGCTCGCCTTCCGCGATCGCCTGCGGCGCGCTGCCCGCGATCGCGCCGAAGCCGCGCGCGGCGCGCGCAACGTCGTCGGACACGATGGCGAGCGCCGCGATGCCGGTCGCACCCACCGGGTGTGCGCGATACTCGTCGCGCCACACCAGTTCCGGCGTGAAGTGCTGGCAGGCGAAGACGATGCACCCGCGCGAGTCGTCCGGCTCGAGCTGCAGGATGCGGAAACGCGCCTCGCCCAGGGCCGCAACCGGGCGCGAGAAGTCGACGGGCGGGCGCACGCGCACGCCGTCGGCTTCGAGCGAGGCCCCCAGCGCCGCGGCGTCGCCCGTGGCGAGCGCGATCGCGCCCAGCCCGTCGCCGCGCGCGACGAAGTCGCTGAATGCCTGCAGCGCCGGATGCGGCTTGGGCACCGCCATCAGCTCGAGGTAGTCGCGTCCGAACATGATGCAGTGGTTCTGCGAGCCGAGCGTGTGGTGCCCTCGCGGGGTCAGCGTGAGCCCCATGCGCGCGTACGCGTCGCGCGCCTTGTCCAGGTCGCGCACGACGATGACCGCGTGATCGATGCCGGCGAGGTGCGCGCGCATCAGGGCGCGAGCCTCAGCTCGGCGTGCGATTCCATGGGCACGTAGCACACGCCGGCATCGGCGCAGCCCTGCGACACGACGTCCAGGCGCAGCGCCGCCGCGGGGGCGCGCTCGACCGGGATGCGGATGCGGACCTCGCCGCGGTAGATCTCGGTGGTGCCGAAGAACTTGTCGGTCTTGGGCTTGCCGCGCGGGAGCTCGGGCGCGCCGAGCCGCGCGTTGTCGGAGGAAAAGCGCAGCCGGTCGCGGTACAGGTAGTAGCCGTCCGCAATCCGGAAGCTGACCTCCAGCGCGTCGGCGCCGAGCGCGCGGGCCGCGAACTCGAACGCGCGCTCGGGCTCGAGCAGCTCGTCCGCCTGCGCCGCGGGCGCGGCGAGCGCAAGCCCGAGCAGCAGCGCACGGATCACGGTGCGCCCGAAGTCTCGGTATCGACCCATTGCAGATACTCGGCGAGCCCGTCGGTGACCGGCAACGCGACGATCTCGGGCAGCTCGTAGGGATGGCGGCGCCGGATCTCCGCCTCGAGCGCCGGGTAGCGCTCGCGCGAGGTCTTGATCAGCACCGGGTGCTCCTCGTCGTGCTGCACCGCGCCCTTCCAGCGGTACACGGAGCGGCACGGCGCGAGGATGTTGACGCACGCGGCGAAGCGCCCCGCGATCAGCGCGTCGGCCAGCTGTTCCGCCGCGACGCGGTCCGGCAGGTTGGTGAGCACGAGCAGCGCGCTCACGGTGCCGTCCCCGCCCGCGGCACGCCTTCGAATACGGTGCGGTATTGGAGCCGAACCCCGAGTGCCTCCTTCATGCGCCGGTTGGCCAGGCGTCTCGATTCGCTCATGAACGAGAGCAGCTCGGGCGCGATGCGCCCGGGCGCCTCGTTGCGCGCGATGCGCGGCGGTCGCGGCAGCCCGGCGCGCTCGGCAACCAGATCGAGCCAGTCTCCCATGCGGATCTCGCTGTCGTCGCAGGCATTGTAGGTGCCCGAGGGCGTGGCGTCGCGCAGCGCGCGCACCACGATGGCCGCGAGATCCTCTGCGTGAATGTGGTTGGTGTAGACGTCGTCTTCCTGCCGCAGCACGGGCGTGCCCGCGCGCAGGCGCTCGAGCGGCAGTCGATCGGCGGCGTAGATGCCAGGCGCGCGCAGGATCACCAGCGCGACGCCGCGCTCGCTGCACCATAGTGCAAGGCGCCGCTCGGCGTCCACTCGCCGGCGCGCTCGATCCGTGCCGGGGCGCACGGCCCGCGACTCGTCGACGCGCGCGCCGCCGCAATCGCCGTACACGCCGCTCGTGCTGACGTAGACGAGGCGCACCGGTAGAATCCGCCCCTTCGAAAGGGCGGCGAGCAGATTCGCGGTGCGCGGATCCGACGTGCCCTGGGGCGGCGGCGGCACGCAATGCAGGATGGCATCGGCCTCGGGCAGATCGGCGAGGGTCCCGGGACGATCCAGGTCGAACCCTTCGCGTCGCTGGAGCGGCTTCAGGACGTAGCGCGCTTCGAGCCGCCGGGCGGCGCGACGGGCGATGTCGCCGAAGCCCGCGATCAACAGCGTCTTCATCGATGGCATTCTAGCGGCATGCACAGCGTCACGATCCAGCCCAGCGGCCAGCGCTTCGACGTCGAGGCGGGCGAATCCGTGCTCGTCGCGGCCCTGCGCCAGGGCTTCATCCTGCCCTACGGCTGCAAGAACGGCGCCTGCGGCAGCTGCAAGGGCAGGATCGTCGCGGGCAGCGTCGACTATGGCGTCTACCAGGCGAAGGCCCTGACCGACGACGACAAGGCCCGCGGCAAGGCGCTCTTTTGCCAGGCGAAGCCCCTTACGGACCTCGTCATCGAGGCGCGCACGATCGGCGCCGCGCGCGGCATCGAGATCAAGACGCTGCCCTGCCGCGTGCAGAAGCTCGAGCGCCTCGCCGACGACGTGATGACGATCCAGCTGAAGCTGCCCGCGAACGAGAAGCTGGTCTACCTCGCGGGCCAGTACCTGGAGTTCATGCTGAAGGACGGCTCGCGGCGCAGCTTCTCCATGGCGACCGCGCCGCACGCCGCCGAGTTGCTCGAGCTGCACGTGCGCCATGTTGCGGGCGGCCAATTCACCGACCACGTCTTCGGCAAGATGAAGGAGCGCGACATCCTGCGCTTCGAGGGGCCGCTCGGAACGTTCTTCCTGCGCGAAGACTCCGACAAGCCCGTCGTGCTCGTCGCCTCGGGCACGGGTTTCGCGCCCATCAAGTCGATCGTCGAGGAGGCGCTGCACAAGGGCGTCGCCCGTCCCATGACGCTGTACTGGGGCGGACGGCGGCCGAAGGACCTGTACATGAACGCACTCGCGCAGGGATGGGCCGACGCCGGCAAGCTGCGCTACGTGCCGGTGATCTCCGAGGCCCTGCCCGAGGACGGCTGGCGAGGCCGCACGGGATTCGTGCACCGCGCGGTGATGGAGGATTACCCCGACTTGTCGGGCCACCAGGTGTATGCCTGTGGCGTGCCGGTCATGGTGGACGCGGCGCGGCGCGATTTCGTCGCGCAATGCCGGCTGCCGGAGGAGGAGTTCTACGCCGACAGCTTCACCACGCAGGCCGACCTGCCTCAGGCCGCGGCTTCGCCCAGATAGGCTTCGCGCACCTTCGGGTCGGCGAGCAGAGCCCGCGATTCGCCCGAGAGCGTGACCGACCCGGACTCCATCACGTAGCCGCGGTCGGCGAGCTCGAGCGCGAGCCGCGCATTCTGCTCGACGAGCAGGATCGTCACGCCGCGCGCGGCCACCTCGCGCACGATCTCGAAGATGCGCGCCACCATCAGCGGCGCGAGCCCCATCGACGGCTCGTCGAGCAGCAGCAGCTTGGGCCGGGTCATCAGCGCGCGCGCGATCGCGAGCATCTGCTGCTCGCCCCCCGAGAGCGTGCCCGCGACCTGGTGGCGCCGCTCCTTCAGCCGCGGAAACGCCTGGAACTGGCGCGCGAGGTCGCCGGCCACTCCGGCGTCGTCGCGCGCGTAGGCGCCCATCGCCAGGTTTTCCTCGACCGTGAGCTGCGCGAAGATGCCGCGGCCCTCCGGCACCATGACGAGCCCGCGGCGCGGCAGCTCGAACACGGGCACGTTCTCGAGCGGCGCGCCGTCGTAGCTCACGCGGCCGCCGCGGGCATGCAGGCCGCAGATCGCCTTCAGCGTGGAGGTCTTGCCCGCGCCGTTCGCGCCGATCAGGCAGACGAGCTCGCCTTCGCGCACCTCAAGGTCGACGTCCTTGACGGCGCGGATGCCGCCGTAGTGGACCTCGAGGCCGCGGACCTCAAGCAGCGTGCGGGGCGCCAAGGTAGGCCTCGATCACCTTCGGGTCCTTCTGCACGTCGGCCGGCAGGCCTTCGGCGATGCGCTCGCCGTAGTCGAGCACCAGCACGCGGTCGCACACGTTCATGACCAGGCGCACGTCGTGCTCGATCAGCAGGATCGTCACGCCCGAGCCGCGCACCGCCTCGACCAGCCGCCCGAGCGACTGGCGCTCGGCGGGATTCATGCCGGCGGCGGGCTCGTCGAGCGCGAGCAGCTTCGGGTCGGTCGCGAGCGCGCGCGCGATTTCCAGCCGCCGCTGGTCGCCGTAGGGCAGGCTCCCCGCGCGGTCGTTCGCGCGCGCGCGGATGCCGACGAAATCGAGCAGCTCCGCCGCACGGCGCTCGATCGCCGCCTCCTCGGCGCGCGTGCGCGCGTCGCGCAGCACCGCGCCGACCACGCCCGCGCGCGTGCGCACGTGCCGGCCGATCATGGCGTTCTCGAGCACCGACAGATTGGAGAACAACCGGATGTTCTGGAACGTGCGCGCGATGCCGCGCGCGGCAACCTGGTGCGGGCCGAGCCCCGCGAGCGGCGCGCCGTCGAACACAAAGCCCCCGGCGTCGGCCGCGTAGATTCCGGTCAGCACGTTGAACAGCGTCGTCTTGCCCGCGCCGTTGGGTCCGATCAGGCCGTAGATCTCCCCGCGCCGGATCGAGAACGAGACGTCCGACAGCGCCTGCACGCCGCCGAAGCGCTTGCCGACGCGCATCGCCTCAAGCAGCGTCGTCGTCACGGGCGAGCTCGCGCCGGCGCACCGCGGAGGGCAGCAGCCCCGCGGGCCGGTACAGCATGATGAGGACCATCGCGAAGCCGAAAATCAGCATGCGGATCACCTCGGGCTCGATCAGCATCCGGCCGAAGAGCGCCTGCTGCAGCGGCGCCACCGTCCAGCGCAGGATCTCGGGCACGAACGACAGCAGCATCGCGCCGAGCACGACGCCCCAGACGTTTCCCATCCCGCCGAGCACGACCATCGACACGACCAGGATCGACTCGACGAGCACGAAGCTCTCGGGCGAGATGAACTCCTGGATCGCCGAGAACATCCCGCCCGCGATGCCGCCGAAGGACGCGCCCATGGCGAACGCGAGCAGCTTCATGCGCGTGGTGTTGATGCCCATCGCGCGGGCGGCAATCTCGTCCTCGCGCACGGCCTCCCAGGCGCGGCCGATGCGCGAGTTCTGCAGCCGCATGTTGAGCGCGATGATCGCGATCAGCACCAGCAGCAGGAAGTAGTAGTACTTGACCGGCCCGGTGACGGGGAGCCCGAGCAGCGACTGGTTCGTCGAGAAATCGATGCCCCAGAGGTGGAACGGGTCGATGCCGGCGATGCCCTTCGGGCCATTGGTGAGGTTCACCGGGCGCGACAGGTTGTTCAGGAAGATCCGCACTATTTCGCCGAACCCGAGCGTCACGATCGCGAGGTAGTCGCCGCGCAGCTTCAGCGTCGGCGCGCCCAGCAGCACGCCAAAACACGCCGCCACCATCGCGCCCACCGGCAGGATCGCCCAGAACGGCAGGTGCAGCCCGAACTGCGGGCTCGCGAGCAGCGCGTAGGTGTAGGCGCCGACCCCGTAGAACGCGATGTAGCCGAGGTCGAGCAGCCCGGCGAAGCCGACGACGATGTTCAGCCCGAGCGCGAGCAGCGCGTAGAGGATCGCGTAGTTCGTGATGCGCACCCAGGACGTGCCGACCAGCGTGAGCGCGAACGGCAGCGCGATCAGCGCGGCCGCGATCAGCGCGGTGCCGATCCACGCGCGCCGCGGATGCTGACGGAGCCGCGCGACGACGCCCATGGCCTACGCGCGGTCGCCGACGCGCTCGCCGAGCAGCCCCGACGGGCGGAACACGAGCACGAGGATCAGCACGACGAACGCGAAGACGTCCTGGTATTCGGAGCCCGCCAGGATGAAGTGGCCGCCGCCGCTGCAGCGCTCCGGCATCAGGCCGGCGATCCAGCCGTAACTGCACAGGTCGGTCAGGTCCCCGATGTAGCCCGCGCCGAGCGCCTCCACGATGCCGAGCAGGACGCCGCCCAGCATCGCGCCGGGGATGTTGCCGATGCCGCCGAGCACGGCGGCCGAAAACGCCTTCATGCCGAGGATCGAGCCCATCGTGTACTGCGCGATGCCGTAGTAGGTGCCGACCATCACGCCGGCGACCGCGGCGAGCGCCGCGCCGATCACGAACGTCGAGGCGATCACGCGATTCGCGTCGATGCCCATGAGGCCCGCGACCTGCGGGTTCTGCGCCGTCGCGCGCATCGCGGTGCCCAGGCGCGTGCGGTACACGAGGAAGGCGAGGCCCGCCATGACCGCCACGCACAGCACGAGGATCGCCACCTGCACGTTCGTGATCGCCGCGCCCGCCACGATGTAGGTCTCGGTGCGGATGATCTGCGGGAACGCGATCACGTTGCGGCTCCACACCAGCAGCGCGAGGTGCTGCAGGATGATCGATACCCCGATCGCCGTGATCAGCGGCGCGAGGCGCGGCGCGCGTCGCAGCGGCCGGTACGCAAGCCGCTCCATCGCGTAGCCGACGACCATGCACACGGCCACGGCGCAAACAGTGCCGGCGAGCACGATCACGAACGGCGGCAGCGGCGCGCCCGCGAGCGACGTGATGACCGAGAACGCGACCATGGCGCCGATCATCACGACTTCGCCATGGGCGAAGTTGATGAGCTGGATGATGCCGTACACCATCGTGTAGCCGAGCGCGACGACGGCGTACACGCTTCCCAGCGTCAGGCCGTTGACGATCTGCTGCAGGAAGATGTCCATCGCCGGGAAGACTAGCAGAAACGAAAACGGCACCCGCAGGTGCCGTTTTCGCCGGGACGGGGGGTGCTTCAGCCGCCCATCGACTTCAGGAACTCCTCGTACGACAGGGTCTTGCCGCTCTTCACGACGGCGATCGGCTCGATCTTGCCGCCCTTCATCGTGAAGATCGTGATCTCCGCATCCTTGCGGTCGCCCTTCGAATCGAACGAGATCGGACCCGTCGCGCCCGTGTACTGGATCTTCGCGAGCTCGGGCAGGTACTTCGCCGGGTCGGCCGAGCCGGCGTTCTTCATCGCCTGGATCAGCAGGTTCGCCGCGTCATACGTGAACGGCGCGTACAGGATCGGATCCGCGTTGAAGCGCTTCTTGTACGCCTCGGTGAACGCCTTCGAGGCGGCCTGGGGCGGAATGCCCGCCTGCGAGCACAGCAGCCCCTCGGCCGCGTCGCCCGCGAGCTCCTTCATCTTGTCGGTGCAGGCGCCGTCGCCGAACGTGAACACCGCGTTGAGGCCGAGCTCGCGACCCTGCTTGAGCAGCGGGCCGCCGGTGGCATCCATGCCGCCGTAGAACACGGCGTCGGGGCTGCTGCCCTTGATCTTGGTGAGCACCGCCTTCCAGTCGGTCGTCTTGTCGGTGCCCTTCTCGCGCGGCAGGACGGACACGCCGGCCGCCTTCAGCGTCTTCTCGACCTCGTTGGCGATGCCCTCGCCGTAGGCCGTGGCGTCGTCGATCACGGCGACGACCTTCGGCTTCTTCTCGCTGGCGAGGTAGCTCGCGATCGCGGGGCCCTGCTGGTCGTCGCGGCCGACGACGCGGAACACGTTGTTGAAGCCCTGCTCGGTGAGCTTGGGATTGGTCGCCGAGCCCGTGATCATCGGGATGCCGGCCTGGTGGTAGATCGCCGACGCGGGGATCGTGACGCCCGAGTTCAGGTGCCCGACCACGCCCGCGACCTTGGCGTCGACCATCTTCTGCGCGACGGTCGTGCCGACTTTCGGGTCGGCCTGGTCGTCCTCGGCGACGAGCGCGAACTTCACCTCCTTGCCGCCGATCTGGGTCTTCGCCTCGTTCGCCTGCTCGATCGCGAGGCGCGCGCCATTCTCGTTGTCCTTGCCGAGGTGCGCGATGCTGCCCGTCAGCGGGCCGGCATGGCCGATCTTGATCTCGGACGATTCCTTCTTGCCGCAGCCCGCGAGCGCGGCGGCGGCGAGCGCCGCAAACAATGCCAGTACGACCTTGGTCTTGCTCATGTAGCCTCCAGGGAGACGACGAAATTGGTTACTTGATCGAAAGGACCCACTTCACCAGCGCGTGCAGATCCCCATCCGGCACGTTCGGATTCGGCGGCATCGGGATCTGGCCCCACACGCCCGTGCCGCCCTTGCGCACCTTCTCGAACAGCTTGGCTTCGATGCCCTTCTGGCCGGCGTACTTCTTCGCGACGTCGGCATAAGCCGGGCCGACGGTCTTCGGGCCCTTGATCACGTGGCAGGTCAGGCAGTTGTACTTCTTCGCGAGCTCCTCGCTCGCCTGGGCCGGCGCCGCGGCGACGAGCGCCAGCGCGGCGGCGGACAGTGCAACGATTCTCATCCAATTCCCCTTTGAAATCGGGCCGCCATGCTACCGCAACGCTGCCCCATTGCGAAGGGATCGCGGGTCCGCCCGTAAAATGTCGGCCCATGGCACCGGTCGACGCCGACCCGGAGGCGCTGCTCCGCTTCTGGTTCGAAGAGCACCCCGAGGACTGGTTCGCGAAGAATCCGGCCTTCGACGCCGAGATCCGGACGCGCTTC
>Ga0335082_10009740_pt1 | contig 10429 bp, 9 predicted proteins | sample Lox_Sample_41_FD_206718 | JGI IMG/M metagenome (GOLD analysis project Ga0335082, IMG submission 206718) | Soil microbial communities from Loxahatchee National Wildlife Refuge, Florida, United States - Lox_Sample_4.1 | ecosystem: Environmental > Terrestrial > Soil > Wetlands | place: USA: Florida...
CGGGGCTCGAGCGGTCCCGCCTGCTCCAGCTCCGCCACCGTGGAATGAAGGAGGTCCAGGTGCCGGCGGGCCGGGGCTCGGGGAGCGGTCCATCGCCCCCTCTCCGTCGCCAGCGACGCGGTGAGGAGGCCGCACCCGGCCAGCCCGAAGAAGGCGATGGCATCGTGCTTCTCCGCGATCGTGAGCCTCATGTACGGCTGGGTCAGGAAGAAATCGAGGCTCAGGGCCGAGGCCACGGCGGTGGCCACGGCCGCCGTCCGGCCCCCGAGCTCTCCCACGACGATCGTCAGGGCGAGGAAGACGAAGGTGAAGTTCGACGCGGTGGTGAACCCGCGCAAGGGGACGAGGGCCATTCCCAGGACCACGGCGGCGAGCGGTCCGGCACCGAGGTAGATCAGGTCCTTGCCGTCGTCTTCCATGCCGTCCTCCTCGACCGGCTTGCCCTCCCGGTCGCGATGCCGCTCCCATCATCTCCTATGGCCTGCGTGCCACGATGAGCCACCAGCACCCGTGACTAGGCGCGTCGATGAACTTGTCGTCCCGCCGGACGATCTCGAACCCCGCTTGCCGGAGTCTGGCTTCCGCCGAAACGGATGACTCGTGGTGATGGGCTCCGCGACGCGGAGACCCGGCCTCGCCGGCTCCGGGGCTGGGGTCGACGATGACGAGCCGTCCACCCGAACGGAGCGCTTCTCGGCTCCGGCTGAGAACCGCCCCCGGGTCCTCGAGCTCGTGAAAGGTGTTGGCGACGAGAATGGCGTCGACACCTCCCGCCGGCAGATGCGGGTCGTCGGCTTCGCCGTGGACGATCTCGAGGTTGCTCCGTCCCCGCAGGACCGCCCGCATCCGCAGAAACAGCAGCGGGAATCGCCGCACATCGACCGCGAGAACGCGGCCCCGCCGGCCGACGCTCTCCGCCAGCTTCAGCGCGAAGTATCCCACACCCGAGCCCAGGTCGACGACGACCTTCCCGTCTCCGAGATCCAGCGCCTGGAGGACGTCCGCCGGCCGCTGCCACAGGTCCCGCTCCGATTCCACGGCGTCCACGCGGCGAATCGCGCCGACCGTCCACTGGGTGGCGCCCAGGAGGAAGACCGTGCCGCCCACCGCGACGAGGAAGAGCGCGATCCGGAGCCGGTATCTTCTCGGCATCTTCGCCTCCTCCGGCCGCTTGCCGACCCCACCCGCAGATCGGTCAACGGCGACTTCCGCCTCTCAAGCGCCTGGAACGAGGCCCCGATACACCTCGAGGTACCCTCTTGCCATACAAGCGGCGTCGAACCTCTCCTCGAAGACCCGCCGGCAGGTGGTCCGGTCCAAGCGGTCGATCCTTCCCACCGCCCTGACCGCCGCGTCGACGCTGTCCACGATATACCCGGTGACGCCGTCTTCCAGGACTTCCGGGACCGAACCCCGCCTCCACCCGACGACCGGGGTTCCGCAGGCGAGAGCCTCGATCATCACCAGGCCGAATGGCTCGGGCCACTCGATCGGGAACAGCAGCGCCGCCGCGCCGCCGAGCAGCTCGTTGCGCTCGCGGTCGCCGATCTCGCCCACGAACTCCACGAGAGGGCCTGATCCTTCGATGAGCGGGGCCAGCGTCTCGTCGAAGTAGGCCCGCTCCTCCGGGTAGATCTTGGCCGCGATCTTGAGCGCCATGCCCGAGGCGCGGGCGATCTCGATCGCGCGGTCCACTCGCTTCTCGGGTGACATGCGGCCCAAATAGACGAGATAGGTCCCCGGCTCGCCGCGAAACGTGAAGGCATCGCGCGGCAGCCCGTGGTAGACCGTCCCGCGCCAGTTGACGTTCGGGATCGGCGTCCGCTGGTTGTCCGAGATCGACACCAGCGGCAGCTCCCGGTACTCCGCGAACAGAGCCCCGAGGTCGTGCGGATGCACCATCCCGTGCAGCGTCGTGATGCTCACGCAGCGGTGGCGCCGCACCAGCGGGAAATGCAGGTAGTCGGTGTGGAAGTGGATGACGTCGAAGCGGCTCGGGTCCCGGAACACGAGCTCCATCAGGTGGACGTGATGCGGCAGGGTCTCGCGGACGTCCCGGTCCCGCCACAGTGCCCGGGGACAGGCCGCCACGAGGCGTGCTCGCGTCTCCGAATCGCCGCTGGCGAAGAGCGTGACCTCGTGTCCGAGCCGTACCAGCTCTTCGGTGAGATAGGAGACCACCCGCTCGCTACCGCCGTAGAGGGGCGGCGGCACGCTCTCGTAGAGCGGCGCCACCTGGGCGATCCGCATCAGCCCGTCCCCTGGCACGCCCGGGCGTCCCGGCGTCCCCTCATCGGCCGTTGGTCGCCTTCCGGTTCTGCACCCGCAGCTGCGGCAGGCCGTGCCGGCCCTTCTGAAAGTAGCTGATCTCCACGAGCGTCGGCCACAGCTCGATCGAGTCCTTGATCACCGTGATCACCTCGCCGACGATGCGCACGAGGTTCTGCTGGAAGAAGTCGGGCTCGAACCCGTAGAAGGCCTTGTTCAAGCTGGCCGCGAAGAGGAGCAGGGCCTCGCCCCGCTCCCTTGTCCCCGCCCGGGGAACGGCCGCGAGCGCCCGCGCGTGCAGCGCGGCGATCTTGTCGAGGACCTCCTGCGCGTCCTGGGCGCTCACCTCGCCGTTGTAGTCGAAGGTGACGCTCAGCTCGTCGAGCTGCTTCACGCTCGCCTTGACCTTGCGCTTGATCAGGTTCGCCAGCTCCTCGTTGAAGATCTCGGCCGCCGGCGGGTTCCGCATGTAGCCGCTGCGGGTGTGGTGCTGCGCGGCGTCCACGTGGGCGGCCACCACGCCTTCCTGCTGCACCCACAGGCGGTAGATGTAGTCCTCGAAGCGAAGGCGGGTCGGGAAGAACGGGGGAAGCCCGAACGTGTTGTCGTAGCCGGCGACCCCGCAGTCCATCCGCCAGTTGCGGTTCGTGACCACCGGCCGGAAGTTGACGAGCACGTAGCGGTCGTTCACGGCGTCTGGCTCGGTCTGCTGCTCGTCGGCGAGGAACATCTCGACGAAGTCGACCGCGTCGATGTCGTTGGTCCCGGACCTGAAGGTCTGAGCGATCTTGACCGTCGCATTCTCGGCCACGTCGCCGGCCTCCAGCATCAGCGAGTTCTCGACCGCGAGCCCCTTCGTGGTGTTCGTCTCCAGGTCCATCGCGGTGTCCACGAGCCATTCGCCACGCTCGTAGTTGTCGGGGATCTCCGACACCGGCTTGCCCAGCACGTCCTTGAAGGCGGCCAGGATGTCGAACGACTTGTGCACGAAATGCTCCTGGCCGGCCCGGTGCAGGCGGCCGCGGCTCACCTCGTGCGTCTGCAGGGACTCCGGGCTGTCCTCCATCAGCGCGTAGGGCCTCATGTCGTCGTCGGAGCTGACCACCAGCCCACCCAGGGTGTACATGAGCGTGCAGTTACGGTTGCCCCCGTAGCTCGGCCGGAAGAGGTTCCGGACGAGACCCTCGAGCCGCGCGTCGCGCAAGCGCGCGTTGAGATAGGCGAGGAACTGCTCCTTCTCGCGCGGGCCGACGTAGTAGAGCTCGTTGTGGGTGTGTGTCTGTTCCAGCAACGGAAAGTACTTCTCCTGGTTGGCCGGGCTCGAGTCGTCGAACACCACGATCGGCACGGAATGACCGTTCTTCCAGAAGTGCTGGTCGTACTGCTCGACCGTCTCGCCCACGTCTCGAAGGCGGTAGGTCGGTATGACGAAGGTCAAGTCCGCTTGGGTCAAGGGCGAAGCCGACCGAGCTCGAGGGGAGGCAGCGCCCCCCCGTGCTCCACGTCGTCCGGCGCGGCCTCGTCCCAGGCCGGGCGGGATATGCGGACGTGCTCGTCCAGGGGCATGACGAGGATGTCGCCCGCGCCCAGACGGTCCTGGTCGTTCGAGGACCCGGCGCGCGCGATCGCGCCTTTCGCCCACTCGACGAGCGCCTCGTTGACCACCACGACTTCGATCCTGAGCCTCACCCGGGGGAGACGGACCTGGAGTCCGCGATAGAACGACCGGGGACACGGCTCCCGAGGATCGACCGCCTGGCTCACCGCCAGGAGCCCGACTCCCGGCTCGTCCAGTGCTTCCTGGACCGCCTCCAGCTTGTCGGGCCGGATCATGGCGACGATCAGCTTCATTGGGATCCTTCGCCGCCGGCCCCCGCCGCGTCCGCGCCGGGAGAGGCGGTCTCGCTGTCCCTCATGGGAGCCTCGCTACTTCCCCGTGGCCGCGGGGGGGCCGAAGCGCTCGTCGAGATCGAGGTTGAGCCGCAGGACGTTCACGCGCGGCTCCCCCAGGAACCCCAGAGTGCGTCCCTCGATGTGCCGTTCGATCATCGCTTCGACGTCGGGGGCGGACGCGTGGCGCGCCGTGGCGACGCGCGCGACCTGCCATCGCGCCGCCTCTGGCGAGACGTCCGGGTCGAGGCCGCTGCCGGAGGCGGTCACGAGCTCGACGGGCACCGCGGCCGGCGCCTGCGGGTTCTCCGACCGGAGCCGGGCGACGTCGGCGGCCACGCGGTCGCGGAGCTTCTGCGACGTCGGCCCGAGGTTCGAGCCCGAGGAGGCGGTGGCGTCGTATCCGTCGCCGGCGGCCGAGGGCCGGGGCTGGAAGTAGGCCGGGTTCTTGAGGCCCTGGGCGATCAGCTCCGAGCCGACCACCCGTCCGTCTTTCGTGAGCAGGCTCCCGTTTGCCCGGTAGGGGAACGCCACCTGGGCGATGCCCGTGATGGCGAGCGGGTAGAGCAGACCGGTCAGGACGAGAGTCACGATGGTCATGCGCAAGGCGACGAGGATCTCGTTTCTCATTGCGGCTCCTCAACCTAGACGAGGCCGATCGCGGCCAGGATGACGTCGACGATCTTGATGCCCACGAAGGGGGCCACGACGCCTCCCAGGCCGTAGATCAGGAGTGACCGACGCAACAGAGCCGCCGCGCCCAGGGGCCGGTACTGCACGCCGCGCAGGGCGAGGGGGATGAGAGCCACGATGATGAGCGCGTTGAAGATCACCGCCGACAGGATGGCGCTCTCCGGCGAAGTGAGGCGCATGACGTTGAGGGGGGCGATCTGCGGGAAGACCGCCACGAACATGGCGGGCAGGATCGCGAAGTACTTCGCCACGTCGTTCGCGATGGAGAAAGTGGTCAGGCAGCCGCGGGTCATCAGGAGCTGCTTGCCGACCTCGACCACCTCGAGCAGCTTCGTGGGATTGCTGTCGAGGTCCACCATGTTCCCCGCTTCGCGCGCGGCCTGGGTCCCGGTGTTCATCGCGATGGCCACGTCGGCCTGGGCGAGGGCAGGGGCGTCGTTGGTGCCGTCGCCGGTCATGGCCACGAGCTTTCCCTTGGCCTGCTCCTCGCGGATGAGGGCGAGCTTCATCTCCGGGGTCGCTTCGGCGAGGAAGTCGTCGACCCCCGCCTCGGCGGCGATCGCGGCGGCGGTCAGCGGGTTGTCGCCGGTGATCATGACCGTCCGCAGCCCCATGGTCCGGAAGCGGGCGAAGCGCTCCTTGATGCCGCCCTTGACGATGTCCTTCAGGTGGACGACACCGAGCACGCGGGGGCCGTCCGACACGGCAAGGGGCGTGCCCCCCGACTTGGCGATGGAGGCGGCCGCCTGCTCGACCTGCGGCGGCACGTTGCCCCCGAGCGACGCCACGTGCCGTGTGATCGCGTCGACCGCACCCTTCCGGATGACCCGGCCGTTCAGGTCGCAGCCGCTCATCCGCGTCTGGGCCGAGAAGGGCACGAACTTCGCCTCGGGCTGCTTGAGATCCCGGCCCCGCAGCCCGTACCGCTCCTTCGCCAGCACCACGATCGACCGGCCCTCGGGCGTCTCGTCGGCCAGGCTCGCGATCTGGGCGGCGTTCGCGAGGTCCTCGATGCGGGTGCCCGGCGCGGGGAGGAACTCGGTGGCCATCCGGTTGCCGAGGGTGATCGTGCCCGTCTTGTCGAGGAGCATGGTATCCACGTCCCCTGCCGCCTCGACCGCGCGCCCGCTCATGGGGATCACGTTGTGGCGGATGAGCCGGTCCATGCCCGCGATGCCGATGGCCGAGAGCAGCCCGCCGATCGTGGTCGGGATGAGGCACACCAGGAGCGCGACGATGACGGTCGAAGAGAAGCGGAGCCCGGAGTAGAGGCCGAACGGCACCAGCGTCACGCAGGCGATCAGGAAGATGATGGTCATTCCCGCCAGCAGGACGGTGAGGGCGATCTCGTTCGGCGTCTTCTGCCGCTTCGCTCCCTCGACGAGGCCGATGATGCGGTCGAGGAACGAGTGACCGGGATCGACCCCGATGCGGACCACGATGCGGTCGGAGAGGACCCGCGTTCCCCCCGTAACCCCTGAGCGGTCGCCCCCGCTCTCCCGGATGACGGGCGCCGACTCGCCGGTGACCGCCGACTCGTCCACGGAGGCGATCCCCTCGATGACCTCCCCGTCGCCGGGTATCACCTGGTTGGCCTCCACGACCACGACGTCGCCCTTGCGCAGGGCCGAGGCGGGGACGCGCTCCTCGCGCCCGTCCACGACCTTGCGGGCGATCGTCTCCTGCCGGAGGCCGCGGAGGGCGGCGGCCTGAGCCTTGCCCCGGCCCTCGGCGAGGGCCTCGGCGAAGTTCGCGAACACGACCGTGAACCAGAGCCACAGGGCCACCTGGCCGGTGAACCAGATCGGCAGAGCCCCGGGAGAGGGGGAGACGATGTCTCGGAGCCAGATGAGCGTGGTGAGGACGCTGCCCACCTCGACCACGAACATGACGGGGTTCTTCGCCATCGCCCGGGGATCGAGCTTGCGGAAACTGTCGAGCGCCGCGGCGCGGAGAATCGGGCCCTCCCAGGCCGAGACGGCACGGACGTGCTTGTCGGTCATGGCTCAGAACACCTTTCCGGACTGGGCGAGGAAGTGCTCGACGATCGGGCTGAGGCTCAGGGCGGGGAAGAACGTCAGGGCACCCACGATCAGGATGACCCCCACGAGGAGGGCAGAGAAGAGCGGCCCGTTCGTGGGCAGCGTCCCCGGCCCTGGCGGGGCCGACTTCTTTCCCGCCAGCACGCCGGCGATGCCCAGGGCGGGGACGATCATCAGGAAGCGTCCCGCGAGCATGGTGATGCCGAGGGTCACGTTGTACCAAGGTGTGTTGGCGTTGATTCCCGCGAAGGCGGAGCCGTTGTTCCCCGCGGCGCTCGAGAAGGCGTACAGCATCTCGGAGAGGCCGTGGGGGCCGGCGTTGTTGAGCGAGGAGAGGCCGTAGGGCACCACGCTCGACCAGGCGGCGAAGCCCAGGATCACCAGCGGGAAGACGAGCACGTAGAGCATGGCCAGCTTGACTTCCTTCGTCTCGACCTTCTTGCCCAGGTACTCGGGGGTGCGGCCCACCATCAGGCCGGCGATGAAGACGGAGAGGAGAGCCATGACCAGCATCCCGTAGAGGCCGGCGCCGACGCCCCCGAAGACCACTTCGCCGAGCTCGATGTTGAAGAGGGGGACGAGCCCTCCGAGCGGGGTGAAGCTGTCGTGCATCCCGTTGACGGCGCCGCAGGAGGCGTCGGTCGTGACGGTGGCGTAGAGGGCAGAGCTGGCGACCCCGAAGCGGACCTCCTTGCCTTCCATGTTCCCGAGGCCGGGAGCGACCCCCTGGGCGTTCACGATCGGGCTCCCCGCCGCTTCGGCCCAGTAGGCGACGCTCACGCCGGCGAAGAACAGGAACGCCATCGCTCCGAAGAGCGTCCATCCCTGCCGCTGGTCCTTCGCCATCCGGCCGAAGGTGTAGGTGAGGCCGGCCGGGATCGCGAAGATCAGGAACATCGAGAAGAAGTTCGTGAGGGGATTCGGGTTCTCGAAGGGATGGGCGGCGTTCGCGTTGAAGAAGCCGCCGCCGTTCGTCCCGAGCTGCTTGATGACCTCCTGCGAGGCCACCGGGCCCATGGCGATCACCTGCTTGCCGCCCTCGAGCGTCGCGACGTCCTGGTAGGGAGCGAGGTTCTGGATCATCCCCTGGGAGACGAACAGGAGGGCGAACACGACCGAGATCGGGAGGAGCACGTAGACGGTGGCGCGGGTGAGGTCCACCCAGAAGTTGCCGATCGTGCCCGGGCCCTTGCCCTCTCCGCGGCGCGTGATGCCGCGGGCGAGGGCGACGGCGATCGCGATCCCGGCCGCGGCCGAGATGAAGTTGTGCCAGGCGAGGCCGGCCATCTGGCTGAGGTAGCTCATCGTGGCCTCGCCCGTGTAGCCCTGCCAGTTCGTGTTGGTCGTGAAGCTCGCCGCGGTGTTGAAGGAGGAAAAAGCCTCCACCGGGCCCAGCTTCTGGGGGTTGAAGGGCAGTACGTGCTGGAGGCGCTGGATGGCGTAGGTGACGAGCATCGTGAAAGCGCTGAAGGCCAGCATGCCGACGGTGTAGGCCGACCAGGTCTGCTCGCGGCCGTCCACGCCCCCGATGCGGTACACGAGCCGCTCCAGCCATCCGAGCGGCCGGCGCAGGAAGTGGCTCTCCCCCTCCATCACGCGGTACATGAAGGCGCCGAGGGGCACCGTCACCGCCAGAATGGTGAGGAAGAAGAAGAGGATCTGGGTCCATCCGTTGGCGGTCAAGGGCGTCTCTCTTTCTTCAGAACCGCTCGGGCTTCAAGAGCGCGTACAGGAGATACGCGAGCAACAGAAGCGACAGAAGCAGACTGACCAGGTATTCGAGGCCCATCGGCATCCCCCTCAAACGCGCTCGCACGCGCGCACGTAGAGCCACGCGAGCAGGAAGAAGACCAGGGTGAGCGCGACCATCGCGATGTCGTTCATGAGACTCCTCAGATCTTTCCGCCGAACGTGACGACGACGCCGGCCAGGAGCGCGTGCTGCGAGTCCTTTTTCCGGCCGGTGTCGTCGACGAAGAAGGGCTGCGGCGTGAAGTCGCCACGGTACTCGAGGCGCAGCTTCAGCGCTCCAGCCAACAGGTGGTCGGAGGTGATGGTCAGCGTCTGCGCCTTCTGGCCGATCGTCATGAAGCCGCCGTCAGAGTCGTCGAGGTACTCGTAGCGGGCGACGACCGCCCAGCTCGGCCGCAGCTGCGCCTTCGCGTACGCGGCGATCCCCCACCAGGTCATGCCGCCCTCCTTGCCGTAGTCGTAGTTGGCCTGGAGGCTCAGCTTCGTGGTCGCGGCGAGCGTGAGAGTGGTGTCGAAAATGTGGCGCGTGTCCGCGGTCTTCGCCTCCTGGCTGGCCATGTAGTTGGCGATCCAGGTGAGTTTCGGGCTCGGCTTGACGGTGGCCGTCACGCCTACGCCCGGGAAGCCGCCGTAGATCTCGCTGCTGTTGTTCCAGCCGTTCACCAGGTAGCCCGCGAAGCTCAGCTTGTCGCTCACCGGGAGCGTGGCGCGAACGCCCATGTGGTAGAAGGGAATCGCGTAACCGAACAGCACCGAGCGGCTGTAGTTCCAGTTGTCCTGCGACTCGATCACCTCGGCCCCGAGCGGGGTCACGAACTTGCCCGCGTCGAGCTGCAGCTTGGAGCCGGCCAGGACGCTCAGGTAGGCCTGCTGAACGTGCTTGTAGATCTCCTTGCCGTCCGGCTCGGGCTCGTAGGCCGCGACGAGGTCGGCGGTCTTGCCGAAGTCGAGGTCCACGCGGAAGCCCACCCGGCTGTCCGTCGTCACTCCCTTGGCGAAGGCGATCTCGGCCAGGCTCAGGGAGAAGGCGTTGTGCTGCACGTCGAAGGTGCGCAGGGCCGGGTCGACCTTGTTGAAGTTGTACTCGTAGTAGACGTCGACGAATCCCGTGACGTCGATCCTCGGTGACGGCGGGGCGGCCGGCGCGGCCTCGGGCGCAGCGGGCGGCGTCGCTCCGGGAGTGGGGGCCTCCTGCCCGGAGACAGCGGGCGCGACCAGGAACGCCAAAATGAAGGCCAGGAGCCCTCGGCTGACGGCCAGGTCCGGCTTGGGCACGAGCGCAGATCGGCGCTTGTCCATGCCTCCCAACGTAGGCAACCTGGCGTCAGGATGGTGTCAAGACCGGGGCTGGGCACCTCAAGCCCACGTCAAGAGCTGCGGGAAGCCGCGGAAGGGGGCTGAGCCGTTCGATCCGGGGCGCGGCGGGACGGGGCTGCCTATAATCCCGGCCGGAGGGGCGCTCCATGAGGCACTCGGCTCCGGGCACGGCCTTCTTCGTCTATCTTCTGGCCATGGCAGCCGCAGGAAATGCCCTGGCCGCGGCGCGATCGAGGGTCACCCTCCACGAGGGCTGGACCTTTCGGCAGGTGGGCCGCGCGGAGTCCTACCCGGCGAAGGTGCCGGGGGTCGTGCATCTCGACCTCTTCCAGAACGGCCTCATCGGCGATCCCTTCTACCGCGACTACGAGAAGGGCCTGCAGTGGATCGGCAAGACCGACTGGGAGTACCGAACCGAGTTCGGGGTCGCCCCCGCCACACTCGGCCGGCGGAACGTGGATCTCGTCT
>Ga0335082_10009741_pt1 | contig 10428 bp, 8 predicted proteins | sample Lox_Sample_41_FD_206718 | JGI IMG/M metagenome (GOLD analysis project Ga0335082, IMG submission 206718) | Soil microbial communities from Loxahatchee National Wildlife Refuge, Florida, United States - Lox_Sample_4.1 | ecosystem: Environmental > Terrestrial > Soil > Wetlands | place: USA: Florida...
AGATCGGCTTCGAGATCGAGGGGTTGCGCAGGTGCTGCGAGCGCCACCAGCCGGTCGCGCTGGGCGTTCGAGAATTTTAGGCGCCGCGCGAGCGCGAGCGCGCCCTCGCGATCGACGTCGACGAGCGCGGCGAGGCGGCGGATCGGATCGGGATCGGGCTCGCCGGCGAGCATGCCCCTGAGACGCTCGCTCCGCGTCGCCTCCGGCAGCACCACCGGCAGCACCCCGTCCTCCGCCATGAGCGCGAGGGTGGGCAGCGGGTCGGGCGCCCTCATGAGTTTCAGCAGCTCCGCGCAAACGCGCTCGGCCGAGAGCCTCGGCAGCAGCGGCGTCAGGAGACGGCAGGCTGCACGAGCTGCCGGGTCGGCGGGTTCCTGGCCGAGCTGCGCGTGGAAACGATAGAAGCGCAGGAGCCTCAGCACGTCCTCGCGGATGCGCGTCTCGGGATCGCCGACGAAGCGCACGCGCCGCGCGCGCAAATCCGGGAGCCCGCCGACATAGTCGATGACGGCGCCGTCGGGATCGAGGAAGAGCGCGTTCATCGTGAAGTCGCGCCGCTCCGCATCGACCCGCCAGTCGTCGATGAATGCGACGCGCGCGTGCCGGCCCAGCGGCTCCACGTCGTGGCGGAGCGTCGTGATCTCGAAGTGCCGCGGCGGGATCACCGCCGTCACCGTGCCGTGCGCGAGCCCCGTCGGCACCACCTTGACCCCCGCCTTCATAAGGAGCGCCATCACCGCCTCGGGCGCCGCCGGTGTCGCGACATCGATGTCGGAGACGGCGCGGCCCAGGAGCGCGTCACGGACGGCGCCGCCGACGAACCGCACCGTGACCCCGCCTTTCCCCAGCACGCGCAGCAGGCGGCGCGTCGCGCGCTCGGTCATCCAGGGCTGCCGCGCTATGCGCGCGGCGCCGCTCTTGGAGAGGAAGATCCGCGGCACGTTCGACTACCGTGGCGGTGCCGGCACCACGTGGCCCGGCACGATCTTGCCGTCGACCGTGGTGGGCGGGACATAGACGCCGCTGCTGCCGCCGCCGAAGCCGAGCGAGGCCACCACCAGCACCACCGCGACGAGCGCCAAGCCCGCCGCCCCCAGCCAGATCAAGGGAACGTTCTGCAGCAGCCGGGCGCCCGCGGTGAGCTCGGCCCGCCGCATCGTCAGCACCCACAGCACGTAAAGCAGCGTCGGAAGCAGCAGCGGCAGGATGATCGTGAGCAGCACCCGGATCATCGACCGCTCAGCACCTCCGCTAGATTGACCAGCATTCCCGCCGTCGCCCCCCAGATGTAGCGCCCGGGATAGGGCAGCACGAAGAAGGCGCGGACGCGCCCCTTCACCTCGCGGCTGTGGCGCTCGTGATTGGCGGGATCGAGTACGAAGGCGAGCGGCACCTCGAAGACATCGGCGACCTCGTCGGGATCGAGCCTCACGGGATAGGGGACGCGCACCATCCCCACAACCGGCGTGATCTCGTAGCCGGTGCCGGTGATGTAGGTGTCCAGGCGGCCGATCACGCTTACGTGATCGCCGGGCAGACCCACCTCCTCCTCGGCCTCGCGGAGCGCGGCGTGCACGGGATCGGGATCGCTGGGCTCGATTCGGCCGCCCGGGAACGCGACCTGGCCCGCGTGATCGGAGAGATGGGCGGTGCGCTGGGTCAGCAGTACCGTGAGCTCCTCCTCGTGGCGCACAAGCGGCACCAGAACGGCCGCGGCGGTCAGGGGCCGCGCCGGGGGCTGGCTTCCCGGTGTCAGAGAATGATCGCCGCGCACGCCTGGCGGCAGCCACCCGTCCTTGGGCGTGCCAAAGCCGCGGCGGCCGATCGCGGAATGCCGCAGCCGCTCGCGGACGAGATTCTCGGTCATCACGGTCAGGCGATCTCTCCCAAGAGGAAGAACTCTTTATTGCTCCAAACGCCGAAATGGAGGGCGCTTCCCACCCTTTCCTCCCGGCCGAGATCGACGAGCCGGTAGAATACCGGCCGCGTTAGCCGTGCCTCCAACCCGTCGCGCACTACTATATAAGGATTGGGGGCCCCGCTCACGGGATCGACTGTGATCCGCAGCGGATGCGCGGGCCCTGCGGCCACAATTTCGTCGAGATTTGTACGGAAGGTTAAGACTTGCGCGGCCCCCTCGCCTTCGGCATCGAGCTCCACCGCCAGGAACGGCGCGTCCTCGACGCTGATTCGGCCGCGCTCGGCGGGTGTGACGAGCCAATAGCTCCCGTCTGCCTCGCGCTTGAGCACCGAGCCGAAAAGCCGCACCAGGCTCGCGCGTGTGATTGGAGAACCGCGATAGAACCAGCTACCATCCCTGGCGATGTGGATGCCGATTTCTCCGAGATCCCGCGGCGGGGGCCGGCCGGTCTTCTGGGCCGGGTCGGCGGCGCGCGTCGCCAGCCGCCGCAGTTCCTCCGGAACCGGTTTTTCCGTCATTCCCGCCGCCCGCCCTTTCCGTTTTTTCTCGTGCCCTGAGGAGTCGATGCCGTGACCGCCCCCGAGCCGCTTTCCGCCGCCACCAAGGACCTTGTCGCCGAGGTCGAGTCGCTGGGCCAACGCCTGCAGATCGTGCGCGATCGCATCGGCCGCGTCATCTTCGGCCAGCGCGAGGTGGTGGATCAAGCCCTGATCACCCTGCTCGCCGGCGGGCACGCCCTGCTGATCGGCGTCCCCGGCCTCGCCAAGACGAAGCTCGTGGAGACGCTCGGCGTCGTCCTCGGGCTCGCGGACAAGCGCATCCAATGCACGCCCGACCTCATGCCCGCGGACATACTGGGCGCGGAAGTGCTGGAGGAGGCCGATACCGGCCGCCGCTCCTTCCGCTTCATCCCGGGCCCGGTCTTCTGCCAGCTCCTGATGGCGGACGAGATCAACCGCGCGAGCCCGCGCACGCAATCGGCGCTGCTGCAGGCGATGCAGGAAGGCCGCGTCTCGGTCGCGGGCCAATACCATCCGCTGCCGCGCCCCTTCCACGTGCTCGCGACGCAGAACCCGATCGAGCAGGAGGGAACCTATCCGCTGCCGGAAGCGCAGCTCGACCGCTTCCTGCTGCAGATCGACGTGGGCTATCCCGATCTCGAGGCGGAGCGGCAGATGTTGCTCGCGACGACGGGAATCGCGGAGGACAAGCCCGTCGAGGCCATGAGCGCGACGGAGCTGCAAGCAGCGCAGCGGCTGGTGCGTCGCATCCCCGTCGGCGAGAGCGTCGTCGAGGCGATCCTCAAGCTCGTGCGCGCGGGGCGTCCCGACGCCTCGACGGACGCGGAGGTCACCGGACGGATCGCCTGGGGACCGGGCCCGCGCGCGAGCCAGGCGCTGATGCTCGCGACCCGCGCCCGCGCGCTCCTCGACGGCCGGCTGAGCCCCTCCATCGACGACGTGATCGCGCTTGCGCCGCCAGTGCTCCGCCACCGCATGGCCTTGAACTTCTCCGCTCGCGCGGACGGCGTCACCATGCCGGAGATCGTCGACCGGCTGATCGCGCCGCTGCGCTGAGGCCGGAAGCGAGATCGGGTCGACCGCAAATGGCAGCACCAGCCGCCCGCAGCGCGCTCAGACACCGCGCCGAGGCGCTCGCCGCCCAGCTTCCGCCGCTCCTGGTGGAGGCGGAGCGCGTGGCGGTGACGGTGTCGCAGGGCGTGCACGGGCGCCGCCGCGTGGGCCAAGGCGAGACCTTCTGGCAGTTCCGGCAATACGAGCCCGGCGAGCCCGCGCAGAAGATCGACTGGCGCGAGAGCGCGCGCTCGGAGCGGCTCTACGTCCGCGAGACCGAGTGGGAGGCGGCGGAGAGCGTCTGGATCTGGCGCGATACCTCGCCCTCGATGGACTACGCCTCCGCGAAGGACCTCCCCACCAAGCGCCTGCGCGCCGATCTCGTGGCGCTTGCCTTGGCGGCGCTGCTGATCCGCGGCGGCGAGCGCGTGACTCTCCTGGGCTCGGGGCGGCCCCCCGCCGCGGGCAATGCCGTGCTCAATCGCCTGGCGCTCGAGATCGAGCGCGGCGAGCGCTCGGGTCCGAGCCTGCCGGTCTTCGAGCAGCTCCCGCGCTACGCGCAGATCGTGCTGATCGGCGACCTCCTGGAGCCCCTTCTCGAAATGGACCGGCTCGCGCGGCGCTTCGCGGCGATGGGGGTCAAGGGGCACCTCCTCCAGGTGCTCGATCCCGTCGAGGAGACGCTGCCCTTCGAGGGCCGCGTGCGCTTCGAGGGGCTGGAGCAGGAGGATGCCCTGCTGCTGGCCCGGGTCGAGACCGTCCGCGCGCGCTACGAGGAGAAGCTCAGGCATCATCGCGAGGGCCTGCAGGCCCTGACCCAGGCGGTGGGCTGGAGCTTCGCACATCACCGCACGGACCGGCCCCCGACGACGGCGCTTCTCGCGCTCTATGGCGCGCTCGCGCGCCCGAAGAAGCGGTGAGCCCATGCTGAGCCTCGGCAGCCTCGCCTTCGCGGCACCCTGGATCCTCCTCGGATTCGCGGTGCTGCCGATCCTCTGGTGGCTGCTCCGCGTGACGCCGCCCGCGCCCAAGCGCATCGTCTTCCCGGCCCTGCGCCTGCTGCGCGACCTCATGCCGCGGGAGGAGACGCCCGCGAAGACGCCGCTCTGGCTCATCCTCATGCGCATGGTGCTGGCGGGGCTGGTGATCCTGGCGCTCGCCCATCCGCTCCTCAATCCGAGCGCGCGCCTCCTCGGTACCGGCCCGCTGGTGATCGCGGTCGATGACGGCTGGGGCGCCGCCGCGCATTGGCCGGAGCGGCAAGCGGCCCTCGCCCAGCTCGTGGGCCAAGCGCAGCGCGAGGAGCGCCGCGTGGTGCTGCTGGGCACGGCGCAGGAGCCCGGCGGCGTGACGCCGCCCTCGCTCTCGGTGCTGCGGCCCGAGGACGCGCGCGCCGCCGCCGCAGCCATGACTCCGCATCCCTGGCCGGTCGATCGCAAGGCGGCCCTCGCGCGGCTGCAGGCGCTCGCGCCGCAGGATGCGACCACGGTCTGGCTCAGCGACGGCCTCGAGGACGGCGACGGCTACGCCTTTGCCGAGGGTCTTGCCTCGATGGGCACGCTCCGCGCGATCATGGACGCGCAGACGGACCTGCCGCGGCTGATCGCTCCCGGGGACGCCGAGGCCAAGGATCTCACGGTCGTTGTCCGGCGCGCCGGCACCGCAGGCGAGGCGCATTTCTTCGTCCGCGCGGTCGGCGACGATGGCCGCCTCCTCTCGCGCGCGGAGGCGCAGATCGCGCCGGGCGCCGACAGCACCGCCGTCGCACTCAAAATGCCGGTCGAGCTCCGCAACCGCGCCGCGAGCGTGATCGTCGAGGGCGAGTCCTCCGCTGGCGCGACGCTGCTTCTCGACGAGCGCTGGCGCCGCCGCCCCGTCGGCATCGCCGCGCCTCCGCCGGGCGAGGCGGCCCAGCCGCTCCTCTCCGGCGCCTATTACCTCGAACGCGCCTTGCAGCCCTTCAGCGAGGTCCGCCGCGGCAGCGTGAGCCAGCTCCTGCAGCGCGAGATCGCGGTGCTGCTGCTCCCGGATGCCACCACTCTCGACAGCGGCGACCGCACGGCGATCGTCAAATGGATCGAGGGCGGAGGGCTCGTGCTGCGCTTCGCAGGGCCGAACCTCGCGGAGAAATCCGACGATCTCCTGCCAGTGGCGCTCCGCCGCGGCGGGCGCGTGCTCGGCGGCGCGCTCTCCTGGGAGAAGCCCGCCCATCTCGCCGCCTTCGCCGCGGACAGCCCCTTCGCCGGCCTCTCCATTCCAGATGACGTGACCATCACGCGCCAGGTGCTTGCGGAGCCCGCGCTCGACCTCAGCAGCAAGACCTGGGCGCGGCTCACCGATGGAACGCCGCTGGTCACCGCGGAGAAACGCGGGAAAGGCTGGCTCGTCCTCGTGCACACCACCGCCGATCCCGAATGGTCGACGCTGCCGATCTCCGGCCTTTTCGTGGACATGCTCCGGCGCGTGGTGGGTCTCAGCCAGGGCATCGCGGCCGCGGCCGACTTGGCGCTGCCGCCGGTCGAGACCGTCGACGGCTTCGGCCGGCTCGGCCCGGCGCCCGCCTCTGCCCAGCTCATCCCCGCCGGCGCCTTCGCGGAAACCCGCGTCGATCCCCGCCATCCTCCGGGATTCTACGGAACGACGGACGCGCGGCGCGCGCTCAACCTCGCCTCATCCGTGCCGAAACTGACCCCGCTCACGAGCCTGCCGCCGGGTGCCGCGCCGCAGCCATACGAGCACGGCAAGGAAGTCGACTTCCGGCCCTGGCTGCTCGGCGCGGTGCTGGCGCTCGCCCTCGTCGATCTCATCGTCGCCTATGCGCTCCGAGGACTCCTCGGCGGCATCGGGCGGACGCGGCGGGTGGCGACGGGCGTGCTGATCCTCGCGGCGCTGGCGCTTCCCGCGCGCGCCGCGGGCGACGACGAGACCGCGATCCGCGCGAGCTCGGAGTTCCACCTCGCCTATGTGCGCACGGGAATCGCCGAGGTCGACGACGAGTCGCGGGCGGGGCTCGCGGGCCTCGCCGACGTGCTCAACCGCCGCACGGCCGTAGAGGGCGCCGATCCCCTCGAAGTCGACATCGAGAACGACGAGCTCCTCTTCTATCCGTTGCTCTATTGGCCGGTGGTGGAGGGGCAGCATCTGCCCTCGGCGAAGGCGATCGACAAGATCAACCACTACCTCGCGACCGGCGGCACCATTCTCTTCGACACGCGCGACCAGAGCCAGCGCAACGCAGCGACCGCCCTCGAGGCGCAGCAGCGGCTGCAACGGCTCGTCGCGGGGCTCAAGATTCCGCCGCTGGTCCCGGTGCCGCCCGACCACGTCCTCACCAAGGCCTTCTACCTCATGCAGGAGTTCCCGGGGCGCTGGAGCGGCGGGCGGCTCTGGATCGAGCCCACGGAAGGCAAGGTCAACGACGGCGTCGCCTCGATCATCGTGGGCAGCAACGACTTCGCGGGCGCCTGGGCTATCGATAGCCAGGGCCGCCCGCTCTACGCCGTCGTGCCCGGCGGCGAGCAGCAGCGCGAGATGGCCTACCGCTTCGGCGTCAACCTCGTGATGTATACGCTCACCGGCAACTACAAGACCGACCAGGTGCACGTGCCTGCGATCCTGGAGCGCTTGGGACAATGAGCCTCGCCGGCTATAGCCTCGCGACCTCTCCGCTGCTGCCGTGGTGGGCGATCGGCGCCTTCCTCGCGCTCGCGCTGCTGGCCCTCGGTTTCGGTGCGGCTCGGCGCGCGCGCGGCACGATCTGGCGTCTTCTCGCGACCGCGGTGCTCGCGGTCATCCTCGCCGACCCCTCGCTGATCCGAGAGGACCGCGAGCCCCAGCGCGACGTCGCCGTCGTCGTCGTCGACGACAGCCCGAGCATGCGCATCGGCGAGCGCCGGCAATTTGCGGCAACCGCCCTCGACCAGGTGACGGAGAAGCTGAAGACCCTGCCCGATCTCGATCTCCGCATCGTCCATGCGGGGGCGCCGGAAGCGGGCGCAGGCCTCGCGGACAACGGCACCCGGCTCTACAACGCGCTCCAGCATGCCTTCGCGGACGTGCCGAAGCAGCGCATCGCCGGCGCCGTCATGATCACCGACGGCGAGGTGCACGACATGCCGCCCGCCGACCGCCTCGATTTCCCTGCGCCGCTCCACGCGCTCATCACGGGGAAGCCCGGCGAGGCCGACCGGCGGCTCCTCGTCAAGGCCGCGCCGAGCTTCGGCCTCGTCGGCAAGGAAGTCGCGGTGACGCTCCGCGTCGACGATCTTCCCGACACGGGCCGTCCCCAGGGACAGGCGCGCGTCACCATCCGCAAGGACGGCGGCCAGCCCAGAATCCTCACCGTGCCCGTCGGCCGCGATACCGAGGTCCGCATCCCCGTCGACCATGGCGGCCCCAACGTCGTGGAGATCGAGGCCGAGCGCGGCGCGCAGGAGCTCACGCTCGAGAACAACCGCGCGGCCTTCGTGGTGAACGGGGTGCGCGACCGGCTCAAGGTGCTGCTGGTGAGCGGCGAGCCGCATCAGGGCGAACGCACCTGGCGCAACATCCTGAAATCCGACCCCTCCGTCGATCTCATTCATTTCACGATTCTGCGGCCGCCGGAGAAGCAGGACGGGACGCCGATCCGCGAGCTCTCGCTGATCGCCTTCCCGATCCGCGAGCTCTTCGACGTGAAGCTCGACGAGTTCGATCTCATCATCTTCGACGATTATCAGCGCCGCGGCGTGCTGCCGATGTCCTACCTCGACAACATCGTGCGCTTCGTGCGCAAGGGCGGCGCCTTCCTCGAGGCCTCTGGGCCCGGCGTGAGCCCGGCCTTCAGCCTCTACCGCACGCCTCTCGGAGCCGTTCTCCCGGCGGAGCCCACCGGCCAGGTCTACGAGCAGGGCTTCAAGCCCCGTGTCAGCGAGCAGGGCCTGCGCCATCCCGTCACCGCCGACCTCCCAGGCGGCACCGGCGTCGATGCCAAGGACCCGCGCTGGGGCCGCTGGTTCCGCAGCGTCGACGCCTCGCCCAAGGAAGGCGTGCCCGTGATGATCAGCGGCAACGACCGGCCGCTCCTGGTGCTGAGCCGCGCCGGCGAGGGCCGCGTGGCGCAACTGCTCTCGGATCAGATGTGGCTCTGGACGCGCGGCTTCGAGGGCGGCGGGCCGCAGGCTGAGCTGCTGCGGCGCCTCGTCTATTGGCTCATGAAGGAGCCCGACCTCGAGGAGAATGCGCTGAGCGCGCGGGTCGAGGGCAATCGGCTGCTGATCGCGCGGCAGTCGCTCGAGAAGGACGACCGTCCCGTGCAGGTGACCGGCCCCGACGGCGTCATGCGCGTGGTGCCGCTGACGCCCGAGAGCGGCGGGCGCAGCGTCGCCACCTTGCCGATCGAGGAGAGCGGCCTCTATCGCATCGCCGACGGCAGCCGCACCGCGCTCGCCGCGGCAGGCGCCCTCAACCCCATCGAGATGTCCGACGTGCGCGCGACCGACGAGAAGCTCTCGCCCGCGGCTGCCGCGACCGGCGGCGGCATCTATTGGGTCGGGCCCGGCTCCATTCCCGAGGTCCGCCGCGTAGAGCCCGGGCGCAGCACTTCCGGCCGGAGCTGGATGGGCTTCCGCGCCAATGGCGACTACATCGTGACGGGCGTCCACGAGACGCCCCTGGTGCCGGGGGCGCTGGCGCTGCTGCTGGCGCTCGGCGCCTTCATCGTCGCCTGGCGCCGCGAGGGGCGGTAGCTCGCCGCCCGGCCTCCGCCAGCATCCAGGCTCGGAAGGCCCTCACCTTCGGAAGGGTCGCGGCGGCGCGGGGATAGACGAGGTAATAGGCGGTCGTCGGCGGCACGCGCTCGGGAAAGAGGCGGACGAGGCGGCGCGCGTCGAGATCGGGGGCGACCATCTCCCCTCGCGCAAGCGCGACCCCGAGCCCCTCGACCGCCGCCTGGAGCATGAGCGTCTCGTCGCTGAAGATCGGTCCGTGCCGCGGCTCGCCGCGCGCCAGACCCATCGCGCGAAACCACGGCGTCCAGGGCTGGCGCTCGCTCCGCAGCAGGACGCAGCGCTCGAGCTCCGCCGGCCGGCGCGGCAGCGCGCCCCCGTCGAGGCGCGGGCTCGCGACCGGAAAGACCTCCTCGTCGAAGAGCTTCTCCGCGACGACGCCGGGCCAGCCGCCGGCGCCGATGCGGATCGCGATATCGACCCCATCGCGCCCGAATTCGGCGAGCGCGTGGCTCGCGCGGATGTCGATGTCGAATTCGGGATGCGCGGCGTGGAAGCGCCCAAGCCGAGGAATGAGCCAGAGCGATGCAAAGGACGGGAGCAGGCTCACCGTCAGCACCTGCGGATCGCGCGGACCCGCGACCTCCGCCACGCTCTCCGCGAGCTCCGCGAGGACGCCGCGAACGCGGCTTCCGAACTGCTGGCCCGCCTCGGTGAGGAATAGCCTCTTCCCCTCGCGGCGGAAGAGCGGGACGCCGAGCTGCGCCTCGAGCGCCTTCATCTGATGGCTGATCGCGCCGTGCGTGAGGTGGAGCTCCTCCGCCGCGCGCGTGAAGCTCAGATGCCGCGCCGCCGCCTCGAAGGCGCGCAGCGCCGCGAAGGGCGGCAGGTGCCGGGCCATGCCAGAGCGTTAATATAATTCACGCATCGCGTCAAAAGACTTCCTTTTGAGGCGATGTTTGCCGCATTTATCCTCACAGCGGCTTTGTGAAGCTTCTTCACGAGGTGGCCCATGCTTCGGCTCTACAATTTCCAGGGCTCGGGAAACTCCTACAAGCTGCGGCTGCTGCTGACGCAGCTCGGCCAGCCCTTCGAGCGCATCGACATCGACTTGCTCGGCGGCGAGACCGCGAGCCCGCGCTTCCGCGCGCGCAATCCCCTGGGCCAGACGCCCTTCGTCGAGTTCGACGACGGCCGCGTGCTCGCGGAGTCGAACACGATCCTCTGG
>Ga0335082_10009742_pt1 | contig 10428 bp, 9 predicted proteins | sample Lox_Sample_41_FD_206718 | JGI IMG/M metagenome (GOLD analysis project Ga0335082, IMG submission 206718) | Soil microbial communities from Loxahatchee National Wildlife Refuge, Florida, United States - Lox_Sample_4.1 | ecosystem: Environmental > Terrestrial > Soil > Wetlands | place: USA: Florida...
CCCGGCGCCGAGGGTTTCGCCCTCGCGGTCGCCAGGAACTACGCCAAGCTGCTCGCCTATAAGGACGAGTACGAGGTGGCGCGGCTCTACACCGACGGCGCGTTCGCCCAGCGCCTCGCGGCCCGGTTCGAGGGCGAGTTCGAACTGAAGGTGCATCTGGCGCCACCGCTCTGGGCGGCGCGCGAGGGCGGGACCGGCCATTTGAAGAAGCGCCCGTATAGCGCCTGGGTGATGCCCGCCTTCCGCCTCCTCGCCAAGCTGAAGTTCCTCCGCGGTACCGCGCTCGACCCCTTCGGCCGCACCGAAGAGCGCAAGGAAGAGCGGCAGCTGATCGCCGCATACGAGGCTATGCTGGCCGAGCTTTGCGGCGGGCTCTCATCCGCCAATCACGCGGCGGCGGTGGCGCTCGCCCGGCTGCCGGAGACGATCCGCGGCTTCGGCCACGTGAAGGCGGCAAATATTGCCGCCGCAGCGCAGCGCAAGGCGGAGCTCATCGCCACCTTCCGCAACCCGCCGACGCAGAGTCGCGCGGCGCAGTAGCGAATCGGCGCGGCCCCGCATTCCGCGAGAATGCCCCGGCGCATCGTCGGTTTTCCCGGCGGAATGCCAGCCGCGTGATTTCGCACCGCCATTTTATTCAGCTTAACGTCTCGGTAACACCTGGAACAAAACGGGTGCGAACTTCGATGCAACCTGCGAATTTCGCGTGTCACAAGGCACTTAGCTCCTAAAAGAGTTGAATTCTTCGAGAGCTATGCAACAAGATCGCAACAACTGGGTCGGCTACACCCGGGAACCGGCGGCATCGCCGCCAGCAGCATTCATGGGGCCAATCAGTGGGCCCGGCCTCATGGGTAAACGTGGGAGGTTTACGAATGAAAGAAGTTCTTCGGAAGCTGGTGCTTCCGGCGGTGGCGGCGGCTGGCCTGATGGTCGGCGCCTTCACCGCGCAAGCCGAGACCGTTCTGCACCGAGGCAACGGCGCCGAACCTGAAACGCTCGATCCGGCGAAGGCGACCGGCGTGCCGGAAGCCAACATCCAATACGAGCTGTTCGAGGGGTTGACCACCTACTCGCCGAGCGGCGACATCGTGCCGGGCATGGCCGAGAAGTGGGAGATCAGCGACGACGGCATGACCTATACGTTCCACATCCGCGACGCCAAGTGGTCGAACGGCGATCCGGTGACGGCGAACGATTTCGTCTATTCGATGCGCCGCCTGGTCGATCCCGCCACCGCCTCCGACTACGCCTACATCATCGACGACGTCCAGAACGCCTCCGACATCCGCCAGGGGAACGAGAAGGACATCACCAAGCTCGGCGTGACCGCGGTCGATGACAAGACGCTGAAGATCACCCTCGCCCATCCGACGCCGTACTTCCTCGGCCTGCTGCGGCACAACAGCGTGCTGCCGGTGAACGAGAAGGTGGTGAAGGCGCATCCCGACGACTGGACCAAGCCGGGCAACCTGGTCGGCAACGGCGCCTACACGCTGCAGGAGTGGACGCCGCAGGCCTCGCTCACCATGGTGAAGAACCCGAGCTACTACAACGCCGACAAGGTCAAGATCGACAAGGTCATCTACTATCCGACCGAGGATCTCGGCGAGGAGTTCAAGCGGTTCCGCGCCGGCGAACTCGACGTCACGTACGACACTCCGTCCGACCAGATGAAGTACGTGATGAAGAACATGAAGGACCAGTTCCAGAACACGCCCTATCTCGGCACCTATTACTACGTGATCAACCTCACGAAGGAGCCGTTGGGCAAGCAGCGCGATCTGCGGGAAGCGCTGGCTCTGGCGGTCGATCGCGAGGCGCTGGTCTCCAAGATCACCCAGGCGGGCGAGATGCCGGCTTATTCCTGGGTGCCGCCGGGAATCCACGGCTGGGACCAGCAATACACCGACTTCAAGACCATGAGTAAGAAGGAGCGCATGGCCAAGGCGATCGCCCTCCTGACCAAGAACGGCTACACGCCCTTGAACCCGCTGAAGGTCGATATCCTCTACAACACCAGCGAGAACCACAAGAAGATCGCGGTGGCGATCCAGAGCATGTGGAAGGCGATCGGCGTCCAAGCGACGATCACCAACCAGGAATGGAAGGTCTATCTCGGCACGCGCCACGACAAGCAGTTCGAGGTGGCGCGCGCGGCCTGGATCGGCGACTACGAGGATCCGACCACCTTCCTGACCCTCTTCCTCAGCGACGCCGGCGACCAGAACGACGCCGGCTACAACAACCCGGACTACGACAAGCTGGTGAAGGACTCCGCCAAGGAGACCGATCCGGCGAAGCGCATGAAGATGCTCGAGCAGGCCGAGGATATCTTCCTCAAGGACCTGCCGATCATCCCGATCTACCACTACACCACCAAGCACATGGTCTCGCCCAAGCTGCAGGGCTGGGAGTTCAACGTCCTGGACTTCCACCTGACGCGGGACCTGTCGTTCAAGAGCTGATCCGCGCCTCCGGCGGCCTGTCTCCGCAAGGGGACGGGCCGCCGGACCGCCGGCCAGCGGACATAGCCCTGTGTTCCAATACTTCATGAAGCGCCTGGGCGGAGCGATCCCGACGCTTTTCATCATCATCACCGGATCCTTCTTCATGATCCGGACGGCGCCGGGCGGCCCGTTCGACACCGAGCGCGTGGTGCCACCCGACATCATGGCTAACCTCTTGAAGGCCTATCACCTCGACGAGCCGCTCTGGCGCCAGTACGTGCGCTATCTCGTCGACCTCGCCCACGGCGACTTCGGGCCCTCGTTCAAGTACAAGGACTTCACCGTCGCGCAGTTGATCGCCCAGGGCTTCCCGACCTCGCTCACCCTCGGCACCATCGCCATGGTGGCGGCGCTGACCATCGGCCTCACCCTCGGCGTCTGGGCGGCCTTGCGCCAGAACAGCGTGGTCGATTACACGGCGACCGGCGTCTCCATGCTCGGCATCGCGGTTCCCAACTTCGTGGTGGCGCCCGCTTTGACCCTGGTCTTCGGCCTGATGCTGGGCTGGCTGCCGGTCGGCGGCTGGGGCAGCCCCGCCAATTACGTATTGCCGGTCATAGCGCTCTGCCTGCCGCAGATCGCGGCGATCGCGCGATTGACGCGCGCCAGCATGATCGAGGTGCTGGGCAGCAATTTCGTCCGCACCGCACGCGCCAAGGGCATGCCGGAACGCATCACGCTGACAAGACACGCGATCCGTGCGGCACTGCTGCCGGTCGTTTCCTATTTGGGGCCGGCGATCGCCCAGATCATCACCGGATCGGTGGTGGTGGAGCAGATCTTCAGCATTCCGGGGATCGGCCGCTATTTCGTGCAGTCGTCGCTGAACCGCGACTACACCATGGTCATGGGCGTCACGATCTTCTACGGCGCGCTGGTGATCTTCTGCAACCTGATCGCCGACCTGCTCTACGGCGTGCTCGACCCCAAGGTACGGTACGACTGATATGGCCGATGTGACGCTGCAGCCGGGCGCCGGCATAGTCGAGGTCAAGGGACGCAGCCTCTGGGCCGACGCCCGCCATCGCTTCATGAAGAACAAGGCCGCCGTGGCCGGCCTCGTGATCCTGGTGCTGGTCGCCATCGCCTGCTTCGGTGCGCCCTATCTCGGCCTCCGGAGCCAGGACGACATCAACTGGGACATGATCCAGTCGCCGCCGGACTTCGCCCAGGGCTATTTCTTCGGCACCGATTCCAACGGCCGCGACGTCTTCGTGCGCACGCTCTACGGCGGCCAGGTGAGCCTCACCGTCGGCATCGTCTCGACCCTGGTGAGCCTGGTGATCGGCACGATCTACGGCGCGACCGCGGGCTTCCTCGGCGGCCGCACCGACGGCGCCATGATGCGCGTCGTCGACATGCTCTATTCGATCCCCTTCATCTTCTTCGTGATCCTGCTGACCGTGTTCTTCGGCCGCAACTTCGTGCTGATCTACGTCGCAATCGGCGCCGTCAACTGGCTCGACATGGCGCGGATCGTCCGCGGCCAGACCTTGAGCATCAAGCGCAAGGAGTACATCGAGGCGGCCCACGCCAGCGGCGTCTCCAACTGGCGCATCATCACCCGGCACATCATCCCGAACTGCCTCGGCCCCGTGGTGGTGTACATGACCCTGACCGTGCCGGTGGTGATCCTGACCGAGAGCTTCATCAGCTTCCTCGGCATGGGCGTCCAGGAGCCGCAATCCTCCTGGGGCACGCTGGTCGCCGAGGGCGCCGACAACCTGGAGATCGCGCCCTGGCAGGTGTTCGGCCCCGGCGCGGTGCTGGCGGTCACCCTGCTCGCCCTCAATTTCGTCGGCGACGGCCTGCGCGACGCGCTCGATCCGAAGGATCGCTGACGGGACATGACGAAGGTTCTCGAAGTCAGCGACCTCCGGACCACCTTCACGACGCCGGAGGGCGAGGTGAAGGCGGTGGGCGGAGTCGAGTTCACCATCAACCAGGGCGAGGTCCTGGGCGTGGTCGGCGAATCCGGCTCGGGAAAGAGCCAGATCTTCATGTCGATCATGGGCCTCCTGGCGCGGAACGGCCACGCCAAGGGCAGCGTCAAGTTCAAGGGCGACGAGATCCTCGGGCTCGACGTCAAGGCGCTCAACAAGGTGCGCGGCGTCCGGATGTCGATGATCTTCCAGGACCCGATGACCTCGCTCAATCCCTACCTCTCGGTCCGCCGCCAGATGACCGAGGTGCTGGTCCTGCACAAGGGAATGTCGGAATCCGAGGCGGCGAAGAACGCGGTCGAGATGCTGGAGCGGGTGCAGATCCCGGAAGCCAAGCAGCGGCTCAACATGTATCCGCACGAATTCTCCGGCGGCATGCGCCAGCGGGTGATGATCGCCATGGCGCTGCTCTGCGGGCCGGAGCTGCTGATCGCCGACGAGCCGACGACCGCCCTCGACGTGACGGTCCAGGCGCAGATCCTCGAGCTCCTGGTCGGGCTGCAGCGCGACGTCGGCATGGCGATCGCGCTCATCACCCACGACCTCGGCGTCATCGCGCGCCTGGCCGACCGCGTCATGGTGATGTATGCCGGCAACATCGTGGAGAAGGGCTCGGTTCGCGACCTCTTCAAGGATCCGCAGCATCCCTATACCGAGGGCCTGCTGGAATCGATGCCACGCCTGAACGAGACCGAGGCGACGCGGCTCCAGACCATCGGCGGCCAGCCGCCGAACCTGCAGAACCTGCCGAGCGGCTGCTCGTTCCGCGACCGCTGCCGCTATGCGTTCGAGCGCTGCGTCACCGAGCGCCCGCTGCTGACCGCCTTTGCCGAAGGGAGGAGCAAGGCATGCCACCTGCCCAGCCTATGACCTCCCAGTCCATGAGCACCGGGCCGAGCCCGGCCATGAAAGGCGCGCCGCTGCTGACGGTGCAGGACCTCAAGGTCTATTTCGAGATCGGCGGCAACCGCCTGACCGGCAAGGCGCCGGGCCTGGTGAAGGCGGTGGACGGCGTCTCCTTCGAGCTCCGCGCCGGCGAGACCCTGGGCCTGGTGGGCGAATCCGGCTGCGGCAAGTCCACCCTCGGCCGCGCCGTGCTGCGCCTCCTGCCGATCCGTTCCGGCCGCGTGGTCTGGCTCGGCACCGACCTCGCCAAGCTCGACCATAAGCGCATGCGCGCCGTGCGTCGCGACATGCAGATCATCTTCCAGGACCCGCTGGCGAGCCTCAATCCGCGCATGACGGTGGGCGAGATCATCGCCGAGCCGCTGCAGACCTTCCAGCCCAATCTCGGCCGCGACGCAATCCGCGACCGCGTCAAGGCGATGATGGCCAAGGTCGGACTGCTGCCGAACCAGCTCAATCGCTATCCCCACGAATTCTCCGGTGGACAGTGCCAGCGCATCGGCATCGCCCGCGCCATGATCAACGAGCCGAAGCTGATCGTCTGCGATGAGCCGGTCTCAGCGCTCGACGTCTCGATCCAGGCGCAGATCGTCAACCTGCTGATGGACCTGCAGCGCGAGATGGGGATGTCGCTGATCTTCATCTCCCACAACCTCGCCGTGGTGAAGCACATCAGCCATCGCGTGATGGTGCTCTATCTCGGCAAGATCATGGAGATCGCCGACCGCAACTCGCTCTACACCGAGCCGCTGCATCCCTATACCCAGGCATTGAACTCCGCGGTGCCGCTGCCCGATCCCGACGAGGAGCGCCAGCGTTCCCGCATCGTGCTCAGGGGCGACCTGCCCTCGCCGTTGAATCCGCCCTCCGGCTGCCCGTTCCGCACCCGTTGCCCGCGGGCGACCGAGATCTGCGCACAAGTCATGCCCGACCTGCTGCCCGCGAAGCCAGGTCACCTTGTCGCCTGCCACCACGCCGACTATCCTCGCGGCAACTAGAAGCGATCGAACGGCCTTCCCGAACGATCGAAGCGTTGGGGGGACGGCGTTTCCATCATGTCGAGCGAGGCCGTGCTTCCCGTCCGCAAGCGCGGAACGCGACTCTGGGCGGCGGCGGCCCTGGTCGTCGGCATCTTCGTCTTCTCCCTCCAGGACGTGATCCTGAAAGGCGTCAGCGGCACCTATCCGCTGACCGAGGCCATGACCTGCCGTGCTTCGGCGGCGGCGCTGATCCTGCTGGTCGCTGTGATCAGGCGCGAAGGGCTCGCCAAGCTGTTGTCGGCGCGCTGGGCGACACTGGCGTTCCGCGGCTCGATCATGATGGTGGCCTACGGCACCTACTACCTCGCCTTTCCGGTGATGAAGCTGGCCGAAGTCGTGACGCTGTTCTTCACCGCGCCGATCTTCATCACCGCCCTCGCCCACCCGCTGCTCGGCGAGCGGGTGTCGCTCAGCCACTGGCTGGCGATCCTAATCGGCTTCGGCGGGGTGATCGTCGCCTATTGGCCGACCCTCGGCTTCAGTCAGATGGGCGCCGCCGGCGGTTACAGCTGGACGCTGCTGCTGCCGGTGATCGCAGCCTTCACCTATGCGCTGCCGCAGCTGATGGCGCGCCGGCTCGGCCCGGTCGCGTCCGCCGCGGTGATGGGCTTCTATCAGAACTTTATGTACCTGGTCTGGTCACTGATCCTGGCCGTCGTCTTCGCGCTCGGCAGCTTCGTGCATCCCGACACCAATCCGGCGCTCGCCTTCCTGATGCGGCCCTGGGTGTTCGGCAACTGGGAGGACATCGCGCTCCTCATCGCCTGCGGTCCGATCTCGGCCGTCGGCACCGTGCTCCTGAGCCAGGCCTATCGCATGGCCGAGGCGAACTTCGTCGCCGCCTTCGAATACTCCGCTTTGGTCTGGGCCGCGAGCTGGGGCTTCCTGTTCTGGGGCGAGGTGCCCGATCTCTACATGCTGGCCGGCGCGGCGCTGATCATCGGCGCGGGAATCTACATGCTGATGGTGCGGCGGGAGGGCGTGGAGTAGCTCTACGTTCAGGGAGAGAATTTCGCATCAGCAGCCGGTCTTTCGCGACGCATCACGGCTGGCGAGCGCCCAAGCCTGAGCCAGCGCTCGGCCTACTCCGCCGCTCTGTCGAACTGCAGCGCTGCCAATCGCGCATAGAGGCCGCCCTGCCCGCTGAGCTCCGCGTGGGTGCCGATGGCGTCGACCTTGCCGTGGTCGAGCACCAGGATGCGGTCGCATTTGAGGACCGTGGCGAGGCGATGGGCGATGACGATGGTGGTGCGGTCCTGCATGATCTCGTCGAGGGCGATCTGCACCACGCGCTCGCTCTCGGCGTCGAGCGCGCTGGTCGCCTCGTCGAGCAGCAGCAGGGCCGGGTTGCGCAGGATCGCCCGCGCGATGGCGATGCGCTGGCGCTGGCCGCCGGAGAGTCGGACGCCGCGCTCGCCGAGGAAGGTATCGTAGCCCTGGGGCAGGCGATCCAGGAACTCGTCGGCATGGGCAGCGCGGGCGGCTTCGCGGATCTCCACCTCCGTCGCCTCGGGCCGGCCGTAGCGGATGTTCTCGAGCGCGCTCGTCGAGAAGATCACCGGGTCCTGGGCGACGAGGCCGATCCGCCGCCTGAGTTCCTCGGGCGCCAGGTCCCGGAGATCGATGCCATCGAACGTCACCCGCCCAACGTCGGGATCGTAGAAGCGCAGCAGGAGCTGGAACACGGTGGACTTGCCGGCGCCTGAGGGGCCGACGATCGCCAGCTTCTCGCCGGGCCTGACGATGAGGCTGAAGGCGTCGAGCGCAGCGGTCTCGGGACGCGAGGGATAGCGGAAGGTGACAGTCTCGAAGGCGACCGCGCCGCGCGCCGGCAGCGGCAATGACTTCGGGTGCGCGGGAGCGAAGACGGTGGGCTTGGTGGCCAACAGCTCCAGGATGCGCTCCATGGCGCCGGCGGCGCGCTGCAGGTCGGCCATCACCTCGCTCACAGCACCGACCGAGCCTGCGACCACGATGGCGTAGAACACGAACTGGGTGAGCGCGCCGCCGGAGAGGCGCGCGCCCACGACGTCATGGCCGCCGATCCAGAGGACGAAGCTGATAGCGCCGAGCACGAGGCCGATGGCGATGAAGGTCAGGACGGCGCGGGCGCGGATCCGCTGCATAGCGGTCGAGAAGGCCTGCTCGACCCGCTCCTTGAACATGCGGCGGTCGAGATCCTCGTGGGAATAGGCCTGCACGGCCCGGATGCCGTAGAGCGATTCCGCGGCGTCGGCCGAGACCGCGCCGATCTTGTCCTGGGAAAGGCGCGAAAGATGACGCACCCGGCGCGCGAACCCGACGATCGGCACCACGACGATCGCCATGGCGACGACGGTGAGGCCGGTCAGCTTCGGGCTGGTGATCAGGAGGCCGAACATGCCGCCGATCAGCAGGATCGTGTTGCGCAAGGCGACGGAGACCGAGGAGCCGATCACGGTCTGAATCAGCGTCGTATCGGTGGTGAGGCGCGAGATCACCTCTCCGGTGCGCGTCACCTCGAAGAAGCCGGGCGAGAGGCCGATGATATGGTCGAAGACGGCCTTCCGCATGTCGGCGACCACGCGCTCGCCGATCCAGGAGACGAGGTAGAAGCGCGCGGCGGTGCCGCCGGCCAACAGCACGGCGACGGCGACCAGGGCCAGGACCGCCTGATTGAGCACGCTCGGGTCGCCCTCGCCGAAGCCCTGGTCGATCAGGAACTTCAAGCCGGGACCGAGGGCGAGGACCGTGCCCGCCGCCACCAGCAGCGCGATGGTGGCGCCCACCGCCTGCCAGCGATAGGGCCGCATGAAACGGAGGATGTCGGCGAGGCGGCCGAAGTCGCGCGACATCGGGCGGTCGGGCAGATGCTGCTGCGGCGCGCGGGCCATCGCAGTCAAGCCGTGAGGTCGAGGGGATTGCCGAGGGCGTCGGCGAGCTCGTCGGCCAGCAGGCGGTGGAGCTGCGGCCGGGCGCCGTCCACGACCCGGGTCGAGACCCAGCCGGCCTCGGCGTCGTGGCGGAAATGCCAGGCCCCACTCCTGGGCGAGGAGAGCCAGATCTCGCGATTAGGCCCGTGCTTGTTCAGGAGGTAGCGGCCGCCGTCGGGCAGGATGACGGTGAGAATCCCGCCTTCGAGATCGACGTCCACGTCGTCGCCGGCCTGGTCCTCGATCTCGTTCAGGAGCCGGTCCAGCACCTGCCCGGCCTGACGCTCGAATTCCCGCTCATCCATCGCAGATTTCCAAAGGAGGGCCGCCGGCGTCCGAGATGATCTGGGGGGCCGGGCGGGCCGGGAAAAGGGCCTTTCCTTTAACCTTTGGGCCCTATTCCTGCAATCCCGCGGCAATTCCCGGGTTGGCCTGCGACTTTTGGGCCGTTAACCATGGCCCGTTAACGATGTTGGGGGGACCCTTGCGCCGCCGGGTCCGGGTGGTTATAACCCCCGCCAATTCCGATTGGAGATTGGGCTATGAAGGAAAAGATTCACCCGGACTACCACGAGATCACCGTGGTGGCGACCGATGGCAGCCAGTTCAAGACCCGCACGACCTGGGGCAAGGCCGGCGACACGATGACGCTGGAAATCGACCCGAAGTCGCATCCGGCCTGGACCGGCGTGCACCGCCTGATCGACAGCGGCGGCCAGCTCGCCAAGTTCAACAAGCGCTTCGCCGGCATGGGCCTGAAGAAGAACTAATCCGGATCTCCTCCGGTTCGGCTGCGAAACCGCGGGCCCTCAGGCCCGCGGTTTTGCTTTGGGCAGATTCTCGCCTTACTGCGAGGTGGGGCCGCCGCTGACGCGCGGGGGGTTCTCGGCGCGGGCGGTCGCCTGGTCGTCGAGGCGCGCGATGCGGAGATAGAGCGAATGGCTGCGGGACAAGAGGCTCTGCAGCTCCTCGGGGAGACTCTTGGCGACGTCGGTGCTGTCCTTGGCGCAGAGGTCGCGGCCGCCGAGACGGCGTTCGGGCTCGGTCGCCTCGGCGATCGACATCTCGCCGGCATGAACCGCGCGATGGGTCAGCAGCCAAGCCAGCACCTGGGTCA
>Ga0335082_10009743_pt1 | contig 10427 bp, 8 predicted proteins | sample Lox_Sample_41_FD_206718 | JGI IMG/M metagenome (GOLD analysis project Ga0335082, IMG submission 206718) | Soil microbial communities from Loxahatchee National Wildlife Refuge, Florida, United States - Lox_Sample_4.1 | ecosystem: Environmental > Terrestrial > Soil > Wetlands | place: USA: Florida...
CCTCGGGATCTACGCCGGCGAGTGGGCGAACCGGCAGGGAGACCTCGCGACGCCGCTCGAGGCCTACGCTGCGCTCGGCGGCGGGATCGACGTCGCCGCGATCCGCTGGCGCGGCCCGGCGGCGCACGGGCTCGCCGCGCTCCACGCCGCGGCACCCGCGGACCCCTTGCTCGCTGCCGAGTGCGCGCGACTCGCGGCGCCGGTCGAGGCGCCCTCGGGCTGGGAGTACCACTGGCTGCTCGGCCGCGCCGACGTCTTCCAGCGCGCGCGGGTCGACGGCCGCTCGGCGATCGCGCTGCGCGCCGTCGACGACGTCGGCATCCTGCGGCGAGCGATCGAGGTTCCCCTCGCGGAAGACACCATCCTGCGTTGGAGCTGGCGCGTGGCGCGGCTGCCGAGCGAGCGCGCCGAGGACGCGCTCCCCTCCCACGACTACCTGAGCATCGCCCTCGAGTTCGACGACGGGAAGGACTTGACCTGGTACTGGAGCGCGGCGCTTCCGCCCGAGACCGCCTTCGCCTGCCCGCTCCCCCACTGGAACGCGCGCGAGACGCATCTCGTCGTGCGGTCGGGACGCGCGGGCCTCGGGCGCTGGCAGCGCGAGGAGCGCCGGGTGCTTGCGGATCAGCAGCGGGCGATCGGAGGAAGAGCGCCCGCGCGCATCGCCGCGGTCTGGCTGATCGCGGTAAGTTTGTTCGGCCACGGCGTCGCCGAGGCCGCCTTCGCCGACATCGAACTCGCCTGCGCGGGCGCTCGCGTGCGCGTCGAATGAAGGAGCCCCCATGCAGACCCTGAGCGCGAGCGAGGCGGCTGGCCTGGTGCGGGACTCCGACACGCTCGCCGTGCCCCTCGGGCCCGGACAGCCCGGTGCCTTCCTCCACGCGCTCGGCGCGCGCGAGGCGTTTCGCTCGCTCACCGTGTTCGGCGCGCTTCTCCTCGACTTCTATCCGCTCTTCACACGGCCGGGCGTCCGGCTGCTCTCGGGGTTCTTCGGACCGGTCGAGCGCGCGCTGCGCGCGGGCGGCCACCCCGTCGAGTTCGTGCCGGCGGACTTCCGCCGCTTCGCGAAGCTGGCGCGCGAGATGGCGCCCCGCGTGATGGCGACCGCTACGGCCCCTCCCGACGCCGAGGGCCGCCTGAGCCTGAGCCTGCACGCCGGGGCGACCGTCGCGGAGCTGCAGCGCTGCGGGCGAGACCCGGATCGCGTCCTGGTGGTCGAGGCGAACGCGCGGCTGCCGCGGACGTGCGGGCACCCGCCCGAGTCGCCCCACTGCCTGCACGTCGACGAGGTCGACGTGCTGGTGCCGAGCGACCGCGACGTCCCGGCCCTGCCGGACGCGGAGGCCGACCCGGTCGAGCGCCGCATCGCCGAGCACGCGAGCCGCTTCATCCCGGACGGCGCGACGCTGCAGACGGGGATCGGCGGCGTTCCGAATCACATCGCGCGCCTGCTCGCCGCCGGCTCCGGCGGCGACTACGGGATCCACACCGAGATGTTCACGGACGGCCTGATGCAGCTCCAGCGGGCCGGCAAGGTCAGCAACCGCAAGGGCATCTACGACGGGTTCTCGGTGACGACGTTCGCGTTCGGAAGCCGCGCGCTCTACGACTGGCTCGACCAAAACCCCGCCGTGCGCTTCCTGCCGGTCGACCGCGTAAACGATCCCGCGCTGATCGCGCGCAACCGCCAGATGGTCTCGATCAACGGCGCGCTCTCGGTCGACCTGGTCGGCCAGGTGGTCGCCGATCGCATCGGCGAGCACGAGCACTCGGGGATCGGCGGGCACGAGGACTTCGTGACCGGCGCGGCGTTCTCGCCGGGCGGCCGCTCGCTGATCTGCCTGCCCGCCGCCGCGAACACGCCGCGCGGCCGCGTGTCGCGGATCGTCGGCGCGTTTCCCGCCGGCGCCTGCGTCACGACGCCGCGCCACCAGGTCGACGTCGTCGTCACTGAGTACGGTGCGGCCGAGCTTGCGGGTCGGACCGCGAAGGAGCGCGCGCAGGCGCTCGCGGCGATCGCGCATCCCGCCGTGCGCGAGGCGTTGCTCGGCGGGCAGGAGCTGCCGCTCGTGGTCGGCGACTGAGCCGGTCGTGGCGGTTCCGGAGGCCTGGGGACGCGCGCTCGCGCGGCTCGGCGCGGCGACGCTCGGCGCGCTCGAGGGGATCGAGACCGCGCAGCGACGGCTGCATCCGCCCCTGATCGCGCGCCTGCGCCAGGGCCTCGGCGTCGCGCGCGAGCGACTCGACGAGGCGCTCGATGCCTTCCGTGCCGAGGCGCCGCCCGCGGCGCTCGCCCCGTTCGCGGAGCAGATGGCGGCGGGGGCGGGCTTCGCGCTCGAGGCGCTGCGCCTGTTCGTCGAGACGGGGCCCCCGGCCTCGGCCGTCGCGCGCGTGCTCGAGAGCTTCCGCTGGCACTGCCGCGCGCAGGAGGCGCTCTATCCGCTGCGCCTCGCGTTCCCGCCGCTCGGCGGCTACTTCGTCGAGCCGGCGTTCCGCGCCCGAGCCGACCTGCTCGACCCCGATCCCCCGCGCGCGCAGGCGGGGCTGCACGCGGCGGGCGACGCGAGCGATCCGCAGGCGCGCGGCGGCTTCTCGCTCTACGTGCCCGAGTGGCTGGACGAGGTTGCGCCGCGACCGCTCGTGGTGGCGCTCCACGGCGGCTCCGGGCACGGGCGCGACTTCCTGTGGACGTGGCTGCGCGAGGCGCGCGGCCGCGGCTTCCTGCTCCTGGCGCCGACCTCCCAGGGCTCCACCTGGTCGCTCGACGCGCCCGCGCGCGACGCGCGCCGCCTCGCGTCGATGCTCGAGTGGGTCTGCGAGCGCTGGCCCGTCGATCGCTCCCGCGTGCTGCTGACCGGGCTCTCGGACGGCGCGACCTTCACGCTGCTCGCCGGCCTGGCGGAGGACGCGCCCTACACGGCGCTCGCGCCCGTGTCCGGGGTGCTGCATCCCGCCGCCCTCGGGCTCGGCGGCGCGCTGCGCGCGCGCGGCCGCCGCATCCACCTCGTGCACGGCGCGCTCGACTGGCTCTTCCCGGTCGCGCTCGCGCAGCTCGCGCGCGACGAGCTCGCGCGCGCGGGCGCGGATCTCGTCTACCGCGAGATCGAGGACCTCTCGCACACCCATCCGCGCGAGGAGAACGACCGGATCCTCTCCTGGTTCGACCCGGGGCTCTCCCTTCCTGCGGCCCCCGTCTAGAGCTCTCGAGAACTCTCGAGAAGAGCCGGGATCTCGGCGAGATCTTGGACGATCCAGTCGGGCTTGGGGCCCCGGTGGCGGACCAGGGCGGCATCCGGGTCCGGCACGCAGCGGGTCACCCAGACGGTGCGGATCCCGAGCGCTGCGGCGCCCGCAACGTCGGCGTCGAGATTGTCGCCGACGTGGATCGCCTCGGCGGGGGAGGCGTCGAGCCCCGCGAGCGCAGCCTCGAAGATCTCGCGGCGCGGCTTTCGCAGGCCCACTTCGTGGGAGATCGCGACGGCGTCGAGCCGCGCGTCCAGGCTCGCGCCTTCGAGGATCGCGCGGGCGGTCGGGGCGTGGCTGAAGTTCGAGCAGAGGCCGAGGCGCGCGCGGCCGCGCAGGCGATCGAGCACGCCGGCATGATGGGGCGGCGTGCGCGCGAGCCCGGCGATCATCGACATGTGGATCTCGGTGAGGAGCTCGGGCAGGCCGGGCGCGGAGATCTCGAGCCGCTCGAGGAGCCGCGTGAACCGCTCGAGGGTCGGGAGCTCGAGGCCCTCGCGCGCGGCGGTGTCGCGCCAGCCACGGTCGACTTCGCGGAGCGCGCCGGCGAAGCGCTCGAACGATACGGGGGCGCTGCGCGCGAGCGCCGCGTGGAGGGCGCCCGCGGTGCTCGGAACGCTCCGCCCGCCGATCTCGACGCGCGGCAGGCGGTCCATCGGGAGGTCGACCAGGGTGTCGAACAAATCGAACACGACCGCGCGCACCGGCATCACGAGAGGATAGCCGCGCGGCCGGCGGCGCGCGGCGGCCGGGTTGCCTCGCGGCGGCGAGACGGCATAGGATCGTCGCGTGATCGAGCTCGAGTCGGTGAGCAAGCACTACGGCGACGTGATCGCCGTCGACGCCCTCTCGCTTTGCGTGGCGAAGGGCGAGCTCCTCGCGCTGGTCGGCGGCTCGGGCTGCGGGAAGACGACGACGCTCAAGATGGTGAACCGGCTGATCGAGCCGACTCGGGGTCGGATCCGCATCGGCGGACGCGACACCGAGGAGTTGTCGGGACCGGAGCTGCGCCGGCGCATCGGGTACTGCTTCCAGCAGGTGGGGCTCTTTCCGCACCTCTCCGTGGCGCGCAACGTCGGCGTCACGCCCGAGCTGCTCGGCTGGGAGCGAGGGCGGATCCAGCGCCGCGTCGACGAGCTGCTCGAGCTGGTCGAGCTGGAGCCGGGTCGCTACCGCGACCGCGCGCCGGCGGAGCTGTCCGGCGGCCAGCAGCAACGCGTCGGGCTCGCGCGCGCGCTCGCGGCGCAGCCGGAGGTGCTGCTGATGGACGAGCCCTTCGGAGCGCTCGATCCGCTCACGCGCGATCGGCTGCAGGAGCGCTTCGACGAGATCCGCAGCCGCCTCGACATCACGACGCTCTTCGTGACGCACGACGTGGCGGAGGCGATCCGGCTCGGAGATCGAATCGCGGTGATGGAGGCGGGCTGTCTGCTCCAGATCGGCACGCCGGGCGAGCTCCTGCGCGCGCCGGCCGACGAGGCCGTGAGGCGCCTGCTCGAGACGCCCCGGCGCCAGGCGCAGCAGCTGGAGGCGCTGCTGCACGCGGCGGAGGCGGTTTGAGCGAGCTCTGGGCGCGCTTCCCAGAGTACCTGGCAGGGCATCTCGAGCTGTCGCTCGCGGCGCTCGGGCTCGGCGCCGCGATCGGCATCCCGCTCGGCGTCTGGATCGCCCGGCGGCCGAAGGCGGCGCCCGGGCTCCTCGCGGTGGTGGGCGCCGCCCAGACGATCCCGAGCCTCGCGCTGCTCGCCTTCATGGTGCCTGCGCTCGCGGCGATCGGCGCGCTGACCTCGCGCGCCTTTGGCTTCGCGCCGCGCGCGATCGGGACGGGTCCCGCGCTGGCGGCGCTGACGCTCTACGGCGTGCTGCCGATCCTGCAGAACACCGTCACCGGCCTGCGCGGCGTGGATCCCGCCTGCCGCGAGGCGGCGCGCGGGGTCGGCATGACGCCCCGCCAGGAGCTCTGGCGCGTGGAGCTCCCGCTCGCGCTTCCCGTGATCGTGGCAGGGCTGCGCACGGCGGCGGTCTGGGTGGTCGGCACCGCCACGCTTTCGACGCCGGTCGGCGCGCCGAGCCTCGGCAACTACATCTTCAGCGGTCTCCAGACGCGCAACTACGCCTCGGTGACGCTTGGTTGTGTGGCGGCGGCCGGCCTCGCGTTCCTCCTCGACCAGGCGATCCGCGCGATCGAGGGCAGCCTCCGTCGCGGTCGCCGCGCCCGCGCGGCGGCGGTCGCTGCCTCGGTGCTCGGGCTCGCGAGCGCGGCGGCCCTGTTCGGGGCGGGCGGGATCGGCGCCGCGCCGCGGACGCTCGCGATCGGCGCCAAGACCTTCACCGAGCAGTACGTGCTCTCCGAGCTCCTGGCCGGATGGATCGAGGAGGCCGGAGGCCCACCGGCGCGCGTCCTTCCGTCGCTCGGCTCCACGGTGCTCTACGACGCGCTGCGCGCCGGCGAGCTCGACGTCTACGTGGACTACTCGGGCACGCTGTGGGCGACGACCCTGCACGGCGCCGGACCGCCGCCTCCGCGCGCCGCGCTCCTCGAAGAGGTGCGGCGCGGGATCGCGGCGGACGGCGTCGTGGTGGCGGCGGCGCTCGGCTTCGAGAACACCTACGCGCTCGCGATGCGCGCCGACCGCGCGCGGGCCCTCGGCGTCGCGAGCTGTTCCGATTTGGCCCGCCGCTCGCCCGAGCTCGAGATCGGGGCCGACTACGAGTTTCTGGCCCGCCCCGAATGGCGGTCCCTGGTCTCGACCTACGGGTTCGCGTTCCGCGCCGCGCGCAGCATGGACCCCTCCCTCATGTACCAGGCCTTGGCGCAGCGAGAGCTCGACGTGATCAGCGCGTTCTCGACGGACGGGCGCATCCCCGCGCTCGGCCTCGTGCTCCTGCGCGATGACCGCGCTGTGATCCCCTCCTACGACGCCGTCGTCCTGGTCGGCGCGCGGCTGGCGCGCGAGCGCCCCGACGTGGTGGCGCGGCTCGGTCGCCTCGAGGGCCGGATCGACGAGGCGTCGATGCAGGAGCTCAATCGCGCGGTCGACGAGCAGGGACGCGCGCCCCGCGAGGTCGCGCGGGAGTGGCTCGCGGCGCACTGAACGACTGGAGGGTGGCGTGGGGCAGGAGCGCGTGCGCGTCGGGATCCTCGGACTTGGGCGAATCGCGGATCTGCAATGCCTCGGTTACCTCGAGCACCCGCGCGCCGAGATCGCCGCGGTCTGCGACCTCGACCCGGTGCGCGCCGCAGAGCGTGCGCGCGCCTGGGGCGCGAGCCGCGTCCATCGCGAGGCCGCCGCGCTCTTCGCCGATCCGGATCTCGACGCGATCGAGATCCTGACGCCCCACCACCTCCATGCCGAGCACGCCGTCGCGGCGCTCGAGGCCGGCAAGCACGTGGCGCTCCAGAAGCCGCCCACCCGTACCCTCGCCGAGCTCGATCGCATCGCGGCCGCAGCCGCGCGCAACGAGCGCACGATCCGGGTCTTCGAAAATTTTTCCTACTACCCGCCGCACCGGCGCGCCCACGAGCTCGTCGCATCGGGCGCGATCGGTGTTCCGCTCTCCGTGCGGCTCAAGACGGCCGGAGGCCGGCCCGACGCCGGGTGGAGGGTCGACCTGTCGTCGCTCGGCTGGCGCATGAGCCGCGAGACCTGCGGTGGGGGCCCCACCACCTTCGACCATGGCTACCACTGCTTCCAGATGGCGCGCTGGTTCGTGCCAGCGGAAGTGGAGCGCGTCCACGCCTTCGTCCACTGGACGCGCCTCGGCGACGACGCCTGGTACGACGGGCCGGCGCTGATCTCGTGGCGCTACGCGGGGAGCCCGGCGCGCTACGGGTCCTGGGAGGTGATCGCGTCGCTCGGAATGCGCGTGCGCTCCCAGTATTACGTGAGCGACGACCGCCTCGAGGTCCACGGGACCGAGGGAATCCTCTGGGTGAACCGCTGCACGGGCAAGCTCCTCGAGGAGCCCGCGCTCGTGCTCTACCGGGACGGCGAGACGCGCGCGTTCCACGATCTCGCGGTCGACTGGGCCGAATCCTTTCGCCTCGGCACCCGCGACTTCGTCGATGCGCTCCTCGAGGGCCGCCAGCCCCACCAGGACCTCGCCGACGCGCGCAAGACGCTGGCCTTCGCGCTCGCCGCCGCGCGCAGCGAGGCCGAAGGGCGCGAGGTCGGGATCGAGGAGATGGGCTAGCTGGTGACCATCGTTCGGCTTCGCAGACTCCCAACTGCTGACTTTGCTCGGCTCCGCCTCGCTGCGCGCGCCCTCTGGGCGCTTGCGACTGCGCGTCGGCCGACTCCCGAGTCGGCCTCCTAGCGGGGCTCGCTCGCGCCGAAGGCCTCCGCGAAGATCGGCGGGCCGGCGTCGAGCACGATCTCGGACCAGGTCTGCGCGGCCCGGATGGGCACGGGCCTGCGCGCGGAGCCTGTCCAGAGGAGCTGCTTGGAGGCCGGGTCGACGAGCGCCAGCTCGAGCCGCACCAGGAGGACGCCCGAGCCCGACACCGTGAAGCGGCGGAGCGTGCCCTGGAGGACGGGGCCGTCGAGGCCGGCGCGCTTCGCGGCGCGCGCGGCGGCGAACGGGTCGGCGGGCGGATGGATCACGAGCGAGCGGACGCGCTCGATCGGCACCACCTCGAAACCGCGCCGCGCGAGCTCGACCGCGGCGCGCTGCTCCAGGAGGTCCGGCACCGTGAGGGCGGGCGCGGCGAAGGGGTCGCCGAGCGCGCGGGGGACGTCCTTCCAGAAGAGATCTGCGGAGACATGCAGCGGCTCGCCGGTCTGGTTGTCGAAGGGGAGGACCGCGATCGCGTGGCCGGGCTCGGGGGCCGGGAGGGCGCCTCGCGAGAGCGGGGTGAGCCCGCGCTCGCCGCGAAGCGAGCAGCCCGGCAGCGTCGCTGCGGCCGCCACCACCGCCAGCGCAAGTATCGCAGACAGGGCGCGGTGTCGCGTGCGCAGCCGCGCGGCGAGCGCGGCGGCGAGCCAGCAGGCCGCCGCGACGCCGACGCACACGGGGCCGGCCGGGAGGTCGGCGCGGTAGGCGAGCGCGAAGCCGCCGAGGAAGGACGCCGAGCCGATCGCGGCGGAGATCGCGAACGCCGCGCCGAGACCGCCGCCCAGGTGGAGCGCCGCGAGCGCCGGCAGGACGAGGAAGCCGAAGACCACGAGCGGCCCGGCCTCCATCACGCCGAGCGCGATGCTCCCGCCGATCAGCGCGTAGAGGAGCGCGTCGTAGCGCACCGGATCGCGCCCGATCGTGCGGGCGAACTCCGGGTCGAAGGAGGTGAGGAGGAGCTCGCGGCGGAAGAGGAAGAACGGGACCGCGGCGACGAGGAGCGCGCCCCAAAGCACGCGCAGATCGCTCGGCGTGATCGCGAGCAGCTCGCCGCGCAAGAGGCCCGACATCTCGATGTCGCCCTTCGGATTGAGGGCGATGAAGAGGATGGTCGCCGCTGAGGTGATCGCGAAGAGCGCCCCGATCCCCCACTCGGCGGGCGCCCGCGCGCGGCGCTGCGCGGCGACCAGGCCGGCGAGCGCGGCGAACGTGGTGAGGAGCGATCCGAGCAGCGCCAGCCGATGCGTGCCGTGCCCTTCGCCCGAGCCGTGACCGGTGGCGAAGAAGACCGCGGCGACGCCGGCGGCGCTCGCCTGCGGCAGCGCCACGCCGATCAGCACGAGGCGCCGCAGCACCAGGTAGACGCCGACCACCGAGCACAGGAGCGCGATGCCGAGCCCGCCGAGGATGGCGTTGCGGAACAGGAAATCGGCGGCGAAGAAGTCGCTCATGCCGCCTCGCAGAGCACGCGCCCGCCCGAGATCGAGACGGTCCGATCGCTGCGCGCGCCGATGGCGTGGACGTGATGCGTGACCATCCAGATCGAGAGACCGCGCTTCTCGCGCAGCTCGCGCAACAGATCGAGGATGCCCTCCTCGGCTTCGGGATCGATCCCGGCAGTCGGCTCGTCGAGCAGCAAGAGCTCGGGGTCGGTGGCGAGAGCGCGCGCGAGGAGCACGCGCTGGCGCTGGCCGCCCGAGAGCTCGGCGTAGCGCCGCGACGCGAACTCGTCGGCGCGGCAGGCGACGAGCGCGTCGCGGGCCCGGGCGCGCTCGCGCGCGGCGGAGACGCGCCAGAAGGACAGATCGCGCCATGCGCCGAGCAGGGCCACGCCGAACGCCGAGAGCGGGTAGAGCGGGTCGAGCGTCTCGCGCTGCGGCACGTAGCCGACCCGCAGTCCGGCACGCCGCGAGACGCTCCCGGCCAAAGGAGGCAGGAAGCCGAGCAGACCGCGCAACAGCGTCGTCTTGCCGCTCCCGTTGGAGCCGACGATGATCACGAACTCCTCGGGGTGCACGACGAGCGACGCGCGGCGCACCACCGCGCGTCCGTCGTAGCCGAAGTCCGCCTCGTGCGCGCGAAGCAGGGGCTCAGCCAGAGGAGCCCCCTTGCACGGCGCCGACCAGCGCCTTCAGGTTGGCCTCGACGAAGTCCACGTAGGTCGTCGTGCCGAGGCCGCCCGCCATGCTCGAGATCGTGACGACGCGCGCCCCGGTCTCGTCCGCCACCTTCTGCGCAAGCGGCAGCTCGTAGGAGATCTCGCGGATCACGAGCTTCACCTGGTCGCGCTTCATGGTGTCGATGAGCTCCTCGAGATGCGCAGGCGTCGCCGCCACGCCGGGCTTCGTCTCGATCGTCCCGACCATGTCGAGCCCGAACCGCTCGGCCAGATAGATCATGTCCTGATGGTAGGAGACCGCCTTGACGCCGCGCAGTGGCGCCGCGAGCTGCTCCCACTCGGCGATCTTGCGGTCGAGGAGCGCCTCGAAGCGTGCGAGGCCGTCCTGATAGGCCGTGGCATTCGCCGGATCGACGCGCGCCAGGCCTTCCGCAATGGCCTTTGCCATGAGCTTGCCGCGCACCGGGTCCATGCTGAAGTGGGGGTTCCCGAGCGGGTGCAGCTCCCCCTGCGCGCGGTTCTGGCTGCTCGGCACCTCGAGCGCCTGCACGTAGATCGAGGCATCGATGTAGGCCGGCCCGGTCGGCAGGATCTTCGGGTTGCTCGCGACCTCGAGCAGCGGCGGAATGTAGGCGTGCTCGAGGCCGAGCCCGTTCACGATCAGCGCGTCGGCGCGGTTCAGCTTGGTGACGAAGCTCGGCTTGACGGGGACCTTGTGCGGGTCCTGGCT